>Ga0137403_10010504_pt1 | contig 10252 bp, 11 predicted proteins | sample CZOMad2_1_16fung_FD_122057 | JGI IMG/M metagenome (GOLD analysis project Ga0137403, IMG submission 122057) | Vadose zone soil fungal communities from Angelo Coast Range Reserve, California, USA - CZOMad2_1_16fungal (Hybrid Assembly) | ecosystem: Environmental > Terrestrial > Soil > Vadose zone... | reverse complement strand
CGTCGAGCCGCTGGAAGCGCGCCAGCGCATCGGTCGCGATCGCCTCATAGGCGTGGCCGATATGCGGCACACCGTTCGGATAGGCGATGGCGGTCGTGATGTAGAAGATATTCTTGCGGGAGGCGGCCGCCTTTGGTGCCGCGGCGGTCGCGGGCTTTGCGACCGCCGCTGCTTTCGCCTTCGGCGCAGCGGGTTTCGGCGCAGCCGGCTTGGTTGCGGGGACCGCGACTGGTGCTGTCGCTTCGCTGGCTTTCTGTGCAGGTACCGCTTTGCGGGTTTTCGCTTTCTTCGCGGATTTCCTGGCCGGCTTTTTGGCAGCCTTCTTCGCAGTCGGTTTCCTTGCAGCCTTTTTGGTCTTCCTGGCCGCTCTCTTCGTCTTCTTCGTGACGGCGTTTTTGCCGCGCTTTTTCGCTGCGGCGGAAGCTACCTTCTTCGCCTTTTTCTTCTTCGAAGATTTCTTCCTGGTGGCCACCACGAATTCCTTTGTCGCCTGAAACGGGAGTGTTTTGGGAACGATTCGCTGAGCTAGCGTGTCGCTTCCGCGAGCAGCGAAAACACCGAGAAAACAAAGGGCTTTCGCTCGAGATTGTAGTCTGCGGTATCGCGTGCCGTGCGCGCGATCTTTTCCCATACCTCCGCCAGCCGTGCAAGGCGCGGCAGGTTGGCATTGGCATCGCCTGCGCGCATGCGTTCGCTCATCCAGCGATCGATGCCGTCGATGAAGGCGGCGAGCGCGACGCGGTCGCTGGTGCCGAGCGCGTCGCCCAGCGCATGCAGTTCGCGCGGATCGACCTTGGGCAGGGTCGCCAGCAGCGCCGCGGTCCGTTGCTGCAGTTTCAGCGCATCGCCGCCGAGCAGCGTCAACGCGCGCGCCACACTCCCCTCCGCGGCTTCGGCCGCCTCCGCCAGTGCGGGATCATCGGCTGCGATATCCGCAGCCTGCGACGCGGCGCGGACCACATCCTCGGTCGCCAGCGGCCGCAGTGGCAATTTGCGGCAGCGGGACAGGATGGTCGGCAACCCCCGTGCCGGCGAATGGCTGACCAGCAGAAACAACGATCGCTGCGGTGGCTCCTCAAGGATTTTCAGCAGCGCGTTGGCCGCGTTCGGATTGAGTTCGTCGACGGTGTCGACGACGCACACCCGCCATCCCTCGCCCGCGGCGGTCGAGCCGAAAAACGAAATCGTTTCCCTGGTTTCGTCAACCGTAATGACCGTCCGCATCACGCCCTTATCGTTCAGCGTCCGCTCGAGCGTAAGCAACCCTCCATGGGCTCCGGCCGCGACCTGGCGCGCCACCGCATCGGACGGACCCACAAAGAGCGTCTCGGCGCGCTGCACATCGGAGGCATGTGGATCGCGATGGGCGAGCACGAAGCGCGCCATGCGATAGGCGAGTGTCGCTTTGCCGATGCCTGCCGCCCCTCCGATCAACCATGCGTGTGGAATGCGGCCACTGCGATAGGCGTTCAGCAAAGCCGTTTCCGCCTCGCGGTGCCCAAACAGCACCGTCGTTTCGCGCGGATGAATGATAGGCGGTTCGACCGGACGGGCGCTCATGCTGAATTAGCCACGTTACCGGAACTCGCCGTAAAGAAACGGTCGCGCAAGGCGACCCAGATATTGGCAGCAACCGTACCGGCGTCGGTATTGGCGTCGATCAAGACGCATCGTTCGGGTTCGAGAGCTGCGATCTGTCGATAGGCATCGCGCAATTGTTGATGGAAATTGACATCCTCCGCTTCAAATCGGTCTGCCGCCCCCCTGCCGCGGCGCTTCGCGGCGCGTTGCATGCCTACTTCGACCGGAACGTCGAGAATGATCGTCAAATCTGGCTTGAGATCACCGATGGTTACCCGCTCCATCGCATTGAGAATCTCCGGCGCGACCTTTCCAAGGTTGCCTTGATACGCACGCGTCGAATCTGAAAAGCGGTCGCACAGCACCCATATTCCCTGATTGAGCGCTGGCATAATAACGGTACGCACATGGTCGTCGCGTGCGGCTGCAAACAACAACGTCTCGGCCTCGGGGCCCAGCAACTTACCCATTCCGGACAAGACGAGATGTCGCATGACTTCAGCGCCCGGCGATCCGCCAGGTTCGCGTGTAACGATGGCCCGTAATTTGGCTGCGTTCAGACGGCCCGCGAGTAACTTGATGTGGGTCGACTTCCCCGATCCCTCGCCGCCCTCGAAGGTGATAAATCGCCCGCGCCCGGATATTCGTTTGACCGCTGCTTCGGTCATCGTCAGAGCTTCTCGGCGCTGGCGCGAAACATTCCGATCACGAGTTCGCTTGCGCCATCGATCGCTCGCCGCATGGTCGATCCTGTCGCAACGGACTCTGCCGCATAGACCGGTGTCTCCGTGGCGATATTCGTGCCTCGCCAAACCCTGACCACGCCGACCTGCTGACCGGCCTCGATCGGAGCCCGTACCGGTCCGTTATAAACGATGCGCGCAATCAATTTATCGCTGCCGTTCTTTTGCACCATCACCTTGATCGGTTCCGGGCTGGTAAGCCTCACGGAGCGACTCTCGCCGCCAAATACTTTGGCGGAGCCGATCGGCTGCTCCGCTGCGAACACCATTCGGGATTCAAAATTGCGAAACCCCCATTCGAGCATCTTCTTGGCCTCAGTCGCTCGATCGTCCGGATCGTCGAGGCCGTTGACGACGACGATCAACCGCAGCCCGTTACGAACGGCCGATCCGACCATGCCGTAACCGCCCTCCTTGGTAAATCCGGTCTTCAATCCATCGGCACCCTCGAGCGATGTCAGCAACGGATTGCGGTTCTGCTGCCGGATCTTGTTCCAGGTGAATTCCCGCTCGCTGAATAATTTGTAAAATTCGGGATAGGTCAGAATGATGTGGCGCGCGAGTTTCGCCAATTCGCGCACCGTCATCTTGTTGCCGGGATCGGGCAGCCCGTTCGAATTGGCAAAGGTCGATTGCGTCATCCCAAGCTCGCGTGCCTGCTTGGTCATGATCTCGGCGAACATGCGCTCATTGCCGGCAATGCCTTCCGCCAGCACCATGCAGGCGTCGTTACCGCTCTGAATGATGGCGCCGTGCAGGAGATCATCCACCGAAATCTTGCTGTGGATCGCCGCAAACATCGTCGAACCGCCCGCCGGCGCGCCGCCCTTGCGCCAGGCGTTTTCGCTGACGTGATATTCGTCGGTCAGTTTGACCTCGCCCTGCTTGATGGCATGGAAGACCACCTCCGCGGTCATCAGCTTCATCATGCTGGAGGGCGCCCGCAATTCGTCGGCGTTCTTCTCGAACAGCACGCTGCCGCTTGAGGATTCGATCAGGATCGCGGTCGGCGCGTCGCCGTCAAATCCGCCCTCGTCTTTCTTGGCGCCCTGTACGCTGTTGTTCGCGGCGAAAACCATGCCGCTCCACCCCAACGCCATCGCGACGAGAGCCGCAATCAGGCCCTGCCAAGCCCGTCTTGTTGCGACGGGGGATTTGCGGGAGTGTGATAATTCGAATGCCATCGGCGATACCCTGAGCCGGCGTTCTAACAGTTGGAAGTACCGCAAACAACGTTGGTTTTGCCGCTTGCCGACGAAGTCGGCGCGGTTGCCGCGCCACCGAAACAACCCTATCGTGGCTCGTCTCGTTCCCGAACAAAATCTTTGATTTTAGGCAGAAAAACGATGCCGTCTTCGCGCACCATTTCCGCCAACGGGATCGAAATCTTCTTGCTCGAACAGGGCGAGGGTCCGCTCGTGGTGCTATGCCACGGCTGGCCCGAACTGTCCTATTCCTGGCGGCATCAAATCCCGGCGATTGCGGCCGCCGGCTTCCACGTGGTGGCAGCGGACATGCGCGGTTTTGGCCGAACCAGCGCGCCCGTAGACGTCGGCGCCTACAGCATCTTCGACCAGGTGGGCGACATGGTCGGCTTGGTGGACGCGCTCGGCGAAAAGCGCGCCGTCATCATTGGCCACGACTGGGGTGCGCCGGTGGCGTGGCATGCCGCGATGTTCCGTCCCGACGTTTTCACGGCCGTTGCGGGCTTGAGCATTCCGCCACCGTTTCGAGGGCGCGGCCGGCCGCTCGACACGCTGCGCGAAAGCGGCATCACCAATTTCTATTGGCAATACTTTCAAACCCCGGGGGTCGCCGAACGGGAATTCGAGCGCGACGTCGATTTGACGATGCGCACCGTGCTGGGGCGTGGATTTTCCGATCCCTCCGCCTCCCTCTTCATAGAAGACGGCAAGGGGTTTCTCGGCGATGTCAGCGCCAACGGACCGTTACCGAATTGGCTCGACGAAGCCGACCTCGCCTATTTCACCGCGGCGTACAAAAAATCCGGCTTCCGTGGCGGACTCAACTGGTACCGCAACATCGACCGGAACTGGGAACTGACGGCGCCGTGGCAGGGTGCGCAAATCGTCCAGCCGTCGCTGTTCATCGCCGGATCGAAGGATGCCGTCATTACCAGCTCGATGGCCGCCAAACGCGTCACCGAGATGGAGCGGGTTCTGCCGAACTTGCGACAAAAGCTCATCATCGAAGGCGCCGGCCACTGGATTCAGCAGGAGCGGCCGGAAGAGGTCAACGACGCCTTGATTGCTTTTCTCGAGGAGAATGCGGCGCCGCGATCATCATAGTTTCCGGCTCAATAGAGCCCGCGGCCACTCAACAATTCGCTCGGCCCACGCGGATCGATCGGCGCATAAGCGCTGACCGGCCTGATGTCGGGGGAGTAACGATCGTCGTTTTCATACGACACGGCGCGCGCATTCTCGACGATGCGGCCGGTCGAGCGAGCGCGACTTGCGGCGGACATCTCCGACGCCGCATTGATTGAGGCCAAGTCTGCAGATGCGTTGCCGAGATAATAGGGCCGGCCTCCCGGCAAGGGAATTTCGCCCCGGATCGGACGAGATGATATTTCCGGAACGAAAGAATGTGCGGACGCGAGGCGGACCGATGGCGACGGTGCGGGCACGCCGCTGCGCAACGTTGCGGTGAGTTGACGATCGTCGGAACCTTCGAGCGGCGCACGGCCGACATATTCGACCCGCACGCGCGCCACGCCACTGCTTTTGAATTGGAGCAGTTCGGCTGCCTTGTTTGAGACATCGATAAGCCGGTTGCCGTGGTAGGGACCTCTGTCGTTGACGCGGACGATCAGCGATTTGCCGTTAGTGAGATTGGTCACCCGCGCATAGGAGGGCAACGGCAGGGTCGGATGGGCGGCGGTCAGCGAGGCCATGTCAAATATCTCGCCATTGGCGGTCAGCCGACCGTGAAAATCGTCGCCGTACCAGGAGGCCAACCCTTCCTCGCGATAGTTGGGGTCTTCTTCCGGCACGTAAATCCGGCCGGCGACCGTATAGGGTTTGCCGACCCGATAGGTCCCTCCACCCTTCGGCACGGGTTCGCCGAAATCGACCACCCGGGGGCTGCTCGAGACGCCGTATTTGGGGTCAACCCGGCTGGCAAATTTGTCGGACGAGGCACAATTGGCGAGAAGGAGGCACGCCGCCGCAGCGATGGCACCACGCGCCACCACGATAGACTGTTCTGGCCGCCAAATCCCCATACGCCCCAATTACCATTCCACCGGCCGCGCAGCTATTTAGCCCGCCCGGCGGTTACGCATTCCCGATGCAGCCCACCACCGCATCGAACGGGAACCATATCGCAGGCTGAAGACGGCGGAAATGGGGTGAGCGTCGGCATGGTAAATCAACGATTGCTGCGACGACAACCGCGGTCGCGGCATGCCAGAAAGTGAGCAGAGAAGCCTGACGGCGCGTTGACGTGGCCCCGATCGCTGCCATAAACAAGCGCACCAAGAGCTTGGCTAGCCAACGGCCCTTTTCGGCCTCAACCGTTTGTCTCAAGCGGCTATACAACTCACTGGTTTGGAAGGGTGGCCGAGTGGTTTAAGGCACCGGTCTTGAAAACCGGCGTGCCTGCAAGGGTACCGTGGGTTCGAATCCCACCCCTTCCGCCACTTCTACGCTACGGCACGCTGGGTTATCCGGGCTTATCTGGCGGTATGACGTGTTCGCTGCGTAGCTGCGGCGCCCGATGGAGTTATACCAGTTCGATCTGCGCGTGATGGCCGGCGGCCGCGGCCAAACGTCTGTCGCGCGTCAGCAATGGTGTGTCGAGCGTCTCGGCCAGCGCGACATAGGCGGCGTCATAGGCCGTCAAATTGTTCCTTAACTCCCATATGCGCGGCAGAAGGAAATCGTGCGGGTATCGCCGCAGGGACAGGTCCGCCAGGTCGGTGAGTGCCATACGCCCGCGCTCGCTATCGATTTCCCCATTCGCGGCATAACGCCGGATCACCTGGGCGACTTCGACATCGAGCAAATGAGGCGCGTGGAGCGTTTGACGAGGGGCGAACAGCCGATCTTCCACGGCTTTCGCTGCTGGCGTGCGGAGAAGGACTTCAAGCAAAGCCGAGGCGTCGACGACGATCACGCGCGATCGCGCTCGGCGCGAACCGCTTCAGCCGGCGCGACGGAAGGGGCCGTTTCAGTGCGGCTGTGCAACCGCGCCCGCAACTCGTCAAGCGTCGGCCGTTCCGCCACCTGACGAATCTCGCTGAGCAGATAGTCGGACAGCGACATGCCTGCCAACGCTGCACGCGACTTGAGCCGGCGATGCAACGCATCCGGGACATTGCGGATTTGCACCATCGTTCCCATGCAAAGAGCATAGAAACATGTGTCGCGCATGTCAATGCGTCTCCGGCCATGTGTCTGGAGACGAATCTCGTAGAGTATTCGAAACTCCCTCCGGATCACTCAGAGTAATGTAGCGTAGACATAGTGCTCATCATCGTCGGCTCGAATTCTCTCACCGATGTCCGGCTCCTGTCCGGCTCCGACGGAACGCATTGAGCGGCTTTCCGCTGGCGCAGGCGTTCTCATCCAGCCCTCGACGCGACCGGACTACAAACGCACAACGCTGCGTAGCTAGTTCGCTCGAGACTGTTCGAAGCATATGGAGCTGGATCCTCGACCTGAAATCGGCGAGGACCCGCCCGTCCTCAATCCACAGAAACCGGCGTCGGCGCATCGGCGATCGAGGCCGACTTCGCATGCTCCGCGACCGGTTGGGTCACGGGCAATTGCAGCACGGTCGCCCGCTGTCCTTCGGAGAGATGCGTCACGAGCACGTTGCTTCCGTCCGGAAATTCGATCGCATCATGATGACGATGCGGAACATCCGGATCGATCGTGCCGAATTTGCCGACACGGAAATTGGTGGCTCTCTTCCATATCCACCTGTTGTCGTATTTCACATCGTCTTCGAAGGCGAGCTCGGTCCCGGGAAGCATGCAGACCGCGACAGTGGGATCACTTTCGGAGGCGAAACCGCGCGTCGAAGTCCCGCGGAATGTCGTGGTGATCAGCGTTTCTCCAACTCGTGCGGGCCGCGTTGCTACAGCGTGCAGACTATAGTCACACATCGGATTGCTCCTCGTTCGAGATAGCCAACCCGCGCCCCTCTGAGGCGCAGGCCTCTATCAGAGTGGACAGTAGCGTGGCAGAGTTTACCCCATTGTTGGCATTTGTGCGGCTCCGGCAGATGGAACCTCATCACAAATACGTTTGAGACCGGATTGCGAATGCCTAGCCGCTCACCGGATTCACTCGTCCGGATTTGGACCCTGTGGCGGCGCAACGAAAGCCACGCCGATACGGTTTTCTTGGATCCACGCAATCCTGCATTCTCGGACCGAGGAGTCGTTCGCCATGACAAGGCGAAAGTTTGAGGGCACGAAGGCCGGGTTCTCCACGTCGATCGCGGCGCCCTCGGCCGAGATGTTGCGCACCACGCAACCCATGACGGAACCGCCCGACGAGACATAGGCGGGTTGGTTGATTTCGGTTCGCGGGTATTTTCGCTTTTCTTCCATTGAATCCGGGCCCCGACGATCCAGCCACCCAAGGCTTAGAGGCAAACATTAAAGAAATTTGGCAATACGCCTCTGGCGTTCCGAGAGTTTATCGATGTCCACCATTGAAGCGAGCCGGTCTGGAAGTCGGGCCCTCACGCAGATACCTGCTTCCGTTGGCGGCGCCGACGCGGTAGCTTTTCAGACATCGTCGGTGCGAAGGCGCGTCGCCCGGCTCAAATGAACATGCGCCACGGGGGAACGCCATGTTCGAGATACTCGATCGACGGACGAGTCTGACCGCCAACCAGATCAAGATCCTCGCGGCCGCCATCATCGGCGACGCGCTGGAGTTTTTCGACTATTTCCTGATCGGCTTCGTGCTCGCCTTCCTGATCGGGCCGTGGAAACTCACTTTCGGCCAATCGGCCACCGTGCTGATGAGTTCCGGCATCGGCGCCATCATCGGCGCCTATGCGTGGGGTTGGCTTGCCGACCGCATCGGTCGCCGCAAAGTCTTTATCGGCACGGTGCTGAATTTCTCTATCGCAACCGGACTTCTGTATTTCACGCCGGACAATGGCTGGGTGTATCTCGCGGTCATGCGCTTCTTCGTCGGCCTGGGCGTCGGCGGGCTTTACTGCGTGGACCTGCCGCTGGTGCAGGAATTCATGCCCTCCTCCAAGCGAGGCTGGACCGGCGGTCTTGTCACCTGCGTCATCCCGCTCGGTACCGGCCTTGGCGCAGTCCTCGGTGCGTCCGTGGGGAGCGGCGAGTGGCGGATATTGTTCGCGATCGGCGTGCTGCCCTCGCTGCTCGTCTTGCTGGTTCGTCTCTGGGTGCCGGAATCCCCACGTTGGCTTTGCCGACAGGGCCGCTACAAAGAGGCGCGGGAATCCCTCGCCTGGGCGTTGCAAATGGAGCCGTCCGCGCTGCCGATGCCCACGGCGGCCGATGCGGGCCCGGTGATCAAATCCAACTGGTCAGATATATTCAAATATCCTCGCAGCCTATTGGTGTCCTGGCTCGGCAATGCCGGCGCACAGACCGGCGTCTACGGCATCACGCTCTGGGTGCCGTCACTGTTCGTGCTGTTGCTCAAGGTTACGCCCCAAGAGGCGGCTAAAATGATGATCCTGCTGACGGTCTTCGGCTTCATCGGCCGTATCTCCTTTGCGTTTTTCTCGGAACTGATGGGACGCCGCAACGCGGGCGGCTTGCTGGGATTTGGCGCCGGCTTCCTGACCATCGTGGCGGGCTACAATTACGACACGATGGTGATGGGGGTGTCGGCGTTCTGGTTGATCCTGGCGATCACCTATTTCTTCGCCGACGGCGGCTTTGCCATCGTCGGTCCCTATGCCGCGGAGGTCTGGCCCTCGCACTTGCGGACTTCGGGCATGGGCTCGGCCTATGGCTTCGGCGGCATTGGCAAGATCATCGGACCGGTCGGCCTCGCGCTGATCGTCGGTTCGGGCAACTATCTCAAGCCCGACGTACCCTTGCCGGAAATTCCGCTGGCTTTCGTCTATCTCGGCTGCTGGTTTTTGATGGCCGGCGCGGTGTATTATTTCTTCGGGCTCGAGACCAGGGGCAAGTCAATTGAAGAGATCGACAAGGAACTGACGGTCGCACGCGATTTGCCGATTGTCTCGGCCCGCCGGGCGCTGCCGTGATCGCGGCATCTGCCAATCTCGGATTTTCCTGAAGGAGAACACCATGCCACTCGGTGGACTGCAACATTACACGATCGAACCCGCGGACCTCGAACGCTCGAAGGACTTCTATAGTGACGTGCTCGGGTTGGAGAACGGCGACCGGCCGCCGCTCAATTTTCCGGGGTACTGGCTCTATTCCGGCGGCGTCGCCACTGTGCATTTGATGGGCACACGCAAGCCGCGCGAAGGCATTGTGGTCCGCGGCACCGAGAAAAAATATGAGGACACCGGCCGGCTCGACCATATTGCCTTTGCCGCGACCGATGTAGAGGGCGTGCGCCAGCGCTTGCAGTCGAAGAAGGTGACGTTCCGCGAGAGTATTGTGCCGCGCACCGGCGATACGCAATTCTTCCTCTACGATCCCGACGGCGTCGGTGTGGAGCTGAATTTCCCGAAACCATAAAACGTCGTCATGGGACTCCTGCCCGCGGTCAGCGAAAGTTGGCGGGGCTCGCCTTCATTTTGCGCGCTTTCGAACATGCAGAAGCCCAGGCAATGCCCAACGTTGGCGGCCTTGTTTGGGTTTCGCGTCCGGTTCCCGACAAGACCATGAGTCAGCCATCGCTTGGGCTCGGAACGGTCGGCTTTTCTTCAATTTTGCATGACGATTTGAAGAGCCGCGCCGCTGCGGCAGGATAGTCGGGTGC
>Ga0137403_10010503_pt1 | contig 10252 bp, 9 predicted proteins | sample CZOMad2_1_16fung_FD_122057 | JGI IMG/M metagenome (GOLD analysis project Ga0137403, IMG submission 122057) | Vadose zone soil fungal communities from Angelo Coast Range Reserve, California, USA - CZOMad2_1_16fungal (Hybrid Assembly) | ecosystem: Environmental > Terrestrial > Soil > Vadose zone... | reverse complement strand
TTGCAGCCTGACTGCGGCGCGGCACGACCTCGCCGTCGATAGACGCCCCGCCAAAGGATCCTTCCAACTCAAGGACGGGCGGGGACCGGCCAAGTGCGGCCAGAATCTCCGGCAGCACGCGTGGCCAGACGCCTGCAGGTCTACAGGGAGAGCAACAAAATGGGCGCCATCACAGAAACTCTGCAACATCGATCATCCCGGCGGAGCCGATCCCGAATGGGCCGCGAAAGCTCCACCGCCAACCGAGTAGCGGACATCGACCCCGCACTTCTGGACCTGACCGTGGCGACGGAGGCGGACGTGCCGGCCATCGCGGCGTTGATGAATTTAGCCTTCCGGGGCAGCGAGCCGGATGCGGGCTGGACCACCGAGGCCGACCACTTTCAAGGCAACCGCACCAGTGAAGCGTTGCTTCGGAAGGACATCGCGGCCAATGCGGATGCCGCCATGCTGGTCTGGCGGTCGCCGGAATGCGGGCTGCTCGGATGCGTGTGGCTCGAGCCGGAAGACGAAGACATCTGGTATCTGGGCTCACTTACGATCGACCCGCGTCAGCAAAACAGCGGCCTGGGTAGGAAGCTCCTTGCCGCGGCGGAGGACCGGGTCGGCGCACGAGGCGGCCGAGAAATCAGGATGACGGTCATCAACGTTCGCGACACGCTCATCGCCTGGTATGTGCGTCATGGCTACGCACTGACCAGCGAGACCGAGCCATTTCCCTACGGTGACAATCGGTTCGGCATACCCAAGCGCGACGATATGTACTTCGTCGTACTTCGTAAGCGCCTAACCTGAACGATCCGGGCACCGGCGCGCCAAGCCAGGCAGCGCGCGGCGTTGCGCCTCCCCCTTAGGCAGCACGCCGAGCCGTACCCGAATAGGAGCGCACGCTTTTCCACACACCAACCGAATTTGCGATACTGCTTCCAGTTCTCTGCCTGACCTCATCGACCTGCACGATCATGGCACCGCGATCACGTGTTCCAGGCTCCGTGAACGCTCGCTCACGGAACCTGCGGTTGCGATCACCACATCTGCGAAGCGGTATGATGGAACGTTCACCTTTATGCAACGTTGACCAGTCCAATGCGGGGGAAAGAGAGTCCAGGATTGTGGCTTTTCATGTCAGTCTTGTTGGTCGAACTGACCTCAGTGGCGAGATCTACCGTCAGATCCGGCAGGCAATTCTGGACGGGCGCCTTCGGCCTGGAGAGCGCCTGTCACCCACGCGAGAACTGGCCGCCGCGCTGAGGGTTTCACGATCGACGGTGACGATCGCCTATGAAAGCCTTCTCGCGGAAGGATTTGCGACATCCCATATCGGCGCCGGGACGTTCGTCAGCCATCAGCTTGAGGCAGAACGTCCGGCGTCGAAAATAAGACGATCGACGGTGCGCGCGATTCAGGTGCGTGGAGTTTGGGAGACGATATCGCCTCCGACGGCCTTTGTCCGCGCGCGTTTCGACTTCAGAACCGGGCTTCCAGACGCTTCGCTATTTCCACACCGAGCCTGGCGGCGGGTCGTCGCCGGTGCGCTGCGCTCGCGCGAGATGGCGGCAGGCGTCTACGAGAATCCTGCGGGCAATTGGGACCTGCGCGCGGCGATCGCTCGCCACATCGGCATCTCACGAAGCGTTTCCGGATCGCCCGACGACGTCATCGTGACCAATGGCAGCCAACAGGCACTCGACATCATCGCTCGCGTGCTTCTCGAGCCCGGCGATGTCGTTGCGGTGGAGAAACCGGGCTATCTGCCTCCAAAGTACTTGTTCAAGGCGCTGGGCGCGCGGGTGATCGGTGTGCCGGTCGACAGCGAAGGCCTGGTCGTGGAGGCGCTGCCGGCCGAGGCCAGGGCCATCTACGTGACGCCGTCGCATCAGTATCCCCTCGGCGTGGCCATGAGCCTGTCGCGTCGACGCGCGCTGCTTGCCTGGGCCGAGCACAACAACGCGGTTGTCGTTGAGGACGACTATGACAGCGAGTTTCGCTTCGGCGGGCGTCCGCTCGAGCCGCTTCAGACCCTCGATTCGACCGGCCGCGTTGTGTATGTCGGCACGTTTTCAAAGACGTTGCTGCCGACTCTCCGGCTGGGCTTCATGGTCGTGCCGCCGTCGCTGCGAGAGGCGGCGAACAAGGCGAAGCAGCTCACCGATTGGCATACAGCGACGATAGCGCAGAGCGCGCTGGCGCGGTTCATCGACGAGGGTGCGTTTGCGCGCCACATTCGCAGGGTGAGCCGCACCTATGGCGAACGGCATGAGGTGCTGACCGCGGCGGTCAAGAGGAACTTCGGCGATTATCTCGACCTTGTTCCATCGAGCACCGGGCTGCATATCGCCGCCTACGCGCGAAGTGCGTCGTTTGATCATATCGATGCGATTGCATCACGAGCCTTTGATCTCGGCGTTGCCATTCAACCCTTCCGGGTGGAGGAAGAGCCTCAGGGCATTATGCTGGGATATGGGGCGATCGAGACGGCGCAGATTGCCGAAGGGCTGAGGCGGCTGCGCAGATGCTTCGATGAACGTGTGCGTCGACGCCCGAAAAGCGGCGTGACCGATATCGCTGAAGGCGACGGCACGCGGCGAAAGGGTGGATTGCGCGGACATGCTGAGCGAACCCCCGATCGACAAAGCGCGCTGCCTTAACAGCGTTGCTTCGCGAAGAAGACCTGGCGTGGTGATTTGCGCGAGCGAATTGGGTGATCGGGCGAGAGCCAGGCGCTCAGGTCAATCCGATCAACAAGGCTAACGTGGAAGGTTGCAGTCCGGAGACGCCGCCTAAATTGGACTGATCGATCATATGCAGATTGGACCTTCCCTCATACCGCTTCGCTTCTAATGTTGGACCGCTGACAAGATCGATGGATCGGTGCGGCGGCGCGTTCCCGCAGCTTGAATCCGCATATCCCTCGAACCACGTCAGAAAGGAGACTTCCATGGGTACACCGTCCCCCGAACCACCGTCCGGAAGCTTCGATCGTGCAGATCGACGAGGTGCATGGCGGAACCAGTGGCGATTGTGTCGTCATTTTATGCGGCCGCTCAAACGGGGCGCGTCTGCCGAAACCTCACCGCTCCTCATTTACGTCGCAGTCGTCCTCGCCTTTCTCGTCGTCGTTTTGGATAGTGACGCTCACCAAGTTGAGCTGGAATCGCTCGGTATCTTGACGAACAATTATCCGGTTCCGGCAGCCCTGCTCGGCCTGTAGAATCCGTTATCCTGCTTGCGAGCGTCCACGACGATCCTATTGGGTGAGCCTTGACCAAGATCCCCCTGGTTCGCCCCGGGGCCATGTCGAAGGCATTCACCCGCCACGCTTTCGCGGCCGGGAAGACCTGCCCCTGACGGCGCGCGGAAAGGCAGAGGCGTCGCACGCCGAACCGCGTCTCACGGCAGCAATCGCATCGGCATCATTCTGCTGCTGATCTGGAGCTGCATGAAAGGCCCTTCGGGCTCGGTCCAATGGCGGCGGCTCACAGCACCTCGACCGCTGTGTCCAGAATGTAACCCACGCCGCGTTCCGTCTTGATCAGCGTCGGTTCACTCGGATTGGCCTCGAGCTTGCGACGCAAGCGCAGAATCTGCACATCGATGCTGCGATCGAAGACTTCCTCATCGTGCATACGGCTCGCGGCCAGCAACTGTTCACGGCTCAGCACGTGATGCGGGGATTGGACAAATGTGGTCAGCAGATTGAACTCGCCCGCTGTCAACGGCACGACTTCGCCACTCGGCGACTTGAGCGTGCGCGCGCGCATCTCGAGCTCCCAGCCGGCGAAGCAGTATCGGGCGCGCTTCTCTTTTTCGCGCGCGCGGCGTTGCCCGGTTTCAACGCGCCTCAGCACGGCGCGGACGCGCGCGAGCAGCTCACGCAAGCTGAACGGCTTTGTCACATAATCATCGGCCCCGAGCTCGAGACCGATGACGCGATCCGCCTCGTCGCGGCGATGACCGGTGACCACAATGACCGGAACATCCGCGGCGCTGCGCGCGCGCATCAGGGCGAGGCCGTCCTCCCCTGAGAGCTTCAAATCGAGGATGATGAGATCGACAGGCTTCTCGGCGACAACTCGCGCCATGGCTTTGCCATCGGCGACGGCGCTGACCTGAAAATCCTCCCTCTTCAGATAGCTGCTGATCAGATCGCGTATCGCCGCATCGTCGTCGACCACGAGGACATGCTGCACAGTTACCTCCGCGAGCCGGTTCCAATTTCCCTATCAAAAAGGACCGCTCTCAAGGAGCACCGTGTCCCACGATTCCGAAGTTCGCAAATAAGGCGCCGCCGGATCGTGCGAACTTCGGAATCGGGACACTAGATGCATCCAAGAAAATGCCGGAACCAACCGACGGTTCCCCTCGTTGTTCATTTTCTCGCGAGTCCTGTAGTTCATGGCCCAGGCGTGGATGGTCCTTCTGATTTGCCTGATCGCTGCCGCCGCATTCGGCGAGCCCGGCGGCGGAGAGCCCGTAACGCCGATTGAGCCATCCGAACACCTTGATGCGGCGAAAGTAGCATTGGGCCGGAAGCTGTTTCACGACCCGCGCCTTTCGCGTGGTGATGCCGTTGCTTGCTCCACGTGTCACCAGCTTCAGTCGGGGGGCGCGGATGGTCGCGTTCAATCGATCGGCAGCGACGGTCGGCCGCTCGATTTCAACACCCTCACCGTTTTCAACGCGTCCGGGAACGCGAGCCTGAACTGGAAGGGAAATTTTCGCACGCTCGAGGAGCAGAACGAATCGGTTCTGCGCAACACGCGCATCATGAACGCGAACTGGGACGAGCTCCTTGCAAAGCTGCGGAATGATTCGGACTATCGGAAGGACTTCTCCGTGATCTACGGAAACAGTCCGGCACGCGTCGATGTGCTCGACGCGCTTGCGACCTTCGAACGTTCGCTCGTGACGCCTAACTCCCGCTTCGACCGCCGTTTGCGCGGCGAGCGCGGCGCGATTTCCCCCGAGGAGGAGCAGGGCTACCAGCTCTTCAAATCATACGGCTGCGTCGCGTGCCATCAAGGAGCGAACTTCGGCGGCAACCTGTCGCAGCCGTTCGGCATCTTCGACGATCCGTTCGACCCGCGCGGAGCGGCCGGCGCCGGACGGGATCACGTTGCCGCGACGGGAGCCGAGGGCGGGCAGGTTTATCGCGTACCGAGTCTGCGAAACGTCGCTGTCACGCCGCCCTACTTTCACAATGGCTACACCTCATCGCTCCCCGAAGCTGTCGAGATCATGGGGCGAAGCCAGCTTGGCCGCGACCTCTCGATAGATGACGTCCGGCTGATCGTGCAATTCCTCAATACGCTGACCGGCGAATACGAGGGACGCCCTCTCGCCGGCTCCGATAGTCCGGCGAAATGACTCCGCTGCGCTTGCTCGGGCTGGCCGCGGCAGCTCTGCTTCTGCTCTTGACCTATCTGTTGATCGAGAGCGCCGCGCCGGACGCAGCCCGCCATGAACGCATTCTCGATACGCTGCGTGCTGCAACCCTCAACGACGCGGCTCTACAACGCGATGTCCTGCAGGCGCGCGCCGGGTTACTTCGCAACTACGATCCCCTTGTCCGGTCGGTCGAGAATCTGCGCGGCGCTGCAGCCGACTTGCGCAGGGCGGGGCAAATTGCCCGCGGCGGCATGCGCGCGGAGATCGATCGTGAAGTCGCGGCTGTCGTGGCGGCCGTCGACGAGCAGGCCGCGCTCGTCGAACAATTCAAATCCCGAAACGCCGTGCTGCAGAATTCGCTCATCTTCTTCATGCACGTGAGCGGACAGTTCCATCCCGCCGGTGGCGACGGCGACGCTGTTGGGCGGGAGATGGGAACGCTGACGAATGCCATGCTTCGTCTCACCGCCGATCCGCGCGGCGAGGCGGCGGCCGAGGTCGCGGCATCGATCGAGCGTCTCGCAGCGCTGCCGATCCAGGAGAATGGACGCGGGAATATCCGCAACCTCACTGCGCACGGGCGTCTGATCATCGCGACGCTGCCTGCCGTGAATGATCTCGTCGTGCGCCTGTTGGCCGCGCCGACCTCAGAGCGGATAAGGGCCGCTCAGAAAGTCTACCTCGATGCTCACGGACGCACCGTAGCGCGGGCCAATGTCGTTCGTGTCTTGCTCTACGGCGCGGCGGTGCTTCTCGCGGTTTATGTCGCGTACCTGTTCGTGCGGCTGCGGGCCAACGCACGAGCGCTCCGGGACCGGGAGATGCAACTGCATCAGGCACAGAAGCTGGAAGCGATCGGTACTCTCGCGGGTGGCATCGCACACGAATTCAACAACATTCTCGGCGCCATTCTTGGACACGCCGAGGTCGCACTGGCACCGCGCCCCGGCGCCCCCCCGATGCGGCATCACCTCGAGCAGATCATGAAGGCGGGGCAACGCGCGCGCCGCGTGGTCGACCAGATTCTCACCTTCAGCCGCCGCGGCGACCGACGACATCGTCCGATAGTCGCCCAGACCGCTACCTCTGAGGCAATCGAGCTCTTGCGCGCGTCGCTTCCGGCCACGCTCAGCCTGCGAACTATGCTGCGGGCTCCCGATGCAAGGATTCACGGCGATGCAACGCAGCTGGAGCAGGTGGTTATGAATCTCAGCACAAACGCAGCCCACGCCATGGACGGCCACGGCACGATCGAGATCGCACTCGACACAATCAAGGCGAAGGCCGATCTCCTGCTGTCGCACGGCAATCTTCCGGCCGGGCGCTATGTCCGGGTTTCGGTGTCGGACACCGGATGCGGCATGGATGCTCCAACCATGCGGCGCATCTTTGAGCCCTTCTTCACGACGAAGGCCGCCGGCAGCGGGACCGGTCTCGGCTTGGCGACCGTGCACGGGATCGTTGCCGAGCATCACGGAGCGATCAACGTGAAAAGCGCGCCCGGTGCGGGCACGATATTCGAAGCCTATTTTCCACAAACCGAAGCGCGCGAAGGTGGCGAGCAAGGAACGGGCTCTATGCTACCGCGCGGCGAAGGGCAGACCATCCTGCTGGTCGATGACGAGCGCGACCTCGTTCTGCTCGGCGAAGAGATGCTGGCCTCCCTCGGATTCGAGCCGGTTGGCTTCGATAATGGCAGCGCGGCACTTGGGGCATTCCGAGCCGATCCTCATCGTTTCGATCTCGTGCTCACCGACGAAGTCATGCCGGCGATGACCGGCACCGAGCTTGCCAGTGCAATGCATCAGCTGTGCCCCGATCTGCCTATTGTCCTGATGACCGGCTACGCCGGACCCGTGCCGATCGATCGCATCCGCGACAGCGGCATCAGAGAGGTTGTCAGGAAGCCTCTGCTCTCGGCAACGATCGCGCACTGCCTCGCACGCCACCTGCATTGAGTTATCGCGCCGACTATCGCGCGTGCTGCAATTGTAGCTAGAGCCTTTTCCGTTCCGATTGAATCGGAACGGGGCTCTAGCTTTTTATTTTGACGCGTTTTCTTCACGCGAACCGGTATCCACCCCGGATCAAGTCCGGGGCAGGCTTTCGCTTGAAAACGCTCTGGACGCCGACCGTCTGAAATCATCCGACAGCGCCAGCATCCAAAGTGCTCCGGCTCCAACGCAGAGCCCGGAAGTGCCGCGATGATCCGCGTGAGGGAACTCCTGGCGCGGCGCGCATGCAAGCGGGCATCGGCAGAAATCGATCGGCGGCGGGCCCGAAGATTACGGCTGTAACCAAAGCGCTGTTCGACTGAAATCATTCTGTAGCGGGCGCGACCGAATACTGGGTCCACGAGCCAAGAAACTCAGAACTCACGGAGAGCGGCGATGAATGCGTTGAAGAGCTTGGTGAGCGGACTAATCACGGCGGCCTCGACCGCGTTGATCCTTTTTGGCAGCGGGGCGCATGGGCAAGAGGTGAAGGATCCTCCCAACTTGCCGCCGATCGAAACGATCGACGCGCAAACCGATATCACTGTCTTCCTTCAAAACGGCGTGCCGAATGAGTTGCGGCTTGCGGCGCTTCGGCGCGCCTGGATGGTGGATCCCGCGATCCGGGACTTCAAGGGGCCGCAGGAGAACGACTGGAATTTCAACGACCCCAACGGCGTCCCGGGCTTTGGCGAACTCGGCCCCGAGGTCGATGTCAAAAGAACGGTGGCGGAGATTCTTGGTGAGGCTCCGCGCGTGGCGTTCGCCGCTCGCCGCTGACGCGGCCCGGCGAATTAAGCAGCCTTTCGTCTCCCATCAATACCTCAACGTCATCTTCGACGTGAATGACATTGTTGATCAACCAAAGCGGAGTGCCTCATGTCGCAGGTAGCAACAAAGCCCGGTACGATCAGCGCTTACCAGCCGCGACATCCGTCGGATGAGGCGGCACGCGCCGGAAAGCTGCAGGTACTGCTGCTGATGGGCAGCGGCGTCGTCGCCGCAGCCCAAATCGGCAAGGCCATCATCTCGATTCCGATGATCCGCAGCGACCTGGCGCTCGGCCTCGATCTCGCCGGGCTGATCGTCGCGACGTTCGCAACGCTCGGAACCACGACGGGCATCGGCGCCGGCCTCGTGGTCAGCCGGTTGGGCGCTGGGCGGTCCTTGATCGGTGGGATGGGCGTCATCACGCTCGGCAACGTGATCGGCGCCAGCGCGCCCGATCAGCTTGTTCTGCTCGTGGCGCGCATCATCGAAGGGGTCGGCTTCCTGGCTGTCGTCCTCGCGGTCCCGAGCATGCTCGCGCAACTGGTCACGCGCGAGAAGCGGGATTTCGTGATGGCCACCTGGAGCGCGTACATGCCGATCGGCATCATGCTGATGCTGTTGGTCGCGCCGCTGCTGCCGGCAATCGGCTGGCGCAACTTCTGGCTCGCCAACGCATTGGCGACAGGCTCGTGCGCGATCCTGCTGGCGATCCATGCGCCGGCGACGACGCGCGCCGGGACGGACCGCTTTTTCGCGGACGCTTTGACTATCGTCCGTCGACCGAGCTGCCTAATACTTGCTTTCGCGTTCTTCGCGTATTCGTGCCAGATCTTCTCACTCACCTTTGCGCTGCCGCTTCTGCTCACGTCGGCGTATGGCGTGTCGCTCGGCGCGGCCGGCCTGCTCAGCGCCATGGTCCTGGCGGTCAGCGCGATCGGACATCTTTCGTCAGGTCTGCTGCTGCGAGCCGGCGTGCGCTTGGCATTCTAGTCCATGCGTAACAATTGACCGCCGTTACATCCCTGGAAGGACAAGAGCATGTTATTTACGCTTGCAGTTATTCTAGTGATTCTCTGGCTGCTGGGAATGATAACTTCCTACACCCTTGGCGGCTGGCTGCATCTTTTGCTGATCCTCGCGCTCATTGCAGTCATCGTTCGGCTGATCCTGCCGCGCCCGGGTCCGCCCGGGCCCGTTTGATTCCAGCCAAAACTGCTTCACCAGTGCTGAAGGTTTGACACCCTCAGCACTCTTTTTTTAACCTCCTCTCGGTGTTGGCCCTCGGCATCAAACCCGTCCGCCAGGCCAAACGCGTACGCGGCTTGTTTCCTTAATGCTTTGAACTATTTCGAATGATTATGAGCTCCGGTTTTGGCTCTCAGTCTATTTGCGCCACAACGTAGAACCGCTGAATGGCTTGGCTGGACGTTGTGTCCGTCCAGGACGTACTCGCGCTGTTTGCCGTGATATCGCTTCCAGGCACCGTCCAATTCGCGTCCCTTAGGTTGGACTTCTGAGCGATTCGATACGTGTGTCCCGGAACACTTGCCCAGGTCAATTTGAAGCCGTTGGAGGTCTTCAGCGCGGATACGCGCAGCGTGTTGGTCGGTTGAAACGCACTGCCTATGGGTTGGCTCGTCACCCCTGCCGCATCCCACGTCGCCCGCCCGTTATAGAGCGAGAAGGACATTCCACTCACAGTCGTTCCTTCCAATCCGACCTGGCTGGCCGGCACCTGCAATTGAATCCACTGACCCGTGGCGGGCAACGGACCCATGTAACGGCGGCTTGCCGTGCCGTCGAGACCGTAATTAATCAGGTTCGCACCCCAATATGCCCGATGTTCCCACGATGAACCGGTGTTCCAACTGAGCATGATTTCGCTCGGCGGATTTGCCGGATCAACATAGATGTAGGCATACAGCGTGTCTCCTACCCCAATCGACAGCGTCCGGCTCGCATTCTGGAAATAATGCTCGTGCAAACCCGCAGCCAGTGCAGATTGATGCGCCGAAGTTCCCGCGAAAGGACTCGGGTTGCTGCTGATCCAATTCCATGAGTCGCCGCCACCAGCGCTGGTCATTGCTCCGGCGGGAACA
>Ga0137403_10010502_pt1 | contig 10253 bp, 8 predicted proteins | sample CZOMad2_1_16fung_FD_122057 | JGI IMG/M metagenome (GOLD analysis project Ga0137403, IMG submission 122057) | Vadose zone soil fungal communities from Angelo Coast Range Reserve, California, USA - CZOMad2_1_16fungal (Hybrid Assembly) | ecosystem: Environmental > Terrestrial > Soil > Vadose zone... | reverse complement strand
TGAGCGAATGGCGACAAAAAACGTGACAAAGAAGATCGTGCGAAAATCTAAAAAAAGCAAAGCCGCTTACGGGCGCATTCTGCTGAAGCTTTCCGGCGAGTCGCTGCAAGGTTTACAGGGATTTGGCATTCACGGCGAGACGATCCGCGAAATCGCCCGCGAACTGAAAGACGTGCACGAACTGGGCGTGCAGATTGCGATCATGGTGGGCGGCGGCAATATTTTTCGCGGCGCCCGGCAAAAGGGATTTGAGATCGACCGGGCAACCGGAGACTACATGGGCATGCTGGCAACGGTGATCAACGCGCTGGCTTTGCAGGATGCGCTCGAGAAAGAAGGCGTGTTCACCCGCGTGCTCAGCGCGATTGAAATGCGCCAGGTTTCCGAGCCTTTTATCCGGCGGCGCGCCATGCGCCATTTGGAAAAGGGACGCGTGGTGATCTTCGCGGCCGGTACCGGCAATCCGTATTTCTCGACGGACACGGCTGCTGCGTTGCGCGCGATGGAAATCAAGGCAGACGTGATTCTGAAGGCCACGCGTGTGGATGGCATCTACGATGCCGATCCGGAAGAAGTGTCCGACGCCAAGTTTTTTGCGGCGATCACCTATCGCGAAGTGCTGAATCAGAATCTAAAGGTCATGGACTCGACGGCAATTTCGCTGTGCATGGACAACGGCATGCCGATCGTGGTGTTCAACATGAACCAACCGGGAAACATCAAGCGCGTGGTATTGGGCGAGCGCGTAGGCTCGAAAGTGACGCCGGCGTAGGCGCAAACCGATAGAAAATCTCTCGCTACTCTTGGGATTACGGGACAAATTTTTTGCAGAGGAAGATATGACGACGATAGGAACGACGAAAGAGGCCGTAGCGGCTGCCAGAACCCGGATGGAGAAGGCCGTCGACGATTTTCGCAAGGAACTGAGCGCGCTGCGCACCGGGCGCGCGAATGCGTCGCTGCTGGACAATGTGCGCGTGGATTATCACGGGACGCCAATGCCAGTAAATCAGCTGGGAACGGTCACGGTGCCGGACGCCATGATGCTGGTGATCGCGCCGTGGGACCCGAGCGCGGTGCCGCTGATCGATAAAGCCATTCGCACCAGCGACTTGGGGCTGAATCCGACGAATGACGGGAAGGTAGTGCGGGTGCCGATTCCTGCGCTGACCGAGGAGCGGAGGCGGGACATGGTCAAGCACATGCACAAAGTGCTGGAGAATCACCGCACGGCCATCCGCAACATTCGCCGGGACATCAAGGAAGCCATCGACAAGCTGGAGAAGGACAAAAAGATCAGCCAGGATGAGCAGAAACGCTCGCTGGACGAGCTGGAGAAAGTGTCACACGCGGAGACCAAGAAGGTAGAAGACCTGAGCGCGGCGAAAGAAAAAGAAGTGATGGAGATTAAGTAAGTTAGGCCTAGGCTTCGATCGAAGATTTGGCGTCATTCTTCCGGTTCGACCTCAATCCGACGATGTTTCCTTGACATCAATGCCGCTGGCGCTGTTGCCTGGCGCTTCGTTGCTATCGATTGTGGCGCCCTGCCATACGGGCGCAGCATGCTGCGCCACTACAACGGAAGGGTGTTACGGGGTAGGGGGCTAGGGTTTCGGCTGAGTTGGAGCGGCGGGCTTGGGGGTGACAGGGTCCGGGTCTGGACGGAATAGGGTAAAGCGCTGGGATTGGTCGTTTTGGATGGCGTGGAGGAAGGTGTTGTAGTCGAGGGCGCGGTCAGCGGGGAGTTGGCGCAAGAGGAACTGGATGTGGCGGGCGGCGGTGAGGGTGTTGCCGGTGGCAGCGTAGGTGGAGGAGAACTTGGCGTAGTCGCGGTCGACGGCCGTGCCGGCGGGGGATTCGACGGTGGTGCCCGGGGGCAGGTGCAGGGTGACAGTGGTGGTTACGTCGAGCGGGGTGCCTAGTTCGATGGGGGCGGATTTGGCCGGCGGGTCGGGGAGGCCGACGAGCGGGAGGATGGCGGGAATGCGGACCGGCTTTTTGGACCAGTCGATGAATTTGGGTTGGGAGATTTCGTATTCGACGGTGAAGGGGTCTTTGGTGGCGTAGGGGTCGGAGGCGGAGACGTTTTCGATCTTGCTGCGGAAGCCGTCGGAGAGAGCGAGGAGTTGCGCGACTTCGTTCCATTTTTCGCGCGGGGATTGGTGGAAGGCTACCCGGAGGAGTAGTTCGTTATCCCCGCGCATGGCGTAGTGAACTCTTGCGGAGAGCTTTCCTTCGGGAGTTAAGGAAGCGTCGATTGAGACGGTTTGCTTCGCCTGGTATGGCAAGACGTCATCGACTTGCCGCCACCTGTCCGACACCAGTGAACCAGACATGAAGGCCTTTTTCCCTCGAAATTGCAGTGGCACAAGCTTAAACGGTGCCACTTCCACATTGAGATCAAGCCACGTCCGGAATGAAGGCCAAATTACAAGCGTTAGCAGGTGTTCGAAGAGCGAGGGGCTCGGGGGCGTGATTGCGAGATCTATTCCGGCTACCGGCACGAAACCCAATTGCGTGACGCCCAACGAGTTTGTCAGCGCGGCGAAGAGCGCGTATTTGTCCTCCGCCGTTGCGTAGCCAGACTTGAGAACTTCCCAGGGACTGCGTATGCGAAAACCAGTTGCGCCGAGAGGCAGGTCGACCGTTTTTATTTTTTGGGAAACCAACTGATAAAAAACCTCCGCCTGTGCTTCCGAAGTATTTGTTGAAGTGGATTTTACCGTTTTTGCGAGATCAGAAGCTTTAGCGGCAATATCTGGATCGGGAATTCGTGGTGGCTTGAAGCCTTGATATAAACGATCTGCAAGGCCTTCCCAACTTTGGAAAGAGGTCACAACAACGTCGGGCTCCTGCACGGTGGGTCCATTGACTTGACCGGTGTCGACGGTCGAAACGCGGCGCCAATGATAGATCTGACGATCGTTTTCCGTATGCTCGGACCACGTTGGAGGTGTTTTCGGATTGAAATGGTGCTCGAGTTGACGAGCAGATTCCGGCACGTCGAGTTCGAACAGCTCCTGGGAGACGACGCCGGTGCGGTCGAAGGAGTGGTCGAGCCAGAAGTCGGGGGCTAGGGGATGTTTGGTTACGGTAGTGATTACGCGGTATTCGAGGGTGTCGCTGGGTGCGAGGCCGAGGATGCGGACGGACTTGACGCGAACGTCCTGGTAGGCGGGGGCGTTGACTACGGCGGGATTGGGATTGTCGGTGATGGAGTTCGGGAGGACGTCGGCAACGCCGCCGTTGGAGTGGGTGACGCGGACGAGTGGGATTTCGATTTTTTCGAAAGAGCGGTTGTAATCGAAATTGAGGCGGGCGAATTGGCGGACGCCGAGTTCGGAATTGATTTTGACGATGCAGTGGACTTCTTTGCGGGAGTCGCCGTTGGACTCGAAGCGGACTTTGGTTTCGAGGAGATCGATTTGGGCGGGGGTTTGCGGTTCGACGGGGATGGCGGGGGGCTTGGGTGGTTCGGTGGGGGGTTGTTGAGCGTAAACGGAGGAGCCGAGTGAGAACAGAGAGGCGAGTAGGAATGCGGAGAATGGATGCCGTTTACGAGACGCAGTAGGGGCCACGCAAGAATTGTAGCGTGGGGCGCACGAGGAGCAAGCGGAAGAGGAGAAAAAGTTCGGAGCACTGAGGGCACGGAGAGGAGGGAAAGAGGTTAACGCGGAGGCCTAAAGGCTGCAGAGAAAGGAGGAGAGTTGAGAGGGCTGGTTACGTCGTGACACGCGGATCGGTCCGTGGCTGAGTGTGAACCTGAAAGCGGCGTCGAGCCGCCGCACTCCAAAGAAACCGAATTGCGGGGTGCGCGTCTTAGAGCGTGGTAGAGTTTCGCTGGCGCCGGGACAGGCGCGAGGAGAGCAGGGATGAAGCGAATGACTTGCGTGGTGGCGATGGTGGCGCTGAGTGCGGCGGGCTTTTTGCGGGCGGAGGAACGGCCGAAAGGGCCCGCGGAAGACGGCACGATGCCGGCGCTGGTGAAGATCGCCGGAGAAGGAGAGTTGAACTCGCATGCGTTCCAGTTCTTGACGGAACTGAGCGACGACATTGGTTCGCGGGTGACCGGATCGCCGGCCGAGCGCAAAGCGGAAGAGTGGGGCATGGCGAAAATGCGGGCGATGGGCCTGGAAAACGTGCATACGGAGAAGTACACGATCTGGAAGGGGTGGACGCGCGGCACAGCGGAAGCGGAACTGCTGATGCCGACGCGGCACAAGCTGCATGTGGACGCCATGGGCTGGACGGGTTCGACGCCGGCCGGCGGAGTGGAAGGCGATATCGTGGCGGTCAACTTGTTCGACATGGACAATGAGATCAAGAACGTGTCGCGATTGAAGGGAAAGATCGTGATGATGACGATCAAAGGCAAGCCGACCAAGAGTTTTATCAGCTTGTTCGCGCAGTTCGGCGATTTTCTGAAGGCGGCGAGTTCGGCGGGGGCCATTGCGGTGATCGGCGGGCAAGGCGGCGGCAAATCCGCAGGGATGAACCTAACGCACACGGGAATCCTGGGATTCGACGCGGATTTTGCGGTGCCGGTGGTGTCCATGACGGCGGAGGATCAATCGCAATTAGAGCGGTACCTGGAACGCGGGCTAACGCTGCGGGCGCGATTCAACGTGCAGAACACGCTCACCAATGGTCCGGTGGAGACGGCCAATGTGGTCGGAGAGATTCGCGGACGGGAACATCCGGAAGAAATTCTGGTGGTGGGCGGGCATCTGGATTCGTGGGATCTGGCGCAGGGCACGACAGACAACGGATCGGGAACGGCGACAACGCTGGGCGCGGCGGATACCATCAAACGAATTGGTGACCGGCCGCGGCGGACGATTCGCTTCGTGCTGTTTACGGGAGAAGAGCAAGGGTTGGACGGTTCGCTGGCGTATGTCAAGCAGCATGACTCGGAGTTACCGAATCATCTGGGCGATCTGATTCTGGATGCCGGGCAAGGCGCAGTGAAAGGCTTCCAGATGGGCGGGCGCGATGACTTGATTCCGGCGTTCGAGGCGTTCACGAAATCGCTTTCGAACATACGCGCGCTGAGCGTGGACGACAAAATCGAATCGGGGACGGATACGCTGCCATTTTCCATCCACGGATTGCCCGGAATCAACATGCTGCAAGACACGTCGGACTACGGGTTCACGCATCATTCCGCGGCGGACGCGCTGAACGCACAAAAGCCGGACGTGCTGGCGATGAATTCGACGCTGATGGCCATGGCGGCGTATTGGATTGCGGACCGGCCGGAACGGCTAGCGTCGCCCTGGCCGACAGAGCGGACGGCAAAAATGCTGCGGGATCAGAATGAATATGAGGAGCTAAAGGCGTTTAACTTGTGGCCTTATGGGGATCTCGGAGCGGATAAGAAGGAGTAATCGCTCAGGGGGGCGGACCCGGAGAATGCCCGTAAGTTATTGTCTGTAATAGACTTATGGTTATTCAATCCATTGGCGTGTGATCGGGCTGAGGTGTGGCTCCGGATGAGATTCGGGCCGCCAAGCACGAAAACGTCTGGAAGCCCTTTTCCCACAAGGGTTTCCACAGGGTAGTTTTGAAACGGATTTGACAGAGCACGTTGTTTTCCTTATACTTCCTTTTTTGTCAGGGGTAGTTGTCCCTGTGCAGTAAGCAGTAGGGGGCGGCTGCGGAGTGGTTCGCTGCAGTTGTTCAGTTGGAAGGGAAATCTTCGGTCCCGGAACAATAGTAAGACGGAATGGGACAGAAGAGCGGCCGGAATGGGACGCCAGTCCCGCAAAGCCGAGTAAGCCTCTCCGAAAGTAAGCCAAGAGCGGACAACTGCCTCTTGGAGTGCGCGCGGAGTTCTTGCTGGTTGTAGATCCGGATTCGCAGTAGACCTTTCAGCACGAGAGTGCTCTCTCGCGCAATTGTGTGCGCGCCCAGCGAGAGACGCGACGGAGTTTTGCGCGCAATAGTAATGGAACGTGTCTCGTGCCGCGGAATTGCTTGGCGCGAAACGAGTTCCAAAAAGAGAGAAGACTGTGCCGACATTTTCGCAACTGGTACGGATGGGACGCGAAGCAGTTCGCGTGAAGACCAAGTCGCCGGCGTTGATGGGCTGTCCGGAAAAGCGCGGAGTGTGCATTCGCGTGTACACGCAAACACCGAAGAAACCGAACTCGGCGTTGCGCAAAGTGGCGCGCGTGCGTTTGACGAATGCAGTGGAAGTGACGACGTACATTCCCGGCATCGGGCACAACTTGCAGGAACACTCGATCGTGCTGGTACGCGGCGGCCGTGTGAAGGATCTGCCGGGAGTTCGCTATCACATCGTACGCGGAACGTTGGACGCGGCGGGCGTGGAGAATCGCAAGCAAGGGCGGTCGAAGTATGGAGCGAAACGGCCCAAGGCAGCGCAGGCGAAGTAAGAGATTCCGAGGTAACGAAGTAAAGAAGCATGAAGTAACGAAGAAGCGAGGAACACAAGAGCAATGCCACGCAAAGGACTTGTTAGCCGCAGGAAACAGGAAGTCGATCCGGTCTTCGGCAATGACCTGGTCGAGAAGTTCATCTGCTCGATGATGTGGGACGGCAAGAAATCGACGGCGCAGCGCGTGTTTTACGGCGCGATGGACCAAGTCGCCAAGAAGACGAACGACGAAGCGCTAAAGATTTTCAAGAAGGCGGTGGAGAACGTGAAGCCGCTGCTGGAAGTCAAGACGCGACGCGTGGGCGGCGCGAACTACCAGGTTCCGGTGGAAGTGAATCCCTTCCGGCGGCAGTCGCTGGCGATTCGTTGGCTGTTGCAGTATTCGCGCGAGCGGTCGGGCAAGACCATGACGGACCGGCTGGCCGATGAATTGATCGACGCGGCGAATGCCCGCGGCGGTGCGATGAAGAAGAAAGAAGACGTGCATCGCATGGCGGAAGCGAACAAAGCTTTTGCGCACTATCGCTGGTAATGGCGCGCTGGTAATAGGGCGCAGATAGTCGGCGCGCTGAGAATAAAGTTCGGCAAGGAAGAAGGCAGTGTCGTGACGGAAGCAGTCGCAAATCGAGCAGGGGAGAAAAGAGCCGGGCAAGGAACTATGGGCCGCGTATTCAAACTCGAAGACACGCGCAACATCGGGATCATGGCGCACATCGACGCAGGGAAAACCACGTCGACCGAGCGCATCCTGTATTACACGGGTGTGACCTATAAGATCGGTTCGGTGGACGAAGGCACGGCCACCATGGACTGGATGGAGCAAGAGCGCGAGCGCGGAATCACCATCACCAGCGCGGCGACTACGGCTTCGTGGGACCGCTTCGGCAAGAAATATCGCGTCAATATTATTGACACTCCGGGCCACGTGGATTTCACCGTGGAAGTCGAGCGTTCGCTGCGTGTGCTGGACGGCGCGGTGTGCGTGTTCGATTCCGTAGCGGGCGTGCAGCCGCAATCGGAAACGGTGTGGCGCCAGGCCGACAAGTACCGGGTGCCGCGCATCTGCTTTGTGAACAAGATGGACCGCACCGGCGCGGATTTCGATCACGTAATTCGCACCATTCGGCAGCGCTTGGGCGCGCATCCGGTGCCGCTGCAATTCCCGTTGGGCCGCGAAGATAATTTCATCGGCATCATCGACTTCCTGGAACAGAAAGTGATCGTGTGGCTCGAGGAAACGCTGGGTGCCAAGTTTGAAACTTTTGCCGTGGAGAAGTTGTGGGACAAGGATTTCGTCGCTTCGCGTCCCGATGTGGCTGCCGCGCTGAAGGGTTCGGCAATCGACAAGGCGTTTTACGACGAGCATCGCGCGAAAACGGTGGAATACATCGCCGAACATGACGACGAAGTTCTGGACAAGTATTTGAACGAAGGCACGCTAAGCCTTGAAGAAATGCGCAAGTCGGTCCGCAAGTCCACGCTGGGAATGAAGATTGTTCCAGTGCTGGCGGGATCGGCGTTCAAGAATAAGGGCATTCAGCCGCTGCTCGATGCAGTAGTCGATTATTTGCCGTCGCCGGTCGATGTTCCTCCAGTGGAAGGCACGAACCCGGAAAATGACGAAGTGGAACTGCGACGCGCTGCTGATGACGCTCCATTTTCGGCGTTGGCTTTCAAGATTATGTCCGACCCGTTCGTCGGGCACGTGACGTACATCCGCGTGTACTCGGGCGTGCTTAAATCCGGCAGCTATGTTTACAACCCGACCAAGCGTTCGCGCGAGCGCATCAGCCGCTTGCTGCAGATGCACGCCAACAAGCGTGAAGAAATTGACGAAGTATATGCGGGCGATATTTGCGCATGCGTGGGATTGAAGAGCGTCAACACCGGCGACACACTTTGCGATGAGAACAAGCAAGTGATTCTAGAGAATATTGATTTCCCGGCACCAGTGATATCGGTGGCCATCGAGCCGAAAACCAAAGCGGACCAGGACAAACTGGGCGTGGCGATGCAGCGGTTGGCGCAAGAGGATCCGACATTCCGCGTTTCGACCGAGCCGGATACCGGCCAAACGCTGATTTCCGGCATGGGCGAGTTGCATCTCGAAATTATCGTCGACCGCATGCTGCGCGAGTACAACGTGCAGGCGAATGTGGGCCGTCCGCAGGTGGCGTACCGCGAAACCATTCGCAAGAAGGCTCTCGGCGAAGGCAAGTACATCAAACAGACCGGCGGCAAAGGTCAGTACGGCCATTGCAAAATCGAATTGCATCCGATTCCCAGTTCCAGCCACGAGAACATGAAAGAGATGTCCACGGACGATCTCGACGTTCTGGCGAAGGAAGTGGTAGGAGGCGGTTCGGCCGGCAAGTGGAAATTTGACAAGGAGCACCGGTTCCTTTTCATTGACAAGATCGCTGGCGGATCCATTCCGCGCGAGTTCATAGCACCGATCGAAGCGGGCATCCGCGAAGCGCTGGACACCGGCATTCTGGCGGGTTTCCCCACTGTGGATGTCGCTGTGGTGTTGATCGATGGCAGCTATCACGATGTAGACAGCAACGAAATGGCGTTCAAGATCGCCGGTTCGATGGCGTACAAGGATGCTTGCGCCAAAGCCAAAGCGGTTTTACTTGAGCCCATCATGAAAGTGGAAGTGGTGGTTCCGGAAGAATACATGGCTCCCGTGTTTGGCGACTTGAACGCCCGGCGTTCCGCCATCCAAGGCACCGAAAACCGCGCAGGCAGCAACGTCATTCGCGTGGAAGTGCCGCTGGCACAGATGTTCGGCTATGCCACGGATTTGCGCAGCCGCACGCAAGGCCGCGCCACATTTACGATGCACTTCTCGCATTATGCCGAGCTTCCTGCGGCTCTTGCGGAAGAAGTGATCAAGAAACACCGGGGCGAGAAGTAAGACGGCGATTTTGAGCTGGGTTAAAGACTTCGAATGAGGAGCAGAGGGCGCAATGGCTAAGGAGAAATTCGAGCGCAGTAAGCCGCATGTGAATATAGGGACGATCGGACACATCGATCATGGCAAGACCACGTTGACGGCGGCGATCACGAAAGTGTTGAGTAAGCATAACCCGAAGGTAGCGTTCCGGGCGTTCGATACGATTGACAACGCGCCGGAAGAGCGGGAGCGCGGGATCACCATTGCGGTATCGCACGTGGAGTATGAAACGGCGAACCGGCACTACGCGCACATGGATTGCCCGGGGCATGCGGACTATATCAAGAACATGATCACCGGAGCAGCGCAGATGGACGGCGCGATTCTGGTGGTGGCGGCGACGGATGGACCGATGCCGCAAACGCGGGAGCACATTTTGCTGGCCCGGCAGGTTGGCGTACCGGCGATTGTGGTGTTTTTGAATAAATGCGACATGGTGGAAGACGCGGAATTGCTGGAGTTGGTGGAGTTGGAAGTACGCGAACTGCTGAAGACGTATCAATTTCCCGGCGACAAAATCGCGATCGTGCGCGGCAGCGCGTTGCAAGCGTTGAACGGCGATGCCAAGTGGGAAACGGCGATCGATCAGTTGATGGCAGCAGTGGATGAGAATGTGCCGCTGCCGGTGCGCGATATCGATAAACCGTTTGCCATGCCGATTGAAGATATTTTTTCGATTTCCGGACGCGGCACGGTGGTGACGGGAAGAGTGGAACGCGGCAAAGTGAAAGTGGGCGAAGAAATCGAGATTGTGGGATTCCGGCCGACCCAGAAGAAGGTTGTGACTGGCGTGGAAATGTTCCGCAAGTTGCTGGATGAAGGGTTGGCGGGAGACAACGTTGGATTGTTGTTGCGCGGCACGGAAAAAGAAGATGTGGAGCGCGGGCAAGTGGT
>Ga0137403_10010501_pt1 | contig 10253 bp, 6 predicted proteins | sample CZOMad2_1_16fung_FD_122057 | JGI IMG/M metagenome (GOLD analysis project Ga0137403, IMG submission 122057) | Vadose zone soil fungal communities from Angelo Coast Range Reserve, California, USA - CZOMad2_1_16fungal (Hybrid Assembly) | ecosystem: Environmental > Terrestrial > Soil > Vadose zone... | reverse complement strand
CGGCGCGCCGCAGTTTTTCTGGACGATAAATTCATGGGCCCGGCGAGCGATTTTGGCGGTTCCATGAAAGTAGCTCCAGGCTGGCACACCGTGAAGATCGAGCTGCCTGGTTACCGAACCTACCAGACGAGCGTGGACGCGGTGATAGGAAAGAAGAAGACGGAAGTGAAAGCCGAGCTTGCGAAAGGCAGCATCCGCGAAGCGGGGCCGCCGATCAGAGCAAAGGCGCAGTGACGCGGAAGTCGAGATCACTCCCCTGTAGGGCCGGTGTACAGCGAAACGCGTAAGAACTTCTCGAAGTACGTGTCTCCCCGACCATACAGCGAATCCTGTACGGTGGTAAGTGCCGTAAGAGGCGAAACTTACAGGCTGAATTGACCGCAGGGTTTGGCGATGTGGGTGCACTTGGCACAGGCGAGAGGCAATTCCACAAGGGAGTCGAATTCAAAACGCCCAGGAGGCTCCATGGCGTTAGAAACGGCGAACCAAAGTTTGTGCTGGCGCCGTGCAATCATCGTTTTTGTCTGGCTGCTTGTGATGATCAGCGGCACGAAAACGTTGCGTGCGCAAAATAAGGTGGTGGGAGAACTTGAATTTGAAGGGAAAACGAAATTGGAACGCGATTCGGGTGTGTGGATCGACGGAAATTATGTTGGATACCTGAAAGAGCTGAAAGGCAGCAAGAAAGTAACGTTGTTGCCCGGCCAGCACGAAGTAGTCGTGAGGCAGTCTGGCTATCAGGACTACGTCGAGAAAATCGTGGTCGAACCGGGACAGAAGCGCCTGGTCAGTGTCACCATGCATTTGGCGCCACGCGCGAGCGTACCGGAAATCACCTCAACGCTTAAACTGAAAATCAAACCGAAACGCGCGGCCGTTTTTCTGGATGAAAAATTTGTCGGGCACGCGGCGGATTTTGGCGGCGCGTTCAGGTCCATGAAAATCAGTCCGGGCAAACACCGCATACGAGTGGAACTTCCGGGTTATCGAACGTTCGACACGGAAATAAATCTGCTCGCGAACCAGGAAAGCGAAGTAAAAACGGAGTTGGTCCCGGGCAGCATCGAGCAGAATTCGCCGCTGATCAAGAAACCGGATGCCCGTCATTAGAATTAGCGAACGTCGAAAAGCAAACTGGAGCAGGTGAGGCCGGATTCGGCTTTCTGCAATTCAGAAATATCGAGCGATGTGACTTCAAAGCCGCGAGCTTCGATGCGCGCGCGTGTACGGCCAAAGGAAGCAGGGAAAATGATTGTTCCGCCAAGCGCAAGTGCGTTTGCAGCGTAAGGTTCCGCGGGATCTACATCCACCCATTGATACCCTTCAAAAATTGACGACTCAAACCAGGCGCGGTTCGCAAGCAGCGTGTTGCTATCGAGCGAAGTAACAGCCGATTTCAGGTGAAGGCATCCGCTCACTGGAACGGAAACCACTTCGTAACCGTGCGGCGCCGTGATGTCGGCAAGCTGAGCGATCCCGTCGGCATTGGTTCGCGCGGTGAGCCCCACAAAAAGTTTTCGAGCGACGCGCAGAATGTCTCCTCCTTCGATGGTGCCGGGAAACTTGACGTAAGCAAGCTTGCGAAAAGGCGCCAGCGCGGCTGCGATGGTAGCGGCTTCGCGGCGGCGCGTTTCCGTGCCGAGCGGAAAGATCACCGCCAATTCATCCACGACCAGCGCGGGATCTTCGACAAACATGGAGTCGGGAAGTTCGCGTTCAGCGGGCAGGGAAATGACGCGGGCGCCCAGCGATGCGAGCAACTTTTCGTATGCATGATGCTGTTGGTGTGCGATTCCGAGATCGATCGGCTGTCGCGGGATGAAACTGAGTTCGCAGTTGGCGAGCGCGGGACTGACGGCGCGAGTGATGACGGTAAGCATGGCGAAAAATTTAACAGAGGCGGGCGCTGCGCGGAAAGTGGTTGCGCGCGGGCGGGTGTGTGAATAGACTCGCGGGCGTTCAAAGCCAGGAGCCCCGCACCTCATGAATCAGACCAGAGACTTTGCCAAGATATTTCGCGCAGCGATCATTGCATTTGCAATTCTTTTGGCGTCCGGCGGATTTGCTGATGCTCAGGAGAAAACCACAAAGGCCGCGGATGAAGTGTTTGCGGACCTGAGCAAGCCGGGCTCGCCGGGCTGCGCGCTTTTAGTGGCGCGAGGCGGAAAGATCGTCTACAAAAACGGGTACGGGCTCGCGAATATCGAAGAAGGCGTACCGATTACGCCGCAAACTGTTTTTGACATCGGCTCGACGTCGAAACAATTCACTTCCGCCAGTATTTTGCTGCTGGAAAAACAGGGCAAGCTCTCCGTTCAGGACGACATTCGCAGATATCTCCCGGAAATTCCCGATTACGGCCACAAGATTACGATTCTGCATCTGCTGAACCACACCAGTGGATTGCGGGATTACCTGACGTTGTTTGACCTTGCCGGCGTGAACACCGACAGCGTGACGACGGATGACGATGCGCTGGCGATCATCGCGAGACAAAAGGCGCTGAACTTCGAACCGGGAAGCGATTGGCTTTACAGCAACTCGGGTTTTTTTCTTCTGTCGGTGATCGTAAAGCGCGTCAGCGGAAAATCGCTGCGTGAGTTTGCCGCGGAGAATATTTTCGAGCCACTCGAAATGAAGCACACGGTTTTTCGCAACGAACATACGCAACTGGTGCCCAATCGCGCGCTTGCGTATGACCCGAAAGAAGGCGGGTACGCGTTGAACGTTTCCTACTTCGAACAAACGGGCGATGGAGCGGTGCACACCTCGGTCGAGGATCTTCTGAAATGGGATGAGAATTTTTATTCGGGTAAGGTAGGCGGGCAGTCTTTTCTAAACGAGATTCAGGAACCAGGAAAATTGAATAGCGGCAAAACGCTCGACTACGCCAAAGGATTGTTTGTCGGCCAGTATCGCGGGTTGCGATTCGTGGACCACGGCGGCTCCTGGGGTGGTTACCGGGCTCAGCTATTGCGTTTTCCAGAGCAGCATTTCTCGGTGGTGTGCTTATGCAACCTGGCTAACGCCAATCCAGAGAAGCGTGCGCACGAGGTGGCGGACGTGTTTCTAGCCGCGGAAATGAAAGAGCCGAAGCCGCCCGGGAAAACCGACAACAGCTCGCATGACAAACAGGAGACCATCCCGCTTTCAGCGGATCAATTGATTGCCTACGAGGGAAATTTTAGGAGTGAGGAGCTTCTCGCGACATATACGCTTGGCGTTGCAGGCATAAAATTAATGCTGCAAAACGTTCAGAATGGAGACGGTTTTTTACACACTTCGCAGCAATGGACGCTTCGCCCCGTCGGGCAGAACACATTTGTAGTTGACGACGAGGGTTTGGAATTTATCTTCGAGCGCGACCCCCATGGAAATGTCAGCGGCTTTCAACTGAATGCCGGGCGCACCAAAGGCCTGGCTTTTCGTCGAAAATAGATCAGCAAGCGTTGGTGTCTGAAGGCATTCCAGCAGTTTTCACAGCCGAGTGGCGCATCTGCGGCGCGAAGTGGGAAATCCAATAGGTCGCGGCACCTGCTCCCAGGAGCATGCCGGCGAGGATCAGCCCGACGATAATGACCGTGAGCCATTTGTTCGAACGCGGTGTGCCGTCCGGCGATTCTTGGGCGCTATCAGCGGCCACGGCAGATCGCGACCCCTGGGATTTTGGCGCCGCGGTGACAGGAAACGGAACGTCCGAAAATTCCGCGGTGCCGATGAAGCTGTAACCCTTTCGCGGAATCGTTTCAATATAAAGCGGCTTATCCGTGGATTCGCCAAGAGCCTGCCGCAACTTGTTCACCGTGGTGTTGACGTTTGCATCGTAATTGACATGCGTGTCGGCCGGCCACAAAGCCTGTTTCAGCTCATCGCGAGTGACCACTTCGCCCTGCTTTTGCAAGAGCACAATCAGAACCTGGTAGACCTTGCCTTGTAGGCGCAGGCGCGTGCTTCCACGAAAAACCTGCTGGCGTTGCTGATCTATATGAAAAGGGCCGAAGCGCAGGTAGCGCGCTTTGTTGGGGGGGTCCTGAAGCAGACCTGAGTCCATGGAGGGATCCACAGTTGAGCTGAAGTTCGGAGTCATCACACGCCCTTAAACCAATAGACGCAGAAAACGCGAAAGTGTTTGGAATAGATACGAAATAGTTGCCGGAAATGTTCCATAGAGCAAGATATTGCGCAGCTTACGAAAGAACATAGGTAGTTTAAAAAACGGTATGTCCGGTACGAAGCACTTCGAGAAGGTTCTAAATCCTATGTAATCAGGCCTCTGACTTCGCCGCCTTGACGCAATATTCATGCCGCAACGCCCCTGCCCCCCTCGAGATACGGGCTAAGACAAATACGAGACGAAATTAAGAGACAAATTGCCCTAGCTGGCCTGTGATCTGCGTTATGTCTCCATACCAAATTGCACGGCCATGCGCGAAGCAGGTGGACCGGATCGCAGGTTCAAAAGCCGCATAGGTACGTGCAGGGGTAATCAACGAAGGAGAGCAAGCAAGATGCGCAAAATGAAAATTTTTGCCTTGGCTGCAACACTGTGCCTCGTGGTGGTCGGGTCCGTGAAGGGTCAAGGACTGGCAGGAACCTTGCGCGTGACGGTCGCGGACAGAAGCAATGCAAGCGTACTCGATGCTGACGTTATGGTGACAAACGAAGCGACCAACGTGTCGACTTCCACGACTGCATCCAGTGCTGGCACCTATGTTTTCCCCACACTCACCAGCGGGCTTTACACCATTACCGTCGAGAAAAACGGCTTCACCAAGTACGTGCAGAAAAATGTGCAAGTCGGGTCAAGCCAAATCACGGAACTAAAGGTTGAGTTGACCGTGGGCTCGGTTGCGGCGGTGATTGAAGTGCAGGCGGGAGCCGATCTGGTAAAGACACAGACGTCCGATCTCGACACAACGTTTGGGGGAAGACTGGCAAGCGACCTGCCGATCAATACCGTGGGCGGCTCCGTGCTGGAGTTTGCCGTATTTGCGCCGGGGACAACGACGCAGCAGGGCGGTGTGGCAGGTTCGGGCGGATCAGTTGGTGGAACCAGACCCCGCTTTAATGGGTTTACGATTGATGGCGTGGACGACAATCGGACAGATGTGAACGGCCCGGCGACGCCAGTCATTCAGGACTCAGTGGCCGAATTCACTTTGATTGCCAACCAATTCAGCGCCGAGTACGGACACTCCGCAGGCGGACAATTCAACATCGTGACGAAATCGGGAAGCAACAACTTCCACGGACAGGCGCATTGGTATAACCAGAATCGCAACTACAACGCCCTGGACAACCTGCAGAAGGACCGCGGGCATCAGGATCGGTTTGACTACAATCGGGCCGGCGGCGATTTCGGTGGGCCGATACGTAGGGACAAGCTGTTCTTTTTTGGCGCGTACGAATATCAGAATAATGGGCTAGCGTCGTCAAGCCCGACCGTGCAGGTTCCCACGCAAAACGGAATAAGCCAAATTCTGGCGCAAAATCCGGACGCCGCAGTACAAGCAGCGTTAGCGCAGTTCCCTATCGCCACCACCAAAACCGGGACGGTGACGGTAAACGGACAGCCAATCGACGTCGGCACCTTTCAATCAATTGCTCCAAGTTATTTCAATCAGAACGACTTGAACGCGAATATCGACGCGAATCTTGGCAAACATCAGCTCAGGGCGCGATATTTGTATGACAGGTTCCGTTCTCCGAGCGTCAACAGCTCTCAGCCACAAGCGCAGTTCAACGGGACCGAACAGAACGGCGCGCACAAGTTCATTTTGACCGATGCATGGTCTATCAAGCCGAACTTGATCAACGACGCGAGGGTTTCGTATTCGCGCACGCTGTTCCCAGACCTGACGATTCCAACCGAGTTCACTAATTTTCCAAACATTGAGATCGATGACCTGGGGACAAACGTCGGCCCGAATGGCAATGCCCCGCAGGGAGGCACACAAAACGTTTACCAGGGTGCGGACGCACTGACGTACATCAAGGGCAGGCACACGCTGAAGGCCGGAATCGAATTCCGGCGCTACATCGTTCCGGTCATTTTCCTGCCGCGCGCCCGTGGGGAGTGGGACTACGCGAACCTTGAGTCGTTCGTGAATGATCTTGTTCCCGACGGCGGCAACGGCGCATTGCAGGGAGCGGGGAGCGGCGTTTTCGCCGCAAACAACAGCGCCATCTACTGGTTCCTTCAGGACGACTTCAAAGTCACGCGCAGGCTGGTACTGAATCTTGGTCTGCGATACGAATGGAGCGGAATTCCCCGCGACTCAAACAAGCAGGCTTTGAATTCGGTGGCCGATGATCCCGCACTGGGTATCTTCTTCCGGAAGCCGAAGTCGGACAAGAACAACTTTGCTCCACGCGTCGGATTCGCCTACGACCCGTTCGGTAACGGCAAGTGGGCGATCCGCGGCGGCGTAGGTCTTGCGTTTGACGTGAGCCCGAGCAACTTTGCCTACCTGCAGCTTCCTCCACAAGTGCAGTTTGAAAACAATCCGGACATCAGCTGCAGCCTGCCGACGGCAGCTGCCTGGTGCGCTACCGGGCAGGGCTTCCTCGAAGGCGGAGGCTTGGGACCATTCGTGGCTCCCACCGACCAGGCAACAGCGAGGCTATTGGCGCAAGGCACGATCACGGACCAGGTCCAGCCAAAGGTTCTTACCTGGAGCCTCGGCGTGCAACATGAGATCAACAAGAACACCAGCATTGAGGTGCGCTATCTGGGCACGCACGCGATGAGCCTGCCGACTCAGATACGGCTGAATCAGCAATCCGCATTTTCTCCCGGCCTGCCGGGCGGCCCGCTGACGCCGTTGCCGACCTACGTGAGCGCCAGCGAGGTGCCGGGAACAGTTGTTGCTCCGGCAAGCACGCTGCAGACGTTCGATGACTTCAACAACACTCCGTTGGCCGCGGACGGCTTTGGATCGGTGTTCACAACGTTCCAGCCGTGGGCGCAGAGCATCTATCATGCGGGCTCCGTAGACCTGACGCACCGGTTCACGAAGGGCCTCTACTTCCGGGCGAACTACACGTTTGCGAAGACCATCGACAACGGCACCAATGAACTGTTTACCAGCCGCGTGAATCCACGGCGCGCGGAAGACGGTTTGAACGTTCCGTTCGAGCGAGGCCTTTCGGCGCTGAACATTCCTCAGAAGTTCACGCTCACGTGGGTCTATGAGCTGCCCACACTGAGCCAGGGCAACGCTTTTGTGAAGGGCGTGGTGAACGGATGGGAAGTGAGCGGCACCTACCTTGCACAGAAGGGCCAACCGATTACCGCGCTTTCCGGAAGCGACGCCAACGATAACGGCGACGGAGCCGGTGACCGGACGATCCTGAATCCGAATGGCGTTGGGATGACAGGGAGCACCGTAAGTGCCGTCTGTAACGACGGAGCGGGCGGCGCAACGCGAATCATTACCGACCCGACAGGCAATCCGTGCGCGAGCGACGGAAACATTGTCGGCTATCTGGCGGATGACCCGACCGCGAGATACATCCAGGCAGACGTTGGCGCGAAGACCAACGTCGGGCGCAACACGATCCAAACGCCCGGACTAAACATATGGAATATGGGGCTGTTAAAGACGACCAGCCTCGGCGAGCGCATCAAGCTGCAATTCCGCGCGGAAACCTACAATACGTTCAACCATCGCAACTTCAGCATCGGGTTGCCGACGAATAGCGGCAACATCGACGCAACGACAAACCCGAATCCATTGAGCACCGCGTATCCGTTCGTGACTGCCGGACCGCTGTTCCTCAACAACCATCAGTTCACCGGCGGAAGCCGCACTATGCAACTTGGTCTGAAGTTGATTTTCTAAGCGCTTCGACCGTGTTCATTTAGCGAGGGAGTCCCATTGGATTCCCTCGCTTTCTTTTTTGGCCGCTTGCGTCTAACCACGGCAAACCGCATTCCTCGTGGGAGACATGCAAATGAAATTCATCGCCAACATGGTCTTCGGCACGCTGCTATTCCCAGCCATTCCTGCGGTACTGGCTGTTCACGTTACTGCTCAGGTGGTCGGCGCTGCTGCTGAAGCAAACGCAGCCTATGAGACAAAAGACTGGCCCAAATCTGCCCGGCTTTACGAAGCTATGGTCAAAGCGCATCCAGAAACGCCGCGTCTATGGTTTCGGCTCGCCACCTCCCAACAGGAAATGGGCCAGCTCGATCAAGCTTTGCGAACGCTCGAGCAAGGCCTCAAAGCCGGTGTCCCGCCGATTCTTGCTGAGATCTCCCTCGCCTCGATCTACGCGCAGAAGGGCGACAAGGAAAATGCATTCGACCATTTACAAAGGGCGCTCGACAGCGGCTATAACCGGCCCGAACAGTTTGACGCCGATACTCATCTCGCATCGCTGCGCGGCGACCCTCGATTCGCAAAAATGCGCCAGCAGGCCGAACGCAATCTGAAGCCGTGCGCGGCCACTTCGGAAAACCGGCAATTTGATTTTTGGCTGGGAGAATGGAATGTCGAGACGACGCAAGGTGGCGTACCGGCGGGACAAAGCAAGATCGAATTGATCCTCGGAGACTGCGTCGTTCAGGAAAACTGGCAGAGCGATGGCAATCCCTATGCAGGCAAGAGCTACAACATGTACAACCCCGCGTTCAAGCGCTGGGAGCAATACTGGGTGGACAACAGCGGCGGCAATATTCTTTTCTACGGCGGACTGAACGACGCTGTGATGGATTATTGGACTGACGAGATTCCTCAGCCCAGCGGGCCAAACCTGAAGCGTCACCTGCAATTCATCAAGCTCACGCCGGATAAAGTGCGGCAATTTAGCCAGGGTTCGACCGATGGGGGAAAAACCTGGAAGCCGGAATACGATTTCACCTATGTCAGAAAGAAGTAGCTGTTGCCTACGGCCTCTTGCAGTTCGCAATCTTTCAAACTGCAATTGACAACCTTATTCGTGTTTATCCGCGCGGTCTCCTGCGTGGCGTTTTGCAGGTGCAGCAGCTACTTCACCGGCGACGACGGCAACACCATCACCTCAATACTGGATGGATATTGCTTCGAGCGATAAATCGTCTGCGTGGCCTTCTGGTAGTCCGCTTCTTTCGCTTCGAAAATATTCGACACGAATTTCTGCGGATTGCGGTCGTACAGCGGGAACCAGGTGCTCTGCACCTGCACCATGATGCGGTGTCCTTTCCCAAAGACGTGATTCGCCGAATGCAGATCGACCGAAAATGGCGTCACTTGATTCGGCGTAATGGCTTCCGGCTTTTCGAAGGAGTTGCGATAGCGGCCGCGAAAAATTTCGTCTGCAATCATCAGTTCAAATCCGGAAAGTTTCCAGTCCTCTTCCACTTTTTCCGGATAAACATCGATCAGCTTGACGATCCAATCCGCGTCGCTTCCGGTAGTTGAAGCGAAAAGTTTGGCTACCACGCTGCCCGCAACGGTTACATCGTCCTGCAGTACGCTGGTCTGCCACGTCAGCACGTCCGGCCGAGCATCAACGAAGCGCTGATCCTGCACCAGCCACGTGAACCAACCTCCGGGATGATCGCTGGGATAGGTCATATCCACGGGCCGCTGGCGATACGGCACCGGATGCGCTGGATCGCTGATGTAACTGTCCGCGGCGTTCTTGGCATCCGTCTGCGGCGCGTCGAATGAAAGTTTTCCGTCTGCCTGAAAGTAGAGATGCTTCGCCTGCGCTTCCTTTGGCGGCCACGCGTCGAACGACGTCCACACATCGCTGCCGGTCTGGAAGGTCGTCGCCTCTTTCACAGGTAATGTTCCTTTGTCGTGCAGCCAATAGGCAAACCACGGCGCTTCGATTTTTTGGCGGAAGTAGACCCCGGTGTCGCTGTGAAACGGAATGTCACCGAGTGATTTGCCCGGACCATGCGCCCAGCCCCCGTGATTCCACGGGCCGACGACGAGGAAGTTGTAATTTTTCTTGTCCGCCTTTTCGAGCCGCGCGTAAGTCATCATTGGCCCGAAGAAATCTTCCTGATCCCACCAGCCGGCCACGTTCAGGTTGGGTACGGTCGGTTCGTGCAGCGTGTAGGCGACGGCGTGACGCTTCCAGAAATCATCGTAGCTGCTGTGGTTGACGAAATTGTTCCACGTGGGAATCTTGCCGTGAAAGTATTTTTCGTTGGCGTTTGAAAGCGCGCCAAGCCTCAAATACCACTCGAACATATCGAACCGGTCAAAGGGAAAGCTGAAATTTTCGCTCGAGCTTTCGAGCAGCGCCGTGTATTCGAA
>Ga0137403_10010500_pt1 | contig 10254 bp, 10 predicted proteins | sample CZOMad2_1_16fung_FD_122057 | JGI IMG/M metagenome (GOLD analysis project Ga0137403, IMG submission 122057) | Vadose zone soil fungal communities from Angelo Coast Range Reserve, California, USA - CZOMad2_1_16fungal (Hybrid Assembly) | ecosystem: Environmental > Terrestrial > Soil > Vadose zone... | reverse complement strand
AATCGAATCATCCGCGACGAACTGGCCGCCGAGATTTCGCAAAAGCTGGGGATTGACTCCGCAGTCCTGCGCCAAGAACTGAAACACGCTGCCGGCGCCCGATCGGCGACGCAAGTAAAGTCGCGCGCCGAGGCCCAGATCACCGGAGCGGAGCGAGTTCTGATCCGTGCCCTTGCCTCTGCGTCGCAGATTTCTTCTGGCGCCGACCGCACTTCTGCCCGCGAGGGCACCGACGAAGCCTTCGATCCGGCGCGGCAGGCGCAATATGTCCTGCAGGCCGAGCGACTGCATGAAGGGATGTCCTCTCAGCCTCTGCTGGAAGCACTGTTACAAGCCAGCCCAGAAACGCAAGACGTCATGGAGCTAGCCAAGACCGACCCCGACCGACGCCTGCTCGCGTCAATCCTGATGCAGGAAGACGAAGAACTTTCGCCCGAGACCCTGGACGGCGCCGTTCGCGCCCTGCGTCGCATTCATCTCCGGCGCCGTCTCGAGCAAGTTCAGCAGGAGTTGCAGCGTTCCGGCCGCCAGATGGACGAATTGCAGGCCCTGTTGCAGGAAAAAGTGCGGCTGAAGCGGGCGCTCATGGATCCTGGGGTGGCCGAGGGAAACGCTCGGGAGGCTCCTTTTTAGAGCCTCGCCGAGTGCCTGCTGTCATGAAAACGCTTGGAACGAAACGCCCCCTGACATCATCTAACTCATTAGCGGGGAGCAACATCCGGGCGTCGGTGACGGAAAGTCGATTTCGATCACGCAGGCAGGGGAACCGGTCTGCGTGCTATACTTTTAAGGTTTGTGCCTTTGCACAGCTCCGTACCAACTTCCTACCGCTGAATAGTTTGGCGTCCGCCCACTGCGGACGTCCGAGGAAAACCTGTTTTGGCTCTTGACGACAAGTACGAAGATATCAAAAAGCTGATCGAAACTGGCAAGGAGAAGGGATATCTGACCTATGACCAGGTCAACGACCTTATCCCGCACGATGTGCACTCTCCCGAGGACCTGGACGATCTGCTGACCACGATCGGAACGCAAGGAATTGATGTTCTCGAAAGCTCGAAAGGGCCTTCGACCGATCTGGAAAAAAAATTCGAAGAAGTAGAAGAAGGTTCTGAAGACGTTGAGCTCGACCTGACCCCAGGCGCGCTTGAAAAGACCAATGACCCCGTCCGCATGTATTTGCGCGAGATGGGGACCGTGCCTCTGCTCACGCGCGAAGGCGAAGTTGAAATTGCCAAGCGTATCGAGCGCGGGCAAAACCGCGTCCTGAAAGCCCTTTCGCGTTCTCCCATCGTGATTAACGAACTCCTCGCCCTGGGCGAGGACCTCGAAAAAGGCGTCCGCTCCATCAAGGAGCTGGTCACCTTCGACGAAGAGGAAATCACCGAAGAGATCGTCAACAAACGCCTGCAGGATTTCCTGGGCAAGATCCACGCCATGGAAAAGCTCTACCGCAAGGTAGCGCCTCTCCAGGAAAAACTGGCCGCAGTAAACCAGAAGAAGCGTCCCCGCGATCATCGCCGTTACCGCTTCAATCTGGCGAGAGCCGTAGTGCGAGTCTCACTCGCGATTCGCAAACTGGGCTTCACCCACAACGAACGCAAGCGCCTAATCGACCGCGTAAACCGCACAGTCGACGGCATGCGCTCGCTCGACCGTCAGATCCAGAATCTGGAGAAGAAGGCCGACGCGACCCGCAGTGAAGAGCAGCGCAAGGAATACAAGAAGCAGGCGCGCGCCGTCCGCGGAGAGCTCGAAAAGCTGGAGACCGAAGCGGGCGTGTTGTTCCTGGAACTCAAGCGCACGCAGCGCGAGATCATTCAGGGCGACATGGACGCCGAGCACGCGAAGCGCGAGCTCATCGAAGCCAACCTCCGCCTGGTAGTCTCGATCGCGAAAAAGTACACCAATCGAGGCCTCCAGTTCCTCGACCTGATTCAGGAAGGCAACATCGGCCTGATGAAGGCAGTCGACAAATTCGAGTACCGCCGCGGGTATAAGTTCTCGACTTACGCCACGTGGTGGATTCGGCAGGCAATTACTCGTGCAATTGCTGATCAAGCGCGTACGATTCGTATCCCCGTCCACATGATCGAAACGATCAACAAGCTGATCCGCACCTCGCGCCAGCTGGTGCAGGAACTGGGACGCGAACCGACGTCGGAAGAGATCGCCAAGCGCATGGACATCCCGGTAGCGAAAGTCCGCAAAGTCCTGAAGATCGCACAGGAGCCCATCTCCCTCGAAACGCCCATCGGCGAAGAGGAAGATTCGCACTTAGGCGACTTCATCGAAGACCGAGCGGTAGTCTCGCCCGCCGAGGCCGTAATCAACGTCAACCTGAAAGACCAAACTTCGCAGGTGCTGCGTACGCTTACACCACGCGAAGAAAAAGTAATCAAAATGCGCTTCGGCCTCGAAGACGGCTCCGAGCACACCCTCGAAGAAGTCGGCCAATCGTTCGCAGTAACCCGCGAACGCATCCGGCAAATCGAAGCCAAGGCCCTACGGAAACTGCGCCATCCATCACGCTCGCGAAAGCTGAGGGCGTTTATGGATGGGGTAAGGGACTAGCAGTGCTGATGTAGGGACGGGTCTCTGACCCGCCCAGCGGAGCGAAGCTCCGCAAAAGTTTGACGGGCGCGAGCAATCGCGCCCTTTTTCTTGTGGTTATCGCATGTTGTTGTACCATCGTGCGCTTGACTCCATGAGCACTTGAACTGTACAGTTCAAGAACTCTAACTGGAGAGTTCGCCCATGTTCAGAATCGAGAAGAGCGATAGTATCGTGGTCTCCGCTCTGCACGCCCGCGCCAATTTTGGCAAGCTGTTGCGCCGAGTGGCAGACGAACGCCGGTCCCTGGTCATCGAAAAGCGCGGCATTCCGAAGGCAGTGCTGATGAGCATCCGGGACTACGTCCGCCTAGCCGCACCGGAACCAGAAGTACTCCGGCTCATCGGAGAGGAATCCCAACGCAAAGGCACGAACAAGCTCAGCTCACGCCAGATTGACCAAGTCATCAAAGCCACCCGCAAGAAGCACCGATGATCCCGCTCCGCCTCGTCCTTGATACAAATATCCTAGTCTCAGCAGCCCTGAGACCGGACGGACTCCAGCGCACCGTGCTCCTGCTGGCGATGACCAAGCCCGCCCGCCTGTACGTCACCAAAGCCATTCTCGCGGAATACCGCGAAGTCCTCACGCGTCCTGAATTCAAAATCCGCAAAGGCCTTCAGCTGCAACTCCTCCAGCTTATAAAGAACCATGCGCAGCTAATTGTCCCTGCGCGTGCGCTCCAGGTAGCGAGCGATTCCGACGACAACAAGTTCCTGGAATGTGCCGACGCCGCTCGCGCCGACTATCTGATCACCGGCAACCAGCGCCATTTTCCAAAGTTCTGGAAGCAGACCAAGATAATCACATCCCGCGAATTCATCAGCATCGTAGCCCCGCACTTTCTCCCGTAGCCAAGGCCGGTCGGAGCCCGAAGAAGTCGGCCAATCGTTCGCAGTAACCCGCGAACGCATCCGCCAGATCGAAGCCAAGGCGCTAAGAAAGCTGCGGCACCCATCGCGCTCGCGAAAGCTGCGGGAGTTCATGGATGGGGTTCGGGACTAGGTCAGAAGTTAGAAGTCAGATTGCGGACGTGGGGCGCGAGCAATCGCGCCCTTTGTTTTGCCGGGCAACAGATCAGTTCAATGGTCTTACTGGCGGCCTTACTGGATGTCACTAATCAGCACAGCGTCGCTGCTGACACTCCCTCGCGCAAGCAGGAGCTGCGTGTAATCTGCGGACCAATTGAAATCGAAGATTTGTCCGGATGTGAATCTTGTCAATTGTTTGGGCTGCCCTCCAGCCAATGGCTGCTCCCAGACGTTGACTGCGCCGTCCTTCGTCAAAAGATATTGCAAACCTTTTCCATCCGGAGACCAGTGCAAGCAGCCGTCCGCGGATACTTTCAGGTTTCTCACTCGCCGACCACCCGAGGTCGGGATTACGGCCACGCTCCACCCATGGGAAGGCACGTGTCCGTATTGCGTATACATGTAGGCTAGGAATTTCCCGTCGGGAGAAATAGCCACACGATCATCGACCTGATCGGCCAGGTCCTCGCCTACTTTTACTGGTGCTCCGCCTCCGACCGGCACCTTCCAGATCTTTTGCGGGTGCTCAACGCTCTCATAGAAAACGAACTCGCCATCCGGCGAACATACGGGTGCCCAAAGATTACCGCTGGCCAGCTTGGTGCTGTGCGTCCCGTCTCGATTAACGCGCATTAAATTGATAGTCTCACTTTGGTTGGAGGTAAAAACCACGAAGCGACCGCAGGGCGTGAACCAGCCCACGTTCTGAATGTCGGTGAATTGGGAGCGCTGGGTCCCGTCGCTGTTCATGATCCAAAGCCTCCCGCCGCCACCTCCCGTCAGGAAGGGATCACCTCCTCCCGCCATCAATTTCCCATCGAGTGCCTCAGCGACAAAGTACATCGGAATTTCATCCAAGGTAATCTGATGAGCCTGTGAGAGGTCGCTCGCCGGAGCTACCCAGACATGCGCAGCCGTCTTCGAGGTTATTGCAATCGCAGTTCTGTGATCTCGGGTGATATCCAGTTGCATGGCATAGTCCATGAAGTCATTAGTGACAGGGCGTGCGGCGCCACCCGGGAACGAAATCGTCCACAGCTGATGCCGGTGCAGCATCGGATCGTAGTGCTGCAGCAGAAGGGACTGTCCCCCTGAGAGCCAGACCGGCCGGCCTACGGCGCCAGGAGCGGCATAGAGTTCCCGGACATTCCCGTTTGCAGTGGAGACAATATCGAGCACCCACCGCTCCTGCTGACCTCTGAGTAGCACGGGGACGGCAATCGTTTTTCCGTCTGGTGACCAGGTGGGTCCGGGCAACCACCCGAAGTTGCTTCCATCGTGCAACAGTGCAAGCACGTGATCGTCACTGCCGTCAGCATTCGCCACCTTCAGTTCGATGTCATTGCGCGGTGGGATACAGCGCTCATACACAAAGTGTTGGCCGTCAGGAGAGAAGCTGACTAGCGAGTCCACGTCTGTGATTAACTTCCGGACGGTGCCTCCTAATGCCGGTATCAAGTACAAGTACTTAAACTGCTGGTCCTTTTCGTCCGATCGGACCACGTAGATGTAATTGCCGTCCGGGGAAAAAGCTAGGCCATGAAACTCTGGGCCAGCAGGCAGAATTCGCACGTCGCTTCCTGTAGCGACCTGACGCAGCCATAGCGCCTGCCCCGCCTTTTCGAGAACTCCGTAAACGGCATAACGCCCGTCCGGCGAGATCGCCACGTCGGTTACGGACTGACCGTGCGCCAGCGTGGAGATTTGTAAATTGTTTGGGTCGGCGTGACCTGGCCTCAGCAGCCTTCGTGCGCCGAGCCCTGCCGCGATCAATACCACAACAGAAACTATCGCGACGGCTGGCACATTTCGATGCTGCCACCATGGCTCAGGAAGTTGCCGCCGCGCGGGAGAGCTGGGTCCTTCACTGGGAATGGATGACTGCGCTAGTTGTTGAGGAGCCCGAGGCCAATCGTAAACGTGCCCGAAAGGAGCAGCAGGGCTGGCTGGCTTCCGTAAGCCATCGCCTCCCACCGGTGGGATGAACCGGTACCCAACACGTGGCAACGTCTCGATATAGCGTGGTTTTTCAGCATTGTCACAGAGGACCGCGCGGATTTGGTTGATCGAGAAATTGATCCCGCGCTCGAAATCCACGAAAGTCGAGTCGCCCCACAGATGCCGCCGAATCTCTTCGCGGGTGACAACCTCTCCGGGACGTCTGGTCAGAAGCAGCAGAACACGGAATGGCTGCGGCTGAAGCTTAACTGGGATTCCTTCCTTGAGTAGCCTTCCGGCAGACGAGTCCAGTTCATACGAACCAAATCTCACATGCGGCGAATCAGGTACCGGTGAGGCCACGCGGCGCTCCCAAACGATCGCGAGATTCTAGCACTGAGTGAGCCGTACGCTGAAGTCGGGCTATGCGACAAAGACAAAATAACCACGTTTTCAACTACTTAGACAACTAACCCAAGACTAACCGGAAACAAACATCCTGGTCATTGCCGAATTCCGCCGTTGGACGTACGCTGCGGCGCAACTCGGCTCTGAGATCGCGTGCCCGGGGCGTACTGGCGGCCATGAACAACATGACATTCCTGTCTTCCTGCCGACGCCCGTTCTCGAAGGCGAGGAGACGGCACCATCGGAGAAGTCGGCGGCGCGAGTGGAACGTCAAGTCACGGGGTCCGCACGTTACCGGAACTCCGCACGACCGGTCGGCTCAAAGCATATGGGGACTAGCAAGGCTGATGTTTGTCGCACGCTGGAAATTACATGAGGAGGGTATATGAGGTCCCGTGTCTGCGTTATTAGTTACGTCGTGCTGGGGATGGCATTTCTTTTTGCTACTGTATCCGCCCACGCCACCTTTCCCGGCCAGAACGGCTTGATCGCCTTTTCGGTCGACACGGGTGCCGGCTTTCAGATCTACACCGTGCGGCCGAACGGCGACGCTCTGCGCCAAATCACGAACGTGAGTGGGGACGCACTCTTTGCCGAGTGGTCTCCCGACGGGCGCCAGCTGGTGTTTGAGTTGGACACTCCCGAATCCGTCAGCATTGCCATTATGAATTCTGACGGTACCGGACTCGTCACGATGCCGCCGGCTCCGAACGGCTTCGAGGGTCAGCCTGCGTTCACGCCCGACGGGAAGCACATCGTCTTCGAGCGTTTCGTATTCGACCCGTGCTGCGACGATGCGATCTGGGTCAGGGATCTCGATGGCAACAACCGGCAGCGCATCGCCTCTGCCCCGGCAGGCGCCACCGACCCTAATGTTTCTCCGGACGGCAAGACGGTCAGTTTCGTCGGCTTTAACGGTGAGCCAACCGGAGCGGCACTCTTCACTTCCAGCATCAGTGGCGGCGACCCGCTCCAGTTGACCCCGTATAAGTTCGATGTTGCGATCAAGCAGGACTGGGCACCCGATGGTCGGCACCTCGTGTTCACGAAGAATGGAGCTGAGCCCAAACCCGGAGTGTCACCAAATATCGTGACCGTTCGTCCGGACGGAACACATTCGCGCCGCTTGACTCATTACGAGGGTGGAGACATTAGCGCTTTCGTGGGTTCTTACTCGCCAGACGGTCAATGGATTGTCTTCCGGCTGGAGGATCATGGTCAGTTCGGTCTCTTTAAGATGCACACGGACGGCAGCCACGTGCGACCGATCCTCCCGTTGTCGGATTTCAGGCCCCGATTCATTGCCTGGGGTCCACGACCTCAACGCCACAACTGACGGGCGCGGGGCCCCTTCGATAAGAGCGAGGATTCTGCAAGGGCACACTACCGGGAATTCTCACGGGCATCGCAGGTCTGATTGGAGGATTTATGAAGTACGGAATTCGAATTGCCATGCAGGCGTTGATAGCGGTCGCAATATTTGCCGCCGAATCTCAATCTGCACACGCCACCTTTCCCGGCAAAAACGGCCGCATCGCCTTCATCCAAGGCCCAGATGTTTACACCATGAACTCCGACGGTGTCGACTTGCGCCAACTCACCTTTCTCACCGATGACAACCCCGCTTTCTGGCCAAACTGGTCGCCGGACGGCAAACAGATAGCCTTTGCTGAATTTCCGGCGCCCGACTTCTTCGGGCAACTCTGGATGATGAACGCGGACGGCAGCAACCAGCAGCTGTTACTAAACGATCCGGGTTTCAATGATGAAGCGCCCAGCTTTTCGCCGGATGGCAGTCACATCGTTTTTGCGCGCTGCTTCCCCTTTCACAACGAGTTTCCGTGTGCCATCTATCGCATCCAGACTGATGGGACTGGGCTTACTGCGCTCACTCCATTTCGAATCGAGCTGGGCGATTTTGACCCAATGTACTCGCCCGACGGCAACACCATCGCGTTTTTTACCTTCGGGCGCGGTGGAATCATCGGGGCCATCTATCTGATGAACCCGGACGGTTCCAACATCCGCAGATTGACCCCCGCCGGCATCAGCGCGTTTCGAGACGACTGGTCGCCGGATGGCCAAACACTCGCGTTCAGCAGCCACTGCTGCAATCCCGAACTTCCCTCGATCCTTTCCATCCGCCGCGACGGGAAAAGGTTGCGGCGACTCACTTACGACGGCGGGACTTTCCTCGACTTCGGGGCTTCCTGGTCACCGCAGGGTGATTCCATCGTTTTTCAGCGCCTCAACCAGATTGACGGCAGTTCGGGCATCTGGATCATCAGCGCAGACGGCAAGCGCCAGAAGCTGGTCCGGAAGATTCCCCCATCGGCTTTTCGTAGGCACAATCCCAGAAATCTGCGCAGATCGCAGCGTCCTGGTGCACAGGCGATTCCCAGTCAAATCGAGGACGGCGGAGGATTTCCCCGCTGGGGGGTGGCGCAATGAACGTACCAAGTAACAAACAAGGAGGACTCATGTTCGGGTCACAGACAATCCGTTGCTCAGCGACGGCTGTAGCAGTCCTTGCCCTCACGTTCGTTTGTAGCTTCTACACCTTCGCTTCGGAATCGCCGAACGGAAGGATCGCATTCACAAGTGATCGCTCCGGGAGCTGGCAGATCTACACCATGAACCCCGACGGCAGCGACCTGGTTCAAGTCACAAACCTGGCGCCGACTGATGATGATGGCGTGTTCCCCAGCATCTCGCCCAATGGACAACAGATTGCCTTCAACTTCAACGCGGGCGACGGCCCCGATCTTTATGTGGTTAACGTCGATGGCACCGGTCTTCGGCGCTTAACCGATGACCATGGCTCGTTCTGGCCGCGTTGGTCCCCGGATGGCAAGCGCTTGGTCTTCACTGCATTTGCTCAACTGCGTTCGGCCGTGATTGCGACCATGGCTGCGGACGGCAGCGGCAAGAGAAAGATTCTCACCACCGATATCTGGGAGAGTGTCGGCGGAGTCTATACACCGGATGGTAAGCAGATCGTTTTCGGTAGTCAGATGGGCGGGTTCATTTCCGCCGTTTGGATCATGAACGTCGATGGCTCGCATCAGCGCCGCCTCACCCGCGCGGTGTTAAAAGGGCAACCTTGGAGCGTTTCTCCGGATGGCAAACACATCCTCGGATACACGAACCAAGACTCTCCACCGGCTCCGGGAAGGAGCATCTTCGTCATGAACTTGGATGGCAGCGGACGCAAGCGCTTGGCGCCTCTGTCACGATTTCATCACGATGTCTATCCCAGCTACTCGCCAGATGGAACGAAGATCGCATTAGTAAGCGACCGCTTCTCGAGCGACATCACCGAGTTCACCTACGACACCTTTGACGTTCTCACCATGAATGCCGACGGCTCGAACCTCTCCGACGTATCGCCCGCCGCAGGCTACTGCCTGTTCGACGGCAACTGCGTAACGCCGTTCTGGGGCTGAATCCATAGAGATAGGTCAACCAACAGTTCCCAGGTCTCGCAGTTTTCGAAACCTGGGTGCGTGCATCAGCCAGACTCTTAATTTTCAGCCGCAGGATTTCCGTCACTGCCTGATAGGCCGCCGGCGGCCATGGCGAATGTGCAGGACGTAAACTATGTTGCGATCCATCGTGAACAGAATCCGATAGACAGGTGGCGGGCGGCCATAGAGCAGCTGGCGTACTTCGAAGGGAAAAAGCGAACTTTCAGGACCCAAGGGGCAGCGTTCAGGAAGTTTGGTCAGGGATTCGATCGCGTCCTGTAATGCTCGAAACTACCGGACGCCGGTATCTCCCGCATGCTCGGATATCAGCCATTCAGGGATTGCGTCCGCTTCGCGCTCGGCTTCCGCCGTCGTCTCAACTCGGAATGCCATGCTTCCGGCGCAGGTCCGAGAGGAATTCGGCGGCAGGTCGGGTGCGCCCGGCTCTCACGTCCTCGTATCCGCGGCGGATGCCCTCGGTGGCTTCTGCGAAGTCTTGGCGCTCCCACTCCAGATAGGCGGCGAGTGCCTCATCCAGGGCGGAAGCCGGGTCTTGACCCCGCCGTTTCGCGTATTCCTCCACCTGCGCACGACGTTCCGGCTTGAGTGGAATCATGTCCATCACTGGCCTCGTTTCCCTGCGCATATCGTAAGTTGTTTTGCCATTCGGGTCAAAATGCATTCCGGCCACGGTGACGTAACGTTGATTGTGTAAAAGGCAAGAGGGTGTAAGTTGGCTTTGGCCTCGCAAGCTAAAGCCGATCCTGAAAAAGGAGACCTACACCCAATGGCGAAGA
>Ga0137403_10010497_pt1 | contig 10256 bp, 7 predicted proteins | sample CZOMad2_1_16fung_FD_122057 | JGI IMG/M metagenome (GOLD analysis project Ga0137403, IMG submission 122057) | Vadose zone soil fungal communities from Angelo Coast Range Reserve, California, USA - CZOMad2_1_16fungal (Hybrid Assembly) | ecosystem: Environmental > Terrestrial > Soil > Vadose zone... | reverse complement strand
CTTGCGTCTGGGCCTGATCGTTCTCCTGTGCGGAGATGAGCAACTTGGTGAACAGCTCTTGCTCCCTGCGCGCCGTGACGTAGGCGTACTCGCGATTCGCCTCCGCCTGGGCCAGAGCAGCGATCGTTTGCAACAAAGAGGCTCGCGATTGCGCGAGCTGCTGGTCGAGCTCGGGGGTGTCGAGCTGCAGCAGCAGCTGGCCCTTCTTGACCCGATCGCCGATGTCCACCAGCCAGCGGCTGACGTATCCGCTGGCCCTGGCGTAGACGAGCGTTTGCTGATTTGCGGCCAGGGCCGCGGGCAGGGTCAGCTGACGTCCTGCGTCCACGGAGACCGCCTTGGCGACCGACACGCGCGGCGCGACCGGCGCTGCGGGGGTGGCAGCGGCGAGCTTCGCGCGCGCCAGTCGCCTCGGCAGGTATCCGGCGAGGAACCCCGCCGCCAGCACCAGCACCGCGGCGGCGGCGATCCAGAGGTGCCGTTTGCTCGAGCTGTGCTGCGGCATCAGGGTCTCGGAGGTTGCGGTCAATGGGTCGCCTGTGCGGGTGCGGGTGCGGGTTCGGGTTCGCCATCGTCGATCTGGGCGGGCGGATGGTAGCCAATCGCGCTGAGGACCACCGGAACGAAGAAGAGCGTGGACAAGGTGGCGAGCATGAGCCCGCCGATCACCGCGCGGCCGAGCGGCGCGTTCTGTTGGCCGCCGTCGCCCAGGCCGAGCGACATGTGCACCAGCCCGAGGATCATGGCGGTCGCGGTCATGATCACCGGCCGCAACCGTGTGCGTCCCGCGTCGAGGGCAGCACTGGCGGAGTCGACTCCCTCGCGCAGACGCTCGATCGCAAAGGTGACGACGAGGATGCTGTTGGCGGTCGCGACGCCGATGCTCATCAGCGTTCCCATCAGGGCAGGGACGCTCAGCGTCGTGCCGGTCAGGAACAGACCCCAGACGATGCCGGCGAGGGTCCCCGGAAGCGCCATCAGGATGACCAGCGGCTCGATCCAGGACTGGAAGTTCACTGCCATCAGGAGATAGACGAGGATGATGGCAGCCACGATGCCGACGGCGAGCCCGTTGAAGGACGCGTTCATCGCCTGCGGTTGCCCGGTCAAGAGGATCGTCGAGCCGCGCGGCAGGTGCGGGCGGACCTCGTCGATCATCTTCTGGACGCGAGACGCGACCGCCCCCAGATCCGTCCCGTCCACTCCCGCCTGCACGTCGATGGTCCGGGCGATGTTGTAATGGGTGATGTTCGTCGGCCCGAGAACATGCGACACATTCGCCACGTTGGAGAGCATTTCGGGCCGAAGCGCGCTCGCCGCCGTCGGTGAGGCGTAGGACCCCGACGAGGCCAAGCGGACCGTGCCGCTGCTCCAGGGGGTGTTCTCCAGGGTCTGGATCGAGTCGACCCGGACCTGTGGAGTCTGGACGGCGACCGGGTACTGCACGCCGGTCTTCGGGTCCATCCAGAAGTTCGGCGCGGTCTGCGAGCTCGATGAGAGCGAGATGAGCAGGTCGCTGGCTACGTCGCGCATCGTCAAACCCACGTCCTGGGCGGCGGTGCGGTCCACGTCCACCAGCAGCTCGGGCTGGACGAGCCGCGACACCACCAGGAGGGTATTGGGCGGATACACGCCGTCCGGAAAGTAGCCGGGGAACACCTCGCGGCGCGCGCGCATGAAGTGGTCGATGTCGGACGCGTAGGTGAGGAAGGTCTGGAAGCGCACCACGTCCCGCATGCCGCAGCCGGCGGCGCGCAGCACCTTCTCGATGTTCGCGAAGGTCTGGCGCGTCTGGGCCGCCACGTCGCCCGGCCCCACCAGGCGCCCGCCGCCGTCCATGCCCACCTGCCCCGCCACCACCACGATCTCGCCCGCGGGCGCCACCATCCCGGGCGAGTACATTCCCAGCGTCGGCCCCAGCTCCTTCGACGTGACGGCGCGCGGCGCCATGGTGGCCGGCTCAGCCCAGGCGCACGTACTCGAACTCGAGCGGCCGGCCGTTGATTCCGCGGGGCGGGGCCGCGATCCAGCTCGCGAAGCGTCCCGGCTCGGTGACGGGCTGCATCAGGCTGCCCACGAAGGCCTGATCCTCGGCGGTGGGGAGCCAGTCGTGGTGGCGCGCGTCCCACTCCGCCTCGCTCAACACGCGGCCGTCGGGAGACACCTTGACGTCGGCGAAGCTGCCGATGGCGCGGCGGAAGGCACGGTGAGGCAGTCGGAGCTCGACGTCGATCCCATGGCTCCGGATCACCTGGTTCCACCGGTTCACGCCACGCTGGCAGTCCGCCACGTAGTCGTCGCGCAGCCGCTCGTTGAGCGAGACCAGCGCCGCCTCCTCGCGGGTTCCGATGCGGTCCCCGGCCAGATCCGCCACCGAGTAGGTGGCACCCTTGAGGGTGTGGTCGTCGTCCTTCTTCATCTCCTCGAAGCGCCCCTTGAGGCCCATGGTGTAGAAGTTGGCCGCGTTGGTGGACACCTCGGAGCCGAAGAGGTCCAGCGACACCGAGCAGTGGAGGTTGACGTACTTCTGGATGGTGGCGAGGTCGATGCCGCCGTGCTTGCGCACGTCCTCGGTGCGATGCTCGCGCATGAGCTCGCAGGTGCGCTGGACGATGCGCTGCACCCCCGATTCGCCCACGAACATGTGGTGGGCCTCCTCGGTGAGCATGAAGCGGCACGTGCGGGAGAGCGGGTCGAATCCGCTCTCGGCGAGACTGGCGAGCTGGTACTTGCCGTCGCGGTCGGTGAAGAAGCAGAACATGAAGAAGGACAGCCAGTCCGGCGTAGGCTCGTTGAAGGCGCCGAGGATACGGGGCTTATCGGCGTTACCGGAGCGCCGCTGGAGCAGCGCCTCGGATTCCTCGCGCCCGTCCCGGCCGAAGTGCGCGTCGAGGAGGTACACCATGGCCCAGAGGTGGCGACCTTCCTCCACGTTGACCTGGAAGAGGTTGCGGAGGTCATACAGCGACGGGCACGTGCGGCCGAGGTGCTGCTGCTGCTCCACCGAGGCGGGCTCGGTGTCGCCCTGGGTCACGATGAGCCGGCGCAAGACGCCGCGGTACTCGCCGGGCACCTCCTGCCAGGCCGGGCTGCCCTTGTGATCGCCGAAGTTCACCGCGCGCTCGGGCTCGGGCTCGGCGAGGAAGATACCCCAGCGATAGTCCGGCATGCGAACGTAGTCGAAATTCGCCCAGCCCTGCGCGTCCACGCTCACCGCGGTCCGGAGGTAGACGTCCTTGGCCTGGAAGCCGAGCGGCCCCATGTCCTTCCACCACTCGAGGAACTTGGGCTGCCAGTCCTCGAGCGCGCGCTGGAGCCGCCGGTTCTCGGCGAGGTTGACGTTGTTGGGAATCCGCTCCGTGTAGTCGATGCCGGCCATCAGACCCTCCTCCGGTCGAATGCGGCGCGGTCCCCCGTCCCGTACACCTTGAGGGCGCCACCCGCTCCCACCGCGTTCGGGCGCTGGAAAATCCAGTTCTGCCACGCGGAGAGACGCGCGAAGATCTTGCTCTCGAGGGTCTCGGGGCCGCCGAACCGGAGCGAAGCCTCCATGCCAGTGAGCGCGTCGGGAGAGAACGCCGCCCGCTCCTCCAGCGCGATGCGCACCTCATCCTCCCAATCGATGTCGTCGGGCGCGAAGGTCACCAGACCGGCCTCAAGCGCCGCCGCCGCATCCAGGTCCTGGCCGAGCCGCCCCTTGAGGTCATCGGCCCGCGCGGGCTCGTCGAGGAAGCGGCTGGCGAGCCGCCCCAGGCCATTGACCATGGGATAGGCGCCGAGATTCAGCGCGGTGAGGCGCAGGGCGGGCGCCGGCCGGTCGTCCCCCTCGCGAGTCCCCTCCAGCATGTAGGTCCGGTCGCAGGCGAGCGCCAGCTCGAGGAGGGTGCCCGCGAAGCACGACCCGGGCTCGATGAGCGCGAAGAGCGAGCGGGAGGTCACGTCCAGGCGCTTGAAGACACGACGCAGATAGAGCCGGATCTCGCGCACCAGCCAGTCGCTCTGATGGTCGAGCAGCAGCCGGTCGTGGGCCTCGACGCCATCGGCATTCCCCGCGGTCTTCCACACCCAGAGCCCCACCTCCTCCTCGTTGGTACGGAGGTGGAGAATGAGGTCGTCCAGCTCCCGCGCCAGCGCGAGGGGCCAGAACTCGGCGCCCTGAGCGTGAAGGGCGGCGAGTCCGGCGGGCGCGGGCGACTCGGGTGCGGCCACGGTGATCTCGGCGATGCCGCGCGCCCGGTCCAGCGTGCAGGTCACGTGACGGTAGGCGACGCGGTCGCCCGCGACCGTCCGCTCCAGTGGGGGGAGCGGGATACCGCGGGCGTCCGTCGGACGGTCGCTGCGGGCGGCGCGCTCCGCCGCGCGCCGGCGCACCACTTCCTCGAGCCGGGAGCGCGGCACCACCTCGTCCACCAGCCGCCACTCCACCGCCCGCTGGCCCTTGATGCCCTCCTCGAGCGTGCAGAAGAAGTCCGCCCGATCCCGTCGCACATGCCGCTTGTCCACGAGGCGGGTGAGCCCGCCCGTGCCCGGGAGCACCGCCAGCAGCGGCACTTCGGGCAGCGACACGGTGGTGGCGGCGTCGTCCGCCATCACGATCTGCTCGCAGGCCAGCGCCAGCTCGTAGCCGCCGCCCGCGCAGGGGCCGTTCACCGCGCAGATCCAGGCCTGACGCGACTCCGCGCTTGCTTCCTCGATGCCGTTGCGCGTCTCGTTGGTGAACTTGCAGAAATTCACCTTCCACCCGTGGGTGGACTGGCTGAGCATGCGGATGTTCGCGCCCGCGCAGAAGACGCGCTCCTTGGCAGAGGTGAGGATGACCGCGCCCACCTCGGGATGCTCGAACCGCAGCCGCTGCACGGCGTCGTAGAGCTCGATGTCCACGCCGAGGTCATAGGAGTTGAGCTTGAGCTCGTAGCCGGGCACGAGGCCGCCGTCCTCCCGGACGTCCATGGCGAGCGTGGCCACGCGCCCGTCCAGGGCGAGCTTCCAGTGCCGGTATCGGGCCGGCTCGGTGCGGAAGTCCACGGACACGCGGGCGGTCTCGGCCATTGCCTCGTCTCCCGTTACCCCAGTATCACCCAAAGGACCTTGGCCCGCTTGGACCCCAGATTTTCCCAGACATGCGGGCTCCCGCCGTCCAGGTAGGCACTGTCTCCCGCCTCCAGGAGGTGGGTCTCCTCATTGTAATGGAGACCGACCTTGCCCTCGATGACATAGAGCAGCTTCATCTGGCCCGGCTCGAGGATCACCTTCTCGGTGCGCACGCCCTTGCCGCGGGGCCCGAGCGTGGACATCACCGCCCGGATCTTGCCATGGAAGAGGCCGGCGCCGAGCACATGCCACTTCTCCGAGCTCCCGTCGAACGACACCACCGGGTAATCCCTGCCGCGCGTGACGTGAAGGCGCCCGTTCGGCCCGGTCTCGAAGAGCGAGGCGATGGAGACGCCCAGCGCGCCCGCGAGCTTGCCCAGGGTATGCAGCGAGGGGGTGAGACGGCCGGACTCGATCTGCGAGAGCATGCTCGGGGTCAGCCCGGCCTTTTCCGCCAGCTGGCGCTGCTGGAGCGTTCGCTCCGCGCGCAGCGCCTTGATCCGCTCCCCGAGCGAGATCACGCCTCCTCCCGCAATCCGGCCAGGCGGCGCAGCGCGCGCTCCACGTAGACCCGCGTCATCTTCTTGCGGTACGGATGGGTGAAATCGGTATTGTCCAGGGGCTTCGACGGCCGGCCCGCCCGGTCCGCCGTCGCCGTGATGACCTCCGGCGTGAGACGCCGGCCGACGAGCAGCCCCGCCGCCTCGGCGGCCTCCCGGGGCTGGGAAGCCACCGCGCCCAGGACGATGCGGGCGTTGCGCACGATGTCGCCGTCCATGGTCAGCGCCACCGCAACGCCCAGCACCGGGAAGTCGAAGGCGCCGCGCCGCCGGAGCTTGAGATACTCGCAGCGGAGACCCTCGGCGCGCGGCACCAGGATGTCGGTAAGCACCTCGTCCGGGCGCTTGGAAAGATACTGGATGCCGTCGTCCTGGTAGAGCGCGGCGATGGGGATGACGCGGTCCCCGTCGGGGCCGACCAGCCGCACGTGAGCGCCGAGGCTCCAGAGTACCGGCGCGGTATCCGACGAGGACACCGCCCAGCAGCGCGAGCTGCCCGGCGCCACCAAGCAGATCTCGCCGTCCTTCTTCATGCAGAAGTTGACGGCCTTCCGCCACTGATAGGACTGGTTGTAGTAGTTGCAGCGCGTGTCCACGCAGACATTGCCCCCCAGCGTGCCCATGTTCCGGAGGATCGGCGTGGACACCAGGCCGGCCGCGGTGGCGAGGGCGGGATACGCCGCCGCGACGTCGGGATGGCGGGCCACCGCGGTGAGCGTGGTCCCCGCCCCGATCCGCAACCCGCCCGCCGCCGTGGGGGCCACTCCCACGAGCTCGCGGAGGCCGCGCAGACCGACGAGCACGCTCGGCTCGAACTTCCGCCGCTTCATGTTGGGGTAGAGGTCGGTGCCGCCGGCGACCAGCATGGCCGCCGGTCCATGCTCGGCCATGAGCCGCGCCGCGCCGGCCACGGAGTCGGGCGCCAGATAGCGAAAAGCCGGGAGGCGCATCATGAGGAGAAGGGCCTCTCCGCGATCCCCTCCGCGGGCAGGCCGAAGGCGGACTCCACCGCGCGCGGCTCGGGAAATTTCACCAGCGGCAGTCGGTCGGGCCCCACGCGCGGACTCTTGCCCTGACGCTTCCGCTCGAGTCCTTTGAGGACCTTGTCGGGCGTGATCGGCGTCTCGTCCACGCGCACGCCCACGGCGGCGAACACCGCGTTCGCCACCGCGGGGATGATGGGCAGGAGCGGCCCCTGCCCCGCTTCCTTGGCGCCGAAGGGCCCCTCCGGATCGTCAGTCTCCACGAGGATGGTGTGGATCTCCGGCGTCTCCAGCGTGGTGGGGCTCTTGTACTCGAGCATGGAAGGGAACTTATGCACGCCCTTCCGGAACACCTGCTCCTCCATGAGCACCTCGCCGAGCCCCATGTAGATGGAGCCCTCGATCTGGCCCTCGACCAGCAGGGGATTGAGCGCGTGGCCGATGTCGTGGGCGATCCACACCTCGGTGGGCTTGACCTCGCCGGTGTCCGTGTCCACGTCCACCTCGACCACGCACGCGGAGTAGGAATAGCACGGCGAGGGGCCGACCCCGCCGCCCTTGTACTTGCCCGCGCGCCGGGGCGGGGCGTAGGAGCCCGGGAACGACAGCACGCCGTGCCGGCTCTCGCCCAGTACCACGGCCTCCGCGAAGGTCATGCCGCGCTCTTCGTCGTCCGTCACGAAGACGCGGCCGTCCCGCGCGGCCAGACGCTCCGGCTCCACCTCGACCTTGCGGGCCACCGCGTCGAAGATGCACGCGCGCAGCCGTTCCGCCGCCTGGATGGCGGCATTGCCCGCCATGAGGGTCACCCGCGAGGAGTAGGAGCCCAGATCGACCGGGGTGAGGTCCGTGTCCGCGGCGTGCACGCGGATGTCCTTGGGCGCGATGCCGAGCACTTCCGCCACCAGGTAGGCCAGGACCGAGTCCGAGCCCTGCCCGATGTCGGTGGCGCCGCAGAGCACAGAGACGCCGCCGCTCCGGTCGGCCCGGACCACGACGCCCGAGTGCGGCATGTCGTTCCAGTAGACCGCGGTCCCGGCGCCGGTGAGATAGGACGAGCAGGCGATGCCGATGCCCTTGCCGGGCGGGAGCGCCTTCCACTTCTGCCGCCACCCCGACGCCTCGACCACTCGATCGAGGCACTCGCCCAATCCGATGGTGGTCACGGTGAGGTGGTTGGCCGTCTTGGTGAAGGGCTCGGCGAGGTTGCGGCGCCGCATGTCCGCCGGGTCGAGGCCCAGCTGTTCGGCGGCCTTGTCGATCTGGCACTCCATGGCGAAGCGCGGCTGGGGCGTGCCGTGCCCGCGCTTGGGCCCGCACGGTGGCTTGTTGGTGAAGATGCGGGCGCCCTCGAACTTGTAGGCGGGAATCTTGTAGGTGACGGTCTGGAGCGCGCCGGTATAGAAGGTGGAGGCCACCCCGTAGGAGCCGTAGGCCCCGCCATCGAGCCAGGTGCGGAAGTGCATCCCGGTGATGCCGCCGTCCGGCCGGAAGCCGGTCTTCACCCACATGAGGACGGGGTGCCGCCCGCGATGCACGTAGAAGACCTCCTCGCGGGTGAGGGTGATCTTCACCGGCCGGCCGGTGAGCTGGGAGAGCTTGCACGCGACGATCTCGTGGGCGAAGGGGTCGAGCTTGCCGCCGAAGCCGCCGCCCACCGGGGCCGCCACCACGCGGATGTGCGCGGAGGGCACGTCGAGGATCTTGCCCAGCAGCCGGTGCACGTAGTGCGGGGTCTGGGTGGAGGACCAGAGGGTGAGCTTGCCATCCGGACCCCACTGCGCCACCGCCGCGTGCTGCTCCAAAGGCAGATGCGTATTGCCCTCGAAGAAGAAGACGTCCTCCCGGACGAGGTGGGCGGCGGCGAAGGCGGCCTCGACGTCGCCGAACTGGAGCGCCACTGCCTTGTGGACATTTGGCGCGTCGCCGTACTCGTGGATCCGCACCTCGGGATGCGCCAGGGAGTCCTCGATGGACATGAGCGCGCGTAAGGGCTCGTAGTCTACCGAAATAAGCTCGGTGGCGCGCTCCGCCGTCTCCTCGTCCACCGCCGCCACCGCCGCCACCGGATCCCCCACCATGCGCACCTTGTCCACGCACAGGGCCTCCTCGTCCTGGGAGACGGGCAAGATGCCGAACTTGACGCGGGGGAGATCGTGGCCGGTGATGACGGCGTAGACGCCCGGAAGGGCCGCCGCACGAGTGGTGTCGATCCCCTTGATCCGCGCGTGCGGGTGCGGGCTCCGCAGGAGCTTGCCGAAGGCCATCCGCGGGAGGACCAGATCGTCCGCGAACTTGGTGTCGCCCGTCACCTTGGCCCAGGCGTCGATCTTGGGCAGGGACTTTCCGATCACCGAGAAGCGCTTGGTCATGTCCGCGCCTCCTTCCCCGCCTGCCCCGTGCGCGCTCCGCCGATGCGCAGGGCGGCCAGCTCGACCGCTTCGAGAATCTTGGTGTAACCCGTGCATCGGCACAGGTTGCCGGCCAGCGCGTGGCGAATCTCGTCCCGCGTGGGCCCCGGGTTGTCGGCGAGCAGCGCCTGAGCGGTGAGGAGAATGCCCGGCGTACAGTAGCCGCACTGGGCCGCGCCCAGCTCGGCAAAAGCCTGCTGGAGGGGGTGGAGCCGACCGCCTTCCGCCATGCCCTCGACGGTGGTGATCCGGCGCCCCTGGCACTCCACGGGCAGCGCGAGGCAGGAAAGCACGGGCTCACCGTCCAGGAGCACGGTGCAGGTGCCGCACTCACCCAGCTCGCAGCCGTGCTTGGTCCCGGTGAGCGCGAGATCCTCGCGGAGCACCTCCAGGAGCGTCTTGTTCGCCGCGACGACGACATCCCGCGTCTCGCCGTTGACGCTGAGCGACAGGAGGGCCTTCATGGCCGCTTTCTTGATGGCGAAAGCACGATTAAGTATTACTAAACTCCCGGGAGGGCTGTCAAGGCCCCCGGGGTGTCCTCATCCGGCGTGCTGAAGGCCCTTGTGCAGGCTGACCGTATCGCCGTCATCGGCTTTCAATTCGCGGAAGACTATGGCGGAGAGGATGGTCAACCCGCCCAGGACGAGAAACGCCTGGTGGATGCCATGAACCATTTCCGACGCGCTGGTGGCAAAGCGATCGGGGACGAAGAGCGCCGTGACCAAAGACGCCATCGCCACGCCGAAGCTGATCGACATCTGCTGCATCGTGCTCGCGATGGTGCTGGCGCTGCTGGTCTGTTCCTCGGTGACGTCGGCGTAAGCAAGCGTGTTCATGCTGGTATATTGCAGCGAGGTGAAGAACCCAAAGACAAACGCCTGCACGACGATGAGCCACACCGGTGTACCCACGCCGATGGTGGCGAAGAGGACAATGAGCAGACCCAAAATCAGGGTGTTGGAAATCAATACGCGGCGGTATCCAAAGCGCCTCAGAATGCCCGGCATCGTCATCTTGAGGCTCATGGCGGCCAGCGCCTGGGGCATCATGAGGAGGCCGGATTGAATCGGCGTAAACCCAAGGCCCACCTGGTAAAGGAGCGGAAAGAGGAAGGGGATACCGCCGATGCCCAAACGGGTGAAAAAGCTCCCGCTGACCGACGCGCGAAAGGTCCGAATACGAAACAAGCTCAGCCGCAGCAAAGGAAA
>Ga0137403_10010496_pt1 | contig 10257 bp, 5 predicted proteins | sample CZOMad2_1_16fung_FD_122057 | JGI IMG/M metagenome (GOLD analysis project Ga0137403, IMG submission 122057) | Vadose zone soil fungal communities from Angelo Coast Range Reserve, California, USA - CZOMad2_1_16fungal (Hybrid Assembly) | ecosystem: Environmental > Terrestrial > Soil > Vadose zone... | reverse complement strand
CCTATAACTTTGATTATTCGAGAAATCCAAATCAGACCTTCGATGTCTCCACATATGGCACAACAGCCAATGGCGTAGAAGGTCCGTCCCATATCCAGACTCTCAACTTCAACCTGATTTCGACCCTTAGCGATCGCCGCCTGAATGAGGCGCATATAGCCTTCGGACATGAGACGCGCCCTCGCTCTGCGATCGACTCAAGTGCTGTACCCGATACCGGCATTGGATTCGCCCCATCGTTCCGATTTGGCCAACCGTTTTTCCTGGGACCGGATGCCAGCGAGACCTTCTACCATCTTGATTTCAAGGACAACTTTTCTGTGATCGTCGGCAAACATACGATCAAATTTGGCGGCGAGTATCTTTACAGTCACAATGTACAGGTATTCGACGGGTTTGCTCTGGGCCGTTATATCTTCGGGAGCGCCACTGGCTTTCTTCATTACGCTACCTCGGCAAGCGCAGGCAATGGCTATGGTCCTGGTACACAATCATGCTCGGACGGCTCTTACGTCTCAACAACGGATTGCCCTGCCGGGACTACGAACCTCAAAAGTCCGCTTCTTCTCTTCCTTCAGGATGCAGGTACACGGGCAGGACAGACGGTGCAACAGGCTGGTTATTCCAACATCGCGAACCATGAGCCAGCCGTCTACGCTCAGGACACCTGGCAGGTGCTCCCCGGCCTGACCCTCAACTATGGTTTGCGCTGGGAGGCACAGTTCTTCCCCGACCCAGTGATCGCACCTGCAAAGACAGCTTATGGGCGTTATCTCTCCGATCCAGCTTTCCCTTCGACCGGCTACCTTCCCAATCAGAAGACGCAGTTTCAGCCGCGTTTTGGCTTTGCCTATGACATCCTTGGCGGTGGCAAGTCCGTTCTGCGTGGCAGCGCCGGAATCTTCAACGCACGGCAGAACGGTCTGACTCAGGTCGGAGCTATTACCACCAACGGTGTACAACAACAGACCATCACTGGGGTCACACCGATCTATCCAAACCCCGCACCGGTACCAACAGTCCAAGAGGGAGACTTTCCTACCACTCCCGGTGTGACTGTCTTTGACAAGAACTATCACAATCCGCGCATCTACTCGACAAACGTGGGGTATGAGCAACAAGTGTACGGGGAATATTCCGCTTATTTGGACTTTACGTTGTCCAAGGGCGTGTACCTCACCCGGTTTGTTAACCCGAACAAGGGTGTCAGTACCACATTTAATTGTGCCTCGCAGAATACTGCCAGTGTCAGCTACACGAACATCGCTCCCGGAGTCTGTCAGCCGGATAATGCTTCGGTAGTTATCTACCCGAGCGATGTGTTTGGCTCCGGGGTCGCCGCTCCTTTCTCTAATCTTGGCGCCATTACTGACACCGCCAGTTCCGCCAGGTCACTCTACCGTGGATTTACAGTCGGCATGCGTAAGCGTATGACTCACAGGTTCCTATTTGACGCGAACTACACCTACTCGGTCGATCGGGACGATGACTCCAACGAACGAGATCCCTTCAGTTTCCGTTACGCAAATCTCTTCAATCTGGCCGCAGAATATTCTCTTTCCGACCGTAACGAGACGCACAAGTTCAATGCGTACGCCGTGGCGGACCTTCCTTGGGGATTTCAAGGGAATCTCCGGATGCAGGCGCATTCGGCTCAACCGATTACACCCTCGCCTCGATTTCAAGGGGGCAAGGATCTTGGTCGCAACTCGATACTGAAGGACAATGCCTTCTTCACTCTCGACTTCGGAGTCGCCCGGACATTTCATATCGGCGAGCGTATTCGGATCATTCCGAAGGTTGAAGTCTTCAATCTATTTAACAACAAAAACAACGTGAACCCGCTGACCACGCCGGCTCTATTCAACTTTGACGGCTTTCTCCGCCAGGGTGTTGGCGACCCGCGGCAGGCGCAACTGTCGGCGCGGTTCGAGTTCTAACTCCAGACAATCCATATTTCAAAACCAGAAGGGCGCAAATGAGCGCCCTCTGGTTTTTCTGGGTGTTTAACTCGCCTCCAAGAAATGTGCTATTTTGATTTTTGCGAGAATGAAAAACCGAAACAAGTGCGGGCTCTGCCAGTGTCCATGACTGGAAAAAGCGTGACCGAATGTGTGCTGCTGGACTGGGATGGAACGCTGCTTGATTCCTTCAAAGCTGACGCGCAGGCGTACATCGATATGTTTGCCGCGCTTGGACTGCCGTGGAGCGTTGCGGAATTGAAGCGACACTATTCCCCGAACTGGCACCGGGTCTATCGCGCCGCGCGATTGCCTCGAGCGAAATGGGATGAGGCCGACCGTTTGTGGATGAAATTTTATCGCACACACCGGCCGAAGCTGCAACCTGGGGCGCGCCGCGTGCTCTGCGCGCTCGAGCGGCGCTTCACGCTGGCTCTGGTTTCAAGCGGAAGCCGGGCGCGAGTGCGGCGACAGTTGCGCGAACACGAAGTGTCGGCGATGTTTCGCACGAAAGTTTGCAGCGAGGACGCGCCACGCCGCAAGCCGCATCCCGCGCCGCTGCGAATGGCGCTCGATCGGCTCCGGCTGTCTCCGAAAGTCTGAGTCTATGTGGGCGACGCGCCGGAGGACATCGAGATGGCGCACCGGGCGGGCATGCGCGCCATCGGCGTGCTTGGCGGATCGCCAGTGCCCGATCGGCTTCGTGGCGCGTCGCCCGACGCAATGATCAAAACGATTCGCGAACTGCCTGCGCTGTTGAGAAATTTTTAGTGGCGACTACGGAGTGCCCTTATTGTCCGGAGGCTTTGCGCCACTTGGCGGCGCGGGTGGTTGACTGCCGGCGGGCGTGTAGTCGGTCCAGCGAATGATTACGCGGATCGGGAGCGTGGTCTTGTCTGCCGGCATGGTTTCGTCGGACCGCGAATACGAAGGGAACCACAAGTTCTTGCCCACCTGTTGCCGGTAGGTTTCAAAAACCGCGAACGGCAGCATGGGAGAGGTGACGTCGCCGGTTTCCGTAACCCATTTGCCCATGGTCTTCACGATGACCATATCCTGTTCGTCTACCCACACTACGCCGGAGAAGTAGGCGTGCGCGCGGTCCAAGGCGCGCGGCTTCACGGCAAAAATGTAGGTGCTCAGTTCGTCGAGCGGCTGCTTTCCCTGAAACGTGATTTCATATTTCGGAAGCTGCGAAGTGGTCAGCGGGAAAAGCGGTGTCGAAGCGATGAGATCCGAATCTCCGCGCTCCACTTGCAAATGCTGGAGCGTGGATGCCGACCTACGGACGGGCTTCTCATATCGCCTGCCGTCGGGACCAACAAATTGCTGCGTGACGATTTCAACTTGTCCTGAAATCTTGTTATCGGGGCCGATCTCTTCGAGGTGCACGCTCTTCTGGAAGCCGTAGCCCTGGCTCGCGCGAAACATCTCGTCCTCTTTCGCCGCGAAGCGCCGGATGATCTCTTCGGGAGGGACGGGCGGTGGTTCGGGCTTATTGACCGGCATGGGAATAGGAAGTGTCGCGGGTGAAGCCGGCCTCATTGGGCCAGCCTCCTGCGCAGGCGCGCGGATCGTTGCGGAAATGAAAAGCAGCGCGGCTCCGCAAGAGATGGTCAAGATGGTCGAGCGGCGATTCATAGTTTGCTTATCAAACCACAATTCACTTGGATGCAATCCATGGCCGTTTTGTACCGTGGGCTCACGGCTCGGACGCACCGACAGTGTACCGCAGAGTGAACTCGACAGGTGCAGCGCCTGGCGTGGGGGCGGGAAGCGCGAACTTAATCTGGGCGGAAAAAATCTTGGGAACGATGACCGCGTGCGCGGAGGTCCACTCCACTGTGAGCGTGCTGCGGCCGGAAGACCGGATTTGAAGACGAGTGATTTCCGCGGGAATAGCGATTGGGCCGCCGGAGGCCGCAAAATCCTCGCAGTGCGTGCCGGACCCGGACTTGCCATTTGGGGTGGGAGTCGTGTTGGATGTAGACGAGACCGCGGACTGCCAGCAAAAGTGCGTACTTCGCTCTTCCAGGACGGTAGCAGGAATAGAAAGCATGGAAATGAAGGACTGCTTCGGTCCAAGATCATCCCCGGGAGCGGAGGGGGCCGCCGCGCCCAGCGAGACGCGGTAGGTGGCCTCGATTGTTTCAGGCGCGCTGAGCCGCAAGGTTTTTTCGACGTGAAGGCCCACGGGAGAATTCTCATGTTCGCTGTACGAAAGTTGCAGGCCCGTTCCCTGTTTTTCTTCGACCCACGCGGCACGGTAGGCGCCGTTGGATGCGAAATCTCCCAACGCGGAGATGTCTGTGGGAACAGCCTCCGCCGGAACCAGAAAGTCATGCAGCGCGCCGCCTAGCGCGATGAGGTCGTCGTTTGTTGATTTGTCCACGAATGCCAGAGCGCGGCCTCCATCCGCGGGTGAGACAATCAAGCGCAGGCGATCACTCTCCAGCACCCATTCGGGTGCGCCGTCCCGATCGAAATCGTGTTGGTAGTGTGTGATTCCCCCCTCTTTGGCGGGCACGAACAGGATCGGAATGCTCGCACGTTCACGGCCGGAACGAAGCGTGAGTTGACCCTGAAGCAGGCCGTCGGCCCCGGGGATTGCGGCTGCATCGGCGGTGGTGATGTTGTGAGTGGCCTGAAATCGGAGGCGGCTGAATAGTTGTTCCCCTGGAAATACTCTGCCCCCGCCAGTGCCATGGAACGGGCCATCGAGACTGAAGTCCACGGATCGTAAGTTGTCAGTGCGATTCCACGATGCAATCACCATTTGGCCTCCGCCGCCGGGTGTCGTGAGAATCAGCGACGGGCCGGAGGGAATCGAAGCGTCGGTGGCGAGAGGAACGCGTACCGCGTCGAACACTTCAAATTCTGAATCCTGGTGATGATTTTTCCCGGGATCCAATTTTTCAACAACATGCGGCGTGTAACGAAGATGGACCAGGATAGTGCGAAGATAATCCGGCGCCGCGCCCCGCAATAATGAAAATTCGATCTCGCCGGTTTCCTGCTTCCACCGGCTTTCAAGCCGGAAGTCAGGCTCAAGTTCCACCTTTGTGGGCTGACTCTCCAAGTGCAGGCGCACCGTCGCGCGTGCAGGCGCGTAAAACGTCAATTCCAGCGTCCTGCCGTCGCGTTCGGCCCCCAGCAATTCCGCTCCGGAGGAGATGACTTCGTCCGTACAATGCTCGTCCACGGAGGTCGAACAAAGCGGAGCGTGGACCGGAAGCAGGAGGGATTCGCGCGCAGGAACAGTGACATCGAACGACATCGTAGCCGGAGTCACTCTCGCGCCGTGCGCGCCAGGGTCCGTGATTTCGAACGACTCTTCCGCGGGCTGGTCCGCGCTGAGATTCGTCACGCTGATGAGGGCAACGCCGCACAGTTGATCCTCAACGCACGCGTGTGAGCGCGCTGGAGATGTCAGATCTTCATTCAGGACAAGCTGCGAAACGAATACGTCTGAATTGTATTTACTAGAGGCAGCGCGGCGAAGGCTTCGAGGGGCGCCAGCTCTGACGAGGAGCGCGGTCAAGATTTCAGAGACCGGGGAACTTTCAAGCTGTGCCAGATTCAGCTCAAGATCCTCCTTAGGGGAATCCCAGGAGTACGAATCGTTCGAAGACGCAATCATACGGCCCCGTTCGAATGGCCACTCGATGATGCCCTCCGTCATTGAGGAGCTGGCTGGCGCGGCTCGCCACAACTGCTCGAGCAGCGCTCCCGGCGGACGAGAGGGAAAAAATATCAACACTCCCCCGCCCCTGACAAATTCTGCCAGGGCCGTCTGCGCTTTTTCGGTGAGGGGAAGATTGCCTCCAATTCCCTCGGGCACGGGAAGCAGGATCACGGCATTGTGCCGCAGCCGCTCAACCGATTGTGCGGCGGGATTGAGCAGCTCTGGCGTGAAACCCGCCATGCGGGAGACTCGGACAATTTGTTCAATCGTTCGCGTCATGGGCATTGCGGCAGACTCGTCCGCGGGCTCCGCGCGGAGACATGTGCGCAGATCCACGATGCCAAAATCCGCACGCGGATGCGACGCTGCGAGCATGGCGCCCCATTTGGAAATGAATTGACCGTTTCGCGTTACACCCTTTGCGGTGAGCCCGTGATTTCCTGCAAGGTCGAGCGCCGCGTCCCAACGAAAATAGCGCGCCGCGGACGGTGTTCCCCAACCCGCGGGCGTGAGTGTGTCCTGCAGAGGTGAATACGTGATCCCGCGAACTCCACTCCCCAGGAGGAGACGCGATGCGAGCAGCATATTTTCTGGAGGCGGCTGTTTCGCGCGGATATCTTCGGCGGGCGCAAATGTAGTGGTGGCGAAACCGGAAAGCAACGGAGGAAAGTCCGCTTGCGTTCCGAGGGAATTCGCCAGGAATGAAAGAGAAAATGCGTCACGCGACGTGAGTAGCTCTCTGTCATGCAGCTCGGAAGAGGAAACTCCTGTACGACCTTGTACAGCCGGTTCCGCGGAGGGCTTGAAGAGCCACTCGCCGGTCAGACCTACTCCATTTTGATGCTCTGTTCCCGACGCGGTGGACAATGAAGGGGCGCCCTGCGCCATAACATCCGGCGCGTTCATGAAGGAGGCCGCATCAAGCCCTCCTCGCGTCAACGCCCTGCGAAGTTCGCCCAGATAGCGCGAGAGGTCGGGCGCACTTGCGCCATTCCGAATCGCCACGGCATCATCGAGCGCGACGAACAAGAGTGGGCCGCTGATTTCTACATCTTGCGTTTCTCCTTCGCGCTCGCCCGGCTCGGTGATTTGAACCGTGTTTTTTGAGCTGTAGGGCGCGAGTTCCCTGGCAATTGCGGTCAGCCAACGGCGGGCGTAAACCATGTGCGTATCGTTTGCAAGCCAATCCCTGGCAGCCGCGTTGCCGTCTCGTGTGGTGAGTTCCGCATCTGGCGGCGCAAGGCCCGCCTTGATGGCTGGTTCATCCATCTTGTAATCGGAGTACGTAAGCAGCCATGCGGGGTAACCTGCGTTGCGCCAGTGGTCGCCGATCAGTGGGCCGGGTCGCGCGACGATTCTCAAATGCTTTTCAGCAATGAGCTGCAGAAGGCCACGCAAATTGCGGCGAGGGTTCGTGTGGCCGTCGAAATCGAATTCCGCATCGCCGATCTCGTGCCAGTTCCAGGGGATGCGAAGGTCGATCGTATTGATGCCAAGCTCCCGGTAGCGGTCGAGCGACCGGAACCACAGGTCGGCAGGAATCCGAAAATAGTCAAACTGGGCAGCATGTAGGAAAAATGGGACGCCGTCGACGTGCAATTCGGGTTCGCCGGCGTTTGAAACGATCTGCACGCCGGCAGGTGGCGCAACCGGTTTCTGGGCCAAAGACTTTTGGGCCAAGGCGTGCGCGGGAAAAAATGTGGCGGCAAGAATTGTTATGAAAAGCCGGCGCCAGGTCCGACCGAGTGCCTTGCGTTTATTGTAGCCCGTGTCACTAGTCGTGAGTGCACGCGAAGGGTTAGACGCGGGGTCTTTTTTCGTATCGCGCAGACAAGCCTCGCCTCCAAAAACGCGAGCTGCATCCTGCCCCGGGTTGGTGTTCCGCCGCGACATGAATCCTAAATGTTACCTGACGCCCGGCGACATTACGACCTTTGCAAGCGCCAGGTAGTGTCCTAATTTGGGCGAACACTCTGAAAGCAGTCTGATGTTTGCATCTTAGGAGGTCGGGGCTTCAGCCCCGACGTTCAAGTTCGCACGACCTGGGGCTTTAGCCCCTGAAGCTTCAGCGCTTAAAAGCCCCATTCAAGCTGTCCTGTATGTCGGGGCTGAAGCCCCGACCTCCGAAACAGAATCGATGCGACATTTTCCAAATTAGGTCACTACCAAGCGCCACAGCGGAAAGCTTCGTCCGGGCGTGTAGTTTCCACCCGCAGGATGAGCGACCTCTGCTACAATCGCGCGGCTGCACGCAGGAGATTGCGGCATGGCGGGCCATCGTGGAAACTCTGGCCAAGCGATTTTACGTGTCGGGCGCCGTGCAGGGCGTGGGTTTTCGCTTTTTTGCGGAACAAGTCGCGGTGCGGCTAGGCATCGCCGGATACGCACAAAATCTTTTCGATGGACGCGTTGAAGTATACGCCATCGGCAGTGAGGCCCAACTCGACGCATTGAAAACCGAGTTGCGGCGCGGTCCGCGCATGGCCAGCGTGGACCAAGTCGCCGAAAACGATGCGAAAATCCTGCCTGAGTTTTCGCACGGTTTCACCATCGAGCGGGACTACTGATTTCGTGGAGCAGACGGAATGAACCATTTGAAGGAATTGATTCGCGCAATTCCCGATTATCCAAAACCAGGAATCCTGTTCTACGATCTGACGACGCTATTGAAGAACCCCGGCGGATTTCACGCCCTCGTCGACAATCTTTGTGACCACTACGCCGGAAACATGGTGGATGCGGTCGTCGGCATCGAGGCGCGCGGATTCATTCTTGCTCCGGCGCTGGCGTACCGCCTGAACGCAGGCTTCGTCCCCGTTCGCAAGCCCAAGAAGTTGCCATCGAAAACAGTTGCAGTTACCTACCAGCTCGAGTACGGCACGGATACGCTCGAAATCCACCAGGATGCAATCAAGCCCGGCCAGCGCGTTCTAATCAGCGATGACTTGCTCGCGACCGGAGGTACTGCCGCGGCAACCGTCGAGTTAGTCCGCAAGCTGGGCGGTGAGGTGGTCGGCGCGTCTTTTGCCGTGGAACTCAAATTCCTGAACGGCCGCGCGAAGCTGCCCGGGATCGATATTTTCACAATGATTCAGTACGACAATTAGCCGTGTCAACCAGCCACGGAATTGTGGAAATAGGGCGGTGACATCCACTGGGATTTATTCCTCTTGCGATGAGATCGTGGGCTTTGATTTTGCCGCTCCCCGCTGGCGGACAGCCTCGAAGAGCACGACTCCGGCGGCGACTGACACGTTCAAAGCGCGCACGGGGCCCGTCGTGGGAATCGAAACCAGAAAATCGCAGCGCTCCCGGACCAGTGCATGCAGCCCTTTTCCTTCACCGCCCAACACCACGCCAACCGGGACTTTGAAATCCACTTCGGTGTGGCGCTTTTCGGCGCGCTCGTCGAGTCCCACCAGCCAGTAGCCTGCCTCTTTCATTTCTTCCATCGCGCGCGATAGGTTCTTGACGCGCGCAACCGGAAGGTGCGCCAGCGCTCCAGCCGACGCGCGCGCAACAGCATCCGTAAGCCCGGCGGCGCGGCGTTCCGGGATGACGACGCCCTGCGCGCCCGCCGCGAGCGACGTCCGCACGACGGCGCCGAGATTCTGAGGGTCCTCTACGCCGTCAAGAAGTACCAACAGGCCCGGACCGGTTTGCGGGTCGCGCGGCTTCAGCAAGTCCTCAAAGCTGGCGGATGGCGATGCCGCGACCAGCGCGACGACGCCCTGGTGCTCCCGCGTGCCGGCGGTGCGATCTAGCTGAATACGCTCCTCGAACCGCACTGGAATGTCGTGCTGGCGCGCCAGACGCACCAATTCCTCGATGCGGTTGCCGTGGCTGCCTCTCGCGACAATCAGGGAATCGAGCGGCCGATTGGCTTCGAGCGCTTCGCGTACGGCATGGATCCCGGTGAGACGGTCCATAGACTTGGAAAACTCCTGTTCAATCAAGGGCGGCGCAAAATTCAAGAATGCGAGTGCGAACAGATTTGACGGGCGCGAATCCCTCGGTCTGCGCGGCGCGGTCGATCAGCAGGACAACGCGGTCGAGTTCGCCTCCACCGACACGACCGGCAAGCGCCACGCGCAGCGGATGAAAGATTTCGCGGCTCGAGTAAGCGAGCCTGGCCTTGACCGCCGCGACAATTTCCTTTAGCCGGTTCGAATCCACAGGACCGCCGGCTAATATTTCGGTCGCGAGTGCGCGAAGAGCTTCGCGTGCGCCGTCCCGCCCCAGGACCTCCTGGCATTCCCGCGAAGCGAGCACGGCATGCGCGTCGTACTCGAACACCAACGCCAGTAGGCCAGCGAACGCTTCGCGATTCTCCGCCCGCGGGCCAAGCATTGCGGCAGCGTCCGCCGTCCAGTTTGTGGCGGTCTCTCCTTCGGAAGTCAGGGTAAACAAGTGGAGCCCCCACGCGGAGGCGGCTTCGTCCTCGAGGCGCAACCATCCCTGCTCGCGAAGAATCGCGGCCACGTCTCCCGCCGTGAATGGATTCACAGCGGCGTGAATTTCGGCTGCGGGTTTCGGAAGCATGCGGGAAGCAGTGTACCGCAGGCTCAGCCTTCGAGTGTGACGATCGCCTGCGCGGCAATCGCTTCCCCG
>Ga0137403_10010495_pt1 | contig 10258 bp, 8 predicted proteins | sample CZOMad2_1_16fung_FD_122057 | JGI IMG/M metagenome (GOLD analysis project Ga0137403, IMG submission 122057) | Vadose zone soil fungal communities from Angelo Coast Range Reserve, California, USA - CZOMad2_1_16fungal (Hybrid Assembly) | ecosystem: Environmental > Terrestrial > Soil > Vadose zone... | reverse complement strand
GTAAGAAGCGACGGCTTCGAACACATCGAACGCGCCGCCGGTACGACGGGTCTCGACCTCTTGCTCGCAAAGATTTGGTATGCGCGCTTACTGACAGTGCCGGCGCCACTGATCATCTGGTGTGCAGGCACGCTTACCGGAACTGCTCCGTTTTACTATGCGCTCCCTTTGCTGGCGGAGTGCCTGTGGCTGTGGTGGCTGGTAAGCTCGTTGATGGGCGCGTTGTCTTTTGAGATGCCTACGCGGCCCGATCTCGCGATCATTGTGACCGGCACACTCGGATTGGCATTGGGCGCGGTAGCAGCGATACTCTGGCCCGTCGGCCTGATTGTTTACCCACAGGCGATGCACTCTCTTGTCGATCGCGGCCGCGCACGAGTGCGTTACTATCTGATCACGGAGGCCGAGTGAGTGAGATATTGGTGGCAATCCAGGAGGTCACAAAGCGATACAGCGAAGTCGTGGCCGTTGACAACGTGAGCCTGTCGATATCGCGCTCGGAGGTCTATTCGCTTGTGGGCGCAAACGGCGCGGGAAAATCGACGCTGCTGAGGATGCTCGTCGGCATCACCGAGCCCGACGCCGGGCGGCTGTTGATCTGCGGGGAGGACCTCTCGAACCGGTCTCTGTCAACCAGAAGGCATCTCGGCTACCTGCCTGAGGAGTTGGTCCTGTATGAACGGCTGACAGGAAGGGAGTATCTGGAGCTGGTCGCCGGCTTGAAGGACGCCGACTCGACGAGGATTCCGGAGGAACTGAGCTTCTTCGAGCTTCTTCCGGTTCAGAACAAACTTGTCGGCGGATACTCTCTGGGCATGCGCAAGAAGCTGGGGCTTGCCGCCGCGATGCTGGGTTCTCCGGAGGTGCTTGTCTTGGATGAGCCTCTCAACGGCCTGGACGTCGAAATGATGCGCAAGCTGAGACACCGCATCGAGGATGAGCGGACGAGCGGACGAGCGGTGTTGGTTGCTTCTCACGTGATGAGTTTCGTGGAGCGAATCAGCGATCGCGTAGGCATAATGCGCGCCGGAAAACTGGTGGCTGAAGGCTCGCCTGCCGAGTTGCGAGCGACGGCCGCAATGACCGATCCGCCATTCGAAGATGTGTTTTTCCACTTCGCGGGTTGAGAGTAAACATGCGTTATCGTGAGATAATTTGCACGGCAAACCAAAACAGTTTTGAAAGCGAGCCTTAATGAGATTCAGAATCCTTTCCGCAATATTCCTCATAGCCGGCATCGCCGGAGCCTCGGCACAGACAGGCGCCGCCCCTGCGATCAACTGGTCTGATTCGACCCGCGATGTTTACATAGACAACGAACTCGATCGCGGCGCGCAGGTTCTCATCGCAGACTCCCCTTCGCGGCTTGCGATGATTTCTGCAGGGCTCCAATCCGCAGTCGTGCTCAACATCTCCGAACATACCGTGAGCACGATTTCCAAAGACGCGTTTCAGTTCGCCGCGGATCGCACGTCCGCCACTTCTGAAGCAAGCGCCGCGATGAAGGTTGTCGGTAAGTTCACCCGCGTGGACGGGCCAATCTACTCCTTTATCGCCGAGGGAAAGCCTGTGCTGATTCGCGCGCATCCCGGAGCAACCGGTGACTTGAGCATGGAGAAACTCTGGGAGACTGTTCCGGTTTGGCGAGCAGTGATGAAGAACTATGAGCCGAACGCGGCGGCGGTCGAGCGGATCAAAGCCAGCGATAAGGACACAATAGTGACGCTCGCATTCGGCACCTGGTGCCCGGACAGCAAGAACTACATTCCCCGATTGATCAAGGCTCTGCGCGTGGCCGGAAATGACAAGATTCAAGTCAAGCTCATCGGCATAGATAATCAGTTTCGTGAACCGGTCACGACTGTTCAACCGCGACGGATCACAAACGTTCCAACCGTGATCGTCGAACGCGGCGGACGCGAGATCGGCCGCATAGTCGAGACTCCGGCGGCGTCGACGATGGAAGAAGACCTGGCAGCGATCCTCAACGGGAAGCAGCCTGTGCATAACGGCAGATGGGATCGCGGACCAAAGCTCGCGAGTGGCAACTACTCCTATCGCGATCGAAGCGGCAAGCAAGTTGGGACCGAATCGTGGGAGTTGTTCAGTACTTCGGAGGGTGGCTACCTGGTTCACAGCCGGATAACGATGGGCGATCTCACGACGGAGGTGTTTCATCGCGTAGACGCGAAGCAGCGGCCCTCATTCACCGAGGTGACAAAGGTTCACGGCGATGATCAAACGCGCACGCGCTTCACGATTGACAACAACACCTTGACCGCTCGTATGCGCGGAAGCGTGTCCGGCGTCGTATCGCAAACGCTCGAAGTGCCTGAACCTCTCTTCCTCTCCTCGCCATCGATTGCCGGGCAAGGCTTCATACAGTCGCAAGAAACCGATCGATATCAGATTTCCAGCTATCTCGCTCCCCAGGAATTCAACAACGCTATGGGCGTGCTGGCTACGACGAGTTGCGAAACCAAAGGCGAAGAGACAGTGCGCGTGCAAGCCGGAGAATTCCGGACACGCCACGTCATTCGGAAGACCGATAAAGAAGTATCTGAGTGGTGGCTGCACTCAACGCTTGGCGTTCCTGTCAGAGGAATGTCTGGAGGGATCGAGTTCCTGTTGACAATGCTTGAACCGACGTCGAGCAAGTGACCGCTCTCACTTCTTTGCGCGCAGTCGACCAGGCTCGTAGAATGAGTTCATGGCCGAGTGCATCAGCCAGAGTTGGTAGTGAATTGGGAACGACTTCAAGCGGGTCAAACCACCGTGCGCGTTGACCCGCTCAAATAAGGAGCAGCAAGTGGTCCATCCAATCTATCGAGTCGTCTCATTCGAAATCGTCGCGCCATACACGCTGCGAGTTCAGTTCGACGACCAGTCAGAGCAGACAATTGACTTTCAGCCCGTGCTGGCCGGAGAGTTGTTCCAACCGTTGCGCGATGTGGCGCTGTTCAATCAAGTTCGAATCGACCCCGAAGTCCACACGTTGGTCTGGCCCAACGGCGCGGACTTCGATCCGGCCACGTTGCATGACTGGCCTGATCAGGTCGAAGCGTTGACAGCCCTCGCTGAGCAATGGGAACTTACCACAGCCTGATGCCTCTCACGCGCACATTGTGTGACCAACAACTCTTTTCGTGACCGCTCGCAATGAAAACTCCCGAGCCAATCATAGTCACCGACTTATTCCCAGAGGTCCTGGATTCGCTGCTCGATCTCCTGTCTAGTCTCTCTCCCGAGGATTGGGATAAGCCGACCGCCTGCGCTCGATGGTCAGTCAAAGACATCGCCGCCCATCTGCTGGGCGGACAGCTCGGCATTCTCTCAAGAAAGCGCGACGCCTATGCGTACTCAGGGAGCCCAATTAAGAACTGGGATGAACTTGTCGTTCTGATCAACAACCTGAACGACATCTGGGTGAAGGCCGCGAGCAGGCTGAGCCCGCGCCTGTTGTGCGACCTGCTGAAGCTTAGCGGCGAGCAGGTGTGCGACTACTTCAACTCGCTGGACCCAGACGCGATCGGAGACCCGGTGGATTGGGCTGGTCCCGATCGCGCTCCGGTGTGGCTCGACCTCGCGCGCGAATACACCGAGTGGTGGCATCATCAACAACAAATCAGAGATGCCGTTGGGAAGCCGGGTCTCAAGGAGCCGAGGTTCTTCGCCCCGGTGCTCGACGCATTCGTGCGCGCGCTCCCTCATATATACAGAAACGTCGATTCGAAGGACGGAACCGTTGTCGCTCTGACGATATCAGGTGACTCTGGCGGCAGATGGCTTCTGCAACGCGAGAACGGCGCGTGGCAGCTTTACGTCGACGGCACGCGCCCGGCGGATGCCGAGACCATAATCGATCAAGAGATCGCGTGGCGTTTGTTCTGCAAGGGAATAAGCAAAGATGAAGCTCTCGCCGGTGCGACCCTGTTGGGCGATCGCCTGCTTGCATCGAAGGCGTTGGAGATGATTTCAGTGATTGCTTGAGATGGTATCGCTCTTGTCCCGGGCCCGCTGCTTGACAATCGGCTCCGCTATCCATTATTCGATTAGTTTGGCTCTTGTGACCAGTTCGCAATAGTGAGCACACTACTTCACTTTCAAGACGGGAGATTCTGATGGCGACCAAGTACGTTTACCTCTTCGCGAGCGGCAAAGCTGACGGGCGCGGCGATATGAAAGACCTCCTCGGTGGCAAGGGCGCCGGCCTGGCCGAGATGACTAACGCGGCGCTGCCGGTGCCGCCAGGTTTCACAATCACCACTCAAGCTTGCAACGCATACTACGGCTCCGGCGCGAAGTTCCCCGAAGGCATGTGGGACCAGGTCCTCGAATCTATGCATCAGGTCGAGCGCGCCACAGGCAAGACGTTCGGCGACCCTTCCAACCCGTTGCTCGTTTCCGTGAGGTCAGGCGCAAAGTTCTCGATGCCGGGAATGATGGATACCGTGCTTAATCTCGGTCTCAACGACGAAACGTTGAAAGGCCTGGCGCGTCTCACCTCGAACGAACGGTTCGCTTATGACGCCTATCGGCGGTTCATTCAGATGTTCGGCAAGATCGTCCTCGGCATCGATGGCGAGCTGTTCGATCATGCGCTCGATGCGGCCAAACGAAAGGCGCGAGCCAAGCTCGACACCGATCTGACCGCGGACGATCTGAAACGCGTGTCGAAAGAGTTCAAGAAGATTGTTCGCGACCACACCGGCAAGCCTTTTCCCAGCGACCCTTATCGCCAACTCGAGGAAGCTGTGAAAGCGGTCTTCCGTTCGTGGAACGGCGACCGCGCGAAAGCTTATCGGCGGCGCGAGCGGATTCCTGATGATCTCGGAACCGCGGTGAACATCCAGACCATGGTCTTCGGCAACATGGGCAACGACTCGGGTACCGGTGTGGCTTTCACCCGCAATCCTGCTACCGGCGAGAAGAAGCTGTTCGGCGATTACCTCGTCAACGCGCAAGGCGAAGACGTCGTCGCCGGCATCCGCACACCCAAACACATCGACGAGCTGAAGCAAGACATGCCCAGGATCTACAATCAGTTCGTCGAAGTCGCGAACAAACTCGAACGCCACTACAAAGACATGCAGGATCTGGAGTTCACAATCGAGCGCGGCAAGCTGTGGATGCTTCAAACGCGAAACGGCAAGCGCACCGGCCCCGCCGCCGTAAAGGTCGCAGTCGATATGGTTGGCGAAGCCTTGATCGATGAACGCACCGCCGTCCTGCGCGTTCCTGCCGGAGACATCGATCAGTTGCTTCACAAGATGATCGACCCGAAGGCTAAGGTCAATGTTTTGACCCGCGGCATCAACGCCAGCCCCGGCGCAGCAAGCGGCCGCGTCGTGTTCACTCCTGAAGAGGCCGAAGCGTGGGCGGCGGATGGTAAACCGGTCATTCTGGTTCGGCGTGAAACCTCACCCGAAGACGTGCGAGGAATGGACGCCGCGCAAGCTATTCTCACCTCGACCGGCGGCCCGACCAGCCACGCTGCTGTCGTCGCGCGCGGTTGGGGCAAGCCTTGCATCGTCGGCGCGGGCGACATCGCGATCAACTACGGCAAGAACGAATTCTCGGTTAACAGCACCCGCGTTCGGCGGGGCGATTGGCTGACAGTCGATGGCACCAGCGGCCAGGTGATCTTAGGCGTGGCGCCCGTTATCGATCCCGAACTTGGCGACGATTTCAAAACCTTGATGAAGTGGGCGGATAAGTTCCGCACAATGCGCGTGCGCGCCAACGCGGACACTCCCGATGACGCAACGGTCGCGCGCGAGTTCGGCGCTGAAGGCATCGGTCTCTGCCGCACCGAGCATATGTTCTTCGAAGGCGATCGCATCGACTACGTGCGCGAGATGATTCTCGGCTCGCTCGACTACAAGAAGCTCGAACGCGAGCTTGCGACACTGGAAGGCGAACTCCGTCGAGCTACGGCGCCGAAGAAAGTTGAAGAGCTCAGCCGCGCTCGCAGAACACGGAAACAGGAAATCGAAGAGCCGAGGCGAATGTACAAAGGCGGGCTCGCACGCTTACTCAAGCTTCAACGCAAAGACTTCGAAGGAATATTCAAGGCGATGGACGGGCTGCCGGTAACGATTCGCACGCTCGATCCGCCGCTCCACGAGTTCCTGCCTCACGATGAAATCGAGACCCGCAAGCTGGCCCGAAAATTCAAAGTGAAGCCACAGCATTTGTGGGAACGCGTGCAGTCGCTTCACGAAGCGAACCCGATGCTCGGGCATCGCGGCTGCCGCCTGGGAATCGTTTTTCCCGAGATAACCGAGATGCAGGTGCGCGCGATCTTCGAAGCCGCGGCCCGCGTTCAGACGAAGGGCGTGAAGGTGCTGCCCGAAATCATGATCCCGCTGGTCAGCGACGTGAACGAGCTTAAGCTGCAAGCCGACATCGTGCGTCGAGTCGCCGAGGAAGTGATGGACGAGACCAAACAGAAGATCGAGTACCTGGTCGGCACAATGATCGAGCTTCCACGCGCGGCGCTCACGGCTGACAAGATCGCCCAGGTGGCAGAGTTCTTCTCATTTGGGACGAACGATCTGACTCAGACGACTTATGGGATATCGCGAGACGACTCGCCCAAGTTCCTGCTGAACTACATCGAGAACCGGGTGTTCACTGAAGACCCGTTCCAGGTGCTCGATCAGGAAGGGGTTGGACAGTTGGTGAAGATGGGAACGGACCGAGGCCGAGCAACCCGTCCCGATTTGAAAGTCGGGATGTGCGGCGAGCATGGCGGCGAACCATCGTCGGTGGGCTTCTGTCATCGAGCCGGCTTGAGCTACGTTTCTTGTTCTCCTTATCGAGTCCCGATCGCAAGACTCGCAGCAGCTCAAGCGGCATTGGGGAGCGAGCAATCAATCTCGCACACGGCGTAGCACCAGGTGGCGAGTAGCGGTTGTGGTGCGTGCAGCCTCACGAACGCCAAGTTACCGGCTCCCAAATCCCACCAACGCAGTTGGTGGTTCGTTCATACTCAGCCTAACGAACCGACGCCCCACTGGGATTCAAAAGAACTAGTCGCTGAGCTGGTCACCAAAACACAAAGACGCAAAAGCCACAAAGTCTTGGTGATCTTCTCGGCTTGTGTTGAAATAGCCCAATGCTGAATTTTGCCATACGAGTGGCTAAAGATGCGGGCCGGCTGCTTCGCGATAGGGTCGGCACCAGAATTGACGTAGACCATAAGGGCTCGATCAACCTGGTCACCGACGTCGACCTCGCAAGCGAGAGATTAATACGCGAGGCCATATCCACCTACTATCCGCGCCATGAAGTTCTTGGCGAAGAAGGCGGCCTCTCAGAAAGCGGCTCCGAGTATCGATGGATCGTCGACCCCCTGGATGGAACGACCAACTACGCGCACGGTTATCCGATCTTCTGCGTTTCGATTGCGCTGGAATGCAAGGGCGAGATCGAGCTCGGTGTAGTCTACGACCCAATGCGCGATGAACTGTTCGCTGCTGAGCAGGGGGCCGGCGCGACGCTCAACAACAGGCCGATTCATGTTTCGAAAACCGCGGAGTTGATGCAGGGACTGCTTTCGACCGGCTTTCCGTACGACATAAAAACCTCGAAGCTGACCAACCTGGATCACTGGGCGAACTTCGCGATGAATGCTCAAGCGCTTCGCCGTGATGGAGCCGCGGCGCTCGATCTGTGTTACGTTGCATGCGGGCGCTTCGATGGTTTCTGGGAGCTGAACCTCTCGCCCTGGGACACGGCAGCCGGCGCGCTGATCGTCACTGAAGCCGGCGGCCGGGTTACCAATTTCAGCGGCGGTCCATTTTCGAACTACAAACCGGAGGTCGTGGCGAGTAACAGCTTGATACACGATCGCATGCTTCAAGTGCTGAAGCTCCAAGCAAGCTGAGGAGAAGAGGAGAAGAGGAGCGGAGGGAGCGGAGGAGCGAACTGAATTGCAGATTGCAGATTGCAGATTGCAGATTGCAGATTGCAGATTGCAGATTGCAGATTGCAAATTGAAAATTGAAAATCAGAAATTGGAATTGAATTGAGCTGCACGTTTTCAATTTTGCAGTTTTCAATTTGCAATTTGGAATCTGCAATTTGGAATCTGCAATTTGCAATCTGCAATTTGCAATTTTCAATTCTCAAGTCAGTTCTCTCCGCCCGCCCCTCTGCACCTCTTCTCCTCTGCCCCACTGCGAATGACCCAACATGACCAAGACTGAAATTGTCATCCCGGCGTCCACTTCAAATCTCGGGGCAAGCTTTGACGCTTGCGGCCTGGCGCTCGCGCTTTACCTGAGGGTCACGGTTGACGAACGCGAGAGCGGATTCGAGGTTGTGACTTCGGGGGAAGGCGAGGCGCGGATGCCTCGTGATGAGTCGAATCTGATCCTGCGAGTCGCGCGCTCAGTTGGTGACCTTCGCGGTAAAAAGATCGAAGGCGCGCGGTTGCTGGTGCACAGTGAGATTCCTCTCGCTCGGGGGCTGGGCAGCAGCAGTGCGGCGATCATCGCAGGCCTCTCGGTTTACGAAACCCTGTCCGGCGAGCGATTGACCGAAGAGGAACTGTTCAGCTACGCGTTGCGCTTCGAAGACCACGGCGATAATCTTGCGCCGAGTCTGCAGGGCGGCTTAGTCGTCGCCTGCGTCGTGGACCGGGCCGGACGAGGCCGGTCGCTTGTCACAGTGAAGCGCGCCTGGCCGGAAGAAGTGAAGGTTGTCCTGTGCATTCCAGAATTTGAAATGGGGACCACCCAAATGCGCGGTGTCTTACCAAGGGAAGTGACTCTGACGGACGCAGTATTCAACATTCAGCGGTCGGCGCTCCTGCAAGCGCTTATCTCGGAGCGGCGATTTGACCAGTTCAGCGAAGCTCTCCGCGACCGCTTGCATCAACAGCATCGCGTTCCTCTTGGTCCGGGACTGACCGATGTGCTGAAAATGAATGATCAGACAGGTGATTATCCGGGCTTGCTCGGCGTGGCGGTGAGCGGGGCAGGCTCGACTATGATCGCGTTCGCGACTGAGAACTTTTTGCAAATTGGTGGTGAGATGAGCGGGCGTCTTGCCTCGGCAGGCGTTGGTTCGCGCACGGTCGAAGTCGAGGTGGACAATCGCGGGCGTGTGGTTAGATGAGCCTATGAAGCCTCATGCGTTCATCATTAGCATCTTAATCGTGCTCGAGTCATTCGCATCTGCAAGCCCCGGTCCCCGGCGGCTGCTCTTCTGGAACCGCGTGCAAGTCGCACCTGTGCCGAAGGTCAGCGAGGAGTTCCAGCCCGAAGTCTCACAACTAACCGCCGGCGGCCTGCGCCTGAAAGAGGCTGTGGAGGCCAGTTTGGACGGCACGGCGCATCACCTCGCCGCGATCTTCCAGCGTGAAAGATCGAAAGCGCCCAACGAGGCGTTCGAGCTGCGAATCATCGAAAGCGACGGCCGAGCAGCTAAGACAATCTTCAAGCGAGCCGACTTCTTCTTCTCTTTCGCTTTCGCAGGCGGCCCGAATAAGCTGAACGCCACGGACATCAACGGCGACGGCTTGCGAGAGATAATCGTTCAGAGTTCGAGCGGCGGAAACTGCTGGAGCTGCAACCCGACTGAAATCTACCAGGTCCGTAATCACAAAGCGGAGTTGCTCGCGGCGGCTCCCATTCAAAAGCTCGCCGACCTGAACGGCGACGGCATTCAGGAGTTGTTGGTGACCGACGCGCGATGGGAATCATACGACGATCTTTCGCACGCAGCTTCGCCTGGAGCGGTGATGGTCTACGTCTGGCGAAACGGGAAGTACGTGTATGCGTCACGCGACTTCGCGGAGTTTTACAGAGGTGAGATCGGCAAGTTGCGCGCGTCTATCGAAGAAGCGAAGTCTCAGATAACAGCGGATGAGTATTCCGATGAAGTATATGTTGGATTAGCCATCGCGCTTGCGCTCAGCTACACGCATATGGGCGAGCTCGAGCGCGGGTTGAAAGAGATGGAATCGTCGTTGAATACGAATGCGAAATCGGTAGCGCAATCTAAACACCGCGCGGTGATCATCGATGATTTCCGCAAAGGCGAAAGCGGTAAGAAACTTCGCGAGATGAAGCACGGTGACCCACTCCCGTTGTAGCGCCATCAGCATGCTAGTGGTCAGGAAGGGTGGTTTACCCCCGCTCCTAGGGTTTTCGGGTGGCTGAACAAGAGCGGGGGTAAACCACCCTTCCTGACCACTAGCATGCTGAAGGCTTAGCACGCCCCCAAGTCTCACGCATCACGCATCACG
>Ga0137403_10010494_pt1 | contig 10258 bp, 12 predicted proteins | sample CZOMad2_1_16fung_FD_122057 | JGI IMG/M metagenome (GOLD analysis project Ga0137403, IMG submission 122057) | Vadose zone soil fungal communities from Angelo Coast Range Reserve, California, USA - CZOMad2_1_16fungal (Hybrid Assembly) | ecosystem: Environmental > Terrestrial > Soil > Vadose zone... | reverse complement strand
AACATAACCTTGCACAATATAATAGGGAACATGGAATCTTGGTCAATATATGACGGTTTTGCTTAAAACATAAGCCTGCTGGTCTTGTATTGCAGAAACAGTCACTTCCGCAATACTTGTTTTAGGCTCGTTAGGGTGAATGATGTCTCCAATTTTAAATGTGTGATAAAGAATATTTGTCCAGATAGAGTTTTAGTGAATTTGGAGAGGAGAACTCTTGTGCTGGAGTTTGTGTACGCTTTAAAAGACCCTCGCTTAGAGGGTACTGCTGCTGTCGGTTATATTGGTCTTACGAGAAATCCTAATGTGCGTTGGGGAGTTCATATAGGGCGTTATGGAAAGAAGACCTGGAAGAAGAATGCCTGGTTAGAGCAACTTTGGGCGCAGGGAGTACAACCAGATATGGAGATACTCGAAGTCATCTATACTGGGCGTGCAAAGGGATTGGAACGGGAGGGTTTTTGGATACAGCACTATATTTTACAGGGAGCGCCTCTAACGAATAGTCATAAGATTCATAATCTTACTCAAGAAGAGGAAGAGGAAGATCGGCGAGCTGAAGACCACATCACGAGCCTAGAGGGCGGCCCCGCCCGGTGTCAATTTTCCTGGTCAAGGCTCCGCTCGGGATCGAGGGCGAAGCGCTCGGTCGTCCCGGCCGCCCAGCGCGTCACCCACAGGGTGGCGCCGTCGGTCTCGAGGAGGACGGCGCCGTCCCTGTCCGTGCGATAGATCCGCGCCCCTGCGGCTTCGAGGCGGCCCAGCGCCTCGGGCGTCGGGTGACGGAAGGGATTGCGCGCCCCCGCCGAGATCACCGCGATGGCCGGACGCGCCGCGGTCAGAAAGTCCTCGCTCGAGGAGAAGCGACTACCGTGGTGGCCGACCTTGAGAGCGAGGGCGCGCAGCGGGGCGTGGGCGGCGAGGAGACGCTCTTCTCCCGGCGCGCCGAGATCGCCCGTCAGGAGGAGCGAGAAGCCCCGCCAGTCGAGCCGCAGCACCAGCGACTCCTCGTTCTCGGTGATGGGCGGCGGTTGATCGAGCGGCGCCGCACCGTCGGGGCCGAGCACCGTGACCAGAGCGGAGCCCAGCCAGAAGCGCTGGCCCGCGGCGAGCGTCCGCCGGAAGGCTCCCGAGCGCTCGAGCGCCCGCAGGGTTTCCTCGCTGCCCGGGCCCCAGCGCCCGTTCTCCCAGAACTCGCCGACCCGCATTCGCTTGAGAACGGCGCCGAGACCACCGGAGTGATCCGGATCGGAATGCGTCATGGCCATGACGTCGAGGCGCGCCGCCGGGCGGTTCCAGAGATAGGGCAGGAGGACGCGCTCGCCCACGTCGAGACGTCGCGCGCCGCCGGGGCCGCCGTCCACGAGGAGCCTCGGCCCCTCGGGAGCTTCCACGAGGATGGCGTCGCCCTGGCCCACGTCGAGGAAGGTGACGCGCAGCTTGCCATCGCCGGGACGCACCCATTGCCAGAGCGAAAGGGCGAGGACGAGACCGACGAGCCCGGCCGTCGCCAGGCGGGGCCATCGTCTCGCGCCGAGGAAGGGGAGAAGGGCCAGCGCCGCGTACCAGCCGGCGATGGAGACCCAGCCGGGCGAGGGCAGGTAGACGAGCGCGGCGGGGAGGAGCGCCGCCGACTTGACGGCCAGGCGCAAGGCCCAGAGCACGAGCCAGAGCGCCTGGAAAAGAACGTCCGCGACCAGATCGGACACGCACGCGACGAGCAGCGCGAGCATGCCGAGCGTGGTGCCGGCGGCGGCCAGAGGCACCACGACGAGATTGGCGGCGACGCCGGCCAGGGAGAGCTGGTTGAAGTGGGCGAGCATGACGGGCGTGACGGCAAGCTGAGCGCCCAGGCTGACGGCCACGGCGGAGGCGAGCCAGTGGGGCCAGCCGCGCGTGCCGAGCCAGGCGCCGAGTGGCACGGCCAGCCAGATGATGCCGGCCGTGGCCGCGAAGGAGAGCTGGAAGCCGGGCTCCCAGAGATCGCCGGGGCGCCAGGCCAGGAGCAGGAGCACGGCCAGGGCCAGCGCGTTCGGTAGTTGCGACTCCCGCTCGAGGAGCACCGCGAGCAGGAGCATGAGCCCCATCACGGTGGCCCGCAGCACCGAGGGCTGGCCGCCCACGACCAGCGCGAAGCCGACGAGCGCGACCGCGGCCACGCCGGCGGCGCCGCGGCGCGGGATGCCGCACATCGCCAGCCCACCGAACACCGCGCCCGCGAGCAGCGCCACGTTGAAACCCGACACCGCCAGGATGTGGTAGACGCCGGCCCGCCGGAAGCTCTCGTCGGTCGCGGGGGGCAGCGTGGAGCGCTCCCCGAGCAGGAGCCCCGCCAGCAGCGCGGCCGAGGTCTCCGGCAGGCGCGCGGCGATGACGCCGACCGCCCACCGCTTCACCGCCACCGGCCAGGGCGGGGTGTCCGGGGTCAGCGCGGTGATCCGGTCCGCCCGGGCGTGGCCGACCAGGAGGATGCCCTCGCGCCGCAGATGCGCCGGATAGTCGAAGCCGCCGGGATTCCGGAAGCCGGCGGGCCGATGGAGCCGGGCCTCCACGAGCACGCGCTGGGTCTCGGCGAGCGGGAGCGCGAGCTCGCCGTACGCGGTGAGCTGGACGCGGCCCGCCGCGGGCAGCCGCTCGGGACCCGCGTGCACCGCATCCACGTCGAGCAGGAGCCGCGCGCGATCCGCGGTCCAGCGGACCGGCTCGTCGGCGAGCCGCCCCTCGATGGACAGCGTTCCGTCGAGCGCGCGCCGCGCCAGATGATCGGCGGGCAGACGTGGTCCCGCCATCCGCAATGCACCCAGGAGGGCGACGCCGGCGAGGACCAGGACCAGGGCGGCTCGTGAATGCCGGTGGCTCGCGAGCGTAGCAATCAGGAGAACGGCGGCGGCGACGATCAGTCCCGGAGCGGGGATGGAAAGCCACGCGGCCGCCGCGATGCCGGTGGTGAAGGCCGCGGCGGGGAGCAGGAGCGGCGCCGCCTCGAGCCGGGGCTCAATCACGCACGGTGATGAAGCGGCGGATGGCCGCGAGCTTCTTGGGCCCCATGCCCAGGACATAGCGGAGAGCCTCGGGCGAGTCGAATCGCCCGCGCCGCTCGCGCTCCTCGACGATGCGCTGGGCGAGCCCCGGTCCCACGCCGGGTAGCCTCGCCAGCTGGGCCGCGTCGGCGCGATTGACGTCGAGAGGCTCCGATGGAGGCGCCGCCGCCGGGTCCGGCCGTGGAGCGGGCTCGGCCCGCGCGATCCCCGCTGGCGATCCCGGATGAGCCCGGGTGGGTCCCGCTGGCGGCGAGGCCACCTCCGGCAGGAGAGGTCCCGGGGACTCCTCTCGATCGAAGCCCTCCAGGCGATCGGCCGCGTCGGGAAACCCCGCGCGCCATTCCCTCACTCCCAGGCCCACGAGCAAGGTCAGCGCGAGCAGGCTCAGCACTCGGAGCTGCGGACCCGTATACCGCACGCGCCCACCGTCCCACGGACGCGGACTCCGGGACTAGTGAGAGCAATTCGATACGGCCGGTTGGCGACCTGTCGGGATCGTGCTAGAGTCGGCGTTGCGCTGGCGGTTTCCGCATCGGGTGGCCGGCCGACGCGTCGGCGACGCCCTCGTCAGCGACTCAACTCGCGTGATCGGAAACCTGGTCGTCCTGCTCGTCCTCGCCGCGCTTGCCGGCGCGTTCGCGCTCGTCCTCTTCTCCGTCCTGGGTCGGGTGGAGAGCCGCGCCCACTTGAAGCGCGAGGCGGGTCTCGCGCGAAGCCGGCGGCTGGACCGTCGCGCCTTCGTGATCGGGGTGATCGTGGTCGCCGCGATGGTGGCGGGCGGTGCGACGCTCTACCTGAACCGAACCCCACCGTGTAAGGGCAAGGTCGTGATCGTGCGCGGCCCGGACGGGCGCCCGCTCGAATGCTTGTGCGAGGACGAGCGGCAAGGCGCCTGCTTCGATGCGGGGCCGTGAGCGCCGCGGCGTTTCCGCGCGGCCTGGTCAGGCCAGCCCGAAGCCGTGGCGCCGGATGAACGGCCCGAAGTTGTGGCGCTCCGGCACCGAGTACTGGCGTGCCTTGTCCTCCGACCAGCCGTAGGGCTCCGAGTACCCGAACCGTTCCACGAAGCGCTGGTTCTCCTTCGGGGTGGCGTGGCGAGCCTCGCGCCGGGTGTCGTAGGCCGCGAGCTGCGCGGGCAGGTCCGCGTCGTCGTACCGGTCGGTGTGCACGGTCACCGCGGGGGGGAGCCGCATGCTGGTCCACCCGGGCTGCAGGGGATAGCCCACGCAGAGGCCGGCCACCGGGAACACGCCGGGCGGCAGCTCGAGCAGCGCGGCGACCTTCTCGACGTGGTTGCGCACCACGCTGATCGGGCAGCAGCCGAGCCCGAGCGCCTCCGCCGCGGTGATGAAGGCCTGCAGGACGAGCCCCGCGTCCACCGCCGCGTTCATGAACATGTCGAGCGTGTCGTTGGGGAAGGGGCGGGCGCGCAGCTCGCTCACCCGGCGCATGCGGCGGTGGTCGCCGCAGAACACCATGAAGAGCGGGGCCTGCGCGATCCACGGCATGTCGGGAATCCATTCGCCGATGGTGGCTTGCTTTATCCGGTCTCGCACGAGCACGATGCCGACCTGCTGCAGATCGGACTTCGAGGGCGCGGAGAGCGCGGCGGCCAGGGCCATCTCGAGCACGTCGTCCGGGACCGGGTCGGGCTTGTAGCGGCGCTGGGTCCGATGCGAGAGCAGCAGAGCGAGCGCGCCGTCCGCGGGACGCGCCCGGCCGGCCTCGGTGGGGAGCCCGAAGCGCTCCTGGATGAGATCCGCGATCGTCCGGCTCACGGCGTGAGCGCCGCGCGGGTGATCGTGGTGGTCTCCCGGTTGTGCCACTCCGAGGCCGCGAAGGCCTCGTTGATCTGCTCGAGCGGGTAGGTGTGCGAGAGGATGCGGTGCCACGGCCGGCTCTCGCGCGTGCGCACGAGGAAGTCGAGCGCGCGCGGGATGACCCACGGGTCGTACTGGATCACGCCCACGATCTTCTTGGAGCCCCACACGAGCAGCGCGGGCTCGAGCTCCACCTTGGCCCCGCGGCTGATGGTGCCGATCTCGAGGTAGGTCCCGCCCGAGCGGAGCATCTCGATGCCCTCGGGGATCACCGCCGGGAAGCCCACCAGGTCGCACGCCACGTCCGCGCCGACCCCGCCCGTCCACTGGCGCACGAGCTTCACGCGCTCGCGCCGGTCGGTCACTTCCTTCACGTTGATGGTGTGGTCCGCTCCGAAGGCCCGGGCCAGCTCGAGGCGCCCCGGAATCTGGTCCACCACGATCACACTCTGCGCGCCCATGTCCTTGGCCACCGCGGCGGCCTGGATGCCGAGGCCGCCCGCGCCCTGGATCACCACCGAGTCGCCCTGGCGAAGGCCGGCCACGTGCAGGCCGTAGAGAACCTGGGAGAGCGCGCAGTTCACCCCCGCCACCGCCGCGTCGGCCAGGGAATCCGGCACCACGAAGAGCTGACCGCCCGGGCGCAGGTAGTAGTGGTCGGCGAAGGCGCCGTGCAGGTGCGGGAACGCGCTCGGGCCGAGCGGCCGCTCGAGCTTGTGGGGACAGGCCGCGGGCTCCTGGTGCAGGCACGCGTAGCAGCGCCCGCACGGGTAGAAGTAGGTATAGGCGACGCGATCGCCTTCCTTGAGCGGGCGGCCGAGCGAGTCGGTCTTGATCTTCGCGCCGAGGCGGGCCACGCGCCCGGTCATCTCGTGGCCGAAGATCCAGCCGTCCTCGGGCAGGCGCAGCGGCGCGTCGCCGCGCCAGAAGTGGAGATCGGAGCCGCAGATATTGGCGTGGGACACCCGGATCAGCACACCCTCCGGCTCGACCTCGGGGATCGGCACCGGCTGGATCTCGAAGGGCTTGCCGGGGCCGAAGAAGACGGCGGCCCGCGCGGTGGCGGCCATGTCAGACGCCCCGCTCGGCGCCGAGCGCGAAGACGTCGTGGAGCGCGCGCACCGCCAGCTCGGTGTACTTGTCCTCGATGACGCAGGAGACCGCGATCTCGGAGGTGGAGATCATCTGGATATTGATGCCCTCGGCGGACAGGGTCTCGAACATGCGTCCCGCGACGCCCGCGTGGCTGCGCATGCCGACGCCCACCACGGAGACCTTGGCCACCCGATCGTCCGCGGTGACGCCTTCCGCCCCGATCTCACGGGCCAGCCCGGCGAGCACGGTTTCCGCGCGGGTGCGATCGGCGCGCGGCAGGGTGAAGGAGATGTCGGTCAGCCCGTCGCGGCTGATGTTCTGCACGATCATGTCCACCACGATGTTCTGGGCCCCGAGGCCGCCGAACACCCGGGAGGCGATGCCCGGCCGGTCGGGCACGCGCAGGATCGAGACCTTGGCCTGCCCTCGATCGTGTGTGATGCCGGTCACCACCACGTCTTCCATGCTGTGATCCTCCCTGGTCACCAGCGTGCCCGGATCCGGCTTGAAGGTGGAGCGCACGTGGACCGGCACGTTGTACTTCTTGGCGAACTCGACGGAGCGGGACTGGAGCACCTTGGCCCCGAGCGCGGCCATCTCGAGCATCTCGTCGTAGGAGATGCGGGGGAGCTTGCGCGCGTCGGGCACCACGTTGGGGTCGGCGGTGTAGACGCCGTCCACGTCGGTGAAGATCTCGCACACGTCCGCCTTGAGCGCGGCGGCCAGCGCCACCCCGGTGAGGTCGGATCCGCCGCGGCCAAGCGTGGTGATGTCGCCCCCCTCGGTGGTGCCCTGGAAGCCGGCGATCACCGCGACGCGGCCCGCGTCGAGGGCGGCGAAAATGCGCTCCGCGGTGATGCGCTTGATGCGGGCGCGGGTGTGCCCGGCGTCGGTGACCAGGCCGATCTGCGGCCCGGTGAACGAGCACGCGGGATGGCCGAGGGACTGGAGCGCCATCGCGAGCAGCCCGATCGTGACCTGCTCGCCGGTGGAGAGGATCATGTCCATCTCGCGCGGATCCGGCGTGGCCGTGATCGCGGCCGCGAGCGCGAGGAGGCCGTCGGTGGTCCGGCCCATCGCGGAGACCACGACGACCACCCGATGCCCGAGGCGGGCGGACTCCGCCACGCGCCGGGCCACGTTCTTGATTCTCTCCGCGTCGGCGACGGAGGAGCCACCGTACTTCTGGACGATCAGCAGGCCCATGAGAGGGCCATCCTACACGACGCCCGCGCGGAGTGTAAAGCCGCGGCCGACCTCAGCGCGGGCGCCGACCGGGACCGCTGCCGTCGTCACGCGGCGGTCGGATCTCGCGCGGCGCCGACTGCCGGCGCTGCCGCAGCTGCTCGCGGGCCTGCTGGCGCTGCTCGGGCGTCATGGTCCGCCACCGCTCGAGGTTCCGGTCCATTCGCTCGCGCTGCTCGGGCGAGAGCGACTGGTAACGCTCGTAGCGCTGCTGGATCTGCTGCCGCCGGTCCGGCGGGAGCTGCTGGTAGCGCTCGTAGGCGCGCTCGAGCTCCCGCTTGCGATCGTCGGGCAGCTGGTTCCAGCGCTGGAAGTCCTGCATGATCCGCGCGCGCTCGCCCGGCGGCATCTGGCGGAAGCGCTGGAGGTTCTGGCGCGCGTTGTGGCGCTCGTCGGGGGAGAGGCTCTTCCAGTGGCGGTAGTTCTCGAGCGCGCGCTCTCGCTGCTCGGGCGTCATGCCGCGCCAGCGCTCCAGGTTGCGCTCGGCGGCCGCGCGCTCCTCGGGCGACAGCCGCTCGAGGCCCTGGATGGGCGCGCCCGCGGGCGGCGGCGGAGGCGGCGCCTGGGCGAAGGCGGTGGCGGCGAGCATCAGCGAGCCGACGACGAGCGCGATCACGCGGGCCATCCGGCGGTGGGACGGGGTCACTTCACACTCCGGGTCGGGGCCGGGGGAGCCGATGCGGGCTCGGGCCCGCTCGCGGCCTCCTGCGCCCGCTGGTTCTCGAGCATGCGCAGCCGCTCGAGGAAGCCCATGCGTCGCGCCACCTCGCGGTCGCGCGCGTAGTCGGGACTGCTCAGTAGGTCGAGGTCTCTCAGCATCTCCGCGTCCACCGGCTCCGACGCGCCCGCGCGGCGGCCGGGGGCGCCGCGGTCGGTCGCGCTCGCTTCGCTCACGCCGGCCAGCGTCAGTACCGCGAGGCCGACGGGCCAGATCCAGGGGGTCACCGCTCAGCCCTTCTGCGGCTCCGGCAGCTCGTCCAGCTCGCCGATCACGTTGAAGTCCTCGAGCAGGTCGAGCTGCTGCACCACGTCGAGCCGCGCGATCATGTCGAGCTGGGTCGCGAGGAGCGTGTTGTCCAGCGCGAGCGGATCGGGCGCGCCGGGTGCGCGCACGCCGCCGGGCAGCCCGGCCATCACCAGTACCGCCACCAGCCCCGCCGCCGCCAGCGCGGGCAAGGGCCGCGCGAGCCGCGCCCAGAGCCAGCCGCTCGCGGAGGTCCGGCGCTCGAGCCGTTCCCGCAGCTCCGCGCGATAGGCGCCCCAATGGATCGGCGGTGGCGCGGGGGCGGTGTCGGCCAGCTCCGTCATCAGCGCGGCGAACCGGTCACGCGACGCGCGGCAGTGGTCGCACGCGACCAGGTGGGCGTCCACCCGGGCCCGGTCGGCCGGGTCGAGATCGCCGCGTACGTGATCGATCAGCCACTCGTCCAGGTGCACGTCCTTCATCCCTCGTCTCCGAGCCGCCGCCTGAGCGTCGAGAGGGCGCGGTGCAGGTGTACCCGCACCGTGGCCTCCGACACGTTCAGCACGGCGGCGATGTCCTTCGTCGCCAGCCCCTCGCGGCACGACAGGGTCACCGCGGTGCGCTGCTGGGGGGACAGCTCCTCCACCAGCGCCCAGACGCGAGTCACGCGTCGCTCCTTGTCCATCCCGTCGACCGGGTCCGTGAAGGGCGCGGGCGCCTGCTCCACCGGGTCCGGCTCATCGGGCCCGTCGCTGCGCGGGTCGCGCCAGCCGACGAGCCGCCGCCAGCCGCGCCGGCGCCGCTGGTGGTCCAGGCAGCAGTTGACCAGGATCCGGTAGAACCACGTCGAGAACTTCGACTGCCCCGCGAACGAGCCGGCCGATTCGTGGAGGCGGATGAACGCTTCCTGCGAGCAATCCCGGGCGTCCTCGCGATCGCGCAGCACCGACCAGGCAATCCGGTAGGCCCGCTCCTGATAGCGCTCCACCAGGAGATCGAAGGCTCCCGGTTCTCGCGCGGCGATCGCACGGCACAACTGTTCATCGCTCGACTCCACGGGCGCCTCTCGCCCTGATCTTCCCACACGCGTGCACGCGGCACCAATTCGTCGCTCGGCCGCGTCGCGGCTGTCCCGTAGGGCTACCGCCCGCGCCGGTCCGCGACGTCCCGACGTAGCTCGCGCCGGTCCTGGCGCAGGTCGCGCACGTCGTGCCGCCGGTCCTGCCGGTCCTCGCGGAGCTCGCGCCGATCCTGCCGCCGGTCCTGGACGTCGTCGCGGAGCTCGCGCCGGTCGCCCCGCAGCTCCTGCCGGGCCTGTCGCACCGCCTGCGGGTCGCCCGATCGGTACGCCTCGCGCAGCTCCCGCCGGTCGCCGCGCAGCTCGCGCCGATCGCGGTGGATCTCGCGCATATCACCACGCAGCTCGCCCCGGTCTCCGCGGATTTCCCGGCTGTCCTGGCGAACCTCCCGCCGATCTCGGCGCAGCTCCTGGACGTCGTCGCGGATCTCCTGCGCCGACGCCACCGTGCCCAGCACCCCCATCATCAGGCCCGCGGCCGTCACCGCGAGGACCCGCCCCATCCACCGAGAATGCCTGATCATCGATCTATCCTCCTGATTTCACGGGTATTTGCTGAATCGTGCCCCAGGGCGCTGTCTACACCGGATGAGACGCGGCGGCGCGACCTCACGTTTACAGGGCGGGTCCCGCAGGGCGCGCCTCGGCAATTCTTCTTGGCAATCGAGGGGCTGCTTCTCTAGGCTCGGGGTATGCGACTCGGCATCGGAGTCCTCGCCCTGCTGCTGGCCACGGCGGTGCCCGCAATGCTCTTCGCGGGCGCCACCACCCTGCGTGGCCTCGGCTGGCTCGTCGTGGTGGCGGTCGGCGCGGTGCTGCTCATCGACCTCAGCGACCGGCTCACCGAATGGGTCGAGCGGCGCCGGTGGGGCCGGCTCGCCCGGCTCCGCCTGGATCGCTACCCCTCTGACGAGACGCCCTGAGACCCCGCGCGCGCGGCGTCGGCCAGGCTGACGTGCTCCAGCAGCAGGCACACCAGTCCGACCGCGGTGATCGGGAAGAACTGCGAGGCGTG
>Ga0137403_10010491_pt1 | contig 10260 bp, 10 predicted proteins | sample CZOMad2_1_16fung_FD_122057 | JGI IMG/M metagenome (GOLD analysis project Ga0137403, IMG submission 122057) | Vadose zone soil fungal communities from Angelo Coast Range Reserve, California, USA - CZOMad2_1_16fungal (Hybrid Assembly) | ecosystem: Environmental > Terrestrial > Soil > Vadose zone... | reverse complement strand
CGCGATTTCCTGTCAGGCCGAAAGCCACCGATGCAAGCGCAGCCACAGCGAGATTTGCCAGCACCTGCCAGGCGTCTCGTCCGTCACCGCGTTCGGCCAGGCCCAGGTCCTGTTTCCGGCGATATCCGAAGCGGGTGGCGATCCAGGTCAGTAGAAATAGTGCTGTGAGCACACCGAAAGCCGACGGCCCGGAGCCGGCAAAAAGCAGGAAACATGACGCGCCGCCGGCGAGCATTCCTGACCGGTCAACTCCCCGCAACGCGCGTGCCAGCAACGCAAAACCGAGCGTCACCGCTCCGGCGATGGCTAGCCGGCCCGGAGACGACGCCCAGCCGTACGTGAGCAGCGAGTTCAGCATCTAAAATCCGATTGGCGCGGGAGTTGCGGTTTCCGCCCCTCCGCCATACTATATTTCGGGCCTGGGTCTGGCATACCGCTTCCTGTAGGGCTTGTCCTCTGGATTCGCCCCGTAATCTGGCGGCAGCTATCCCACGACAGTAGGCTACACTTCTGTACGCTCGGCGGAATTGTGTTTTGGTGTGGGACGGACACTCTTGTCCGTCGCAGTTGCTGTTACCTTTGCTTTCGCGGAGAAGAGTCAAAGGCGTCGGACAAGAGTGTCCGACCCACACGTACCCTGTTTTTTGGAGCTAAACAATGGCGGCGTCCGTTTGGTCTGGTTATCTTACGTTCGGATTGATCTCCATGCCGGTGCGTCTGTTTTCGGGCGCGCGCAGCAACGGCATTTCGTTCAACCAGCTTCATCGCACCGACAACCAACGAGTCAAACAGCAGCTCATTTGTCCGGCGGACAATCAGGTTCTGGACCGGTCCGAGATCGTCAAGGGCTATGAGTATCGCAAGGGGGAGTACGTCATCGTTGAACCGGACGAGATCAAGAAGATCGAGCCCAAGACCGCCAAGACGATGGAGATTCTGGAATTCGTGAAGTCGAGCGATGTGGACCCTGTCTACTTCGAGTCCTCGTATTACATGATGCCGGAAGAGGCGGGCCGGCGTCCGTACGCGCTGCTCACCAAGGCACTGGAAGAGAGCGAGTATGTCGCCATCGCCAAGCTCACCATGCACAATCGCGAGTACACCGTGTTCCTGCGCCCGCACAAGGGCGGGATGATGCTCCACACCATGTACTACAAGGAAGAAGTGAAGGAAGTCGAATCGTTCGGCGCCCCCGATGTCGAGATCAAAGAGGCCGAGCTCAAAGTTGCCCACCAGCTTATCGAGGCACTCGCGGACGAATGGGATCCAGACAAATATCACGACACGTTTCAGGAGAATTTGAAAAAGCTGATCGAGACTAAACTCGAAGGCGGCGAAGTGCAGGAAGTCGAGAAGCCGAAGAAGCTTGCACCGGTGATCGATCTGATGGCCGCGTTGAAAGAGAGTCTGGCTCAGACGAAGAAGCCGTCGGCGTCGGAAAAGACCGAAGCGCCGGCGAAAGCACGCCGCGGGCGCGGGTAGAACGTCATGGTCGATGCTCGCACCCGGCAGCCAGCGACTAAGTTAAACGTCGTAAGCGCGCAGTCCTCAATCAATTCTCCATTGGTGTAGACGGCTGATTTCTTATTTACGGAAAAACACAGGCTGCGTTACAGACAGGGATATTGGCCTGAGCAGGGACTGCGCCTAGAAATATTCTGCGTGGCCTGTACGGCGCTAGGCGCACGATCAGCGTTGAGGCCAACGGCTGGTAGCGCCGTGCAGTCTTTCAACTGACGCGCCTAGTGCGAGAGCCTCTTGGATATAGACGCGGCTTGAAATTCGCCCTTCTCGTCGTAATAGCCCAGACAGATCACCCGGTCACCGTCGTTAACCTGATTGGCATCGATGTCATTGATCTTCTTGGCGCCGTGCTCCTGGCTGGTAAATCGGGTCGAGCTGTCGTAGTGAATGACCTTCTCGGTTAAGTTGTTGAAGCCCCTGGTGCGCACGGTCAAAGTGGATTTCTGCTTGTTGCTGCGCGAGACGATGCCCTCCCAGCGGGCCGACGTCTGGGCCAAAGCTGACATGGAAGGCAAGAAAACAACCATAGCCGCGAGTAACAATGTGATGCGCTTCTTCCCCATGGAATCTGCTCCTCTCGTAACCCGAGACTTCCTCTTTGGCCTCAAAAACGGGAAGCATTGTACACCCGTTTACCCTCTGCTCGGGTGTTCGAACTCGCGTGGCCACCGTGGGATTCGACGATTGTTGGCGTAGTATCGCGACTACACGCATTGACCGGGGTTGTGGGTGTCAACTTGTTTTCAACAGTTGACTCAATCGATAGCCCGACCGGATGCTAGTCTTTCATCCCGGCTGATTTCGTTTCCATAGCCTCAACTCTAACGGGCTTGACAAACCGCACTTCCGCGATCAAAATCGGCTGCTAAGAAAGCGCTCCGGCGTGGGCGCCCAGGGTTTTCCTTCTCCCTCCGAAGTGTTCAAAAGATCGAAACATCGAAGGAAACTCGATGTTCATCGTTGCCTCGGCTCGTCTGCGCTATTTTCCCGCGCACAGCGCATCGCTAAGGTTCAGGAGGGTGTGATGAAATCAGCAAAGTCTTCATGGATCGGCGTGAGTCTATTCCTCGCGTTGATAACCGTCGTCGCAATTCAGCCAAGCTATGCTCAGTCAAACACCTGGACGAGCGGCGCGCCGATGTTGACGCCTCGCTTTGGACCAGCCTTCGGAGTGATTAGCGGGAAGGTCTATGTGGTCGGAGGAGCTACTAGCAGCGCTATCGTCACGACTAACGAAGTCTACAATCCCACCGCAAACAGCTGGGCCACCCGCCCTCCCATGCTGACAGCAACTTTTGCTCCTGCGGCTGCCGTCGTCAACGGCATTCTGTACGTCATGGGTGGCAGCTCCAACGGATCGGATCAACTCTCGGTAGTACAAGCTTACAATCCTTCGACTAACTCGTGGTCCATGAAGAGCCAGATGCCAATTGCGACCAGCAGCATGTACGCGGTCGCGGTGAAAGGCATCATCTACGTTGTTGGCGGATATGCTAACGGTGCCAGAACTGCGAACCTGCTCAGCTACAACCCTGCTACCGATTCCTGGACACAGCTGGCTTCGATGAAGGTTGGGAAGTCAACACCAGCGACCGGGCGGCTGGGCGGAATCATCGCGGCGGGCGGGCTTGGAAATAGCGGCGAAATAACGGACAACGAGAAGTACAGCCCCGGCACGAATAAGTGGAAGACTCTGGCGCCGATCCCTACGGCACGCGATGCGGGGTGTTTCGGGACAATCTCAGGGAAGTTTTACGTAGCGGGCGGCGAACAGAATAATTCGCCGCTTGCTGTTACGGAGGCCTACGTCGCGCTGACGAAATCTTGGACGACATCATTGGCATCGATGCCGCAAGCTGTCATTGGTCCGGCGTCAGCCGTCCATAACGGCAAACTGTACTGCATCGGGGGCGCCAACAGCGGCATTTTTGGCCAAGGTGTTCCCTACAACAAGGTACAGATCTATCAGCCCTAATCACTAACTCTTTGCTAGAGTACCCGGAGACTGCATCACCCAGAGCCTGGCATCAGGCAGAGGACATCGCCCGGCGACCGGCCGCAACGCCCATCTGAATATCGCCAAAGCCCTCTTTGCGAAGGCGAAAGATCTTCTCGCCGAGTTGCCAGAGATTTCGAAGCCCCAAGATTCTTGCAGTGAAATCCTAGATCATTCGCCTTTGACTTCGTTTTATCGTTGGCCGCGCGGACTAGGCGAAGGTTGACGTAACATCGCGATACCACTCACAACGAGTTTTGAGTGAAATCGCGACAATGAAATGTCACCCAGCAGCAGCTTCGGGGTGAGGATGGAAGGACTTTATTGCCTCCTCGGTCGAGTCGTAAACCTCAAATAACCGGTGCACGTTTGTGCTCGTCAACACTCGTCGAACTTCGGGCGATACGGAAGCAAATTTGATTTCAGCTCCGCGGTTACGTGCAGAGATGAACGATGCGACCAGTGTTCCGAGGCCGCTGCTGTCAATGTGTCCAATCCAAGCGAGATTCAGGACGATTCGCTGGGTTTCGTTCAGTAAGCCGAGAACTACCCGCCTCAGCTCGTCCGTTTCTACCCCAAAGACAATCCGGCCGCGGCACCGAACGACCGCGATGTCGTCAGTTCTGGAGACGTCCAGGTTTAGAGCCATGGCACCCTCCGGTCCGTCGGGTCGCGCATTATCACGCGACGACAGCATCGCTCCCAGTATAAGTCCAAACTCGTCGGGCCGATTGCTGTTGCAAAATCACCCTCATTGACTCATAGCCGGTGAAATCGCGCCATTTCCCCTTCCGCCGCCCTTCCCGCTACAATATCCGTTCCGTCTATAAGCGACCCTAGTTCACCGGAGTGCGAATGAAGCGGTTTCTGTGGCTGTGTGTGATTGTGTTTCTGTTCCTGATTTGTCTGGGATGTGGCGACACTTTCCGCCCGGTGATTATCCCGAATCCTCCGAAGTTTCCCGATCCGCGGGCGTCCCACACTGTGGTCACGATCAGTGACAACGGAGTCCTGCCGGGGAGCGCTATGGTCGTTAATGTCACCGGCGACAGCGATGTGAGTGAGGCCGATTGCCAAGAAGGCTCTCCGTGTATCGGGATTGCTCCGGTACATGCCGTGCAGCAGACAGCAACTCAGGTGTTGGTCGTGAACCATTCCGTATCCGGTGCGTTGGGCGATTCGTTGTCGAAGGTGAATTTCTCGGGCACGACCATCAGTGGGGTGACGACCATCAGCCTCCCTCCGGATTCAGCACCGAACTTTGTGGCTGTCGCTCCATCGGATACGACTGCCTATGTGACGCTGCCGAAATACTTTGACCCGGTCCAAAATGCAATCGTGCCATCGGTGGGAGTTGTGAGTACGGGCGGCAACTCGTTGCTGACGACTATTCCCGTCGGAAACAACCCGTCTGCAATGGCCGTAACCCCTGACAAAAGCAAACTCTACGTCGCCAATCAGGACGACAACTCAATCAGCGCCTTCAATACGGTTGACGATTCACCCAGGGCGTTCGACGCCACCCTTTTTCCGAATCCCTTGAGCTCGCCTCATTGGGCGATTGCTCGCTCCGACAATCAGCGCGTGTATGTGCTGAACGGAGACGGCTCTTTGGTCACGCTGGACACGACTTCCACCGCAGGCACCACCGATAAGGTGATTGCCAAGCTGCCGAACGTCGGTGATGGCGGCTACATGTTGTACGACGGGCATTTGAACCGGATTTACGTGCCCTCCGGCAGCCAGGTGGCCATCGTAGACGTGTCGCAGGACCCGCCGCAGATGCTCGGCACGGGTGGCAACCCGCTTCCGATCGACACGTTTCCGCGCGAAAACCGCAGTGCGCAAGACGTTTGTTTTGGCGCCCACGATCCGAACCCGCCTGCGGTCACCGCCGTTGCGGTCGCCGCTTTGCCGGATGGAAGCCGGTTCTACGTCGGGTCGTTTTACTCCGATGGGGCAGGGAATCTCTGCCCCCAGGTGACCGTGATCAACACATCAGGAAACACTCTTAAGACTACGGTAGGCATTCCGGGCTTTCCGGACGCGACCATTGTGGGTTCGCCATTTTTCGTTCCGGTCTGCACCGCAACGGGCACTCGCTTTCGCTTCAACATGGCCGCTGGAGGCGACAGTTCGCGTGTTTACCTGGCTAGCTGCGATGACGGGAACGTCAACTTCATCGATACTGCGAACGATACCTATCTGCAACGCTTGCCGGCTCCGGCGAGCGGCCGCATGCCGGTCAACGGCAATCAACCGCCGCCGCAGAATCCAGTGTTTATGATTGCGGGTCCGTGAGGAACTGAGTCGGTAGGTGCCTTCGACAAATGCTTCGAACTGGTCGAGTCTGCCGTCGTCGGTCTGTATCAGGGCATGCCCTCACAGCTCGCGGAAAGAACGCGGTTCGCATCAGGCATCGCTTCACAGCTTGCGGAAAAATGAACCAACATAGTAATTTCGGCTGTTTTTTGACCAAAACACGGTTCGCAAGTGATTGAATCTTCGTTCGTCGAAGACCCCGAATTACTAGTTTGAGTCATTTTTCCGCAAGCTGTTCAAACGATGCCGAAAATCGCGTATTTTGAGCGGCCCCTTTAGGGGCGGAGTATAGATCCTGCACAGCTTCAGCCGCGCGGTGATCGTGGACAGGCAGCGCCTGAAGGCGCTTTTCGGTTCGTCTGCCTTTGCCATGCCTGAAGGCATGGCCTGATACGAATCTTTTGTCTGGACGTGGATTCGACCGGCAAGAAACGATTAGTGACTGACCACTGACCACTGACCACTAACCACTAACCACTAACCACTAACCACTGACTCTCACCCCGCGACCGCGTGCTCGGCCACTCCAGTGGGGTGATAACGCAGGGCCACATTCATGAAGACGGTTCCGCTGGCGGTGTTGAAGCACATGACGAGGGCTTCGGTATCTTCGCTGCTCTTGCTGCCGTGTTCTGAGGTGTGCAGGTGAGGAGGATGAACGCGGAAGTGGAATCCCTGGTCGTTCAGCGTGGTGACGGCGTTGCCGATGATCTGGTTGGCGAGTTCACAGACCGTTTCCCGGACCAGGTCATCGGTCTGGGGCAGTTCTGCGCCGGCCATGCAACTGGCGACTTTGACAGCGGTTTGTGGGTCGAGATCGAAAATGATGCGTCCTTCGATCTCACCGGTGAGGCAGACTTCGGCGGCGATGCCCTTCCGCCGGTAGGCCTCTTCTTCCATGCTCAGGTTCTCGACAGAAGTCGGCCCCTGTAGCCCCTGGGCGAGCACCGCATCCGCCGAGTTGATGAACGGCTGAATCAACTCCATGCGCATTAGGCTAGGCTCCGGCTCCGGCGCTCCGCGCCGACGCTCCGTCATCCCGCATCACGTACTTGATGACTTCATAGAGCACTTCAGGCTTGACCGGCTTTTGCACGAAATGCCGGGCCCCGCGCTGTAATGCGGCCACAATGTTTTCCTGATAGCCGACCGAGGAAACCATCACGATGCGAGCATTGGGATGCTCGCGCACGATCTTCTCCGCCGCTTCAATGCCTTCCATCTGCGGCATGGTGATATCCATGAGAACGATGTCGGGCGAGACCCGGTCGTATTCGCTGATCGCGGTCACTCCGTCTCCGGCTTCGCCCGCCACCTGCCCGCCGAACGACTCCACCATCCGGGCGAGGTTTTTGCGAGCGAAAACAGAGTCGTCCACGATCAGGTAGCGCACGGGTTGGCCGTCTTCGCTCCGTTTTACGGGCGCAAACTGTTCCATGACACTCCTCCCCTCCTAAGCAATAGCACGGGCCACCCACCTTTCGATAGATAACCCTAGTTACTTCCGGCACTAGTGGCCCGGCCGCTGCCTGGGTTTCCCCCGGTGCGTTCGGGCGCACACTGCGCCTGTAAAGTGTTGGGCAAGTCTTCCAAATGGACGACCCGCGTCACGTAGCCGCGGTCAATCGCCGCCTTGGGCATGCCAAAGACCACGCAGGACTCCTCGCTCTGCGCGATGGTCATCCCTCCAGCTGCCCGGACGGCCCCCATGCCCGAAGCGCCGTCGTCTCCCATCCCGGTCATGATTACGGCCATGGACTGCGGCCCGAACTCCTCAGCCACACTCCTAAACAGGACATCGACCGAAGGACGATGGCCATGGACGGCGGCATCATCGGCCAGCACGGCCACGTTTCCGAGGGGCAGTTTCTTGACTTTAAGGTGGCGGTTCCCGGGACAGATCAGGACTCTTCCTCCGAGCAACAGGTCGCCCGACTGCGCTTCTTTTACCCGAACCGAGCAAATTTCATCGAGCCGCTTGGCAAACATTTCGGTGAAACCCTCGGGCATGTGCTGCACCACCAGGATGCAGCCCGGAAACTCGGGCGGGAGTTGCGGAAGCAGGTACTGCAGAGCATTTGGTCCGCCGGTGGAAATGCCAATGGCGACCACGCGCGTCGGGGCAGCGGCTCCCTGCTTGCGCGTTTTCATGACCGGGGCGCTTTCCGGCATCAATTGAGTGCGAAAGCCCTTGCTCTGCGCCGCTGCCTTGATCTTGCCAATCAATTCCGCGGCAATCTCCGGCATGCGCGCCGAGACGTCGGCGGGCTTGGCCACGAAGTCGAACGCACCCAGTCCAAGAGCTTTCAGCGTGATAGCCGCGCCGGCCGTACTGTGCGAACTCACCACGATCACGGGCAACTTCCACCGCCGCATGATCTCTTTCAGCGTGTCGATCCCATTCAACCCGGGCATTTCCAGGTCGAGCGTTATGACTTGCGGCGCCAGTTCTTCAATTTTCTTGAGGCCAAAATTGCCGTCCATCGCGGTGCCCACCACCTCGATGGAATCGTCGCGCTCGAGGATTTTAGGGATCAGCTTCCGCATCAGGGCGGAGTCATCGACCACCAGCACTCTCAGTTTGGTCATGCCTGACCTCCTGCGATGGTGCGTGCCCGGGGCGCGAGTTCGGTGCCAGCTCGCAATACACCGGCCAAGCGGCTATCGGCCGCGTTGCCTCGCGCCTTGGTGAAGCGCTCCACCAGCGCCAGCAGGTTGAGAATCAGTACTACCCGTCCATCGCCCAGGATCGAAGCGCCACTCACCAGTTCGGTGGAAATGGACTGGTCGTCGAGTGCCTTGATGACCAATTCTTCCTCGCCGACCAGCGTATCCACGATCAAGCCGAACTTCCGCTCGCCGCTGCTGGTGACGAGCACAAAAATTTTGCGCCCCGCCGATTCCACTCCGGGCGGGGGCGGCGCTCCCAGGCGCAAAAGAGGTAGCACCTGGTTGCGCAGTTGCAGCACTTCATAGTTTTCGACCCGATGAACTTCGTCCTCGACGGTGCGTGCGATCTCCGCGACCGAGTTCAGCGGAATGGCATAAAGCCGACGCTCCACGCCAAACAGTAGCGCCTTGATAATCGCTAGGGTCAGCGGCAGCCGAAGGCGGAAGGTGGTGCCACGCCCAGGCTCGGTCTCGATCTGCACGGTTCCTTTCAGACGCTCGATGACGCTCTGCACTACGTCGAGCCCGACTCCTCGTCCGGAGAGTTCGGTGATCTCGGCGGCGGTGCTGAAGCCGGGACGAAAAATCATATCGAGGGTTTGGGCATCGCTGAGCAGGTCGGCCTCCTCAGCCGACAACAGACCCTGAGACAAGGCGCGCTGCCGGACTTTCTCCACGGCAATGCCATGGCCATCGTCGGAAACCTCGATGACGACCTGATTTCCCTGGTGATAAGCATTCAAGCGGAGCGTTCCCTGGGCGCGCTTGCCCGCTCGAACGCGTTCCTCAGCGGATTCGATACCGTGGCCGATGGCGTTCCGCACCAGATGCGTGAGAGGTTCAGCGAGCGCATCCAGAATGCGCTTGTCGAGATCGGTATCCACACCCTTGACCACCAGTGCGATGTCTTTGCCGGACTGGCGGGCGACATCCCGCACCACGCGCGGGAAGCGGCGAAAGAGCTGCTCGACCGGCACCATGCGGATCTTCATCACGGACCGCTGCAGGTCGTTGAGCGCGCGCGCCTGGAACGCCATCACATCGGAAAATTTGCCATGCAGATCGTCTTTGGGAAAGCGCCGCGCAAACTCATGCAGCATCTGCTGCCACATGGACTTTGCCAGGATCAGTTCGCCGACCAGATTGAGTACGTTGTCGATTTTTTCCGCGTCTACCCGCAGAGTGTTATCCGAAGCGGGGGAGGCGACGGTCGCCGGCGCTTCTTCCGGAATCGCGCTTGCGGTTCCCTGGCGGTCCGGAGCTGCGGCGACGGAACTCTGCGCGGGTTCGGAAGAGGCCGGTGCGGTCGTTCCTCCTGATGTTTTACCTGCTCTACATTCCGCTGACCGGTCTGCCGCAACCCAATAACGAGGGAACCTATCTGATCGTGAATAAGACTTTGATCGAGGCCGCCGCAGTCTGCGTGTTGCTGGTCTTCAATACGGGAAAGATCGCCGGGCTCGACTTATTGCTTAGCCGGCGACGCTCCATAAACCCGAGTGTTAGCAGAGCAAATGTGAAGGAAGATGGGGGGACGGAAAAAGCTGTAGTGTCCTAGTTTTCATATTCTCGAAAAGGACTATCACTAAAAAGAAAAGCAGCCTTTGAGAGGCTGGAGGAGATACCCCATGAACCTAACCCAGGAACAAAAGACCGTTGGGCGGCGAAATTTTATGAAGGCGGTGGCAGGCGTCCCTGCGCTCGTCGCTCTTGGTGGAGCCGTACTCACTCGTGGGCCGGTGCGCGGT
>Ga0137403_10010490_pt1 | contig 10260 bp, 11 predicted proteins | sample CZOMad2_1_16fung_FD_122057 | JGI IMG/M metagenome (GOLD analysis project Ga0137403, IMG submission 122057) | Vadose zone soil fungal communities from Angelo Coast Range Reserve, California, USA - CZOMad2_1_16fungal (Hybrid Assembly) | ecosystem: Environmental > Terrestrial > Soil > Vadose zone... | reverse complement strand
CCGGGCAATAACGGCACCGAGGCCTTAGGGATTAATAATGCTGGCCAGATCGTGGGTAAGTACTTCGCTGGGGGTGCAACCCACGGGTTTCTAAGAGACATCGATGGCACCTTTGTCACGATCGATTTCCCAGGCGCGATCGGCACTGAGGCACACGGGATCAACAATGCCGGCGAGATCGTGGGCCTTTACTCGGATTCCAGTGGGACCCATGGCTTCGTGGCGAAGATTGCGGGGGCGCCGGCCACGTGCCCGCTGGGCCAAGGCTTCTGGAAGACCCACCCCGAGGCCTGGCCGGTGACTTCCCTCATCCTGGGGAGCCAAACGTACAGCCAGACGGAGCTGCTGACGCTCCTCAATACCCCCATCGCCGGCGATGCCAGCCTGATCCTGGCCGACCAGTTGATTGCGGCTAAGCTGAACCTCGCCAACGGCGCCGATCCGACGCCGATCAGTGCCGCCATCACCGATGCGGATCGCCTGCTCAGCGGCTTTCCCGGCAAACTGCCGTACCACGTCCCGCCATCGTCGGCCACCGGACAGGCGATGGTCAACGATGCGACGGTGCTGGAGAGCTACAACAACGGCGAGTTGACGCCTGAGTGCACGCCGTAGCGGACGCACGGCAGCCGGGGAGGGCGAGCGCCCCTCCCCAGCTCCTGGGGATGATGCCTGCCGAAAAGGCCACTTTCGCGAGCCACGACGCCTAGAGGGAATGAGGGCTACGGCATCACGAAAAATGTTGTTGCCCTGCGTCTACAGCTATGATATTTTTGATAGCAGAAACATCCTTATCATCAAGGAGGTCACATGGCAGAGACAGGCACCCGCTCAATGATCATTCGGGACGTGACGGAGGAAGAGCTCAGGATTTACAAAGCCTCCGCGGCGCTCTCCGGGCTGAGCCTACAGGCCTGGTGCCTCCAAGTGCTGCGCGACCGAATCCAGGCGCAGCCCCAGAGCGGCGTCATGCTGACCTATACCGTGGCGCCGATACCATCACCAAAAGAGGGAGCCGAGACGACCGGGACCATACAGGTCCCTGCACCCACACCGTAGCACCTAGAAATACCCTAGAGGACCCCCATCCACCCAAAGGCACGCTGCGAGGGGGGGCACGGCGAGCTAGCCAGAGCCCTATGACCGTGCCTTATTGCATGTTTGTGGATAAAGAAAAAGCGCCACCCAGCTCAGGAATCTTGCCCGATACCGCGAGCTGCGATGACGCTTTTCTGGGATGGAGGTCTGAGAATGGAAGACCACCCTACCGCTAATGTACCACCAGCTTCGCTATCATCTCAACTACATCTCATTTGCTCTGCCGCACTGAGCTATCAGGCTGCAGGCCGCTCTACCGTTCCTACCGCGCGCGGCAGAAAATCCCCAAGTATTTACCATCCGACAACGGGCGAGGTGATTGAGATCGCCTGGAGGCCCTACCAGGACACCCCCGCCACTGAAGAAGAGCTTCGCCAATGGTTTGCGGTTGATCATCCCATGGGGCTCGGCATCGTCGCTGGCCCGGTGAGCGGCACCACGCTGGACGATGGCACGCAGACCGCTCTTGAATTCATCGACTTCGATGAGCTGGCGACGTTCGAGGGCTTTGGTGAGCTGCTGATTGCGCGTGGACATGGTGATCTACTTGCACAACTCCCCCAGGAACGCACTCCTAAGCCTGGTGCCCATCTCGGCTATCTGTGCAGTGAGTGGGCCGGCAATACCAAGCTGGCCCAACGCAAGATCGGCACGAAGCCTGATGGTGGCGATGAGATCGTCACGTTGATCGAGACGCGCGGCCAAGGTGGGCAATGCGTGGTCGCGCCTACCCCGCCAGGCATCCATCCCGACCATCCCGAGCGTGGTTATGTCATGGTGCATGGGACCTGGGCTGAGATCCCGGTGATCACACCGGAAGCGCGAGAAGCCTTATGGGAGTGTGCGAAAGCGCTGAACGAGTATGTCCCGCACGAGGCCACACACCGGGATGCGCGCGGCCAGAGCACCCATGATGCGCAGAGCCCTGGCGCCCAATACAATGCGCGGGTCTCGCGGGATGAAGTGATTGCTATCCTCGAAAAGCATGGATGGTCACTAATCAATGGTGCTAGTTTTCTGGATTGAAGCGGTCATGTGATTCCTCCAATCTGGTAGGGAGAGTGAACCCCCTGCCCTTGGAGGAAGAGCGCATGACCACCGTCGATTTTATCAGCGACTTATTCTGCCGGATCGATGAGGCGATGAAAAGTCTCCCCAAACATTCCCAAGCGGCCTTGTGGCCGAGCGAGGTGGTGACCTTGGGAGTGCTGCATGCCCTCAAAGGGGTCGGCAATCGTGCCTTCTATCGCTGGCTAGAGAGGGACTATCGTCCGTTGTTCCCTCGCGTGCCCGAGCGCACGCGGCTCTTTCGGCTCTTCAGGACCCATCGGGCCTGGACCACCTCGTTCCTGGCCGTTCCGACGCTGCTGGGGGTCATTGACACCTATGGCCTCGAGTTGATCCATCCGATACGGGAGGGCCGCAGCCCCCACCAGGTCGGCCGCAAAGGCCTCTCGAACCATCGCTGGATCGTCGGCGGCAAGCTGTGCCTGCTGGTCAATCGGTTCGGCTTGGTGGTGGCGTGGGAGTGTGGCACAGCCAATGTCCATGACACGACTTTTCAGCCCCTTGTCCGGCAGGTGGCAGACCAGATGCTCGTGTTGAGCGATACCGCCTTTCATGCGGCCGACGGGGATCCGCCTAATCTCAAGCTCTGTCGGCGTGGAGAGTGGAATGATCGCATCCTCATTGAGACCGTCCTGTCGATGCTCACCGTAATCTGCCACTTCAAGAAGGTCATGCACCGTGTATGGGCCTATTTCCAGGCACGTCTCGCGTTCACGATGGCCGCGTTCAACGTGCTGGTGCAGTGGCATGGTCTGCTCGCCGAGGTGGATGGCTTCGTGCCGCTCTCGATCGCGGAGTTCAGCCTCTAGACTGACTAGCACCATTGATTATGTATACTCGCTTACGCATGTGCTGTTCTATCTAGCATAAGGGACCAAGGCATTGAAAGCCAGAGCCGAACGTCGCATTTTACCGCGAAACCGTGCCGCGTCCACCCGCCACGGTTGCTCGCTGCCGTCGCTCATGTCTGCCCCCCTGCAAATTATCTTCCCTGCTCTCGTGTATGGTATTTCTGCCGGTCATCGCAGCGGCTATAAGCGCGGTACGACGCTCCTTAAAGCAGGGCGATAGTGCGCTCTGCTGCTGCGTGGGGGGCGTCCCGGCTAATCCACTCCTTCGTCTGGGTCGCTCGAATGAAGGCCAGCACAGTCTCTGGAAAGATTGCGCGCGGTCGAAGCCGTCCCGGCTCACGGTCACGTAGCCGTTGGTGAGCAGGTGGGCTTCGACGACGGTTTCGAAGGAGGCTTCGGAGTATCTGATCTGACTCATCGCTGCCCCCTCTTGCTCTCCCGAATTGCCTCGACATGGGTGATATGCCTCTGCAGGGCCTGCTTGAGTACGAAGCAAAACGGCTCAAGAGGGCCGTGGTTCTGTTCCGCTGCCCTGAGGCCATAGAGCCGTGCCCGTGCTCTATGCAGGTCAAGTGACGCTCGCCCTCTCCCACGCACTTCGAGTGTTGCGTCAATTGCAGCCTTGCGAAATTGCTTCATCAGTGAGTGATCGAGGCCCAGTCGATCAATCGTCTTCGTAGCGGCGTCGTCTGTTAGGCTGCTTGCCCTGATTTCACCATTCAGAGTATAAGAGAACCTCTCCTCACAGCCTGGCCGAAGCGGCGACACAAACAGCGCTTCCTCTGTCGCGTCGGGCCACGAACCCTTCTTGTGCGCGCCGTACGGCAATCCCGGAGCGTTGGGCGCCGGCACGCACGCGAGCATGTTGGCGAAGGAAGCGTCCTCTCCGTTCATGCAGTGGGCCTGTGGCTTCGGGTGTTCGATATGGCAGCTCGTCTCGTTTATCCGGCGCCCTGTATAGGCACAGAGCCCGCCTTGCTCAGCCACGAGCGCTTGCCGGATCTCTCCTCGCAGGTTTGCCTCGATCATGCCGTATCCGAAGTTCGGATCGGTCTGATGTGCTGCTCGCCACTGGGTCAGACTCTGGGGCTCATTATTCTTCTGAATATGCCGCATCGCCAAGCGCCTCGAGATTGTTGATGGTGGCTTCCAGCCCAACCACCGCGGCATCGTCGCCATGCAAGAGCGTGCGCAGCTTCTCAAGTCGTTCCCTTGCCGATGCCAGATCGCCGCGTTCGAGCGCATCCTCAACGGCATGGATCGCCTGCGTCGCGGGTGCGGCTCTCGGCGCAGTTCCCATTATATGCTCGAGCACGTAGTTGGCATCCAGCCCATATGCCTGCCCACAGCGCTCTGGGACGATGCGGTCTCCCTCTTGCCGCAGAAGAAGCAGGTTTTCCGGTTGGACCTCGCTGATGATCTGCGGCGAGTGCGTCGTTGTCACGAACTGGCACTTCGGGAAAGTCGCCGTCAGTCGCGAGACGATCTCCCGCTGCCAGCGGGGATGCATATGCAAGTCAAGCTCGTCGATGAGCACGACGGCCTGTGCATCCCGGGCCGGATGCTCAAGATCAGGGTTGACCTGAGCCAGTCGGCGGGTGAGGTCGATCAGCACGGCCAGGAGCCCACGCTCGCCATCGGAGAGCTGACTTAGATCGAGAGTCGTACCGCGCTTGTCCACGACGAGCCTTGGCTTGTCGCCACCTTCTACCCGAAGGTTGTGGAACTCACCCAGGAAAGCTGGGAGTGCCTGCTCGACAGCACGGTTTGCGCGTGCAGGCCTCCCGTCGGTCTCTTCGAGCACGGCTTCCTTACGCCAGAGCAGCGCGGCCTCTCCGAGACGCAGCCCACGGTCTTCAAGTGCCTCGGCGTATGCGGCGCCAAGTCCTCCAGCCGCCCGCGCCTTGCTCGCACCCTGCTCCAGGGTAAGCGATCGATGCGCAGAGTAGTAGACGACCAGCGGCGCATTGACGCCGCCTCCCTTCTTCGGCGATGCCGACGTGCCCACGCTGACCTCGTAGTTGTCAGGTGTGTCGACGACGTGCTCGCGCGGTCGCCCGTCCTCGTGGGTGCTTGCCACGAACTCGGCCACATTCTTCTGGGCGACGCAAGTCGCCGTCGTGCCCTCGGGATCGAGCCCAACCGCCACTTCCGCACGGAGGTACGGCCAACCCCTCGCAATGTCCTCCGGCTGGAACAATAGGCTCTTCGCAGGCTTCTTCACGAGCTTGGCGAGCGTATGGGACAACAACACCCGGAGCGCCCAGAGTATGCTTGTCTTGCCGACGTCGTTCTCGCCGACGAGGATAGTGAGACGGGGATCGAACTCGATCGAGGTACGGCTCACGAATCCGCGGTACTGCTCGACTGTGAGGCTTTTTAGGATCATGCAGCGTCCTCCACCTCGATTTGCCCGGTCACCGCAGCGGCGATCAGGGCGGCACGGCGCTCCTTGAGTAGGGCGATGGTACGTTCGGTTGCTGAGCGCAGCGCGTCCAGCATAGCCGTCTCTGCGGCGATATGGGCAATGATCGACTTCTGTTCTTCCAGAGGCGGTACGGTTACCACGAGGTCGCCATATTTCTCCGCGCTGAAGTTCTGGATGGTGGCCTGGATTGTTCCTTCTCTAACCTGCCACCAATAGGGCTCAGTCTGCGTGTACGCAAACAGAAAGTCCGGCTGCATCAGGACGGTGTTGCAGCGGCAGCGGATGAGGTAGCCGGCGAAGCATGCTATGCCCCATGCTGGCTTGTAGATGAACGCCTTAGCGCCACTTCGGGCTAAGAGTACATCGCCGTCCCTCAAGAGATATGGCTCCGCGACCTCAGGTGGGAGAGACTTGAACGTTTCATCTCGCAGGTTGCCTTCCGAATCAACATCCGTAATCCGAACGAACCGAGGGAAGGTGGGATCGTCCTCCAGTGCAGCTTCATTGGCTCCGTATGCGAGCGGCTCGGTAGCTAGAAACTTCATCCGAGTTGCTGTCCAATGTGCCGGAATCTCGCCGAGCCATGGGATACCGGGGTCGCGGAGGGGGGCACGGGGGTCGAGGCCACGGGTGACGGCGCGGGTGATGAGCGCGCGCCGCTTCTCCGCCAACAAGCCCAACACACGCTCCTTCGCCGCCACCAGCCCATCCAGCCGCGCCGTCTCCCGATCTAGGTAGTCGGCGATGGCGCGTTGCTCGATCAGAGGTGGGACTGGGATTTCTAAGTTGGCGACGACATCGACGGCGATTCCAGGCTGGGCAGCCGACTGGGAATACTGGTTAAGGTCCATCGACCGGAGAAGCTCACCCAGCCAGACGACCTCATCCTCTCCCTTGATGTCGACTACGACGGCATGCTCTGAAGCCCAGAAGCATCCTGAAGCATAGTTGATGTTTCCGCACAAGGCACCCTGGCGGCCAATGAGCACGTACTTGCCGCTGTGTGTGTAGGCTGCTGTATAACCCCTAATCCCGTTCCCACCAAAGACCGGATACTCGCCAGATTCAGTAATAGAGTCGGACGTAATGGAGTCGCCGCTCTTCAGCGACGCGACATACTTGAGCTTCTTCTTACTCCAGTGAGGCGGAATCGAGCTCATCCAACTAGTCCGCCCACTCACGAAGCAACTTCCTTCAGCAGCCGGATGATCTCCTCCTCTGCTCGCTTCAGCTCCGCGTCGATCTCTTCCAGCGGACGTGGCGGCGTATAGCGGTAGAAATAGCGGTTGAAGTTGATCTCATAGCCCACCTTGTCCTTGCTGCGGTCCATCCAGGCGTCGGGCATGTGGGGCCGCACCTCGCGCTCGAAGTAGACATCGATGTCGTCCTTGAGCGGCACGTTCTCGAAGTCGCGCAGGTCAGCGTCGGGCTCGTAGCCCTCGTCGCGGCCGCCGGTGGACACTGGCTCGGCCTCGGGGTCCTTCTGGGTGAAGACGCTGCGGAAAAGCTTCTGCTCGGGGGCCTTCCAGCGCGACCTACGTGTGTGCAGCAGCTCCTCGATGCGCGCCCAGACGGCGTTCCAGTCGCGCTGCGGCTCGCGGCCCAGAGCTTTGTCGATGGCCTGCACGTCGTCGAGCAGGTGCGGGCAGGCGTCGAGGAAGCGGGCCTTGTCCTCGACGGTCATCTGGTAGCGCAGGCGCAGTGGCTGCTCGACGGTGACGCGGGTGTAGCCGAAGTCGGCGTTGTCGAAGATCTTCGACGTGTCGCTGTCGCTGAGCCGGCCGTGAAGCTGCACGATCTCAGCGATCTGGTCGCGCCCGTCCTCCTTCTCGCCGATCTTGCGGCGCTTGGCGCCGAGGCTGCGGCGCATGGGAACGTAGAAGGCGCGGGCATCGAGCAACTGGATCTTGCCCTTGCGGCGCTTCTCCTTGCGGTTGGTAACGATCCAGACGTAGGTGCCGATGCCGGTGTTATAGAACATCTGCTCCGGCAGGGCGATGATCGCCTCCAGCCAGTCGTTCTCGATGATCCACTTACGGATGTCGCTCTCGCCCGAGCCCGCACCGCCGGTGAAGAGCGGCGAGCCGCTGAAGACAATGGCCAGACGCGAGCCATGTTTGTGCTGGTCAGGTAGCACGGGCTCGAACTTGCTGATCATGTGCTGCAGGAAGAGCAACGAGCCATCGTTCACGCGTGGCAGCCCGGCGCCGAAGCGGTCAGGGAAGACACGCTTGTCGTGCTCCTTCTTAATCTCATCGTACTGCTTCTTCCAGTCCACGCCGAACGGCGGGTTGGCGAGCAGATAATCGAAGGTCTCGCCCGCGAACTGGTCATCGGTGAAGCTGTCGCCAAAGCGCACGTTATCGCCGCCGCCGTTGTGGTCTACCTGCTTCATGAGCATGTCGGAGGCAGCCGTGGCGAAAGCGCGTTTGTTGTAATCCTGCCCGTAGACGTAAAGCCTGGCTGCTGAGTGGTGCTCGCGCAGGTAATGCTGCGACTCGGCGAGCATACCACCGGTGCCGCAGGCGGGGTCAAGGAGCTTGCGCACGGTGCCGGGCGTGGCGAGGAGCTTGTCGTCATTGATGAACAGAATGTTTACCATCAGCCGGATGACCTCGCGCGGGGTGAAGTGGTCACCAGCGGTCTCGTTGGCCAGTTCGTTGAAGCGGCGGATGAGGTTCTCGAAGATCAGCCCCATCTGCTCGTTCGGCACCGTATTCGGGTGCAGGTCCACGTCGCAGAACTTGGAGACGACGAGATAGAGGATGTTCGCCTCGCGCATCTTCTCGATCTCACCCTCGAACTCGAAGAAGTCGAAGATGGTGCGGACGTTGGCCGAGAATCCGTTGATGTAGCTGACGAGATGCTCCGCGATGTGGTCAGGGTCGCCCTTCAGTTTCTCGAAGTCGAGCGGCGAGTGATTGTGGAAGCGCTGGCCGGCGGCATTGTTCAGGATCCTGTCGAGTGCGTCGTTGTTGAGCCGGCCGCCCTGACGCCTTTCGTGATCCGCGAGGACACGGGCCTTGGTCGGTGCGAGGACGCAGTCGAAGCGGCGTAGCACGGTCATAGGCAGCATGACGCGCTCGTACTGCGGCGGTCGGTAAGGACCACGCAGCAGATCGGCGATCTGCCAGATGAGGTTGGCGAAATAGTTATGGTCGGGCATTGAATCCCTCGTCCTGCATGTGCATCTACCTCAAATTCTGGTCCAATACCTCAGCCAACGTCGGCTCAGGATGAGCTTTTACACCCATGCGCGTGTGTTTGGGCTCTAGTTGTGCGAGTGCTGGCCTGTGTGCAGCATTATCATACCGGAAAATTAGATTGTGTTCAGCATCTTGATAATCGTAGGCGTACATGATCTTTGGCTCGGCCTGCGTCGCGTCAACATACTCGCGGAAATGTCACTCTGAGCCATCGCCAAATTGTATTATTCCCGCCATGAGTCCACGCACGGCCGACCGTTGATCCATCTGTAAAGTACTCAGGACTGCCTCACCTGTGGCAACCGCGTGGTTGAGCAGATCGGTGATATGCTGAACATACACAGAAAACGTGATAGCTGACACGCAGGGGCACATTATAGGCTTCCAGCGCTTGAACCACTGTCTGGACACTCCCAGGATCCGACAGTTCGATGACCATACGAATACCCATGTCTGTCTCCTACGTTCCTGTTACTTTCCACTGCCACCAGATATATTGCATGGACGGACCTGCTGGAGGCATCGGTACATGGCATCAGGGAGTTGGAGAGGTATGGTCTGATTGGGCATCGATTCGTCCCCCACTCGTTCGTGTTGGGGGTATTATACAGAGCCTACAAGAGTAGAAGCAATTGACTGGCGCGCGCGCTCTGCCGAAACACACGCAGGAAGGGACATCCAGTAGAGCCAGAAACCCCTTAACATGACGCTCTAGGTAAAAGCCAGGGCGAAGCTGTATTGATGGAGATCCAGGACTAGGGGCGGGGGGGATGCAATCGCGTGACGAATGCCTGATGTTCCGGGCTCGCCAGGCCTTGTTGAACGGTCGCGAGCACAGCCGCGACGTCACCCCGGAGCAAAGCGGTGGTATCGAGCCACAGACCAGGGAAGACTTCACTGCGGAGGACTCCATGCGTATCTGGCACGAGCCGCTCGTATTGCCCGCCGCGTCGGACGAACCAGTCGATTGCCCGTTCAAGGACACGCCACACCAGGTATTCGCGCACGCCACTGCGCTGGTAGATATGCAATTTCGTGTGCAGGTCAATACTGACGCTGCTCAAAGCGACCTCAGCTACGAGCTCAGGCGCATTCTCGATATAATCATCGGCGCTGATATGGGCCTGGCCGCCGCAGGCCGGATCGATCAGCAACACGGCGTCTGGCTGTAGTTCATTATCGATGTCAAGCCGGGTCGTACTATTATCGCCGGACTCGACTCCGGGGGTGCCTGATTCGTAGAAACCTAACCAGGTAATCAGGTGCGAATGTGGCCGCCCATGACGACGAAAACGCGTTGGTGACGGTATATGGACGAGCCCCTCAAGCAGTTCAGCTTTGATCCCCCGTGGCATCGCTTCATAACGGCGTTCAAATTCATCGCGCGTGAGGCGATCTCCAGGCTCAAGCGGTGGGATCTGCTCCACCGACTGCTTGTCATCAGCAGGAATTTGGACGGGTTCTCGTCCCATACAACTCTCTTTTCTCGAGTGACGCTGGTTACCAAGCGGCTCCTAACCACATTATGGCGTTTGCCAGGCCATAAGCCCAGCTGTCCAGCAATGTACGTGGCTCCTCGGCTGCCTTCGATACTGTACCAAACTGTAGC
>Ga0137403_10010488_pt1 | contig 10261 bp, 7 predicted proteins | sample CZOMad2_1_16fung_FD_122057 | JGI IMG/M metagenome (GOLD analysis project Ga0137403, IMG submission 122057) | Vadose zone soil fungal communities from Angelo Coast Range Reserve, California, USA - CZOMad2_1_16fungal (Hybrid Assembly) | ecosystem: Environmental > Terrestrial > Soil > Vadose zone... | reverse complement strand
TACTCAGGGAAGACGGCCATACATAGTAGGATTCGACAAATGGGGGAGGACGACATGGCAGATTCTATGGCGATGAACGATGAGAACGCCCTCGCGGCGTTCAAGCGGGACGGCGCCGCCTGTCTCAGAGGCGTATTCGCTGATTGGATTCATGTCATCGCGGAAGGCATTGAGCGCAACACGCGAGATCCGGGGCCGTTCGCCTCAAATCTGGTCAACAGCGGCCAACCGGGAGGATTCTTCGACGACTACTGTAACTGGCCGCGTATCCCGCAATTCGCGCAGACCGTGTTCGAGTCGCCGGCGGCTCGGCTGGCGGCTTTTTACATGGAATCTGAAAGTGCCCAATTCTTTCACGAGCACGTGCTCGTCAAGGAGCCGGGGACTCAGAAGCCGACACCCTGGCATTGCGACATTCCCTACTACTTCATCGACGGCTCGCAGACGATCAGCTTTTGGATCCCGGTCGATCCCGTCAAGGAATCGACGCTGCGCCTGATTTCGGGGTCGCACCGATGGGACCGCTGGGTGCGCCCGGTCAGGTGGATCGACTCGAGTGATTTCTATGGCAGCAATGCCGACTATCAGCCGGCGCCGGACCCGGACCGGGACCCCGGCATGAAGATATTGGAGTGGCAGATGGAGCCCGGTGACGCGGTGATCTTCGACTACCGGACCGTGCACGGTGCGCGAGGAAATCATGCGGCGACGGGTCGTCGCGTCCTGTCGCTGCGCTGGGTCGGCGACGACGTGCGCTATGCCGAGCGGCCCGGCCGCACCTCGCCGCCGTACCCCGGACATGGCATGGTGCCGGGCCAACGGCTGCGGGAGGACTGGTTCCCCGTGGTGTGGCCCCCCCGCTCAAGCTTCGACTCCAAATCGACTTGAAAAGCCACGCCGGCCTTTCGGAGTAACCGAAACCGCTCGTCCTTCATCTGCTCGAGCGATCCATCCTAATTCCAACGTTCGAGCCAGGAGCGCGGACCCGAATGCACAGCGTGTGAGCGAGGAGCCGGCCGGTTAATCGCAGCGAGTGGGCGCCGGATTTCCGCGCGCCACTCACGAAGGATGGCCATGATGGATTGGTCCTTGTAGGGAAATAGAAATAATTTTGAACCTATTGACCATGGTGGTCAAAAATTCGCCATTTCGACATAAGCCGCTGAATTGAGATAACGATTTAGTGACAATTTGAAGTTATGCACAGGGTTATCCCCCGAGTTGGTGGATTGAGGAAAGCAAGGGAAATATTTTCCGATGTCATGCCGCGATCATGCGGCGCGCTACGGCGCACTCAACACGCGCGCCGCTCGTAGTCCGCGGCGAATAAGTTATCGATGGGCATATGTCCGAACCACCAATTATGCGGACGGCTTGGTGCGCGGCTTCCCCGCAAAATCGCGCTTGCCAATCGGGAGTCCCTTCCACCGCAGAATGTCGTAGGTCGTGGTGGCGTGGAAATAAAAATTAGGCTGCGAAAAGGACAACAGGAAATTCTCCGCGGTGAAGTCAAGATGGCGATCGCCGAACGCAAAGCGCATATCGCGGCCGACAAAGGAGTCGACTTCGGCCGCCTCAAGCGCCGAAAGCGTCGCAAGCGTGTCAGCGATTCGGGCCTTCAGGGCCGCGAAGCTTTCAGGGGGCGGTGTCATATCGGGGGAGAACACACCCTTGCGCACTCCCTCGATCGCACCGAGCGAGTGAACCGCCGTCGCCTTGACCTGATAGGCAAAGGGCAGCATGTCTTCGGCAAGTCGCGCCTGAATGATGTCGTTCGGCGCAACACCCCGATCGGCGCACCATGCTTCCGCCTTGCCTAGCAGGCGGCCGACGGCCTCAAGAATCTGGCAATAGGAAGGAACAGTGGCGGTGTACAGCGAAAACGACATGGTATCCCCTCACTTTAGAATCCCTGCATTGTAGTCTCCGCGGTCACCTTTGCCATCGGCGAGAGAGCGCCGATCCACGGCTCCGGTAATACTACGTATAAATGCGATTTTTCTCACTCTTCCAAAGCTACGCAAGCGGCGCAACGCGCCCAATGCTTGCACCATCGTTTTGACGCAGCGTAGGCTGCGTCGCCATTGCTCCGTGACCGGTGGTCCAAAGGATAATCTTGCATGCTTACTACGCTCGCGCTCGCCACTGCCCTCAGCGGCAACTTCGTTCATCCGCGACCCGTGCCTCCGGCGGACTTACCCGTGGCGGTCTATCAGGAGCGGCGCACTCGGTTGCTGGCTGAGTTGGGTGATTGCGTGGCCGTCATTTCGTCCCAGGGTGCCGTGCAAGGCATCACGGAAGATTTCCGGCAGGATGCGGATTTTTTCTGGTTGACGGGCATCAATGAGCCGGAGGCGCACTTGGTGCTGCAACCGAAGTCGATCTACCGCAAAGTCGTGTTGTTCCTGAAGTCGAGGGATCCCGAGGCTGAGCGATGGACCGGACCGCGGGAAGCCATTTCGCCCGAGTTGCTGAAGACCTACGGGGTCGATCGGGTTCGACGCGGCTCGCCGGAGTCGACCTTGGTCGCCGCGGGACTGCAGCATGACTGTGTCGCCATCATCTCACCGGCGGGTATGGGGAAGGACGATCGCGGGGACGATGAACTGGCGCTGCGTCTGGCCAGCCGATTCGGGCTTAAGGTCGTCTACAAGCGAGGACTGCTTTCGGACCTGCGCGCCGCTCACGGGCCCGAGGAAGTCGAACGGATGGAGCGCGCCATTGCCATTACGGCGGAGGGACACAATGCGGTTGCGCGCGCGACGGTGGCGGGGGTGTCGGAGCGTGACGTGCAGACACAACTCGAATATGCCTTCTTTGCCGCCGGCGGCACCGGGCTATCGTATTCGTCCATCGTGGGCAGCGGACCCAATGGCGCCGTGCTGCATTGGGATAAGAACTCGCGGGTCCTGCAAAATGGGGACCTGGTCGTGGTCGACGCCGCGGCCGAGTACGGTCGCTATGCGTCGGACGTCACGCGCACCTATCCGGTGTCTGGACATTTTACGGCCGAGCAAGCGCGCGTATATCGGGCGGTGTACCAGGCGCAGGAGGACATTTTCGCGGCCATCAAGCCCGGCGTGTCCATGGCGGAGCTGCAGCACGTCGCCGAAGAATCCCTGCGGCGCGCCGGCTATCTGGCCGATTTCATTCATGGGTTCGGGCACTTCGTCGGTCTGGATGTGCATGACGCGGGTGACGCGGAGAAGCCAATTCCCGTGGGAGCCGTATTTACGGTTGAGCCAGGAGTCTACCTTCCGGCTCAAGGTTTCGGCGTGCGGATTGAGGACGAGGTTCTGATTACCGAACATGGATATCGAATGCTCACGTCGTCCATTCCTCGAAAACTCGAGGACGTGGAGGCGTGGATTGCTCGCGCCCGCCAACGAGCGCAATGACCGATGGCGGAGCTTGAACTGCTGTGGCGTGTCGATCACCTCGTGTATGCATGCGCCGGGCTTGAACAAGGAGTCGCTGAGGGAGGCGGTTATCGGCCTTTCGCAACGAATGCGTTGGTGAGTCGTGCGTTCTGCGGACAGCGAGGTCAGACTATTCCTACGGTGGTATCCCTCGAATGACAAATATTATTCATGGTACCGACACGTAATAATCACCGGATGTCTGATACCTCCCCTCCGATCGCTCTCTGCTGCTATAAACATCGCGCAGTAGTTGTGACTCGTTGCAATGCGTGCAAGGCGGAATACGCGTGCCCGGAATTTAAGACCATGGCGGCGGTGATGCAGTTCAACGCGATGATCCCTCCCTCCATGCTGCTTGCGCCGTTGCCCATTGAGCTGTGGCCGAGCATGTGCGCGGATGTTGCGCCCGGCATGTATTCGCGATCCGTCCAGGCCGCCTCGAACAAAAAAACCGAGTCTCCGGTGTGTCGGTTCGTGTCGACGCTTATCGATGCCGACCCACATTCCAGTCAGAAACCAAGCCCTCCGTGAGCTCGGCACCACAGGCGGTGGCGACGTTATATGGAACGACACCCAGCGGCACACGCACCGTAAAGGTCGTTCCGGTGCTCCGCTCGGAAGTTACGGAAATCTGGCCGTGATGAGCACGAACAATTTGCGAACAAATGTGAAGCCCAAGCCCGAGGCCTCCCCGATTTTTTGAGACCGTGTGTCGCCGGAAGGGCGAGAATATTCGCCCTATGCTGGCCGCCGGAATGGGATCCCCGTCGTTCCAAACTTCCAAAACCAAGCAGGCATCATCCACGGTCGCGGTAAAGCGAACCGGTGCATCCGCGGCGCCATGAGAAAGAGCGTTACCGAGTAGATTGGAGACCACCTGCTGCAGTCGACCCACGTCACAAAGTATCGTGCAATTGACGTTGACTTCGGCGGTGATGATCCGGTCGGGTTGTCCATCCTGAAGTTCTCGCACGACGTCCAACAATGCACTATCAAGATCTCCGATTTCCTTTAGGCGGACGTCGATTCCGCCGCCCAGGCGCCCCTTCGCAAAGTCGAGAACATCATCGATGAGCAAGAACATTCTCTGCGCGTTTGTGCGAATGCGTGACGCCATGGTCGCGAGAACAGGGTCCCCCAAACGATGCTCGAGAACCTCGCCGATGGCAGACACGGCATGCAGCGGATTGCGCAAGTCATGGCCGAGAATCGCAATGAACTGTTCGCGCAATTCGCTGGCCGCTCGTTCGTCCAGCAGCGCGACGTGGTCGCGTTCGCGAGTTTGAGCAGTCCCAAGTTCGTGGGCGATGATCTGTGAGAAGTGTCTCAACATGGGAAGCACCCAGGGCTGGGCCCCGTCGCCGGGGCGCGGATCGATCACGCACAGGTTCCCGAAGTAGCGCCCGTCCGGGAGGATGATGGGCACCCACAGGTAGCGCGCGATGGCGGTATGATGCAACGCGCCATGCGTCAGCCGATACCGATGTTGTTTATCGGTTGGATTGAAGTTGATCGGCGTGCCACGGGTATGCCGGCCGCTGTCGCTCTGTTCGTCGATTTCGAAGAGGGCGCCGCGGCGCAGGCCGAGTTGCATGCGGTCCTCGACGGCGCAGACCCTCCAACCAGTGCCGGCGACACAGGTGATCAGCGCGAATCCCATTCCGGTCGCTTCGCACAGAACTTGCAGGAGAATCGGCGCGGCGGCGACCTTGCCAACCGCCTCGACGTCGCGGACGTCGTCCTCGGCGGGCGAACGGGCCTTGGGGGGCCGATCGATCAGCATTGTAGGGGAAACCCGCTGCCGCGCCGCCTGTCCATGGACGATCCCTCCTGCAATCTGGCGGTGGAACATAGGTGGACTCTGGCGCCGGTGTCTGTGCGAAAGCGAACAGACAGCGACCGGCGAGATGTGGCATCGGCATGCGATTTTTCACCGGCCTTCAAACGTTTCGGTCCCTGCCATCGTCTAAGTAGGCAGTAACCGGAATTCAGGAAGAGCGGTTGGCACAAGCCAGATTCGGCAATTGGAGATCGTCGATGAGGAGTCCAATTGCTTCGGCCCGAAGTCCAAGGAAGCACAGTATGGCCCCGGGTCGCGCCTCGCGTTCAAGAACGGCGAGGGGAGCGCTCACGTGCAGATCGAGACCAAGAGCGGCAACGTGAATCTATGTACCAAGGACTCGCAAGGCAAGCGCTCGGCGGACGCCGCAACAGCACCGGTTGCGGACAGCATATGACTTTCCTCACTAAAGGAACGCGTGCAATCAGAGCGGACTTCAACGGATGCTCGCCCATGTCCGTAAGGCCGCTCCGCCGCGCCGAATAGTCATTACCCTGACACGCGGTTCGGCTTTGATTTGTAGGAAACCGTGCCAGGAATGCGTAGGACTCTTTGCTGTGAGAGGCAGCTGCAACGACCGTGGAGTGGTTCGGGCACCTCAGAGGTTTCGCGACTCGTGGAATCAAAAATTAAAATCGCACTGGCGGGATTCCGGCTGATATCCTCACCGCATCGTTGACGAGCTATGCGTCCGACGCAACGAAGATCATGAGGATCAGATGCGCGAACATCCGAGTGCCACTGCGAAATCGAATCCCGAAAAGTCGGTCAACGTTCTCCTCGTCGAAGACTCCGCCGTGCTCGCCGAAATCCTGTCGGAGGCGCTGTCCGAGATCCCCGAGGTCGACTTGGTCGGCGTGGTCGATTCCGAGGCCGAGGCCTACGGGGTCATTGCGCGCAAGCGCGTCGACCTGATCTTTCTTGATTTACAACTGAAGCAGGGCACGGGATTTGGAATCCTTCGCGCTCTGACCGACATGCATCCCGCACCTCGCTGTGTGGTGTTGACGAACCATGACTTGCCGGAATATCAAACCGCTGCGATGGCCCTCGGTGCAACTTATTTTCTGGACAAGGCGCGGGACTTCCATCGCTTACCGGAAATCGTGCGGGCGATCATCAGCGTCATCGCGGTCGAGTAACGAGCCGCGCGTTTACGCCGGCGTGGTTGCAGACGGCGAACTTCGGTCCTACACTACGCCCGAACATAAAAAGAGCCGCCATTAAATTGGCGGGGATGAATAGAGAGTCGAAGCGAGTCCGAGGATCCAGGCGCGGCGTCCTATGCTTGCGCCCTCGGCGCAGCGCGATTTTAAGGGAGCCGTCGATGGTCGTCAGTTCGATTATCGTGGGGAAGAAGCAGCCAACGCTGCAAAGCAGCCCGCCTCGATGCCGGTGCTCGTTCCGCTTCGCCTGTCCACCCTACTCCGTCCGCCAAGATTTCCATCGTCGTTCTGGAGAACCTGCATGAAAACTATACTGATCGTCGGGATCGCATCCGTTCTAGTCATGTCAACGAGCGTGGCCCGTGCACAAACCGGCGCCAGTTCGGACACTGCCAACGCAGCTCCTGCGAACGAACTCGCCGAAGTGATCGTCACCGGAACGAGGCGTCTGGATCGCACCGTGGCGGAGTCCTCGGCGCCGATCGACGTGCTCAGCGGCGCCGAACTTGCGAGTTACCCGACTGCCAGCATGCTGGATACCCTGTCCAACCTCGTGCCGTCATTCATCGTCGGCCAGAATTCAATTTCCGATGCTTCCAGCTTCGTCCGTTCCCCGTCGCTGCGCGGCCTGCCGGCGGACGAAATGCTGGTGATGCTCAACGGCAAACGCATGAACCGCTCGGCACTGGTGCAGGTGTACCAGGGCGGCGAGACCGCACTGGCGTTCGGTTCGCAAGGCCCCGACCTCAACTCGATTCCGTCCATCGCCGTCAAGTCGCTCGAGATATTGCGCGACGGCGCGTCGGCGCAATATGGCTCAGATGCCATCGCCGGAGTGCTCAACTATCAGTTCCGCAATGCGCCCTCGGGCTTTCAAATAGATGGGCGTTACGGCAAATATTTTCCGACTGGGTACTCTAGCGACGGCGGCGACGGTCAGATAGCGGCGAATATCGGCTTGCCGTTGGGCAGCCAGGGCTTCGTCAACATCAGCGCGGAATGGTCAAGAAACCAACAAACCGTCCGCAACGCGACGCGGCCATCGGCCCTCGCTTTCGCCGCCACGTATCCGAACCTGGCGTCTCAGTTGCCGCATTACCCCGGTCCGGTACAGGAGTTTGGGACGCCGCCGTCCGACGCCGTCAAGACGTTCCTCAATTCCGGCCTCAAACTCGATAACGGCGATCAAATATATTTCTTCGCCAACTACGCCAATATTCAGACCAACGAGAGCTTCAATTATCGCCTGTCCAAGACCGTCACCGACTCGAGCGGCAATACCTTCGGGAATCATCCGTCGTTCAATGACATTTATTTGGACCCCTGCAACCAAACCACACTGACTGGCTGCCCGGTGGGCGGATATATCAACGACAGCAATACCTTCAACTTCAACTCCATTTACCCCGCCGGCTTTACCCCGCGCTTCTACGGCGTCACGCAGCAGTTCTTCGGTGCCGTGGGATACAAGGGCACCAATCGCTGGGGTATCAATTACGATTTCTCGGGCACCACGGCCCAGAATTCCCTGGCCGTGTCCTTGCGCACCTCACTCAACCCGTCATTGGGCCCGCAATCGCCCACCAGCTTCTACGACGGCAAGTTCGTGCAGAAGGAAAACAACTTCAACTTCGACGTGAGCTACCCCTGGGCGGTTGCCTGGCTGTCGAGTCCAATATCCCTGGCGGCGGGGCTCGAATGGCGCGACGAGAACTATCAGCAGCTCCTGGGAGATCAGGCTTCCTACGCCGCCGGTCCGTATGCATCGCAGCCGCTCTATACCTGCAGCATTGCGGGCGTGTGCACACGCACCCTCGCCCTCGATCCGACGACGGGCAAACTGGTCCCGGTCACCGCCACGCAGTCGACGGCATCCAACGGCTATGGCGGCATCTCGGCTCCGGTCGACGCCTCGCAGGTCAGTTATGCCGGATATCTGGATGTCGAGGCCGACGTCATCCCGAATCTCACGATGGGCCTCGCGGGACGTTTCGAGCACTACCCCTCCTTCGGCAATACCACACTCGGAAAATTCCAGGTTCGCTATAAAGCCACTGACTGGCTCGCGCTGCGCAGCACGCTCAGCACCGGATTCCATGCGCCCACGCCCGGCCAGTCGAACGTGGAGACCCTGAGCACGACCTTCTTGCCGGGCACGACCACTCAGGTGCAGATCGGCACCTACCCCGTCACCAGCGTGGACGCCAAGTTCTACGGTGCAAAGGCACTGAGGCCTGAGGAATCCACCAATCTGAGCGGCGGCATCGTCTTGACCCCGATCCAGGACATGCTGATCACTCTCGACTGGTACAGCATCGCGGTGCGGCACCGGATCGGCATCTCACAGCAGTTCAACGTGACTGCGGCAGACATCGCCAAGCTCCCCGCCCTGGGCTACATCGGCGCCGGCGGTACCGTGCAGTACTTCACCAACGGCTTTGACACCAAGACCAAGGGAACGGACCTGGTGGTCAGCTATCCCTTCCAACTCGGCAACCTTGGCCACTTGGAAACGGCCCTTGCATTTAACTACAATCTCACCCACGTCACGAAATATGACCCGAGCGTCATCACTCTGGCGCGAATCGATGACATAGAACACTATGCCCCGAACCGTCGCCTGAACCTGAATGTGAACTATGTCCTCGGACCGTTTCGGGCCGCCCTACACGAGAATTGGTACGGTACGTGGCGGGACGAGAACGACTATCCGGGTCAGCTGTTCTCCTCCAAATGGACCACGGACCTCGATCTGTCATACGAGGTGTTCAAGAACGTGACCGCGGCCGTCGGTGGACGCAATATTTTCAACGCCTTTCCCGACGTTATCGCCAACACCGCCGCCAGCCGCATCTATCCCCAGACCGGCGGCGAATCGGATGGTGAGCGGTATCCACGTACCGGCGGTCCCTTCGGTTTCAACGGTGCGTTCTGGTACGTCCGGGTGAGTGCGAGCTTCTAGGGCCGGTCCCGGAAACCTGCATGGGGGTGGTCAATCCGTCCCATCGATCCGCGCCGCGAGGTCCACACTTCGCGGCGCGGCTAGACCGCCATAGCGCGCATCTATCTTATTGAGCAATCGCCGTGCCCCGTCGACGTTGCCGGCGTCAAGAAGGTCGCTTGCTTGATCCATCTGTTTTCCCAATTCCTGATTGAGGCGCAGACGGCACTTGTTCAACCTCGCCAAATTAGGTAAGGCATGTTTGTCGAGCATATCGAGCGCTCGGCCAAGGACGGCCGGGCCCGCCACTTCATGGCCCGTCCACGGCGTCCGCTCGGCATACCGATCAAACACGCACCACTCGAGCAGGGACCGGGTGCTGGCGGCGTCCTTGTCGACGTCGACAGCATCATTTTGACCGCTGATATACACGATGCGCGTCGTTTCCTGAAAGCGCGAAAATAATTCGGGCGGCGGCAGCGGCAGCGGCGCGTCACCGATGGGATCGCTTCCCGCGTTGAGGAATGCCCCTCGAAAGAGGTCCGGAAACCCCAGCGCGAGACGCAGCGCCACTCGCGAACCGCCGGAAAACCCGCCTATGTATATGCGCTCCGGGTTCACTCGAAAGCGCTGCATGATGTTATTCGCGGCCAGCAATGCCAAGGGATCACGGCGATCAAGAATATTCGCCGCGTTGCCCGAGTTCGCGGCACTGACGAAAATCACACCGTGGCGATCCAGTATCGCGGCCCAGCCCCGCGGCAGCATCGCGTTCTCCCACGGCGGTACGAACACCAACAGACCATAACCCTCGGTTGGAGGATGTGGAGGAACATAGACGGTAAATCGCTCCCGGGCCAGGTCGATCGGTTGATCGCGCAGCGCCACGGCC
>Ga0137403_10010487_pt1 | contig 10261 bp, 7 predicted proteins | sample CZOMad2_1_16fung_FD_122057 | JGI IMG/M metagenome (GOLD analysis project Ga0137403, IMG submission 122057) | Vadose zone soil fungal communities from Angelo Coast Range Reserve, California, USA - CZOMad2_1_16fungal (Hybrid Assembly) | ecosystem: Environmental > Terrestrial > Soil > Vadose zone... | reverse complement strand
AGAGTTGAGGACTGAAGGCGTACGAACGATAAATCCGCTCCTGGTCGCGGGGCGCTTTGCGTGAAAGCAAACGCGCCACCAACAAAAAAGCCAATGCCCGGATCACTTCCGGGGGCGCCGTCTGGAAAAGATCAGACAGCCGCACAAAGATGCGGCCAGCCCGCACCCGAATCGTGTGGTGTAGTCCTGCGTAGGGATAAAACTTCACTTCTATCCCGGCCACGTCAGGCTGAAAGCGCTTACCTCCGCGATCGAGCTGGCGAAAGGCATCGCAGAAGACTCTCTTGAGATGAACATCTGGTTGCGGCATATTCTGAAACCCTGAACTCGCCCCATCTTAGAGTCGGCGTTCGTGACTCGTCAAACAGAGGGAACGAGATCCTCCAAAAGCCCTTGCCAGGGCGCCGATCTTGGGTTGGGGCGTGGTTGGGCCGCTGCGGCGACCTGAGTGGCCTATCTTAAGGATAACGGTGACAGTGGTTTACCCGGTGTCGGCGGCTCTGGTGCGGGTGGGTTAGTGACCTATGTCTGGAATGTGGTCAATCCTATTAATAACTATGATATCATCCCCTATATCGGCAAATATGTGAACTGGCATGAGGAATATGCCGGGGAGAAGGGCAAGCTGGACTGCAATTTCTGGGTGCTGGATTATAACCTGGAAAGGGCGAAGCCGCAATTCAAACAGGCGGATTCCATGCTGCATTGTTTCGAATACTGGATGGGCCCCTACCCTTTTTATGAGGATGGCTACAAGCTGGTGGAAGCGCCGCACCTGGGCATGGAGCACCAGAGCGCGGTGGCCTATGGCAATAAGTTCGGGAATGGCTATCTCGGCCGCGATCTTTCGGGTACGGGATGGGGGCTGAAATGGGATTTTATCATCGTACATGAGAGTGGCCACGAATGGTTTGGCAATAACATCACGACAAATGACCTCGCCGATATGTGGGTGCATGAAGGGTTCACCAATTACACGGAGACCCTGTACACGACCTGCCAGGACGGAGTGGAAGCCGGCAATGATTACTGCATCGGCACCCGGAAGAATATCCGCAATGACAAGCCGATCATCGCCGCTTATGGCGTTAATGAGGAAGGATCGGGGGATATGTATTATAAAGGCGGTAATATGCTGCATATCATCCGGCAGATCCTCGGGGATTCCTCTTTCCGTGGACTGCTGCATGGACTGAATGCGGAATTCTATCATAAGACGGTCACCAGCGCGCAGATCGAAGAGTATGTCAGCAAGTATGCCCACAGGGACCTGTCTAAGATCTTCGATCAGTACCTGCGGACGGTGAAGGTGCCGGTGCTGGAATACAAGCTGAATGCCGGGGGCGGACTTTCTTACCGTTGGAGGAACTGTGTGAAGGGCTTCGATATGCCGGTGAAGGCGGCGGCGGAGTGGATCTTTCCGACGGAGGAATGGAAGGTGTGGGGTGCTGCGGGATCGGCTGGGGCGGGAGTGTTTACAGTAGATCGCAATTTTTATATTACGCTGAAAAAAGCGGAGCAGGAATGAAGACCATCCGGCAGCAAAGCATTATTTCCTCGGGCATCGTTTATTTCGGCTTTGCACTGGGTTTCATAAATACTTATCTTTTTACCCGGGAGAGCAGCGGCTTCACCCCGGAGCAGTATGGGCTGACGGGAACGTTCATCGCCATCGCCAATATCATGTTCTCCTTTGCCAATTTCGGCATGGTCTCCTATGTCTACAAATTCTATCCCTACTATAACGATAACCTGCGCCCGGATGAGAATGATATGATGAGCTGGGCGCTGCTGATCAGTTCGGTTGGTTTTGTTTTTGTCATAGCCTCCGGCCTGATCTTCAAAGACCTCGTGATCCAGAAATACGGAGCCAATTCCCCGGAGCTGGTGAAATATTATTACTGGATATTCCCTTTCGGATTTGGGCTGACGCTCTATTCCGTCCTGGAGGCCTTTGCCTGGCAACTGCGGAAATCGGTGCTGACCAATTATCTCCGGGAGGTGCAGTGGCGTTTGCTGACGACCGTGCTGATCCTGCTGTCCTTCTTCGGCATCCTGAAAAGCTTCGACCTGTTCATTAAAATTTATGCTTTCAGCTATATCCTGATCGCATTGACCCTGCTGCTGTATCTTATCGGCAAACGGCAACTGTACTTCCGCTTTTCTCCCAGCCGGGTGACTCGGAAATTCCTTCCGAAGATCCGTTTGCTGGTGACGCTGGTGTGGAGCGGCGGTCTCATCTTCAATGTTTCGTTCTTCTTCGCCATGATCGTGATCCCATCGGTAGTGCCCAATGGGCTCGCTGGTGCAGGGATCTATGCCCTGGCGCAGAATATCGCAAGCCTGATCCAGGCGCCTCAGCGAGGGGTCATTTCTGCATCAATCGCCCCATTATCCAAGGCCTGGAAAGACAAGGATCTGAGAAAGATCAACCGCATTTATCACCGCAGCTCCATCAATCTGCTCATTTTTTCCGTCGGAATGTTCATCCTGATCTGGATCAATTTTACGGACGGGGTGTTCACTTTTCATTTAAAGAACACGTACCTGGATGCCCGGTATGTTTTCCTGTTCATCGGGCTGACCCGGGTGGTGGACATGGGCACCGGGGTCAATACCCAGATCATTGCTACATCGACTTTCTGGCGATTTGACTTTCTCACCGGGGTGATCCTGCTGTTGCTGACCCTTCCGCTGAATTATATACTGGCCAAACGATTGGGGGTGATCGGGCCGGCCATTGCCGATCTGGCGACTTTTACCGTTTACAATGGGATCCGTTATATTTTCCTGTACCGGAAATTCGGCATGCAGCCTTTTACTTTCAAATCGCTGTTTACCGTTCTGCTCGGGCTGGCCGGGTTCTTTATCAGCCAGGCGCTGTTTGCGGATATTCACGGGTATGTGGGGATGTTTGCCCGAAGCGTTATGTTCCTCATTATATATGTGAGCGGGGTCCTGGGGCTGAAACTTTCCGAAGATATATTGCCTGTCTGGAGGACGGTGCTGAAGAGGATGGGGGTCAGGGGACGATGAAGGCGGACGTGGGTGCGCTGTTGGCTTGGCTTGCGGCACGGGGGATGCGGCTTTGTGAGGATGTCTGCTGGGAGCATGTGGGGGTCGTTGCGGCGACGGGGAAGGGTTGTCCGCTGGGGATATCATACCTTTTTGGAGACCCCAAATTTTGCAAAGTTATGGAGGAATTTAAAAATGGGTACTGAAAATGAATGAGTTGTGTAAATTCCTCCAAGTCGTGCCCCCCAAGAGGACAAAAATGTGGATGACTACAGAAGACGAGGAAATGGAAAAAGAGAAAAATGGTGCAGGATCAGGAGCCGGTAACGACCTGGGCAGTCTGAGCGGGGGGCTGCGGCTGGTTGATCACTCTTCCGGCGCCGATATAATGCTTGTCGTAATATCCGTCGTTCATCGAGCTGATCATCACGCCAGAAACGGAAGCATGAATGAACTTATTATTCCGCAGATAGACGCCAACATGGGTGACGGCCCTGTGTTTGCCAAGGGTATGAAAAAATACCAGGTCCCCTTCCTGCAGGTCGTCCCGGCGGATCCTCCTGGTAGCGTCGAATTGTTCCTTTGCCGTGCGGGGCAGGGAAGCCACGCTGTAAACTGAAGACACCAGCAGGAAAGCGAATGCCGAGCAGTCGATCCCATCCCGGCTGCTGCCGCCATAATGATAGGGTGTACCATACCAGTAATCCATGAAGCTCAGCAATTTAGGATTATCCAACTCTTCCACCCGGGCATCTTCCAGGATGGCATATTTGAACTGGAGGGCCGGGTAATTTTCTATGGCGCCGCCGGAAAGGTAATCGGGGCGCTTGTCGGTGGCGCTGGTCTTAACGGCTGTCGTTGGCTCAACGGAAGAACCTGTCCTGTCTTTATGTGCGTCGGGCTTGATGGAAATGGAGCTGATGAACTGGATGGAGGAACCCGATCCGGCCTTGGCAGGAGCGCTGGCAGCGGAGTGTGTGGAAGCCGATGGTCTCAGGCTACTACATCCCGTCGCAAGGCAAGCAATGAATAGTATTGTTAAAAGATTTTTCAACATTTTTTTCACTTTTGGGATATTGGCATAGGGTCCGAAGGCATACAAACCTAGCAAAAAATCTGCCAATAAGCAAGTTTGTGGGGAATTGGGCGCCGCAGGGTTCCGGGGGATTTCTGCGGGTGCGGGTAGCGGGAAAGATTGGGATGTGGTCCCATCGGGCGGTAGGGCGGCGCTCGCTATGGGGTTAGTGGGCGGGCGATGGCAAAGATGAGGATGCTACTTCGTGAAGATCGCGGGTATGACGGGCCAGGCGGGCATGTGAAAAAAATGTGGCTTTTTCCCAACGAATAGTGTTGGCTTTTGTTAGTTAATTGCAGGTTCTTACCCAGTTACTTATGCCTAAATTCTCGCATCTCCATACACATACCCAATTCTCCCTGCTGGACGGGGCTGCCTCCATCCAGAGCCTGTATAAGAAAGCGGTGAAGGACGGGATGCCAGCGCTGGCCATCACCGACCATGGCAATATGTTCGGAGCTTTCGAATTCGTGGCGGAAGCCTATAAACACAAGAATGAGAACGGCACCCTGAAGGTGAAGCCGATCGTCGGCTGTGAGTTCTATGTCGTGGCCGACCGCCACCGGAAGGTCTTCACCAAGGAACAGAAGGACGAGCGCTATCACCAGGTGCTGCTGGCCAAGAACAAGGCGGGCTACCAGAATCTTATCAAGCTGACTTCCCTGGGCTATATAGAGGGCATGTACAGCAAATACCCCCGTATCGACAAGGAACTGATCGGGCAATATCATGAAGGGCTGATCGCGACCACCTGCTGCATCGGCGCCTATGTCCCCCAGACCATCCTGCACGACGGCGAGGAAAAGGCCGAAAAGGAATTCAAATGGTGGCTGGACGTCTTCGGCGAAGATTATATCATCGAGCTGCAGCGCCATAATATCAAAGAGCAGGAAACGATCAACCACCTGCTGCTGAAATTCGCCAAAAAGTACAATGTTCCGGTGATCGCCACCAATGACAGTCATTATACGGACCGGGACGATTATAATGCCCACGATATCCTGCTCTGCATCAATACCGGGGAAAAACAAGCTACGCCGGGCTATGATGATTTCGTGAACGATGACGCCAATACGAAGAACCGCCGCTTTAAATTCCCCAACGATCAGTTCTATTTCAAGACGACGGAGGAGATGAGCAAACTGTTCAGCGATGTGCCGGAAGCGATCGACAATACCAACCTCGTTGCGGATAAGGTGGAAGTGCTGAACCTGAAGAAGGATATCATGCTGCCCAACTTCCCCGTCCCTAAGGAATTCCAGATCCATGCCGACAGCAACCTGAACCAGTGGGAATATCTGAAATATATCACGCAGGAAGGCGCGAAGCTCCGCTACAGCGATCTCACTCCCGAGATCCAGGAACGACTCGACTTCGAGCTGTTCACCGTGCGGACGATGGGCTTTGCCGGTTATTTCCTTATCGTGAGCGACTTCATCAAAGCCGGGCGGGACATGGGGGTATTCGTGGGGCCGGGACGCGGATCGGCCGCGGGCAGCGTGGTAGCCTATTGTATCGGCATCACCAATATCGATCCGATCAAATACAATCTGCTGTTCGAAAGATTCCTCAACCCCGACCGTAAGTCGATGCCGGATATCGATACCGACTTCGACGATGAAGGACGGCAGAAGGTGATCGAATACGTAGTGAAAAAATACGGTAAGAACCAGGTAGCACAGATCGTCACCTATGGCACCATGGCGGCGAAGATGAGCATCAAGGATGTCGCGCGTGCGCTGGACCTGCCGCTTGCGGAATCCAATGCGCTGGCCAAGCTGGTGCCGGAACGGCCGGGCATCGAGCTCAAAGCGGTGCTGCATGCGCCCATGACGACGAAGGAAGGAGAGAAATCCCTTGAAGAGAAATATGGGGTCGGGCCGGACGATATGGAGAATGTAAAGAAGATCCGTGAGATCTACAACGGCAAGGATATTCGCAGCGCGGTATTGCATGAGGCGGAACGTCTCGAAGGTTCGGTGCGGAACACGGGGCTGCATGCGGCGGGCATCATCATCGCGCCGGAAGACCTGCTGAATATCATTCCGGTCTGCATCGCCAAAGACTCTCCCCTGCTGGTGACCCAGATCGAAGGCAGCATCATCGAGGATGCGGGGGTCATCAAGATGGACTTCCTCGGCCTGCGTACGCTGAATATCCTGAAGACGGCACTGGAGCTGATCAGAGAAAATCATGGGGTCGAGATCGATATCGACCTGATCCCGCTGGACGATAAAAAGACCTTCGAGCTCTACCAGCGGGCAGACACGATCGGCACGTTCCAGTTCGAAAGTCCCGGGATGCAAAAGTATCTGCGCGACCTGAAGCCGGATCAGTTCAATGACCTGATCGCCATGAACGCCTTGTATCGTCCGGGGCCGATGGCCTATATTCCCGACTATATCGACCGCAAGCATGGACGGCAGGAGATCTCCTTCGACCTCCCTGAAATGGAGGACTACCTGAAGGATACCTACGGCATCACGGTGTACCAGGAGCAGGTGATGCTGCTGGCGCAGAAACTGGCGGGCTTCAGCAAAGGCGATGCGGACGTGTTGCGGAAGGCCATGGGGAAGAAGCAGAAGTCGATCCTCGATAAAATGAAGAGCCAGTTCATCTCCGGGGCTACGAAGAGAGGGCTGGATGCAGCAGTGCTGGAAAAGATCTGGACGGACTGGGAGGCTTTCGCGCAGTATGCGTTCAATAAATCCCACTCTACCTGTTATGCTTATGTGGCTTACCAGACCGCTTATTTAAAAGCACATTATCCCTCGGAATATATGGCTGCCGTGCTGAATCATGCGGGCAGCATCGAAAAGATCACCTTCTTCATGGAGGAGTGCAAACGCATGGGACTGAAGGTCCTTGGGCCGGATATCAACGAGTCGAAGAAAGGCTTCGCCGTCAACCCGCGCGGAGAGATCCGGGTGGGGCTGGGCGGATTGAAGGGCGTCGGCGAGGCCGCTGTGGAAAGCATCATCGAAGAGCGGGTAAAGGGTGGCGGCTATACCTCGATGTTTGATCTGATCAAGCGGGTGAACCAGCGCACAGTGAATAAAAAAACGCTGGAAAGCCTGGCCTATGCGGGGGGCTTCGACTGCTTCACGGAGCTGCACCGGGCCCAGTATTTCTTCATGCCTTCCGGGGATACCTCGACGGGGCTGGAGAAGATCATCAAGTTCGGGAATGTGTACCAGACGAACTCGACACAGAACAGCAATAGTTTGTTCGGGGACCTGGTCATGCCGGATATCGCCACGCCCAAGATCCCCAACTGCGAGCCCTGGAGCCTGACCGAATTGCTGGATCATGAAAAAGACGTTACGGGCATGTTCATGAGCGGCCATCCCTTGGATCATTTCAAATTCGAGATCCGGCATTACGGGATCACCCGGCTGGGAGAGTTTATTGAGGTGAAAGATGCCGTGAACCTGCAGGCTAATCCTGGCAAGCCTTTCCGGCTGGCCGGGCTGGTGGTCGACGCCCAGCACCGGGTCTCGAAGACGGGGAAGCAGTTCGGCTCCTTCATTATCGAGGACTATACGGGCAAGTCGGAATTCATGCTCTGGAGCGAGGATTATGCGCGATATTCCAACTACCTGGAAAAAGGCAAGAACCTGTTCATCACCGGGGGATTCCGGCAACGCTATAATAAGGCGGAGTTCGAGTTCCGCATAGAGAAGATGATGCTGCTGGAAAGCATCAAGCAATTGCTGACCAAGCAGGTCGTGGTGGAGGTCGAAGCCCGTTCCCTGAACGGGGAGATGGTCGACTTTATCGAAAAGAATGTTAAGAAATTCCCGGGCAAGTCCTCCCTGAAGTTCAATGTGACCGAGCTGAAGGAGAATTACCGGATCAGCCTGTACAGCCTGGGAAATGGGTTCGAAATGAATGACGAAATGACGGCCTTCCTTGAGAAAATGCCGGAACTTGAGGTGCAGGTGGTGACGGTGTGAGGCGGTGTCTACGCTTGTTGACTGGGGCTGGCGGCGGCTGGCCTGAGACTGGCGGTTGCTGATCTGAGGGCTGGTAGGGACGTGGGTCCGGCAGCCGAGCATAGGCTGGATTGGCTGTCGGATTGGCCGGTCAGGGGATTGGACGCATATTTGCAAGATACAAGAGTCTGTCTGAGAATAAAAGCAGACGAAATGGGTGCAGCTAAGGGACTGAGGATGAGGGGCTGGAAGGCCTGGGTTGAAGGGTCAGGGATCGGGGAGCCGGGGATTGTCGCTGGGGCGACCAAATGTCTGGAAAAAGAAGCAGACCTTTGCGAAGTCAAGGATATAGTAAACAATCAATGAATCACATATAAAACACTAAACATTATGGCTTTAGAATTAACAGACACCAATTTTCAGGACAAGGTAATCTCGTCAGAAAAATTAACGGTAGTGGATTTCTGGGCTGAATGGTGTGGCCCCTGCCGTGCCATAGGACCCGTCATCGAAGAATTATCCAAAGAATACGATGGAAAAATAAATGTGGGCAAGGTAAATGTCGACCATAACCCTCAGTTATCGATCAACTATGGTATCACCAGCATCCCCGCGATCCTTTTCATCAAGGGTGGCAAGGTAGTAGATAAGCTGGTAGGCGCACAGCCCAAATCGAATTTCGTCAAGAAGATCGAACAGCATGTATAAGCGCTGAAGACTGCGGCTGCGCAACCGATAAATAAAGACATTCATGATCCCGGATCTTTCCGGGATTTTTTTTGCACAGGGACTACCGGGCCAGTATATGCTGGGGCTTGGCGGCTGCGACCGGATCGTCGTCAGTGATGTATTTTATCCAGATCGGCCGGATTATGTTTGTATTTGAAGACCAGGGGAAAGATGATCCCCAGCACGAGGGCATAGGCGGCAAAGCTGAACCAGATCGAATGCCAGTCCCTGACATTCTCCACCGTAAAATAGTCCACCACCCTGCCGCTGATATAGGTGCCGAAAAAGGCCCCGATCCCATTGAGCATGAGGGTGAACAGGCCCTGTGCGCTGGCCCTTATCCTGATATCCGCTTCTTTCTCTACGAACAAGGATCCCGAGATATTAAAAAAGTCGAAGGCCATTCCATAGATGATCATGGAAAGGATCAGCAAAGGTAAACCACTGCCGGGATTACCGATGCCGAAGAGACCGAAACGGAAGACCCAGGCAAAGATGCTCATAATGATCACCTGCCTGATCCCGAACTTCCGCAGGAAAAAGGGGATGGTCAGGATAAACAGGGTCTCCGAGATCTGGGAAATGGAGATCAGGAGATTGGTATGCCGCACGGCGAATGAACCTGCATATAATGGATTTTTAGAGAAATCATCGATGAATGCGCTGCCGAAAGCATTCGTGATCTGCAGGGCGGCGCCGAGTAGCATCGTGAACACAAAAAAGATCAGCATCTTTTTCTGCTTGAACAACACAAAGGCATCCAGGCCAAGGGAGGATGCAAAGCTCCTCTTCTGATCCGTCCCTGCCGGCAGACAAGCCGGCATCGTAAAAGCATAGATCCCCAGCAACAGCGCTGCGCCTGCACTGATATAGAGTTGCAAGGGGCTCTTATTCCAGCCGCAGAGATCCACGGTCCACATGGCGAATATAAAGCCCACCGTTCCCCAGACACGGATCGGCGGAAAATCCTTTACGATATTGAAGCCCCTTTTCTCCAGAACGATATAGGATACGGTATTATTCAGGGCGAGAGTCGGCATGAAGAAAAAGGAATTGAAGAGCATCGCGATATAGAACGTGCCATAATCCGTGAGCGTTGATGCCCACAGCAAGGATATAGCGCCTGCAATATGACAAAGGCCGAGTACTCTTTCCGCATTTACCCAGCGGTCGGCCACGATGCCGAACAAGGCAGGCGTTACTATCGCGCCGATCCCCATGGTGCCGTAGATACTGCCCACTTGCACGCCTGTAAAATGCAAGACATTGAACATATACCCGCCGAGCGAGATCAGCCAGGATCCCCAGATAAAGAATTCCAGAAAATTCATCAAAATGAGCCGGTACCTGATATTCACTGTATTTCTATTTGTTTAGGGGATAAATTTAAATATAAGGGAAGATAGTAACTTTGTGGGATAAAACAGGCGAACATGAGCACAACGAGCCAGGTAGAGGCCATCATCAGAACAGGGGACAAGGAATTATATCGTATAGGCGAGAAGAT
>Ga0137403_10010486_pt1 | contig 10261 bp, 9 predicted proteins | sample CZOMad2_1_16fung_FD_122057 | JGI IMG/M metagenome (GOLD analysis project Ga0137403, IMG submission 122057) | Vadose zone soil fungal communities from Angelo Coast Range Reserve, California, USA - CZOMad2_1_16fungal (Hybrid Assembly) | ecosystem: Environmental > Terrestrial > Soil > Vadose zone... | reverse complement strand
CGATCACTTTGTAAGGGCTTTCATGTTCTTCCCATATTCTTACATCTTTACCGATTTTTATAAGTTGGCGAAGACGTTCTGCTTCGAAGCCGGGGCTTACATATTTTACTTCCCCGCGCGCGGGGATAACGGCTACCATTGTACGTTCACTTGGCCACCAGCTTATTCCTGTAAAATATTTTAATGATGTACCGGAATCAAGTACCAGCGCTTCAACTTTATTTTCAATCATTAGTCGTTGCACTTTTTCTATACGCGCTTCTCTTTCCTGTACCGATATGGGAACTACATCGCCAGTCATTGGTTTCAGATCATCAAGCAGTGATGATTTTGATATCGCTGATGAAGCATTAAAGGATGACAGGCCAGAAAAAAGAACTGTGCCTGCCGCTGCATTGCCCGCTGTAAGACGGAGAAAATCTCTTCTTTTTAAACTCATGTGATGGTGTATTTAGATGGGAAAGAAATAAAGTTAAGGATGCTTTTTCAAAAAGCGCTACAAAGATTTTCACGCAGAGGCGCAGCGACGCAGAGGTTTCGTAGAGAAGAGAAAAGGCTTCTCACAGAGGTCACAGAGTCGGAAAGAATATGTCTACGGATCGGCCAGGGATTACGGGAAAACGGGAGGTAATTGGGGCGGTTGGCGCGTTTGATGCGCAGCACCCGCCTTCGCGGGAGATTATCGACCAGTGTGTGCATTGCGGATTTTGTTTGCCGGTGTGCCCGACGTACGCTTTGTGGAACGAAGAGATGGATTCGCCGCGCGGGCGAATTTATTTGATGAAACTGGCGGCGGACGGGAAGGCAGCGATTAATTCGCAGTGGGTGGGGCACTTCGATACATGCCTGGGGTGCATGGCGTGCATGACAGCGTGTCCGTCTGGAGTGGATTACAGCAAATTGATTGAGGCGACGCGGGCGCAGATTGAGCGGAAGTACGATCGCGGCTGGTTCGAGCGGCTTTACCGGCGATTGATTTTTGCAGTCTTTACGCGGCCGGATCGCTTGCGGATGATGCGGTTACCGCTGCTGGCGTACCAGAAATCGGGGCTGCGGGGCGTGCTGCGGCGCAGCGGCTTATTGCGGTTGTTGCCGAAGAGTTTGCAGGCCATGGAAGCGCTGCTGCCGGAATTGCCGGCCATGGAAGGCGTCCCCGAGGTCACGCCTGCGGAGGGCGTGAAGCGCCGGCGAGTGGGGATGCTGTTGGGTTGCGTGCAGCGCGAATTTTTTCCGCAAGTGAATGCGGCGACGGCGCGGGTGCTGGCGGCGGAAGGGTGCGAGGTGGTCAGTCCAGCGGAGCAGCCGTGCTGCGGGGCGCTGCTGATACATGCCGGCGAAGAAGAAGGAGCGCTGGCGCTGGCCCGGCACTTGATCAATGTATTTGAGCGGGCCGGGGTGGACGCAATCGTTACGAATGCGGCGGGCTGCGGGTCGAACCTGAAGGATTATGCGCACCTGTTACGCGACGACCCGACTTATGCACAGCGTGCGAAGGAGTTCTCCGCGAAATGCCAGGACATCAGTGAAATTCTGGCCAACATGATTCCGTATGCGCAACGGAATCCGCTGCGGCTGAAGGTAGCCTTCCATGATTCGTGCCATTTGCAACACGCGCAAGGCGTACGTGCTCAGCCGAGGAGCCTGCTTGCGGGCATTCCGGAGCTGGAACTCCTAGAGATTCCGGAAGCGTCGATTTGTTGCGGATCCGCGGGAATTTACAATTTGGTGCAGCCGAATGCCGCTAACGCGTTGGGAGACCGCAAAGCCGGGCTGATCGCTCCGCTGGAGCCGGAAGTCGTAGTTACCGGGAATCCCGGCTGCATTTTGCAATTGCAAGCTTCGTTGGAGCGTGCGGGAAAGAAGATCCCGGTGCTGCATACGATTCAGCTCTTGGACGCCTCGATCCGCGGCCAGTTGCTCAGCGGCCTGCTGAAGTAAAGTTCGAAAGCATTCCTCGCCGTTTAGCACTGCAACACATCTACTCCGGGAACTCGCCTGCCCCCTGCGGCGTCCAAATAAGCTAGCAGAATGGCGCAGAAGACATTGGCGACAATCGGAATCACCCTCTTAGCCAGCGCAATTCTTGTCTCATGGGGCACCAGTCATTGGGTCCAGACGCGAACGTTCGATCCAGTGGACATGGCGGTTTCTCTCGATCGTGGCCCAATCCGCACCGGCGAATTCGACATAAATCTACGTGAAACGTATTGGATGTCGATCCAGACCGATCACAGCGCCGATGATAATTACGGTGACGGCCGATGCCCCAGGAAGAATTTAGGCAACCACTGGAGAGTATTTCGGATTAATCGCGGCTCACCGACAGAACGCGAACTCTGGGCCAGTCGCGATGACAGCAATGATGTCTATTGGCTAAACGCATTTCTGGGAGTGCCTGGGAGATACGAAGTGGAATGGGATGTGCCCGTCGGAGCTGGTTGCCTAAACGCGCGTCACCCGCGATTCGGCGTATACACTTCTTCGCGGGCGTACTTCGAATTTGGTTCTCTAATCGAGTATCCCTGCCTCTTGCTGGCAGGCACAGGTGTGATGCTGCTTCTACGTTCATTCATCCTTTGGCTAGTGCCAATTTGTCGGACAAAACAGGAACTGCGAATATTCCCAGAACTTATCCTGAGGAATCTAATCGCGAGGCAGCGGCACCGCCCAACGCCTCCGATAAGAGATTTGTCGAATTTCGGGGTCGTTTGGGGAAGCATTCTTTACATCCTGATGTTTATCTTTGCGACGGGCTCGCCCGTGCCATCTCATGGCCTGTCCGTCGGTCTTAAGCCTGAATCCGCTGCACAGCCGAGCCCCTGGGCCGACATGACCAGCGTATACATCAGCCCCACACAGTTTTACGTTAACGGAAAGCCGATTGAACGTAAGAACCTGCACTCGAAGTTGCTTGAAGCGCTCAGCAAACAAATGGTCTGGACGGTGTACTTCGAGGCTCACCGCGACTGCACATTCGAAGAAGCTGCGTACGCGATGGATACCATCCAATCGCTCGGAGCAAAGGTCGTCTGGCTTACGCCCAAAACACGAGAAGCGCTGGCAGGCAAGGCAGGTCAGCACTCGCCGTAGCCGGCAACGTCGAGTGCATTTTGCGATTGCAAGCTTCGCTCGAGCGCGCAGGAAAGAGGATTCCGGTGTTGCATACGATTCAGCTTCTTGACGCCCCGATTCGCGGCTAGTTGCCGACGGCCTTCAAAAATAAATTCGGGAGTCCAAGCACACGCCCGTGCAGATCGTGGACATCTTGCCTGTTTTGACGGCGTGAAAGCGGCGGCAAGACCGCCGCACTCCAAAATGCCGCGCTCCGGAGCGATAGTGCGGATCGAGGCCCGTATACAGCGAAGGGAGGCCGTTGTGCGTCAGGGGAGAAGCACGGGTCGGAGGCGGTTGTGAAGGCGATAGACTGAAAAATCTTTGCGATCGATCGTGAAGATTTTGCGGATGCGCTCTCGCTCGGCGGCTCGGATCAGGGCCGCATCAGCCATGTCCATGGGGCGATCGGCATACTTGCGCATTAGTTCGCGCATGCGGGGAACGTCCGCCGCGTAGAGGGGCAGAAGTTGGAGCGGGCCTCGTTCCAACATTTCCCACAAAATATCTTGAGCGCCGGACGCGTCCGCTAGAAGGTACATGGCTTCGGTCACCGCCGGCCAGACGGTGGCCAACGGTTCTCGTATAGTTTGCAGGGTCGCGACACACTTCGCGTGGTGCTGATCGTCGGCGTCGATAAGAGCCACCAGGGGGCCAGCATCGACGAGAATCAACGCTGGCGCCGCCGGCGCTTCAAAAGTTCTGCGAAGCGACGTCCGGTTTTGGAGGAACGGTCAGCTTTGCCGCCGCGCACAGTGCCGATGAGGTCGGCCAGCATCTGGTAAGGGGCATCGACCGGCTCCTGCCGATCCGCCCAGGCATCGATGGCTTGACGGACTATTTCTGATTTGGATAGCTGCTTACGGCGCGCGATTCGTTCGAGTCGCTGGCGAGTCTGCGGGTCCAGGCGGAGTGTAAGAGGCGATGCCATGCGTCACCGGAAAACTATCATAGCGTATTACAAAGTGTAATACAAGATTTCAAAGACGGTTTACATCAAAGTGGCCTGAGACGGCTTCCACTCGGCGTCTTATGACTCAAGTTAAGTAGAAACGGCTCGGAGGATGCTTCCTCTGAGCCGTTTGCGTTTTAGGCGTTGTGGAACTGGATTTTCTTGCTGCCGACCTTGCCGATTTAAGGCTGGACCGGCGGAAGGCTCGCTGATCCGGAACTGTTTAGGCAAGTCGGATGACCGAAACCGCCGGCGCTATTGCCGGTGCCGCCGTTAGGATTTGGAGTGATGTCGAAGACGATGTTGTCGGGGCGCGCGAGATCGCCGGAGACTCCGCCAACTGCTGGCAACGAGTTGGAGGCGGCGAGGTGGTCGAGGCCTAAGAGACTTCGAACGCGCCAAGAGATGTTGTGGTCTGCGCAGGAAGTATCGCCACTCAGACCGACGCCGCCGACGAGTTGATGACCCCTTGCGTAAAGGCCCAGCCCGCCACCAAAGACGTTTACGCCGCCGATTTTGTGTCCGATCATCGGGTCGGATGAAGTGCCATAGCTCGATGACGGTGCCGCGTAGGCGACGCCCGTATCGACGGGATTACTGTGCTGCAGTCCGTAGAGGCTGCCACCGGGCTGCACGGCTGAGTAGAGGTTTGCAGTGGAGAGCGCCAAACCCTTGGGCTGGCCAGAGCCGCTGCTACTTGACGAAGCATCCAGGCTGAAGGCGTTGGCGGTATTAGCTTTCTGCGCGGAGATGACTCTGCTGCCTGGCCACTGGGCGCCGCGATTCACGCCCGAGAAGGCGACCGCGCAAACTACGCCATCGCGATCCACCAGCGTTGCCCACATCTGATTATTCAAACCGCTCGTTTCCGCGGCGGTTGCCGAGGCGAGGGCGTTCTTTAGCGCGGCAAAGCTCGGAAGGCTTGCGCATGCGGAACTTTGATGGTCCTCGTCATCGCTGAGTTGAGGTGTGCCCTTTGCAGAGAATCCCCAAGTTACTCCTACGAGTAAAACCGCGCCTATCGTGATGTAGAGTTTCATTTGAATTCGTGGTTTCCGGGTTCCAAGTGACTCCATCGCGTTTGACATTGACTCACCTCCAAGTTGGATTGATCGTCGTCGCAAAGAATCGCCGGGTTGGATCCGGCAGGGCAGGGTTCCAAGTCTGAACATGGGTATACGCTTGGCTGGAAGCCATTGCAAGAGTAATTGGGCCAGAATCTAAGACTTGAGATCAGCGCTTGCAGTAGAAGCGGACAGTGTCGTTGTGGCAGCGCTGGGGCGCCTTCGGAGCATCTCCTGAACGCGCATACCGAGAGCGCTTGAAATGATCGAGCGGATTGGGCAGGATTTTGGGCCACAGGAGAGGTGACCAATGGCGTGCAATCCGGAAGCGTTGAAGCATGTGCCGCTGTTTGCGCTGCTTGATGATGAAGAGACGGCGGTGCTGGCCGGGCAGGTGGAGCTAAAGAAATTTGCGCCACGCCAGCGCATCTACAAAACGGGCGAGACGACCGGGCAGGCCTACGTGATGGTCACCGGCCGGGTGCGCGTGACGACGCTCGATCAGGACCATCAGGAAGTGGTGGTCGATGAGCCGGCACACGGTGAATTTTTCGGATTCGCATCCATGCTGGAGCAGACGCCGCACCAAACGACGGCGATTGCGCTGGAAGAATCGGAGTGCATCGAGGTGGACCGCCACGATATCGCGGTGCTTCTGCAACGCAAGCCTATGGCAGGGATGGACATGCTTACCGTGCTGGGCAAGCAATTTCACGCTTCGCAGCAGTTGGTGCGGGTGCGGGCGAATCGCAATCCGAACGAAATCATTGAGAAGGAGATGACGTTTGGCGAGCGCATCGCCGACTCGGTTGCGGGTTTCGGCGGCTCGTGGACATTTATCCTCACATTTCTGAGTGTGCTGGTGATCTATACGGCGGTGAATATTATTCTGAGGAAAAGCGCGTGGGACCCGTATCCGTTTATCCTGCTAAATTTATTTTTGTCGATGCTGGCGGCGATTCAAGCGCCGGTGATCATGATGAGCCAGAACCGGCAGGATACGAAGGACCGGCTGCGTAGCGAACTGGATTTTGACGTAAACCGGCGCGCGGAGTCGGAAATTCAGGGATTGGCGCACAAACTGAACCTGATCGGCGACAAAATCAATGACGTAGAAGACTTGCTGCGAAGCAAGTCAATGTAGGTTCCCCTAGGCCGCCCACCTTCGTGAAGGGAACTGCATCCTAGTCTGAGGAGGATGGCCATGAACAAATTCGCAATTTGGGCACAACTGGAAGCTAAATCAGGAAAAGAAAAGGAAGTGGAGGAATTCTTGAAGTCCGCGCAGCCGCTTGCGGAGAGGGAACCGGGCACAACGTCATGGTACGCGCTGAAGATCGGACCGGCAAAGTTTGGGATTTTCGACACGTTCGCGGACGAGCAAGGACGCGATGCGCATCTAAACGGCGAAATCGCTAAAGCGTTGTTCGCCAAAGCGCAGGAGCTATTCGCGAAAGAGCCGGAAATTCACAAAATTGCTATTTTGGCGGAGAAGGCACCCGGCGCATCGCGAGCGCAAAGCGCTCGTTGACCGCTGCCAGTTGCACGAACTTCCTGAAATAATTTGTTGATCAAAAAAAGCGGGCCGGTCGAAACCGGCCCGCTCTGAAAGATTCGCGAAGGCGAATCAGATTTAGTACATGCCGCCCATGCCGCCGCCCGGACCACCCGGACCGCCGCCAGCCGCCGCACCCTTCTTTTCGTCTTCCTTGAGTTCAGCAACCAGCGCTTCGGTGGTGAGCATCAGGCCCGCGATGGAAGCTGCGTTTTGCAGCGCCAGGCGAGTGACCTTGGCTGGATCGATGACGCCCATCTTGACCATGTCGCCATAGTCGCCAGTGTCCGCGTTGTAGCCGAAGTTCTCGTCCTTGGACTCGCGGATTTTGCCGATCACGACGGCGCCTTCGGCTCCGGCGTTGTGCGCAATCTGGCGAGCAGGCTCTTCGAGAGCGCGCTTCACGATGCCGACGCCAACCGCTTCGTCATCATGCAGCTTGAGCTTCTCGATTGCCGTGAGGCAACGGAGCAGCGCCGTGCCGCCGCCGGCAACGATGCCTTCTTCGACTGCTGCGCGAGTGGCGTGCATGGCGTCCTCAACGCGAGCTTTCTTTTCCTTCAGCTCGGTCTCGGTTGCCGCGCCCACCTTGATGACCGCAACGCCGCCAACCAACTTGGCAAGGCGCTCCTGGAGCTTTTCCTTGTCGTAGTCGGAGGTGGTGTTTTCGATCTGCTGGCGGATTTGCTTGACGCGGCCTTCGATTTCGGAGGACTTGCCGCCGCCTTCAACGATGGTGGTGTTGTCCTTGTCGATGACGACTTTCTTGGCGCGCCCGAGGTCTTCCATCTTGACGTTCTCGAGCTTGATGCCGAGATCTTCCGTCACGGCCTTGCCGCCGGTGAGGGTGGCGATGTCTTCGAGCATCGCTTTGCGGCGATCTCCGAAGCCAGGGGCCTTGACCGCAGCGCACTGCAGGGTGCCGCGGAGCTTGTTGACCACCAGGGTGGCCAGCGCTTCACCTTCGACGTCTTCCGCAATGATGAGCAGCGGCTTGCCGGTCTTGGCAATTTGCTCGAGCAACGGGAGAAGATCCTTCATGGAACTGATTTTCTTTTCGTGAATGAGGATGCGCACGTCTTCCAGAACGCATTCCATCCGCTCAGGGTCAGTAACGAAGTAAGGAGACAAGTAGCCGCGGTCGAACTGCATGCCTTCGACGACTTCCAGCGTGGTTTCCATGGTGCGGGACTCTTCCACGGTGATGACGCCGTCTTTGCCGACCTTCTTCATGGCTTCGGCGATGATGCCGCCGATCTGCTTGTCATTGTTGGCGGAAATGGTGCCGACTTGCGCGATCATGTCGCCCTTGACGTCGCGGGAGAGACGCTTGATCTCTTCCACGGCGACTTCCACCGCGCGCTCGATGCCGCGCTTGAGAGCGGTCGGGCTGGCGCCTGCGGCGACAGTCTTCACGCCTTCACGGAAGATGGCCTGCGCGAGCACGGTCGCGGTGGTGGTGCCGTCGCCAGCAACGTCGCTGGTCTTGGAAGCCACTTCGCGAACCATCTGCGCGCCCATGTTCTCGAGGGGATCGCGGAGTTCGATTTCCTTGGCTACGGTCACGCCGTCCTTGGTGATGATCGGAGCGCCGAACTTCTTTTCGATTACCGCGTTGCGGCCCTTGGGGCCGAGGGTAATCTTGACTGCGTCGGCAAGAGCATTCACGCCGCGTAGAATCGCTTGGCGGGAATTCTCACCTGTTACGATCTGCTTCGCCATTTCTTATTTCCTCCTGAGATTCAGTGCAACTGCTGATTTCTGTGGTGACTGCCGGACTGAAGCCCGGCCTCTACAGCTGACCGGTCTAAAGACCGGCCACTACTTTGCGGCTGGCTCCGCTTGCGCGGGCCTGTTACTTCTTGCCGCCGGCTGCTTTTGCCGCGCCGCCGAGCTTCGCGAGAATTTCTTCTTCGCGGAGGATCAACAGCTCTTCATCGTCAATAGTGATTTCCGTGCCGCTGTACTTGCCGAACAGAACGCGGTCGCCAGGTTTCACGTCGAGAGGGACACGCTCGCCCTTTTCGCGCTTGCCGGCGCCGACGGCGATTACTTCGCCTTCCTGCTGCTTTTCTTTGGCTGAGTCCGGGATGATGATGCCGCCTTTGATGCTTTCCTTCTCTTCAATGCGTCGCACGACAACGCGGTCGTGGAGCGGGGTAAGATTCACTGCCATCTTGAAAGAACCTCCGTGGATTTGTGATGCGATTTTGCGCGGCTGGGAGAGCAAAAGGGGTTTAGCACTCCTCGTAGCCGAGTGCTAATATAGCAGAATCACCTGACATGTCAAGCGAAAGGGCAGCCAATTGAGTGTTTTACACTCAAAGCAGGCGATAACGTAAGTCCTTTACTTACAGTTAGTTGTGTGGTGCAAGGAAAATCTGACACTCGGCTATTGTCGTGCTCCCTGTAGAGACGTAGAATCGACCAAAGGCTTGGCGCGAGCGCATCTGAGTACTTAGCAATGCCTTCATTCGTTTACATCCGGTTGATCGGGTTTACCGCAGGAACGTTGCTTCAACTCTTTTGGATGGTGGTGATTCTCGGCTACCGGCGGCAGCGTAACTTCGAGCGCGTGTTCTTCCTGGTGTCGCTGGCGCTGTTTTTCTTCTACTCGGGCTCGCTGCTGGCCTTGAACGCGCAGATTTATTATTCGGATCCGCCCGCTCTGCTCACCGCTTTTGCCAAGACTTTGCTGTGCGCGGGTCTCTGCTTCCTGCCTCCTCTTTTAATTCATCTGCACCTGGAATATGCCGAAACGCGCGGGATGCTTCCCGGTGGGAGCCTGAAACGCACCCTATTAGTTGCGGCGTACGCACCGGCCCTGTATTTCGTACTGCGGACGTATCCGCTCATCGTCAGTTCGCCGGGATTCGATTTTCTGGTTCCGGGGAACGCGCTGGGACGAGGCTATGGCGCTTGGCTGGCACTGGCGATGGTTATTAGCGCGGGCTGGGAGATTCGCTTCCACTTGGGCGCGGCGAATCAGATGGAGTCCTGGTTTCACAGCTTGCTGGCGGGAGTCTTTGCGATTGGTGCGGCGCTAGCGATTCAGTTGCACGTGGTCGGTGGTGGGTTACCGCGCGACCTGTCCAATGTCGCGAGCACCGCACTGGCCTTGCTGGCCATACTGCCTTCGGCGGTGCTGATTTATCTGGTACAGCGATACAATTTTTTGCAGATCGGCCGGCAAAAGAACCTGATGTATGCGGTTTCGGTGACTTTTTTGGCTTTGCTTTATCTCGCTTTGGTTCGCCGCGTCGGCACATGGCTGGCCCCGGAAATTCCGCCGGAAGCGTCGGCGGCGGTCCTGCTGTTCCTTCTGGTCATTTTTATTGAACCAATGCAACGCGTATTGGGAAGGCGGCTGCAAGAAACGGCTCAGCGAGAGACGGATCGGGTGCAGCGGCTGATGGCCGAGATTCAGCAGCAGGCCAGGCAAGGGAATGCGGAAAAACTGGCGCGGTTTATCGAGACCCGCGTGAAGGAGACCTTTGAACTCGCCGCCGTGTGGGTAAATTTGCGGAATGAGCCTGCGTCCAGCGAGCCGCCGGGGATCAGTAAGCGCAAGGTCTTTTT
>Ga0137403_10010485_pt1 | contig 10262 bp, 7 predicted proteins | sample CZOMad2_1_16fung_FD_122057 | JGI IMG/M metagenome (GOLD analysis project Ga0137403, IMG submission 122057) | Vadose zone soil fungal communities from Angelo Coast Range Reserve, California, USA - CZOMad2_1_16fungal (Hybrid Assembly) | ecosystem: Environmental > Terrestrial > Soil > Vadose zone... | reverse complement strand
CTTGTTTTCCGAGCTTTTCGATAAACTTGTTCATGGCGTCTCCTCTCCCGCGTGGTGATTTGTCTTCCAACACAACAAACATCATACGGGAACAGAAAACGCCATCACCGTTTGGTTGCGGCTATGCCGCGCTATGGTAGTACTTCAGCATCAACGAGGCGGTCAGTGTGGTGTAGACCCCGGCTGCGTTAATGAACGGACGAACGCCCAGTTCCCTGAAGTAGTCCCGTTTGGTGGAGGCTCCAAGGACTCTCTGGCGGGGGAAGCAAGGCTGCCGGAGAACGGCAGGCTGCCAAAGACAGGCAGACCGGACAAACTCTGCAGAAAGCGTCTTCGGTTTGGGCACGGCAATTTACTCCTTTCTGCCTGTGCCCGCGTTGGTTGTTACGGGCGAAAAATCATACAGATCTCCCCCGGCTCTGCGCCTGAAATCAAAAGACGTATTTCAGGGCCATCTGGATCTGCCGACTATCAAGCTTGGTGCTCGTCAGAACTCCGAACGACCCCGTTCCTACGCTGCTGCCCGGGTTGTCGAACTGTGGAGTGTTGAAGGCGTTAAAGAACTCCGCCCGGAACATCAACTGATGCTTCTCCCTGAACGGCATCTTGAAGCTCTTGGTCGCAGACAGATCGAACGTCTTCGTCCCAGGCCCTACCAGCGGGTTTCTGGGGCTGTTCCCGTACTGCAAGATGCTCCGGGCGAAGGCGGCGGTGTTGAACCAGCGGTCCGGAGTTCGATCGGAAGCCGGAATCACAGCCTGTTGCCCCGGAACCAGGCTGGGTCGTTGAGAGCCCGAGCCGGTATTCTGGGTATCTCCACCGTTCGTAACGTTAAACGGAGAACCGCTCTGCAGCGTGACGAGGCCGCCCAAAGACCAACCTCCAAGCACGAGCGATGGCGCTCCTTTCAGGTTTCTGGCGAGAGGCAGTTCGTAAACATAGCCCATCACGAGCCGGTGCCGGAGATCAAAAGTGCTATCAGCCCTTTCATTCCCGCCCCGGTGCCGGGGATCCTGCGCCTGGGCGCCGCCCCAGTTGCTACTTTGATAGGCGTCGTCGATCCAGTGCGACCAGGTGTAGGCCGCCGTAAAGCTGAGCCCCTTCGAGAAACGGTGCTCATAGTGCGTTTGCAGGGCGTGGTAGCTGCTGTTGCCGTCAGTGATCTCCATGCGGATGGGCCCGAATTGTGGATACGGACGGCGGGGCTGCACGGGACCAGCACCCGGATCGGGACTGTTCCAGTTGTGGACGCTGGTGTCCAGATGCGTTCCCTTGCTACCTACATACCCGATCTCCACCACGTCGTTTTGCGTGATCTCGTGCCCCACTTGCAGGTTCCAGTCCTGCATGTAGCCGTTTCTGTAATGGCGATCCGGCTGCACCGAAGTGATGTTGTAATACGGACTTGTTGGAAACAGCGACCGCGGCATTGGGTTCTCTATAGTGGCCACCGGCTGGATGGGGTTATTGATGATCGTGATGCTGCCGGCGATCGGGGGATTCAACTGCATGATGTTGATGTTGTCAAAATGAATCGCCCCTGTGAAGATGCCGTATCCGCCCCGGACAACGGTCTTGTTCCGCATGCGATAGGCGAACCCGAACCGGGGGGCGATGTGATTGTGATCGGGCAACCAAAGGTCTGCCACCTGGCCAGGCTCCGGGTACAGTACAGGGCCTTTGGGATCCAGGTCGAATCGCAGCGTTCGGCTGTTGCCGAGGATGTCGTGGGGCAACCGCAGCAAGTCGTAGCGGATTCCGAGGTTCAGTGTCAGGTTCGACCGCGCCTTCCAGTCATCCTGGAAATAGAACCCGTGCCTCCCCTGGCGCACGGCGGATACGGGTATGCCCTCCGGCGTCAAAACGGTCCTGGGGAAACCTAGCATGTACGACGCCAGCGCATTGTTGGCGATGTCATCGGTAAAACTCATTTGGCCGAACGGCCAGTTGCTGGTGCTGGCATCATCCATCAGATGACGGATATCCGCCCCGGCCTTCAGGGCATGACTGCCGCGGATGACCGTTATGTTGTCCACGAACTGAAAGGTCCGGCTGAAATCCAGGCAGTAACCGCCCACGTTGCTGTCTCCCATGCCCACAAAACCCTGAATGCCGATCACCGGGAAACCCGTTTCAATCTTCGTAAATGCCCGGCCATCAGGACCGTTCACCTTAAGCCCGTGAATCCCAATGGTGTCCTGGCTAAAATTCGTGTTTCGCAGCGAGCTCAATTGGGTCCTGTTCCCGCGCTGGTAGCCAAAGCGGAATTCGTTGATCAAGGTAGGGTTAAAGGTGTGCACGTGCTGAAAAGCCACACTCTGGTTACGGAAGGCGCGGTCGGCGATAAATACCGGATTGAAATCGAACTGCGGGAAGGAGAGGTTCTGATAGATGTAGTGACCGAAAACCTGGTCTTTCTCGCGGAAGCGATGGTCGATCCGCACTAACGTCTGATCCTGATTGTTATCGACCCGGTCTACCCCGGCGAAATTCAAGTCTCCCGCGCGGTTGGGAAGCGGCTCGTACTTGTTGACCAGACTGACGGAAACCGGGTCCAGCCTGTTGGCGGGAATGATGTTGCCCGGGAAGGGATTGCCGCTCAGCGGATCAATAATTTTGCCCGAGAACGCAGAAAAATCGCCGGTACGCTCTGCCGGCGTGGGAACGATGTTCGAGCTTCCGTGTTGCTTCGTCGCTCTTGTGCCTTCATAACCGAACATGAAGAAGGTTTGATCCTTCTTGATCGGCCCGGTGACTACACCGCCGAACTGGTTGCGGCGCAGGATATCTTTGGGCAAAGGTTCGGGGAGGAAGTATCCGCGCGCATCCAAGTTGTCATTCCGCAGAAATTCGAACAGAGTGCCGTGCACTTGGTTGGTTCCGCCCTTGAGTTGCACGTTGATGTTGACTCCCGCATTTCCTCCGTACTCGGCCGAATAGTTCCCGCTCTGGACCTTGAACTCCTGGGTGGCTTCGGCGGGAGGCACGTAGCCCACGTCCACGCGGTTGAGGCTGCGGCCGGCCTGATCACCACTGTGGCAGGGACAGGTGAGCCGGGTTCGAGTGGCGATGGGGGCCCAGGGACGCGGGCGCAGTTGCGTGAGCCCAACGATTGTTTCCTCGATGGTCGCGGCGGGCTCCTCATTGCTGACGTGCAAGACCAGCGGATCCGGCGTCTGGATTTGCGTACGGGGATCATCACTACCTTTGCCGGCACTGGAGAAAAGGCGCGGGCTGGTGATGGCCGTCCTGCCACTGCCGCCAGTATCTTCGGGGCGCGCGCTGTGTGCATGGACCGCCAGGGCAACACCTACATCTGCGAACGGGAAGGCAATGGCATCCGCAAGGTTGACGCGCACGGGATCATGTCGACATACGCTGGCACTGGCGAGCGTGGCTACAGTGGTGACCGGGGGCCGGCTGGAACCGCCACCTGGGGGGCGCCCAAGGCCATTCGGTGTGACCACCACGGCAATCTCCTGGTCGTGGATACCGAAAATCACGCCATTCGTTGCATTGACGCGGTGACTGGCGTGGTCACGACGATCGCCGGGGGGCGCCGGGGCGGTGTGGGCGACGCGGGACCGGCGATCGCTGCCGGCCTGGACCGGCCGCATGGATGTGACGTGGACGAGCAGGGGAATATCTACATCGCTGATAGCAACAATCACCGGGTGCGGGTGGTTGGGGCCTCCTAAGTGCTGCGCCCGGCTACTGCGTAGGGCTCATTACCCCCGCCAGTTTGGCGGGGGGCTGTGTATAGCCAATTAGCCGTGCGCAGCACCCCCGCCAAACTGGCGGGGCGAGTCGTCCTCGCCCCTGGCTCACAAAAGGATATACCGTATGCCCTGGCGCCGCCTTCGTACCATGCATCCCGCTGTGCCGGAGCTGCAGGAGCAGCTGCGCACCGGCGCGATTGACCGTCGTGAGTTCCTACGCACCGTGACGCTCCTGGGCATCACGGCCAGCGCCGCCTACGCCATGGTCGGGCATCTCACGGGCCGGCCTCTCGTGTCCAGGGTCCAGGCTGCCGGCAAGATGGGAGGGAATCTGCGCTGCTCCATGCGGGTGCAACCTATGACCGACCCTGCCACCTTCGACTGGGGGGAGAAATCCAACCAGGCGCGGCACATCCTGGAATATCTCACCATCACAGGCCGTGATAACATCACCCGGCCCTACCTGGCAGCATCGTGGGAAGCCTCGGACGATCTCAAAACCTGGACGCTCAACTTGCGCCGTAATGTGCACTGGTCTAACGGCGACCTGTTTAACGCCGACGATGTCGTGTACAACCTCACGCGCTGGTTAGACCCGCGCGTTGGTTCGTCCAACCTCGGGCTGTTCGATGCTATGGTGAGCGCTACTGATACGGGACAACGGGACAAGGATGCCAGGCCCATCCTGTCAAAGAGCATGACCGGCGGCGCCGTCGAGAAGATCGATGATTACACGGTACGCCTCCACCTCAACCGCCCGGTGCTGGCCATACCCGAAAACCTCTACCACTATCCGTGCGCCATCGTGCACCGACGCTTCGATGACATGGGTGCCGACCTCAGCAAGCATCCGATCGGTACAGGGGCCTATGCGCTGAAAGCATTCGTGGTCGGTGAAAAGTGTGTGCTGGTCAAGCGCCCCGCCAAAGACTACTGGGGGCCAGAAGCGTGCCTCGATACAATCACTTATATTGACCATGGCGACGACCCCTCAGCCCATCTGGCGGCCCTGGCCTCGAAACAGGTAGATATGGTTCACGAAATCGGTGTCGAGTCCCTCCCCGGGGCTGAGCGGCTCCCACACGTGGTGCTTCAGGAGGTGATCACGGCCCAGACCGGTGTGGCGCGTATGCAGGTCACGCAGAAACCGTTTAACGACGTGCGGGTGCGCCAGGCTGTGCAGCTCTGTATGGACCAGCGCCGCTTGCTCGAACTGGCGCATCGCAGCAAGGGGGAACCTGCCGAACACCACCACGTCGCCCCGAGCCAGCCAGACTATGCCGCACTTCCCCCACGCCGGCAAGACCATGCGCATGCCAAGCAGCTTTTAATGGAGGCTGGTTACCCTAACGGTCTGACCGTGACTGTGGCGCTTGGCGCCGCCGATGCCTGGCACATGTTCACTGATCCACGCGGGTTTTGGTATAATCGGCTTTCTCCGCTGCTCCGCACGCTTACCGAACTGGCCACGTCGCGCGACTGGCGAGGGATAAAGCGAACGTCATTGGAGCAACTTGGGGACTTTTTGAGGTGGGCTGTGCCGGCGGGAACGGCTGCTCCGGGTACCCCTACGACAGGTTCATGATCGATTGGGGCACGGCGAAGGTCAATCCGGACGGACAGCCCGATATGTCTGTCCTTAGCCTTACCGACAGTGAGTCCTGTAATAACGGCGTCCTGCTTACCGTCCAAGTCAATGTTTCCCGAACCGAGAAGCTTTGGGTCGATAAGAGCGCCGACGCGATCAGCTACGCCCCTTATCCGATTTGTCCCCACAAAAACCCCTGGGCTATCATGCTCCATCGCACCGTGGGGAAGCTGCGAAAACCCCTTCTCCGATAGGCCGCAGACAAAACGTGGTCTGAAATAGACTATTAGGTGATCACATGAGCACAACCACCACATCGGGCGCTGGACTGGAAGGCGTCGTCGCCGGCGAATTCAAATCGGCGTCGCGGTCCATGTACATCAGGCTGACGTTGCGATAATAGCGTCGCGTGCCAGCTACAACCGCCAGCACGGAGATGCAATCGCCGGAGATAATCAGCGGAAGCGCGCCGGATTTTACGGCTACTTCGACGCGAGGTCGCAGATCATTGAGGGACTTAAGAATTGCAGGGACATTTCTCGCGCGCGGATGTTCATCATCGGGTTGGAAAACTTGCGTGGCGGTATCGCCCTGATCGGCAACTTCAAATCCGGCAGCATTCAGCCGTTCTGCCAATCCCGCGGCGCGCAATGCAACAGGCGCGCGCTCATGGCCAGCGCGCAGCGCGGCCGCACTGGTCGCTGAACCCAGCAGGACAATTTTCTTCGGCTGACGGATGATCTTGACCGCCAAAATTGTTCTCCTGGAAAAGGTATACGTGCACCCCTGCAAACCCATGCACTGCTGGCCGTGCTTTGCCGCAAATTCAAGGCCCTGGTCCCGACAAACCCCAAATTTAACTGGAAGCCGGCGCGATGGTGGTCAGCTCCGGCGGGAGCGTGAAACGCACATCCTCTCGAATTAGATCGAGATCGCGCTGGTTCGTGAAGCCGAGCGACGCCAGATGTTCGCTTACGTGCTCCACCAGAATTTCCGGCGCCGACGCGCCAGCGGTCAGCCCGACGCGACGTATGCCTTCGAGCCACTTCGAGTCAATATCCTCGGCATCGTCGATCAATTGCGCGGGCACTCCCGAACGCTTGGCGACTTCCACCAATCGATTGGAATTTGAGCTGTTCGGCGAACCCACCACGAGAATCAAATCGACTTCGCGCGCCAAATGCTCGACAGCTTCCTGCCGATTTTGCGTGGCGTAACAAATGTCATCCGAGGCGGGACCTGCTATGGTTGGAAATCTTTCCCGCAGGCGCGCCACAATTTCTTGCGTGTCGTAGAGACTCAGCGTCGTCTGCGTAAGGAACGACAGGCGCGTCGGGTCCTTGACCTCAAGCGCGTCCACGGCTTCGACGCTGTCCACCACGACTGTTTGCTCGGGGGCCTCACCCGAAGTGCCCACAATTTCCTGGTGATCCCGATGCCCGATCAAAATAATCGTGCGGTCTTCGCGCGCAAACTTCAGGGCCTCCAGGTGAACCTTCGTTACCAGCGGGCAGGTGGCGTCAATCACGCGCAATTCGCGCAGCCGGGCCTCTTCGCGCGTCGTAGGCGGCACTCCATGCGCGCTGAAGACGAGGACAGCCCCGAGCGGCACTTCCTCCACGGTCTCAACGAATATCGCGCCACTCTGGCGAAGCTGGTCCACGACGTACCTGTTGTGGACAATTTCATGATGGACGTAGACTGGCGGGCCATAGGCTTGCAGCGCCAATTCCACGATGTCAACCGCGCGTACCACTCCGGCACAGAATCCCCGGGGACGCACGCGGATCAAACTTTTCCCTGCACTTCCAGATTCGGTCTGGTAGCTCATTAGGCAGCCTCAAAATTTCCATAATAGGTTATCACGGGCAGGGACCGTTATGCGACCTTTTGAGCCCTAGCATGTAAAGTGTTACTGGTGCATGAACGATTTATCGACTACTATCCCGTGCTTCCCAGCAACAGAACAATTGGCAATTTCCTGGCCCCCTCTCCGATTGTAGCCTCGCCAAAATAGGACCGGCCAATTTGTTTCGGTCACAATTCATGCATGACCGGGTGTACACTTCTCTTAGTTCAGCGATAGCCCTCTCCGTCGCGCCTCTATGGGTGACGGCCTTTTGTTGCAACGAACAGCAATAGCACCGCCGCTGGGCCGAAATACGCAGTCCACAAACTAACGAATGAAATCGCCTGCATGAACAGGCGGTATGTCACGCGCGCGGACCAAGGAAAAATTCGTGAGAATATTACTGTACAACCCGGATAACGGTGTTACACGCAACTTCATGCCGCACTTGTGGATGTTTCTGCTCGAGGCGCTGACGCCGTCCGGCCATGAGGTGTTACTGATCGACGGGAATGCGCAGCCCATGGATGAAGCCGGCATCGCTCGGTACGTGAAGGAGCAGAACATCGGGCTCGTTGGCATCGGCGCCATGACACGAATGATTGCGAAGGCCTACCGGATGGCCGACGCAATCCGCGCGGCCGGAGTGCCGGTTGTTATGGGTGGACCGCACGTAACGGAAATGCCCGACGAAGCGCTTGGCCGCGACGGAGGAACACGCCACGCGGACGCGGTGGCCTTGGGAGAAGCAGATCAGACGTGGCCGAAGATCGTGGATGACGCGGTGCGCGGTACGCTGAAGGACGTGTACGCTCCAGTGGATGCTTTCGGTCAGGAACAAAAACCCACGCTGCAGCCCTACCCGACAATTCCCTGGAATACGATAAACCTCGATCAATTCAATCTTGTTCCGAAAGCCGCTTATCGCTGGCTCAAGAAAGTTGGGACCGGCTGGGGAACGTTTCGCGTTATTCCGGTCGAATCGGGGCGAGGATGCCCCTACGGTTGCGAGTTCTGCACCGTCACCGGATTTTTCGGCGATTCCATCCGGTTTCGCACCAACGAAAGCGTTGTAAATGAACTTTTGCTCCTGAAAGAGCGCGCCGCGAGCGAGGGCGGCAAGATTGCCGTATTTTTTATTGACGATAATTTCGCAATAAATGTGAAACGAACCAAGTCGCTGTTGCGCGATATTATTGCCGCCAACGCTCAGGTCCACTGGATCGCGCAAATCAGCGCGAACCTGCTGCGCGATGAAGAACTCGTTGATCTTATCGCGGCCGCCGGAGGTACATGGATTTTCATCGGCATGGAATCCATCGATCCCACAAATCTTGCCAGCGTGAATAAAGGTTTCAACAAGCCGGGTGAATATGCAGCCGTGCTCGAGAGGCTCGCGCAACGCAATGTCTTCGCAATCACCTCATTCATTTTTGGAATGGACAATGACACGGTAGGAGTCGCGGAGCGCACTCTTCAGCAGATTCGCACCTGGCCTGCGGGGCTGCCGATCTTCGGTTTGCTCACGCCCTTGCCGGGAACGCCGCTCTACACCAGGCTCAAGGATGCCGGCCGGCTGACGCGGCCGAAACATTGGCTGGAGTTCAAGGCGTTTGCCATGGCTCATACGCCGCTGAAGATGACCATTCCCGAAGCTCATGCCGAGGTTCTGGACGGTTGGAATCGCTCCTATAGCCCGGAGGCGATCGCTCAGGCGGTTGAATCATTTGATTACAAGCCGCTGGGATATCGCATCAATATTCTTATTTCACGGCTCTGTTTTCGAGGGATTTATTTCCCGCAGATGGGCCCATGGGCGTGGATAAAAGTAATCGTCCAAAACCGAAAAACAATCTTTAACCTGGCGAAAGAGGGATTCCTCGGCAAGGGCGACGTGCTGAGAGGAATTCCGGAGCGTTCCTCACGCAGGAATTCTGCCAGCGCGGCGGATTGACTCACTCTATTCTTTACGCTTGCCGCAAATCTTCCGGTTGAACCGGCAGTCGCCGCACGCGGTTTCCCGTCGCCGCGAAAATTGCGTTGCACAACGCGGGAGCGACCGGCGGCAGCGTAAATTCACCGGCGCCTGTGGGCGCCTCTTCACTGGGAATAATGTACACATCAACGATGGGCATTTCGTGAATGCGCAGGACCTGGTAGTCATTGAAGTTTTTCTGTTGAACGCGTCCGCGGTCGATCGTGATAGCGCCTCTCAGCGCCGCCGTCAAACCGTAAACCACCGAGCTTTTCACTTGCGCGTCGATGCTGCCCGGATTCACGATGCGCCCGCAATCCAGCGCACAGACAACGCGGTGCACCTTAAGGGTGCGCGCTTCCCGGTTCATTGAAATTTCGATCACCTGGGAGACGTAGCCGAGATACGAACTCACGACGGCAATCCCGCGAAATCTGTCCGCGGGCAGCGGCGTACCCCATCCTGACTTTTCCGCGGCCTTCTCCAGAACAGCCAGGTGTCTCGGCGATTTCGCAAGCAGACGCCGCCTCAGCTCGTAAGGATCTTTCTTCCCGGCCGCGGCAATCTCATCGACGAAACTTTCCAGAAAAAATCCATTTTGAGACGCGCCCACCGATCTCCAGAACCCGATGGGGATGCCCGCATCCGTCAGTTGATAGTCCACAAGAATATTCGGGATCGCGTACGGAACGCTGTCACAAATTTCAACGCTGCGGCGATCGTAATTGTCCTTCAGCGGGCCGAAGCGAGCCATCAGGGATGGACAAGCAATCCGGTTCAGCCAAACAAGGGGCCAGCCATCCGCATCGAGGCCAGCCTCGAAGTGCGCGTGGGACGCGGTGCGATAATAATCGTGCTGAATGTCGTCTTCGCGCGACCACGTAACCTTAACCGGCCCACGAATGGCTTTAGAAATTTCCACCGCTTCGCCGACAAAATCTGTTTCAAAGCGGCGCCCGAATCCGCCTCCCAGAAAAGTGGTGTGCACGAAGACGGCCTTGGGATCGAGACCCGTGATCTTTGCTGCCACATTTTGAGTATTGGTCTGATTCTGAGTGGGCGCCCAGACATCGCAGCGATCGGTGCGCACGTGCGCAGTGCAGTTCTGGGGCTCCATCGTGGCGTGCGCCA
>Ga0137403_10010484_pt1 | contig 10262 bp, 13 predicted proteins | sample CZOMad2_1_16fung_FD_122057 | JGI IMG/M metagenome (GOLD analysis project Ga0137403, IMG submission 122057) | Vadose zone soil fungal communities from Angelo Coast Range Reserve, California, USA - CZOMad2_1_16fungal (Hybrid Assembly) | ecosystem: Environmental > Terrestrial > Soil > Vadose zone... | reverse complement strand
CAAATTTGTTCCACGCGTTGCCGGGTGTCCGCCATCGATGAATCGGGCAGCACGAGGACAAACTCATCCCCGCCATAGCGGCAACAGATATCGCTCTTGCGGAGTTTGTCGCGCATCACCTGCGCCAACTCGCGTAACAGCGCATCGCCGGCATCGTGACCGAAGGTATCATTGAATGGCTTGAAGTTATCGAGGTCGAGCATCGCGACACAGAGCGGCGAATTACCGCGCCGCGCACGATGCAGCTCGCGCACTAAATTCTCTTCCAAATAGCGCCGGTTGAATAGCCTGGTCAGCGGATCGTGGATGGCTTCCTCCCGCAGTTTCTCTCGCAGTTTCAAATTGGACAAAGACATCTTGATGGTTTCGCCCACCTCCACGGCCAGTTGTTGCCTCGTGACCGAACCTAGAACTTTTTCCGCCGCGCCGGTGAGAAACAACAGTCCGGTTGTTCCGCTCTGGACTATTAACGGCACACACAAATAGCCTGCCTGGGGTCGGTGGACAAAGTGATGACACAGCAAATCAGTCCGGGGATCGCTAACTTCGTGCAATTTACCACGCCGTAACGCCCAACAATCTTCCAGTGAAAAACTGGACTTTAGTATCGTCTCATCGCCCCATCGGGCGACCGTCTCCAAATGTCGACCCGGGCCAGACGAAATGGCTAAACAACCACTCTGCCCCGCGAATAGTTCGATGGCTACGTGGCCAACCACCTTATAGGCCTCGACCTGGGTTGTGCAGGACTGAAGCAGATCGTTTAGGCGGATGAGCGACTTCATTTCCTCGTCACGCCTTTGCAGTTCAGCCACCGAAGCCCTCAACTCGTCATTGGCCGTCCGCATACCCTCCTCGGCCCGTTTGCGGGCAGTGATATCGCGGACATTGCATTGGATCACGCGCCAGCCATCGACCAGGTAGACATTGCTGACGAACTCCACCTGGATTTGCTGTCCGGCTTTGGTTTCCAACGGTAGATTCTCGTAACGGATGTATTCGTTGTTCTGCAAGTGCCGCATGGCATCCTGGCTGGCGGCGATGTCTTTGACTGGGCCGATCTCCCAGAGCGCCTTGCCGATCAACTCGGTGTGAGAATAACCCAGCATGTCTTCCAGGAATGGGTTGACGTCGGTGATCCGTCCCGTGTCCGCATCCAGGAGGAGTATGCCATCCTTGGCCGTCTCGAAAAGTCTGCGGTAGCGAACTTCGGAAGTCTGCAACTTCTCTTGCGTCCGCTTGCTCCAAATGCCTTTGTCCGTCTTATCGGTCATTTGAGGAGCCTCCTTCCTCGTTGGCACGCTGCTTAACGAGAGGAAACTAACTCGATGCTTAGTATTTGGGCGTGGCGTTTTAATCATACGTCGACGGATTTTGGAAAACTAGTTAATAATAAGCCTTGCTCTCAAGTTTACAGAGCACAGTTTACGCTCATTCGGCAAGAGGTCTGTCTAATATTGGACAATTTTGAAAAGAGTTATGGCACGAGCGCAAGACGGGCACCGCCGCCTTAAGCGACCTAGGCCGGTTAATCCAAGTAGCGGTAATTCAAGAAAAATTACAGAGGTCGGCTTGCTCATCGCGGACCCCTTCAGTTCCTCGCTTGCGGTACGGCACATTCGAGAGCTTTGAGATGATCACTCAGATGTTCCTGAAACCATGTATCCCTCGGCCATCGCCACTTCACATGAGGGAGATCCTCGCCGCGATAACAGCAGCCATTTGTCTTACTCTGGGAGAATATGAGCTGCCAGTAGCTGAGCTTGCCCTCTTCGTCTCCATAAACACGAGTACGCGTGAAAACCTCTTTCACCAACGCTGCAACCGCATTGAAGGAATCTTGCGCCAGGAGTCCAATCGGTAGCAATTGCTTTTCCAGAAAATCGACCTTCATGATTATCTCCACGTTTTTTTCGTTAACTGGTCAAGCGCGGTCTCACTCCTCTTTCCCGTTTCATCTTTGGCGAAGCATCGATCGAGGAATGCGCCGAGCGGACCGCGCGCCGCCTTTCTCAAAATCCCTTTCAACTCGCCTTTCTCCAGCCAAATCCCTTCGCAGCTTTCGCAGCGATCTAAAATGAATCCCATAAAGCTGCACCTCTCGAGCCTTCCTGGACACTTTGGACAGTTCACGATCTGCCCTTCCCGCCCGGCCGCGTCAATCTTCTGAAACTCGGCCTTCATCCCCTCCATCAGCTCGTATTCTTTCGCAGCAAAATAGTTATCTTCATTGGCTCGCTCGTCAAACCTTACAGTTTCGCCGAAGAGATCCTTTTCGATCTTCATGATTTTATCTCCGATTTTGTACAGCTTGCTAGCTGAACGCACGATCAGGCGTTTATACCTTTGGCTGGGGATGCTCGACGTTCCCCTCTTTGTTCTCACTTCCCTGTGTGTCCGCCGACTTCTTTTTGTCCTTGAGGCTGTCGATGCTTCTCACTTTAAGAATCGCTTGCAATGCCGGGCGGTCGACAACTTCTTTCTCCAGCAGCAGATTTGCCAATTCCTCCAGCGCCGAGCGATGCGCGAGCAGGATGTCCCGAGCTTTAGCGTGCGCTTCCGACAATATTTGCTTTACCTCTGCGTCGATGAGCCGAGCGGTTTCCTCGCTGTACTCCCTGGGACTCTGAGTGGGCACCATCAGAAACGTCGAATGTCTCGGTCCTTCAAGAGATGCTAGACCGAGCTTTTCACTCATGCCGAATTGGGTGATCATCGTCCGAGCAATCTCGGTGGCTCGCTGCAGATCGTTCTGCGCTCCCGTTGATATGTCGCCGAAGATGATCTCCTCCGCGACCCTCCCGCCTAAAAGGACGTAGACGCGCGCGAGCAATTCGGAACGCGTCATAAGATAGCGATCTTCGGTCGGCAGTTGGGTTGTGTAACCGAGGGCAGCGATGCCCCTCGGAATAATGGAGATCTTGGAAACAGGATCAGCACCAGGTACTAGCTCAGCCACTAGCGCGTGACCCGACTCGTGGTAGGCGACGATCTTTTTCTCCTTGGGATTGATGACGTGGCTCTTTTTTTGTAGTCCCGCGACTACCCGTTCGATCGCCTCGTCAAATTCCGCCATCTCTATCGATTCTTTATCCTGACGTGCCGCCAGCAACGCAGCTTCGTTGACGATATTGGCGAGATCCGCGCCGACGAAGCCTGGAGTTTTTGCTGCCACTGTGGCGAGATCCAGGTCAGGAGAGAGTTTCACTTTCTTCGCGTGCAGTTGGAGGATTTTCGTGCGTCCCTTGATATCGGGACGATCCACCAGGATTTGCCGATCGAATCGTCCAGGGCGCAACAGTGCGGCGTCCAAAATTTCCGGCCGGTTGGTGGCGGCCATGATGATGACCCCTTGGTTCGGATCGAATCCATCCATCTCGGCTAAAAGCTGATTGAGGGTTTGCTCGCGCTCATCGTTGCCTGAAAGCATGTTAACTCCCCGGGCTTTGCCTACGGCATCGAGCTCATCGATGAATATGATGCTCGGGGCATTCTTCACGGCTTGCATAAAAAGATCTCGTACCCGCGCCGCCCCGACTCCGACAAACATTTCGACAAAATCAGAACCGGACAGACTGAAGAAGGGAACGCCTGCCTCGCCCGCGACTGCGCGAGCGAGCAGGGTTTTTCCGGTACCCGGCGGCCCCACGATCAAAACACCTTTGGGAATACGCCCGCCCAATCTTTGATACTTATCCGGATCTTTCAAAAACCCGACAACTTCAGCGACTTCCTCTTCGGCCTCGTCGATTCCCGCGACATCGGCGAATGTGACTCCCGTTGCCTTTTCAATATAGACCTTCGCCTTGCTTTTACCGATCTGCATTAAGCCGCCGGTTCCTGACCCCATCTTCTTGCCGATATAGGTCCACAACAAAAAAAACAGGGCAACCGGAACCACCCAGGATAAAATGGCCGGCAGCCAAGTACTGCTTACCTGCCCGCGGAACGGTACTCTTGCCTTTTCAAGCTCCGCCGTCAGACCGGGATCCTCCACTCGTACGGTTTCAAAAGGGAAAGTTTTTTTGCCTTCAACGATTTCCTGGGAAATGTTTTTTACTTTCTCCGGCGTGAAAATTTCCTTAACCGCCTCGCCCTTCAAATTGCCTTCAATGGCCGTCTCGCGAATTGCCAGATCGTTGATCAGGCCCTTGTTGAGTAAAGACTTGAATTGGCTGTAACTGATGATCTCGACATGGGCGCTGCCATAGTAATTGTGGATCATCAGGATAGTGAAAAATGCCAAGATGAAGTACCCGATGGAAAATCGTCGCTGTTTCTTTTCCATCGGCAGCTTGTTTTTCTTTCTCGCTTGGTAGTTAGTCCGCAGATCGGCGAGGAATTTCTTTACCGACTCTCGTGGTCCGGCTTTCTGGGCCATTTGGGCGATGCGCAGCCGCGATAAGCGCGAAACTGTCCAGTTTACAGAGCACCCCTCTTTTGCCCCTGCGAGAAACGCCCGGATCTTTTCCGCGGCGCGATCGATCATGGTAATCTCTCCGACCATACTAGATATCCTCCGTTGCCTAGGCTGCCGACACCGGCCCACGCTCGCTATCCTTAACTAGCCACCTCTCATGCATGATCTTGTCCTGGATCCTCAGAAGCCCCTCTGTCAGGGCTTCCGGCCGGGGCGGACAGCCAGGAACGTAAACATCGACCGGAATGATTTTGTCCACGCCTTTGCAAACCGAGTAGGCAAGCTGAAACAGCCCCCCACAGTTGGCGCAGCTCCCCATCGAGATGACGTACTTCGGATCGGGCATTTGATCGTAGAGGAGCTTGGTCCGCTTAGCCATTTTATAAGTTAGAGTTCCGGCCACGATCATCAGATCCGACTGGCGAGGCGTGGCGCGCGGAACAGCGCCAAAACGATCGATATCCGCCCGTGGTCCCCCCGTTTGCATCAATTCGATCGCGCAACAGGCCAAGCCAAACAGCATGTACCACTGCGAAGAGGCTCGCCCCCAGTTGAGGAGTTCGTCCACCTTTGTCGTAAAAACGGTTTCGGGCAACTGATTAATTAATGGCATGAAGGCCTCCTCTTATTCCTTATTCCGACGGACGCAGCGCGTGGCGATGGAGCGGCTGCGCGACAGATTCGCTGCCGCGACGGCAGCGAATCGTTTTAGTTTTAGAGAAACGGGCGAGTTGCCAGCGAGGTTCTCTCGTTGGTTTGCTCGAAGCTCAATGGGCTTTCTAAAGCTCTTTCTCTGGGACGAGAAATAACAGCGGCCGGTAGCGTGGGGATGGCCGGAGGATTTTTCTCCTCGGTGAGTCTCTGCGATCTGCCGTGAGGGATCCGAGTTGCTTCGGCAAAGGCTACCGGCGGTGCAGGTACCTCTGCAACACCAGCAAAGGAGTCATCGTCCTTTGAATAAAGTATGGACCTAATAAGTCTACGTTTCAATGATCTCCAGGAATAATTCTTTAGATTGGCAAATCCGGAAACCTCACTCACTCCCGGAGCGCAGCCGCTTTTATTGAGTTTGTCCATCCAGCGCGCCATGCAATGATCACTGTTTTAATAGCCTACGTAGGCCCGCCGTCGTCCTTAGTCGAGTGGCCGTGAGTTACCTGTGGGTTCCGTATTTATACTTGTGGTGATTCGGGAGGGATTGCTGTCCACTATTGGACAACATTGAAAAAGTCATTCGGCGGTCCGCGTCGTCATGCGCAGCGGTTCCCCCCCAAAACACATGCGCAGCCGGTCTCGCCGACCCTTCGTCCCTACCTGCGGACCTGGCAATAATTCTTTTCAGGATTGTTCAATATTAGACAGCAACGGCCGCTGAATCAGCGCAGCATGGAAATTAAAAGACTAGCCTAATGACTAGACTCGAGAGCAACGCTCGCGTGGAAGAAGGAAAGTAACATGGCTTTGTATGCGGTTGATGTGCGCGACGGCGTGATCCAGCGGGTGACTGAGGAATACAGCGGGGTCGACAACCAGCGCTTTTTTCTGATCGAAGCCGGTTCCGCGAAACAGGCGTGGGCCAAGGCCAACCGTTCGTCGGGTGGGATTGGTAGCGCCGAATGCGATTGCTGCCGCCATCGTTTTTGCAACGCTTGTGAAGAATGCTCTGTCGCAAAACAATACTCGGACTATTGGATTTGTCACCACTGCGGGGAATTAAACTTGCGTGTTTCAAACTTGTACTTAAGGGAGGTATCTCATGGATTGGGAAAAAATTAAGCTAGGTTCGTGGAGTGCCGTCGGAGGCGCGATCGTATTAGCCGTCGTCGGATTCAACTGGGGTGGATGGGTTACCGGCGGTGCTGCGGCGGCAATGGCCAAGGACATCGCAGCAGATGCGGTCGCCGAGCGCTTGGGATCGATCTGTGTCGCACAGTTTAACCACGACTCGGATAAGGGCTCGAAGGTTACAGAAATGAAGGAAAAAGATTCTTGGGACAAAGCCCGCTATATTGAAAAGCAGAGTTGGGCGATCATGCCGGGTGACGATAAAGCCGATAGTAAAGTTGCCGATTCGTGCGCGAAGCTGCTTGCAGCCAAAGCGTAATCAGCCACGGGTAGCGATTGCCGGTCGGTCGCTTAACGACAACGAGATTAGCAAGGATGGGGCGGGTCGAGGCTGACCTGGCGGTGGATAAATTTGTTCAGAAAAATAAGGAGTGGCTATCATGAGTAAAGGCAAGGACAGTAAGAAACAAGAGAAAAAGAAACCACTGAAGACCTTGATGGAAAAAAGGGCTGCGAAAAGGGCTAAGAAAGAGAACAAATCTTTTTCGCTTATGATCAAATGATCCGACCTCATCGAGAGAGCGCAGAATAAAGTCAAATTATTCTACGCTCCCTCGATGTAAGTTTTGCCGTGAAGGGTAGATCGCGCGTCACGGCCAGCCTCTCCGAGGGTCGACATGTAAGGACGACTTCAAATGGCAGTGTCTATTAGGCGCTGCCATTTTCTTTTCAGTTTTTATCGATCCATTCCATTGCTCTTTGCAGGGCAAAATCGTCGGCTTCATCTTCGGTCGAGAAAGCTTCATTCAACTGATACTGTTGCGATGGAAAATGATTTTCATTACTTCCTGTATTTTGACGCGTTAGGGTATATTGCGGTATCCACTTCCCATGTTTTTCGCGCTGAAATGATTCGCCGCGAATGAGGCAATTTTTGTATGAAATACTGCTTTTCATCGTGTCCCCGTTCCAAGTTAAAAAACATGCGAGATGTCAACCGAGTAATCTGCCGGATTCATTGGATGCTCAAGGCGACTCCGACCGTCGAAAAAATGAAGCCATCATTGTTCCCTTGCCCATCGATCTGCTTGCTTCAATATTGAAGCCGACGACGGGGCGGGAAAATATTAAATCGCGGTTGCTTTATTTTCGGCGTCGAGAACTGCCAGCGAGCGGAAGCTAATCATTGTTTGCTTTTTTGCATCGTACAGTCCGAGCCGTAGCGACCTAAAACTTGTCCGCAGTGTGATGGCTTTGACTGCCTGAAAGCCCGGGATTTCATCGTAGCACTGTTGCAGATTGTAATTAGGTATACTCGGTCGAACGTGGTGAATGTGATGCAAGCCAATGTTGCCTGAGAACCACTGTAGGATTTTTGGGAGCTTGAAATACGAGCTACCTTCCAACGCCACTTTCATCGGATCCCAAGATTCGTGACGCGCCCAGTACGCGTTCTCAAATTGATGCTGGATGTAGAACAGCCACAGTCCAAGACTGCCGCCAATCACAATGATGGGCAACTGAATTAATAGGTACGTCTGCAACCCTATGGTCCAGGTCGCCGCTCCGGCAACGAGCAAGAGCGCCAGGTTGGTGAAAACCACGCTGTTGCGCTCTCTCTTCCCCGCCCCCTTGCTAGAAAATCGCTGGAAGAACAAAAACAAAAGTGCCGCACCCGGACCAAACAAGACGAAGGGGTTTCGATAGATCCGGTACGCAAGTCGTTTTCGTGTGGGCGCTGCCAAATACTCCTCTTTCGTCATCGTCCGAATAGCGCCGACGCCCCGACGATCGAGGTCTCCAGCCGTGGCATGATGCAAATTGTGGGCATACCTCCAGTCTTCAAATGGTGTGAATGTCACAATACCTGAGACATAGCCCAGGATGGTGTTTGCACGGCGCGAGGTAAAGAAAGAACCATGACAGCAATCGTGGAAAAGGATGAAAATGCGTACCATAAAGCCTGCCGCCACCACTGCCAACGCTAGAGTGATCCAATAGGGATACCCCCGTTGAACTGTATGGAGCATCAGCGCCCACATCACGCAATAAGGAATAAACGTGTCGAGGAGTTGCCAGAGCGATTTGCGAAGATTCGAACGCCCGTATTTGGCGGCACTCCGATACCAAGCAGTCTTGACCGTTTCAACTGTAGTAGAACCCGCATCAGCGAACATTTTCTGCCTCCTGGTGCTCGGCACAGATGGTAGCGATTATGATATTTCTAATCTTCAATGAAGGTGATTCTCCCAAAAATCTAGCCGAATTTGCGCCGAGGTGTCTATCGATTTCTCGCATCGCACCTTGACGCTTAAACATTAAAACGTGGATTTTCGCACACCGAAGTTTGAAGTCTATCTTAGGCCGCGCTAGCAGCGATCTCGTGGAAGGTCGAGTCCACAAGTTCAAAAGTTTCCACTATCGGCATGCTTTCAACCACCTTTGACAAGGCTCTCAAGACATCAAGATAAGCCACGTGATTGTAAGCGTCCGCATTAACCTGGTTATCCCAGAAACTAATAGCTATCGCCTCATTCCGCTTGGCGGCCACCAGGGTGATTTCATCCTGAAAGCCTACTTGTTTGCGGAGTAAGGGTATAATTTCCTCCGCAAGAATGCGGCTAAACTCCGGCGCGCTGTTAGCCCTGAGTTTGATCCTGACGTTTCGAGTATACAATTCAACCTCCTGGGTGAAACCGGTTGGAGAGTCAATAACGGAAGTCGTTAGGGTCAACTTATCTTAACAGGCCGCGAGCGTTCATAAACTTTTAACGTTGTACAAAGTGATCGCGGATTTTCTTTTGGCATCTCCGGGGGTTGCTGTGCGACTAAAATAGAGCGGCTTACCCTTTGGTTCGAGTTGAAACGTACGTTCCTCTGGGTTTGGCTTTTCTTCCTGAGGGTTATCACCGGTTTTTTCTGTTTTATTTCTTCGCTCCGCGAGACGCGCCGCCTTCTTCTGCTTCTTCTCGCGCCGCGCTAATTCCTTCTGCCGTTTCTTATAAGTTTCACTTGCCATAACTCCTCCTTTTGTTTTCGCGCCAGACACGGTGGCGCTTCACGATCGCCGGTTTTCAGCTCACTGCATTTTTCCTAGGCGCGTGGTTGCCTGTTTTCGCGCTCGTGAGCACTGTCTACCTGTTCCTCCGCCGCACCCTTTGCCTCTCCAGTCACTTCCTGAATTCGCGGGGACAACAAAAGCGCAGGATTTTAACCTGGCCCGACGATTCGTCCTGATGATTCGTGCGGAAAGGCTATTCAGTCACGCAAGGTAATTGACGTGGCGTGCATTGCCGCGCTCTGGGAGAACGTCTGCGACCTTCTCATCCTAGTTGATTGTGCACCAACTCGGAAGCGGCTGTTGTCTAATATTGGACCAATTTGTAAAAAAACTGGGTACCGGGCTCTCCGACAGCCACGTTACGCGATCTGCGCAAGAAAATCACTGAGTTCTGTTTCTTTAGTGATAGTGCTCCGTGCATTTTATCAGCCCGAGGTTGCGAAAATCGTTGCATAAACATGCTTATCCGCGGCCGCGTCGTTCCCACCATCTCGGAGAGTTCTTCGTGGAAAATCTTCAGTTCGATGCGAATGCTGCGCGGATCTTTCTTGCTCCTTGTGCGGGCTAGCTGCAACCGCGTCTGCTCAGCCGCTAGTCGCTATATCCCCTGTCACCTTGTTGAAGCCACTCCAGCATCCCGCGAACACTGCCGGTGGCCAGGCCTATGCTCGTATCCGCCGCGCCGTAATAGAGGTGGATGGTGTCGCCGTCCGCCGCAATCGTGTATCCGCAAGGAAAGACGACGTTGTCCACGTCTCCACGTTGCTCGTAGATTTCTTGCGGGCCGAAGACCCACTCGTCGCTTCGTTTTAGGCAGTGCTCCGGCGCCTGCAAATCAAACAGCGCCAGCCCTAGTCGGTAAATCGCGCCGGACGCGGTCTGGCGCACACCGTGGTAAATCACCAACCAACCCTGAGGAGTTTCGAGCGGCGGCGGCGACAGGCCGATTTTGTTCGCGTCCCACCACCCACCGCGGCGCGCTTCCAGCATCAGCTT
>Ga0137403_10010483_pt1 | contig 10263 bp, 8 predicted proteins | sample CZOMad2_1_16fung_FD_122057 | JGI IMG/M metagenome (GOLD analysis project Ga0137403, IMG submission 122057) | Vadose zone soil fungal communities from Angelo Coast Range Reserve, California, USA - CZOMad2_1_16fungal (Hybrid Assembly) | ecosystem: Environmental > Terrestrial > Soil > Vadose zone... | reverse complement strand
GAGGTTGGTCACTTTGGCCTGGCGGTGCGTGACCCGAAGAAGAGTGCGAAATGGTTCGAGCGGGCGCTGGGATTACGCAAGGAATTCGAGTTCGGCAATGGCGTCGCGGTCGGCAACGACTATCTCACGATCGCGTTGTTCGAAGGAAATCCGTCACCTGAAACGATTGATCACATGTCATTCCATTTGCCAGATATGGCGACGCTGCGAAAAGCGCTCGCACATTTGAAGAGCATCGGTGCAGATATAGAAGATCCAGGCGATGAAATCGGTCCGGAAGCTCCTGGCTCGAAAAACATGGGCCTTTGGTTTCACGATCCTGATGGTTATCGTTGGGAGCTGAGCGTGCTCGGCGGGAAATAGGCGCCCAAGGAGTGACGGCTTGAAAGCCGTCGTTCCTTGAAGAGAGATCGCGGATAGCCCAGCTTCCGTCGAGGGTACCCGGAATGAAATGCTCTTCAATCAGTGTCGCGCAGAGCAGTGCTTTCCTAACCACGTTTGAGCTGCCGCCTATTGGCAGCGGCATGCTGGACGGACTGTGCTTTGCTGTTAAAGATGTAATCGATGTAGCAGGCTGGAAGACCGGTTGCGGCAATCCCACGTGGCGCGATTCGCATCCTTCTGCGGTCGCAAATGCCGTGTGCGTTGAGCAACTCTTGCGGGCGGGCGCGCGCTGCGTCGGCAAAACCATTTCGGATGAACTGGCTTTCAGCCTTCTTGGTCAGAATCACTTTTACGGCACGCCTCTCAACCCACAGGCGCCTGATCGCGTGCCGGGTGGGTCGTCGAGTGGATCGGCTTCCGCCGTGGCTTGCGGTCTCGTGGATTTTGCTTTGGGAACGGACACGGGCGGCTCTACCCGCGTTCCTGCGAGCAATTGTGGGATCTGGGGCTTCCGGCCGTCGCACGGCTTTATATCACTGGCTGGAGTCAATCCATTGGCGCCGTCGTTTGATACTGTCGGCATCCTCGCGCAGAACGCAGACGTGCTCGCAAGAGTGGGCCTCGTTTTGTTGGCCTGCGCGCCGGTTCCCGCGAGTAGCCCCTGCAAAGTTCATTTGATCCACGAGGGTTTCGCGTTGGCCGATGCAGACGTGCAGCAGGCGATGTTGGAGCCGGTGCGTCGGTTACGTGATTTCTTCGGCGAGCGAGTGCAGGAATTGTCGCTACGCGACTTGGCTGCGGATAAATCTGCGCGCAGCTTTGCGACTTGGTCCGACACGTTCTGTGTGATTCAATGGGCTGAGATCAAGAGTTGCCTGGGTGCGTGGATCGCTGACGCAAAACCGGAGCTCGGCCCCGATGTAGCTGCCAGTTTTGAACTCGCGAACCAACTCGATCGCCGACGTGTCGCCGAAGCATTGGAACGACGCGAACAATATTTTCGAAGTTTGCATGACTTTCTGGGACCGCACGATCTGTTGTGCATCCCAACAACGCCCGCCCTCTCTCCCCGCAAAGGCGATGCACCCGCGCGCAGCTCGAGTGGCAGCGGGTACTATCCTCGCACGTCGGCACTGACGAGCGTTGGAGGCATTGGCCGGCTGCCGCAGGTGTCGCTTCCAGTAGCTCACGCCGGCGGTGTACCGGTGGGTTTGTCGCTGCTCGCAAGGCACGGGCAGGACACCTTGTTGCTGGAAGTGATGAAGAGTCTTGACCAGCAACAACTTTGTCACTGAAGCATCCGTGAAACGGATTGTTCGCGGCTCTCGCCCGTTCATTCACGTGCGTAGCGCACAGCCGAGTGCCTGCATTGACACGATATTTAAGGGTCTTAACTTCCTCGTCCACGACAAAAAATGAACGCTTTTGCCTCTGGGAATGGGGACGGAAAAGAGTTCGCCTCACACGCGCCGGGTTATTGGTCCCGCGACGGCGGGACGCCGGAACTCTGGAACGACTGGAAATGGCAACTCAAAAACAGGGTCACTACCCTCGCTCAACTCGAGAAACACCTTACCCTTAATGAACAGGAGCGCAGCGGCGTTTTGCTCTCGGGCGACAAGCTGGCGTTGGCGATCACACCGCACTTTTTTAACCTGGTGCCGCCTAACAATCCGGAAGACCCAATCCGGCGTCAGATGATTCCGCGGATCGAAGAGACGTGGACGTCCCCGTACGACATGGCAGACCCGTGCGGCGAGGATTCGCACATGCCGGTGCCGGGATTAGTCCATCGATATCCGGATCGTGTCCTGTTTTTGGTGACCGATCGTTGCGCGAGTTACTGCCGCTACTGCACCCGCAGCCGGGTAGTGAGCGGCGTCGGCGAACAGGAGTTGCACACAAATTTCGAGGAGGCGTTTCGTTATCTCGAAAAACATACTGAAGTGCGCGACGTACTGTTAAGCGGCGGCGACGCTCTCATCTTCAGCGACGACAAAATCGACAAGCTGCTGTCGAGGCTGCGTGCGATTAAACACATCGAATTTCTCCGCATTGGCACGCGGGTTCCAATTTTTCTACCGCAACGTATTACGCCCGAATTGTGCGCGGTGCTCTCGAAATACCATCCGCTCTGGATGAGTGTGCATGTCAATCATCCACGTGAACTGACTATCGAAGTGAAGGGAGCGCTCGAGCGTCTCGCAAATGCCGGCATTCCGCTCGGCAACCAGAGCGTGTTGCTCGCCGGCGTGAACGACGATCTCGAGACGATGAAAATTCTCGTGCACAAACTCCTGATATGCCGTGTGCGCCCTTATTACATTTACCAGTGCGATCTTATTAACGGCTCATCGCATCTGCGCACGTCGGTCGCGAAGGGCATCGAGATCATCGAAGGCCTGCGCGGTCACACCACCGGTTATGCTGTGCCGCAATTTGTCATCGACGCTCCCGGCGGCGGCGGGAAGGTGCCGATTAATCCCGGCTATATTCTCTATCACGACAACGAAAAAATCGTCATCCGCAATTACGAAGGCAAAATCTTCGAGTACCCAGAGATTGGAAACGAGAACGTGCAGTTCGCGCCACAACGCGAATACCACGACGAATATCTGTACTCGTAATCGGTTGTTCATGCCGAGCGCGGTGATTTTCTTTACTCCACCGGCCTTGTAATTTCTTTTGCTAGCGGCTCTTGCGTAAATCTTAAGCTTGCGTATTAAACATCGCGGCGTGTAAAGTCGTACTCTTTTCGAAACTCCGCGCCGCAAAATCCGAAGAACATAGTGGCTAACAATTCGTTTTTAACCCCGTTTCACCTATGAACCAACGTTTAATATCCGAAATTGGCCGCACTCAGCGGCTTGAAATTATCAATTCCCTCAAGCGCACCAAAGGAATGTCCGTCAATGAGCTCGTCGACAAAATGAACATGAGCTACATGGGCATTAAACAGCATTGCATCACGCTACATCGCGATGGTTACCTCGACACCTGGCGGCGCCCGCAAAAAATGGGTCGACCGGAGATGGTCTATCGACTGACACGCCGGAGCCATGATCTTTTCCAGGCCGACAGCCATCAATTGACTCTCGATCTGTTGAAAGCGGCCGAGGAGATCTACGGAGCGAATGCGCCTGAGAAACTTCTTTATAGCGTTTTCAAAAAGAAAACTGCGGCGCTGAAAGCCAAGGCAAAAGGCGAATCAGTCGCGGAGCGCGCCAAGTGGCTCGCTCACGTCCGCGATCAAGAAGGGCACATGTCCCAATTCATCACTGATACGGACGGCCCCAAAATCCTTGAGTGTCATTCCCCTATCCTGAATCTGTTGGACCACTACCCGATCGTCGGTCGATTTGAGCAGGAACTGTTCGAAGCCATTCTTGGCACCCGCGTACGCCGGCAGGTGACACGCAACTCGGGGCTATACGAGTGCGCGTTTCAGTTCGCGGGCTGAGCGGCATTTGAAAGAGTCGCGCGTTGGAAACCCCGAAAGCATTCGGGGCTGTCTCAGCGGACAGTGCCGAGTGCGCTGAGACGGCGCACGCTACAGCATTTGCTCTTTCGCTCGTAGCGAATCTCGGTTGATTGATCGGCATGGGGCGTCCGGCATTTCCATCCGTCGTCATCGAAAATGTGCAGCCGTTACTCGACGGTGGGCGCTATCCGATAAAGCGTATCGTAGGTGAAGATCTCGTCGTTGAAGCCGACATTTTTAAGGATGGACACGACGTGGTGGCGGCGGTTCTAAAGTGGCGCGTTCTCAGCAAACCTGCATGGCGGGAAACGCCAATGATTTTTGTCGACAATGATCGCTGGCGCGGCGTTTGCACGCTTTACGACGAGGACATTCATGAATACACCGTTGAAGCCTGGACAGACACCTTTCGCAGTTGGCAACAGGAGTTCATAAAAAAATTTGACGGCGGCATTTCAGACCTTCGAAGCGAAGCACTGGAGGGCGCAGCGATAGTCGGGGCCGCAGCCGGGCGGGCGCGTGATCGAGCGGATCGGGAACGATTACTGGAGTTTTCCGAGCAAATCTCCACCTCCGCTAACTCAGAAATTTACGCGATCGCGCAGTCCGGCGAGCTGGAGGTGCTGATGGCGACGTATCCGGACCGATCGAATGCGGCGCAGTACGATCCGGCTCCGCGCGTTGTTGTCGATCGCTCGGCGGCGTTGTTCGGGGCGTGGTATGAATTCTTTCCCCGCTCAGCAGAAGGGCGCGGCGATCGCGGATCGACTTTCCGCGATTGCTTGCTCCGAGTGGACGACGCAAAAGCCATGGGCTTCGATGTCGTTTATTTTCCGCCGATCCATCCCATTGGTCACACCAACCGCAAGGGGCGGAACAATTCGATCACCTGCGAGCCGGGCGATCCAGGGGTGCCGTGGGCGATCGGCAGCGAAGCCGGTGGGCATAAGGCGGTCGAGCCTGCGCTCGGAACGCTGGCCGATTTTGATTGGCTGCAAAAAGAGGTGCGCAAACGCGGGATGGAAATTGCGCTCGATTTCGCCATCAATTGCTCGCCCGATCATCCTTACGTCAAAGAACACCCCGATTGGTTCTACAAGCGGCCAGACGGCACGATCAAGTACGCGGAAAATCCGCCGAAAAAGTACGAAGACATTTATCCGTTAAACTTTCGCTGCGAAAACTGGCGCGAGCTGTGGGCCGAGATGAAGAGTATCGTGCTGTTTTGGGCCGAGCACGGTGTGCGCATTTTTCGCGTGGACAATCCGCACACCAAGCCAGTTGCTTTCTGGGAGTATTTGATCAAAGGCGTCCGCGAAAAATATCCACACACAATTTTTCTATCCGAAGCATTCACCCGGCCAAAAATGATGAAGGCCCTCGCCAAAGCCGGCTTTAACCAGAGCTACACGTATTTTACATGGCGAAATTCAAAGCAGGAGCTCATCGAATATTTCACGGAACTGACTCACACTGAAATGAGCGAATATTTTCGTCCAAACCTCTGGCCGAACACGCCCGATATTCTGCCGTTTGTCCTTCAGGAGGGTGGGCGTGCAGCGTTCATGATTCGCGTTCTTTTGGCTGCGACGCTTTCCCCTCTTTACGGCATCTACAGCGGCTACGAGCTGTGTGAGAACAAAGCTTTGCCGGATCGCGAGGAATATCTTGATTCTGAAAAATATCAGTTCAAGGGGCGCAACTGGAATGCGCCGGGGAACATCAAAGATTGGATTGCGCGGCTAAACAAAATTCGAAAACAAAACCGCGCGCTTCAGCTTTACTCGAATTTGCGATTCTACCACGCCGAGAATGACGCCATTCTGTTTTACGGCAAGATGACCGCCGCGCGCGACAATATCATTCTCGTGGTGGTGAACCTCGATCCGTTCCGGAAACAGCATTCCTTTGTCGATGTTCCCATCGAACAGTTCGGGCAGATGGAAAGCGATGAGTATCGGGTAGTGGATTTACTAAGCGGCGCGACATACACGTGGCACGGTCGCCGCAATTACGTCGAGCTCGATCCGGAAATTCAACCGGCGCACATTTTGCTGGTACGCCGCGGATAACGCCGCTGTCATGTTGAGCGAAGCGAAAGATCTCTGGTCTGTTTCCATTGGGGAAGATCGGTCCAAAATTAGTCCGAGATTCTTCGCTTCGCTCAGAATGACATTTATGAGGTGGCTTGTAGTGTGTTTAGCAACCTCCGCGTGCGATTCGTGTTTGATCTCTCAGATGCGCATTTGCTGCATTTGCATCGGCTAATCGCTCCGCATATCATAACGAAATTTCTCGCATGAAGATTTGGGTCCTTCTGTTTGCCGCGCTGGCGAGCGCGTCACCTGTGGTTGCACAGGAACCTACGCCGCCGCTGGTACCGCAGCACTCGCAGAGCATCATGGAGACGCTTTTCAAAGCCGGCCCCGTGATCATTCCGCTCCTCCTGCTGTCGATCTTTTTCGTCATGCTGGTGGTCGTTTACTTGATGACCATCCGGCGGGGAGCGGTGGTTTCGACTGGTTACATGGCTACGGCCGATGCGCTTTTACGTAAACGCGATTATCTCGGATTGCTCGCTGTTTCAAATCGGCATGGGGAGGCCGTCGCGCGGGTCGTGCAAAAAATGCTCGATTTTACTACGAAAAATCCGCACGCAGATCTCCAGCTGGTCCGAGAGATCGCTGAAACAGAGGGCACACGCGTCGCGGCCAGTCTGAACAACCGCGTCATTTACCTCGCGGACATCGGAATGATCGCGCCGCTGCTCGGCCTCCTGGGGACGGTGTTTGGAATTATCCATTCTTTCGGCGCGCTTGGAGCCGACATCGGATCGGCGCGTTACGTGGCGCTCTCCCGCGGGATCAGTGAGGCGCTTGTGAACACGGCTGCCGGACTGGCGATCGGTATTCCCGCGATGATGTTCTACGCATTCTTTCGCGGCAGAGCGCAAAAGCTCATATCGGAATTGGAAGCTGCTACCACGCATGTCCTGGCTTTGCTTTCGTTGCAGTACGGCAGGCGCGGCGAGCGAACTCCGGTGCTGATCGAGGAGGAACTGTGATGCGGCATTCGATCCCGAACCCCGAATCGCGCATCGCGCATCTCGCTTCATGAACCTGCGTGGTCATGCTCCCCTGCACCATCCCGGTATTCAACTGGCGCCGTTGGTTGATGTGCTCTTGCTGCTGTTGATTTTTTTCCTGCTGACGTGGAACGCCGCGCGCAACGAGAACGAGCTTGACGTGAAGGTGCCGAAAGCGTCCGCTGCGAAGGAGAAAACTGCGCCGATAGGAGACGTTGTGGTCAATGTAAAAGCAGACGGCAACGTCGTGGTTAACCGCCGAACATTAACCGGCCCCGAGCTGACTGAACTGCTTAAGAGCCTGGTTCAATTGAACGCCGAGCAGTCTGTAGTGATCCGTGGCGACGAAGCGGGCGCGTACAAAAATATCGTCGGCGTACTGAACATTTGCACTGAAGCTGGAATAACCAACGTAGCCTTCGCGACGGCGAAATGAAAATAAGGCGCAGCGGTAGGGACGGCGCGCTGCGCTGTCCGGACGCCGCAGCGCGGCGTCGCTACCATTTTCTCGGGCTGGCGATGCTGCTCTGGTCAGCTAGCGTCGCCTCTGCTCAGGACGTGCGCCGTGCACGGCCAGTCGATGAACCGCCTGCACCTCGCGCCGCGCCTGCGCAAGAATCGGCCGACAAAACCTTGCGCTCGTTGGTGCAGGAGTTTTCAGAGACTCCAGCGAGTGAAACCGAGCGATCGGATCAGCGTCAGCTCGATTACGCCAACGCGCTCTTTACTCGCAAACTTTACGACTTGGCGATGCCAGAATACCAAAAATATCTCGACGACTATCCGGGACGTCCCGGTCGGGCGAACGCTTATTTCTCGCTTGGCGAGTGCTATCGAAACCTCAATCGCGTTTCGAGTGCTCGCACAAATTTGCAGAAAGTGCTCAACGATTACGGCAACAGCGAATTTGCCGCGCCTGCCGCGTATGCTCTCGCCGAGATCGCATTCGCGGACAAGGATTACGCGACGGCGCTTCCGCTGTTTCACCGTTCCGCCGGCAGATCAAAGGAGCCGGCGGTGGCGCTTTCCGCGCGTTATTTTGCAGCCCGTTGCCTTGAAGCTCTCGGACGCAAGGACGAAGCAGCAAATATTTATGCTGGAGTTGCCGAGTCCGGAAATCCAAATCCCTATCGCGAAGATGCGCGCGTGACTGCGGCATCGATCTTCGCAGCGCGCGGACGAAAAGTCGATGCGCTAAAGCAATACGAAGCGCTGGCGAATGAAGCACAAAAACCGGCTTTGAAAGCGGAGTCAGCCGTCCGCGGAGGCATGATCGCACTCGAGCTCATCCAGGCGGACAAAGGCAAACTCGACAAGTCGATGGTCGATAGAGCTACTGCGTTATTGCAAAAAGGCCGCACCATGCCCGAGGCGGGAAAATTCCGGGCGATCGCACAAGTCGGTTTGCGCCGATTGCAATACCAGACTGGCCAATACGCACAGTTACTGGCCGACTACAAAAAGGAACTGGGGACGCTTCCCGAGGCCGCACAAGCCGAGGTGTTACTGCTCGCAGCAAACAGCGAGCGGCAGCTCGGGCATTCAAAGGAAGCTGAAGCGCTTTATCGCGACATTATCGCGAAGTATCCAGATCGCGAAGAAGCAAAGGACGCTGCTTATCAACGGCTGATCAACGTTTATAACACGGACCCTTCAGCCTTGAACGCCGCAGTGGACGAATTCCTGGCAACCAATCCCACGGGCGAGCGCGCCGATCAGGCGAAGTTGTTAAAGGCCGAAGCACTTTACAAGCAGCAGAATTACACAGAGGCAGCGTCAATTTACGGAGAATTACGCGGATCTCAGCTTTCTCCAAAGCTGCGTGCCGAAGCGGCGTATAAACTTGGCTTGTGCCACGTGCAAACGAAGAACGTTACCGGCGTGATCGAAGCTTTTACGTATTACATTCAGACGTTCCCGGACAGTCCGGAAATTCCCGCAGCCATGGGTCAACGCGCGTTGGCATACGAGCAGAGCAAGAACTACACCGGCGCGCTCAACGAGTTAAACATAATCATCGCCAAGTATCCCAAAGCGCGCGAGCGCGAAGCGACCTTGCAACTAAAAGCTCTCATCCTGGGACAACAGGAAAATACCAAAGGCATGGTCGACACCTTTCGCCAGCTGCTGAAGGAGTTTCCCAAGAGCTCTGTTGCAGCGCAGGCGCAATATTATATCGGCAAAGCTGCGTTCGAGGCGAAGGACTATAAGACCGCCCTGACTGCCCTTAACACCGCGCGGCAACTGAACAAGGAGCAGTATTACAATCTGGCGTCGCTTCGGATCATTCTGTGTCAGTTTTATTTGAAGGATCAGGCCGCGCTTACGAAAGAGGTCAACGATTTCATGGCGAGTAGCCCGAGCGCAAACGTGCCGCCGGAAGTTCTCGAGTGGCTCGGCATTCAGTATTACAACGAGAAAAATTTCCAGGCCGCAGAAAAATACCTCAATGCGCTGAGCAAGATCGACAACCCTGGCAAAGTTAAGCCCGATTACTTGTTTTACCTCGGCGACGCGGCCACGAAGCTAAAGAACGTGGCTGAAGCGGACGATGCCTTCAGTAAATACTTGCAGACTGCAAAAGACCCGGCCGGAAAAGCGAAGGTGTTACTCGCGCTGGGTGCAGTCAAGATCAGCGCTCATAAGCCCGACGACGCTCAGAAGATCGCCGAAGAAATTATGGCGCTACAACCTGAGGGCCGCGTAAATGCGGAAGCGCGTTTGCTGGCAGGCGAAGTCCAGCTCGAGCGCGGAAACTTCGACGACGCCGGCAAAGCGTTCAAAGGCGTCGCTCTGCTTTACGATGATCCGGCCATCACTCCGCGCGCACTGAACAAAGCCGCGCTGGCGTATCGCCAAGCCGGCAACACCGACGAAGCAGACCGCCTCTCGCGCGAACTACGCGAGCGCTACCCGAATTACGCCGGCGGGTAGTAGCTTAGCCGACCACCGAAATTCTTCTTTGCAGCTTCCTTCGAGCTTGAAGTGCGAACTGTCGATAGGTAGCTGTGACCCGATTTCCCTTCCCTGACCCCATTTCCCGTCCTCAAAAACACTCTCGATCATGTGACATGGACCTGCTCGGCTGATCAGCTAGGATGGTGAGCGGATTGATGGCAAAGCCGCGAACGGGTGAATTCTCCGCAGCTCGGCTAGTAGCCGGCGTAACGTCTTACGTTCTTTCTCGCGGTGAAAGCGAAAGAAATAAAGTGAGACGACGCGGAAATAGATTGCTTGGGTGATCTCCGGCTGGTTAATGTTTTCTAACGCCGCCACGATAGCGTCAGTATTTTCGTTGCTGCAGCCAAGAACA
>Ga0137403_10010482_pt1 | contig 10263 bp, 9 predicted proteins | sample CZOMad2_1_16fung_FD_122057 | JGI IMG/M metagenome (GOLD analysis project Ga0137403, IMG submission 122057) | Vadose zone soil fungal communities from Angelo Coast Range Reserve, California, USA - CZOMad2_1_16fungal (Hybrid Assembly) | ecosystem: Environmental > Terrestrial > Soil > Vadose zone... | reverse complement strand
GGCCACGGGGCCTTCACCGGGCTGTTATCGGGCACTTTGACTGCCGCTTTGCATCACGGCCTCACGCTGCCTGAGGGCGCCGGAGCGGGAATCAAAGGCGGCTGGTTACAGCACATTTTCCATACGTATCCTAGTCCGTACCCCAGCGAGATGGCGCAGAACTTCTGGACCGCCATTTTTGCCTGGAGCGCATGCTTCCTGGTTACCATTCTTGTGAGTCTGCTCACGCGGCCGCAGGAGGAAAGCAAGCTCAAAGGTCTGGTGTATTCCCTGACGGAACGTCCGTCGTCCGGTGACTTGCCTTGGTACCAACGGCCGGTAGTATTGGGCCTGGTCGCGCTGGCGGGCGCTGCGCTGTTGAACATTATCTTCCGGTAGGAGAGTGGAATGAAACTTGATATCCGCATGCCGCTTGGACTTTTATTTGTGGTGCTCGGCCTTCTGCTGGCGATCTTCGGCGTAGCCAGCCAAAAAGAGTTGTATGAACGCTCCCTGGGCATCAACATCAATCTATGGTGGGGGCTGGTGCTGGTATTGTTTGGAAGCTGCACACTGCTCCTGGCCCGCCGAGGCCAGCAACGCTCAGAACAGGCTGGGGCCACGCCAACAACACAATCTTCGAACAGAGGCACAACCGGACACGAATGATCCCCGGCTCCCTCACAGCGAACCATCCGTTGCTTCCAGATGCCGCAACCCGCGCCCGAGATATCAGCAGCCGTTTCAAGGATCTTTTCGGCGAAGAGTGCCAACTCTACCGTGCGCCCGGACGTGTCAACCTGATCGGCGAACACACTGACTACAACGACGGCTTTGTGATGCCGGCGGCCATTGATTTTGATTGTTGGGTCGCCATATCGGCCAGCGATGGGAGCGAGTTTACTGTCCACTCCGTGAACCTGGGGGAAACGCGCGAATTCGATCTCGCGCATCCCCGGCCTCGCCATGACTGGAGTGATTACGTACAAGGCGTGGCCGTCATGCTGCAAAAATCAGGGCTTCCAGCACGTGGCGCGAAGATGCTGGTCTCCAGCAGCGTCCCGATGGGCGGCGGCTTAAGTTCTTCCGCGGCGCTGGAAGTCGCCACGGGCTACGCGCTGCTGGACATGCAAGACTCTCCCCGCGATCTTCTACAACTCGCGCTTGCCTGCCAGCAGGCTGAGAATGAATTTGTGGGCGCGCACTGTGGCATTATGGACCAGTTTATCTCCTGTCACGGAAAAGCCGATCACGCATTGATGCTCGATTGCCGTTCGATGGAGCATCAGCTTCTGCCAATTCCGAAAGATGCCCGGCTGGTGATCTGCAATACCATGGTCAAGCACGAAATATCAGGGGGGGAATACAACACGCGTCGCGCCCAATGTGAAGAAGGCGTGCGTTTGCTCTCCGCCGTTCTGCCCGGGATCGCAGCCTTGCGCGACGTTACCGTACAAGATTTTGAGTGGCACCGGGAACGACTTTCCCTCACGATCCAGAAGCGCTGTCGCCACGTAATTACTGAAAATCAGCGCGTCCTGGCAGCGGCTGCCGCTCTAACGCAACATGATTTGGCAAGCTTTGGCACACTCATGTTCGAATCCCATACAAGCTTGCGCGATGACTACGAGGTCAGTTGTTCAGAATTAGATTTCTTGGTGCAAGTCGCCCAGGGCATGAAGGGCGTCTACGGTGCACGCATGACAGGAGGCGGCTTTGGCGGCTGCACAGTGAACCTTGTTGCCGTGGAAGCGGTTGCTGACTTCCAGCAAAAACTGGCCTCGGCTTACCATGCTCACACCGGAACTGTTCCGGAGATCTATGTTTCCACCGCGTCCGCAGGAGTTGGTCGCGTACAGGCGCCGGGGTAAACTGCCTCTTCATGGACAAACTTGCCGAGCAACCACATCGCCGTTTCAATCCACTCACTCGCGAATGGGTCGTAGTTTCGCCGCACCGGACTAAACGGCCCTGGCAAGGAAAAATTGAAAAACTCCCCGAACCCGCGGCCATGGCCTACGACGCAGAGTGTTATCTTTGCCCCGGCAACGCGCGCGCTGAAGGTCTGCGCAATCCGCAGTACACATCCACGTTTGTCTTTGACAATGACTTTGCCGCGCTACTTCCGGAAACTTCCATAGAAGACATCGATGACAAGGGCTTGATTGTGGCTCGCGGAGAAAGAGGGATCTGCCGCGTTGTATGTTTTTCTGAACGGCATGATCTTGCGCTTGCATCCATGCCACAACCGCAAATCCGGAACGTTGTGGAGACGTGGGCGGAGCAATATCGGGAGCTCGGGCGCATGCCCTGGGTGAGCTATGTGCAGATCTTTGAAAACCGCGGCGCAATGATGGGCGCAAGCAATCCTCATCCTCATTGCCAGATATGGGCCACCGCCAGTCTGCCCAACCAAGTGGAAAAAGAACAGGCGTCGCAGATCGAGTACCACCGGCAACGAGGCTCATGCCTGCTGTGCGATTACCTTGCCATGGAAATTGAACGAGGCGAGCGCATTGTGTGCCGCAACCAGGATTTTGTTGTCCTGGTTCCCTTCTGGGCGATGTGGCCTTTTGAAGTCATGTTGCTCAGCGTCCGCCACCTGGGCGCGATGGATGAACTGACGGCAGATGAGAGCAATTCTCTGGCTGAAATCCTTCAGCGTCTCTGCATACGCTACGACAATTTGTTTGAAACCGCATTCCCTTACACCATGGGATTTCACCAGCGGCCTACCGGTGGCCAACCGCATCCCGAATGGCATTTTCACGCGCACTACTACCCGCCTCTGTTGCGGTCCGCGACGATCCCGAAATTCATGGTTGGTTTTGAAATGCTGGGCTCACCGCAGCGCGACCTGACTCCGGAGGTCGCCGCCGAACGACTGCGTTCGTTGAGTGAAGTCCACTATCGCAGCCGAGGATGAAACTTGGTCTGGATAAGAACAGGCCCATCGGAGAAAGCCGCGCGTTTTGAATGCCGGGGACTACAGCCTGCAACTTCAAGCAACCAATTCCAGCGACACTTGGGAGAATGTAGAGATCTACTATATTCGAGTGGCGCAATAAGCTACTTCCATTCGCCTTGGATTTGAAACGCCGCCCAGTAGTAAGGCGAACTCCGCCGTTTTTGCCGCCACATGCCGATCTGGGCGGCCCGCAAGGCAGCCGCCGGTCTCATCCCCTGACCTTCCATGGATTTGTAGAAACGAGCCATCAGTTCCGCCGTCGCCTGGTCGTTGACCTGCCATAAACTGGCGACCACGCGCGTGGCTCCGGCGTACATAAAGCCCCGCGTGAGTCCAACCATCCCTTCCCCTTGGATGTTCTTTCCCAGACCGGTCTCACAGGCACTCAACACCACCAAGTCAACCGGCAAATTCAAGTTGTAGATGTCCTGCAAGCCCAGAAAACCGTTTTGCGCCACTCCCTTTTCGTTGACCAAAGACAACACCAGCCCCGACAACTCAGGATGTTTGCTGTTCAGCAATCCGTGGGTGGCAAAGTGCACGATGCGAAATTGCGCCAAACCGCGGCCGGTCGCGGTAACGCGGCTGGCCTTGAAATCCACCGCCAGCATGCCTTGTCCGGGCGGAATCGTCGCCAGAATGCTCCGGGCTTCTTCGCGGGTCTTTGGCAACCGGGGCAGGCGAAGGATGGCCAAATCGGACACAGAACGCGTCAAACGATCGGCCGCAAGGGTGGTATCCACGTCTTCCTCTTGCCCCTGCGCCCCGCGGTTCGCCTGAAGTTGCTCTTTTTCATCCTTGGGTGGCATTGCACCGCTTTGCACCCGCATGTCCCGGCGATCAAAGACGGGATCAGCCAGCACAGCAATTGCTCTTTCTGGGCTTTTCCGCCCCACCGCCTCCTGCCGCAGCACCGCCAACACTGAAGCGGAAGGCAGGCTAATCACTTCGTGGCGCACCATTAAAGGGACGGTCAATAAAGGGACGGTCAACTCGTGCGGCAGGGGCAACGCCGCAAAAGGGACGTAGTGCAAAGCACCATCGCTCACGATGACCAGCCGCTTGTTCTTAGAGCGGCGTTCCCCGCGCACGGTAGGAGACGGGTCTCTGAGCAACCCGGCCACGGGACCCAGAATCATTCGGCTGAGCTGGCCAGCCACTCTCCAGTATTCGGTTCCGGTTTGGACCACACGTGCCTGCCTCTCCGCGTAGCTTTCACCTTTTATGCGACTGTTGGGCGCGGTCAACAAATCGTACGCGTGTCGCGCAGCAGCCTCGATCTCGGCTCGTTTGGGCAGTTCGTATGCCGCGACCGCATTCTTCGTCACAGCGAAAACGTAGCTGCGCTTCTCGCCCAGCGAGTACTCCAGAAGTACTGTATCTGCATCCAGCAGGCGCTCTTGAATTTCTTTCGCGTTCAACGGCTGCGGCTGCGTTAATGCGGCGTAGCCAGGACTGCTGATGCGAATCTGGCCTTCCACTTCCTGGTACTTCGACACCAGTTCGCCGATTTCTTTTGTGACTACCGCCACCTGATCGTCCCTGTGCTCCTCGGTGAGCAAGCTGAGACGCCGATTGGTTTTCGCAGCGATCGCACCCTGCAATGTCCGTTCCCGTTCAAGCAGTACGGGGTCTACCCCCTGGTGGATATTGACTTGCGCTTCCGCCAGCATCTCCAGCAAGGACCGCGCCCGCGAACGTTCCAACACCTGGAAGGCGATCTCAGGTTGTTTCTGCACCATGAGCAGATCGACGTAGTCTCTATAGTAGGCGTCAAACCTGGTGCGAAAGCCGGATCGAATCTCCTGGCCGCCACCCGAGCGGGCCGTCTGTCGCTCCAGGGCTTCCAGTCCTTGTTCAAACCGATGCGCAGCTATATCCCATTGTTGTTTGTCCAGCGCCACCTCGGCAAGCGCCAGCAAGGTATCGGCGTAGCTCGATCGACCAGTGTTTTCGCGTATCTTGAGGGCGCGCAGATAGTTTGTCTCAGCTTCCGCCGTTTCGCCTCTCTTGCGCGCTGCATCACCTAACCTTTGGAGGTCATCTCCGGTTTCACGTGCGTTCGGAGTCGTAGCTTCAAGTATCGCCAGTGCCTCTCGGTAATAGCGCTCAGCCTGGGGAAAATCCTTACGCTTCCAGGCCACATCCCCCAGCCCCGCGTACGCACCCCCAAGGTTCTCGCCTTTCGGATTCTTCTTTTGCAGGATCGCTAAAGCCTCGCGCAGATATTTTTCAGCTTGCATCAGGTCGTCTCGTTCGGCCATCAGGTCCCCGAGATTGACAAGAGTGCTGGCCACATCGAGCGAGCCGGAATCGAGTTCTTCTTTGATTTCTAAAGATTCCTTCAGCAGTTTTTCCGATGCGGCAAGCTGGCCGCGTTCGTGCATGAGGAGGCCGAGATTGTTCAGGCTGACTGCTGTTCCTCGTCCGCGCGGTTGCAGTCTTCTCTGGATGTCCAGGGCCCTCCGCTCATACTCCTCCGCCTTTGCCCAATCACCACGGTCATCCGCACTATTCGCTATATCGACAAAACATCCGGCTAGATCGTTGCTGCCAGGACGCAACTCTTCCCACAGCTTCAAAGCGCGGAGAAGATAAGGCTCTGCTTTGTCCGGATCCCCGCGCATGTTGAGAGTGTCGCCCAAATTTTGCAGGGTGGTCGCCAGGACGGTGCTTCGCGGGGAAAGATTTTCGCGCAAGGCAACGGCATGCAGGAGATATTTCTCTGACTGGTCCAAATTGCCTGTGCTTTGCAAGAAAACGCCAATCCGATTGAGATTGCTGGCAACAATGAGGCTTGCTGGGACAAGCCGCTCCTGAATCTGCAAAGCCCGGCCGACCAAAACCACTCCTTGAGCAACTTCATCGTGGTTGTAAGCCATGCGGCCGAGAGCAGTCAGAACCGAAGCCATACTCAGGCTCATGGGCTTAGAGTCTTGGAGGTTAGCCAGCGCCTGCGTGTAATACCTCTTTGCCAGTTCGTCGGCATGTTGCTGCCGAAACATGTCGCCACAGGCACGCAGTAACTTAGCGGATAGTGAGCTATCCTCCTTTACCAGTTCCACGGCCTGCTGGCAGGCGCGGTCCGCCGCTGCCCGTTCCTTGCTCGCGGCCAAAGATTCGGCTAAACGAAGCCATAGCCAGCCGGCGAGCCAGTGAGGAAGATGCTGATTCTCTGCGTCTCGCGCGGTTGCCTGCCAGTGCTCGGTTGCCTCCGCACTCTTGCCGGCCACGGCGGCCGCCTGCCCGGCTTGATGACCAGTCAATAAAGATCCCGTGACGTTTGGGCGCACCACGAGGCCCCAGGTGCCCTCCTGAACGGTAGAGTTGGGGCTCGGCCAAACCCATGATTTACCGGTAGTCCCAGTAAGTCCCTCAAGGGTTACAGCTCCGTGCGGCAGTTCCTCAATTTCTAGTTCGAGTAGGTCGAAGGGTGATTCGATCAGACCGTGATGCTCTCCCCGCACCCAACTGAGAATTACATCTCCGGGTACAAACCCCATCTTTTCCGCATCAGAATTCTTTGCAACACTTTCAATGGCAAGTCCATGCTTGAGCTCTTCCACCGATTCTCTAGAGCTGATTGCAACAGCAAGGCTCCCGCCAAGATCACCTTGTTCTTTCAAAGTACCGGCAGACGCTTTTTCTAGTGGCAACGCCGTCTGTGCGAAGACGGAAGATGACATGACAACAATAGTAATAAGATAAAGAACCGGACTGCATAACTTCGTCCTGAAGCTCCGATAAGACAAAAATCGAGACATTTTGCCACTTCATTTCGTATAGGTTGAGGGCCTAATTATCTCGCAAAACGCGATCTGCCGCCTATCCGCTCAAGGAGCTGGGCCGAGGAAGACCACACCGCCGACTCATCAATGCCAAAATCACTGACAGCGTTATACGTAAGAGTTTGTGAATCGCGAAATGATTTTCCTGGAAAGGAGTTCCTGCGGTTCGCTACAGCTATGATGGCAAGTGAGTCTGATCCAGACACTGCAATGCGATATTGCCTGAAGGTAAAAAATGGAGCTGCCACGGAAATGGCACGGAGTTTCTCGATAACCATTTAAATTTTAGAGGGGTATTTGGCCGATGAAAAAACTAATCCTACTCGCCGCTCTCGCCTTCACTGTCTCCGCTTTTGCATCCGATGTCCTTCACGTCACCTCGATACACAAGGCGACGCGGGACAACGAGAAAACATATCACACGGCTTTTAATCAGAACATCATTACCGGCACAATCGGGGACAAGCGTTATACCCTGGAGCAACTCGCATCTTGGTTCCATTATCACTTTGAGGTTGGCAGTGATTACACCGTTGTGAAGGCAACGGACAAAGAGGTCAAGGTCCGAGTTACCGATAAGAAAGGCAAACAGTCAACCGAAACACTGAACGTCATCACTGTCGAAGAGGTTGCTAAACCGTGATTCTCCGGATGACGCGCTCATATACAGCGCGGGGAATGCGAATACTTCTATAACCGCACTTGTGCATCTTCTCCCGGCGCTCCACTATGAGCACACTCTTTTCGTTCTGAAACATCCCTGAAATTGTCTGCCGGGAACAGTTGGTCATCTCGGCAACCTCGGCCACGGTGTACACCTGTTTTACATCCATTTCTATTCGCCCCTCAAGACTCTTACCGTCGTTTAATCAAAGACCGCACAGTGCCCGCTTTCCGTGTACATCCGGTTTTCAGGCTCATAAGTTTCCACAAATCGTTTTGTGGAACGCCTAATCGTGAGCTTGTAATCCGTGGCACCGCCGCTTGTGCTGTTGGAAACCGTGATTTGCGTAGGATCGACAGTTGCTTTGGTCTTGAAGGCATCTAGTACTGTGACCGTGTAAATGGTAATACGATTAGGTAGTTGGCAGAGAATGTATTTGGTTTTATAGCTGAAAAGGCCCAACTACTGAAAATGGTGGCTTCGAACTGCCGCTTTTGACGGCGTAAGTCTTTGCACCACATATAGAAAGCCCTTTGATGTGATCTTTGAAAGAGCAAAATCGAAGGAATGGCGCGCCCTAGGCGACGATTTCCGAACGCGACCTGCTAACTACTGGAGTGATTGTCTGGCGGAAGTCCCGATCAGACCTGTTGTCCCATCAGCAGTACCCTAGGAGGTACGGCGGCAAGGCAACGAACCGTCTAAAAGCCCTCCGACAATGTATCCCGTAACCCGATGGTCAGCAAACACTTGTGATCGGAAGGTTAGCATCCAACGCCGCGAGGCGCAAATGCAACTGCCAGCATCGGGCGGTAAGGGGCTAGGGTTGGTAATACGGCCAGCACATGCAAACTCTCGCTAAGCGTCGTGACGTCCAAGGAGCCGAAGATGCTTCCCGGCTCTTACCGCAGCATGGTACGGAGGCTTCTAAATCTTCCGTCATGGGCGATCCAATACTGCCGGCGTATAGAGAGGGCCTAAGCTACCGTGTCTCTCCAGCGGAACAGGGTAAACCCGTATTTCTCCTTTCGAGGAAAGGTCACCGCAAGGCGATCCGATGGAAGTGCGGGCAACAGAGGAGGGAGAAAGCGAATGCCGCTCTGTAATCGAGCGGATATCCGGTTGCGTCAGCATAGCTGGCCACATCACCGGGCTGCGAAAGCAGGGCAGACTTCCCTTTGGTCTTTCACACGAGAAAACTTGAGCAACCGGCTTACGAGGCAAAGCAGATGACGACAGCGAAAACTGTTGGTGCGGCTTCGCGCAAACCGCTGACTTGGGCGGCCATCGACTGGCAGACCGCGCAGCGCAATGTGCGTCGGCTCCAGGTGCGTATCGTGCAGGCGACGAAGGTAGGCAGGTGGGGCAAGGTCAAAGCCTTGCAACGGCTGCTCACTCACTCCTATAGCGGCAAGGTTCTTGCCGTTAGCCGAGTGACAGGAAACGCAGGTAAGAAGACAGCGGGCGTGGACGGAGTAATCTGGAACACCCCGCAGAAGAAAGCTCAGGCAGTACATGAGTTGAAGGGACGCGGCTATCACCCGCAACCCCTTCGGCGTATCTATCCCGAAAGCGAACGGCAAAACGCGTCCTCTGGGGATCCCCACGATGAAAGACAGAGCCGTGCAAGCACTTCATTTGCTCGCTCTGGACCCAATCGTGGAAACCACCTCTGACCGGAACTCCTACGGATTCCGTCAGCAACGGTCCTGCGCGGACGCCCTGGCGCAATGCTTTCTGGCACTGCGTACCGGCGCCGCACAGTGGATTCTGGAAGGCGACATCAAAAGCTGTTTCGACAAGATCAGCCACTCGTGGTTACTGGATCATGTTCCTATGGACAAGACCGTTCTGCGCAAGTGGCTGGACTCGGGCTATATGGAAAAGAGTGTCTTTCATGCCACCACGGAAGGGACTCCGCAGGGTGGCATCGCTTCCCCGGCGCTCGCTAACTATGCGCTAAACGGACTGGAGGAACTTCTGCGGAAGCTCTACCCAAAGAAGAAGGCTCTTAAGTCCCTGGGCGGTCGATATGCCTGTGTCAACTTCATCCGATACGCGGATGATTTTGTTATCACTGGCAGAACGAAAGAACTGCTGGAAGAGATCAAACCCTTGGTCGAAGGCTTTCTACATGAACGAGGGCTCGAACTCTCCCCGGTGAAAACGGTCATCACGCACGTGACCACCGGCTTTGATTTCCTCGGACAAAATGTGCGCAGGTATCCCAGTGGCAAGCTGCACATCAAGCCCTCACGGAAGAATATTCAATCCTTCCTAGAGGACATCCGAGGAACCATACGAGCTGGGCTGGGCCGAACGGCTGCCGATCTGATCTTCGTCCTCAACCGCAAAATCCGCGGATGGACGAATTATCATCGACACGCTATCAGCGGTCGCATCTTCAGCAAAGTAGATTCCGCCATCTTCACAAGTCTTTGGCAATGGGCGCGCAGGAAACACCCGACTAAGAGTCGAGGCTGGATTCAACAGAAATACTGGGGCCATCATCGAGGATGGAACTGGACTTTCTTTGGTGTCTGGAAAAAGGCGAACGGTGAGCCATCTGTAATCTGGCTCCAACACGCCCGCAGGACACCGATCCGGCGACACATCAAGGTCAGGTGTGAAGCGAACCCTTACGATCCGGTCTGGAAGGAGTACTTCGTAAAACGAAGAGCCTTTCGGAGCGGTCGTGAGGTCTACTTCACTGATCCGGCGACGCCTGAAGCCCCGCGCATTCTCAACCGTCTCCGCGTCTCTTCATGAGACGTTCGGAAGGCTTGAGCTGTGTGAGTTGGAAACTCTCACGCACAGTTCTTAGAGGACGGGGCAGGAGCAATCCTGTCCTGTCACTCGGTACT
>Ga0137403_10010479_pt1 | contig 10264 bp, 8 predicted proteins | sample CZOMad2_1_16fung_FD_122057 | JGI IMG/M metagenome (GOLD analysis project Ga0137403, IMG submission 122057) | Vadose zone soil fungal communities from Angelo Coast Range Reserve, California, USA - CZOMad2_1_16fungal (Hybrid Assembly) | ecosystem: Environmental > Terrestrial > Soil > Vadose zone... | reverse complement strand
GAGCTGAATTGGGGCCCTCATTGCTAATTTATTCACGGCTCCATAGACCGCCGCTACAGTCATTTGTACGCGGGCAATCCTGTAATGTACTCCCCCAGGATCAGTGTATGGATGTGATGGGTTCCCTCGTACGTATAGACTGACTCGAGATTGCACATGTGGCGGAAGACGGGATACTCGAGAGTGATTCCGTTCGCCCCCATCAGGTCGCGAGCCAGCCGCGCGGTCTCCAGTCCAACCCAGACGTTATTTCTTTTCGCCATCGAGACCTGTGCGAAGTGAAGCTTGCCCTCGTCCTTCAAACGGCCGAGTCTCCACGCCACAAGCTGTCCCTTCGTGATCTCCGTGAGCATGTGCGCCAGCTTGTCCTGAACGAGCTGGAACTGCGCGATGGGTTTGTCGAATTGCACGCGCCCTTTCGTGTACTCGACAGCCCACTCGTAGCACGCCATCGCGGCTCCAATTCCGCCCCATGCGATTCCGTAGCGGGCCTGATTCAGGCAACCCAATGGAGATTTCAACCCGCTGCTCTGTGGAAGCAGATTCGCTTCGGGAACCACCACATCATCGAGGATCAGATCTGAAGTGACGGAAGCGCGCAACGAAAGCTTCGCTTTGATTTCGGGGGCCTGGAATCCCGGTGTACTGGTTTCGACAATGAAGCCACGGATGTCGTCATTCACTTTTGCCCAGACAATCGCGACGTCCGCAATCGTCCCGTTGGTAATCCATCGCTTGGTGCCGTTGAGAACGTAACCTTTGTCGGTGAGCCGGGCGCGCGTCTCCATGCCTCCGGGATCCGATCCGTGATCCGGTTCGGTGAGTCCGAAGCATCCGATCTTTTCTCCCCTGGCCAGAAGCGGCAGCCACTTTCGCTTTTGTTCTTCGGATCCGAAAGCAAAAATCGGATACATGACCAGCGCGCCCTGCACGCTCACGAAACTGCGGAGGCCGCTGTCTCCACGTTCCAGTTCCTGCATGACGAGCCCATACGCGACGTTATTCATATTCGCGCAGCCGAACTCTTCCGGAAGGTTTCCGCCGAACAAGCCCAATTGAGCCATTTCGGGAATCAGTTCCTTCGGAAAGGTCGCGTTTTCGAAATGTTTGTCGATGATCGGGATCACTCTCTCGTCGACAAAACGGCGCACGGTATCGCGCACCATGCGCTCTTCATCGGTGAGCAGATCGTCGATCCGATAAAAATCGACACCCTTAAATGGCATCGGCCCCTCCAGGGTTCTTAGTGGCAGGAAATGTATAACGCATCAGGAAGAGGGTGTTCCTCTCCTGGAACAGGAGAGGTGGACGCGCCATGTAAAAAAAAGCTGCGAAGCCACCTTAGCCGGCGCGGCCGGGGTGGTCAGTTCGGCGAAACATTTCGTGTGAGCGACCACCCCGTCTGCGCCGCTTCGGAAGGGGACCTTTTTCTTTATGGCGCAGCCACCCCTCCTGTTCCAGGAGGGGAACACCCTCTTCCTGATGCCTCGTACTTATCCCGTCTAAAAGAGGCTATCATAGGCCGCATGAGACCGGATTCTGCGATCGCGATTGTCGGCGAGCTGCGACGCCATGGACATGAAGCCTATCTCGTTGGGGGATGCGTGCGCGACATGGTAATGGGGATCGAGCCGGCCGACTACGACATCGCAACCAGCGCCCTGCCCGAACAGATCACGAAGATCTTTCCGAGAACCGAGAGCATTGGCGCGCAGTTTGGAGTCGTGCTGGTGATTTACAAAGGGCGTGCATTCGAGGTTGCAACGTTTCGCTCCGACGAGGCCTATGTGGACGGAAGGCGGCCAACCGGCGTCGTTTTTACGGACGCGAAACAGGATGTCCAGCGGCGAGACTTCACGATCAACGGGCTGCTTTACGATCCCTTTGAGGAGCGCGTAATCGACTATGTGAACGGTCAGGCCGATATCCAGGCCAAATTGGTGCGTGCCATCGGCGACCCCCGGGCACGATTCGAGGAAGACAAGCTCAGGATTCTTCGCGCGGTCCGTTTCGGCGCAAGGCTCGGATACACCATCGAGCCTGCAACCTGGGAAGCCGTTCGCGCCATGGCGCCGAAGATCCACCAGGTCAGCAGCGAGCGAATTCGCGAGGAGCTTTCGCGAATACTCACCGAAGGCCAGGCCGCACGGGGTATTGAGATGCTGGAAGAATCCGGTTTGCGCAAGGAGATTCTTCCCGAGTTGCAGTTAACGGATCACCTGGAGCGGTGCCTGGAAATGTTGAGGCCCGGGATCGAGCCGGATTTCGGTATGGCTGTGCTTCTGCACTATACGCCGATAGCGCAGACACAGAGCATCGTTGAACGCTTGAAGTTTTCGCGCGCGGAGATGCATCATATAGTCGCCCTTCTCGAGAACCTCCCCAAGTTCCACCAGGTGCGCCAGATGTCGACCAGTTCTCTCAAGCGATTCTTCCGCCTTGTGCGTTTCGACGACCACCTGGAGCTTGCACGCATCCACGCAGCCGCTGCCGGCGAAGACGTTGAAGACTACAACTATGTATTACGCAAGCGCCAGGAATGGACGGACGAGGATATTGCGCCGAAGCCGTTGATTTCCGGCGAAGATCTGATTGCGATCGGATTCCCGCCCGGTCCCGTATTCAAGGAGATCCTGACTCGCGTCGAGGATGAGCAGCTTGAAGGCCGGCTTACGGACTCCGCCGGGGCACTCGACTTTGTCCGGAGGCATTACGGAAAGTCATGAAACTCGCTGCCGCACTTCTTCTTGCACTGAATCTCAATACCGCGACTGTCCAGCAGCTCCAGGCACTGCCGGGCGTTGGTCCCGTCCTCGCCAAACGTATCGTCGAATTCCGGCAGAAAAAGGGCGGTTTCAAACGAGTCGAGGAATTGCTGGCGGTACCGGGCATCAGCGAGAAAAAGTGGAAGGTCCTTCGGGAGCGCGTAGAGGTGAAGTGATGAACTGTAGCGGCGCTCTATGAGCGCCGGTTTTCGGCGGTCATAGACCGCCGCTACAGCTAGTGCTTGTCGTCATCCCCGCTGAAAACGCCACCGAAGAATTTCCCGATGCCGCGCATCACCTTGCCGATTCCTTTTCCGGTTGCGGTCATGCCGTCTTCAATGGCCTGCGAGATCCGGAGGCCATGCAGCGGACAATACGCCGTCGGCGCGGTTCCGGCAATGAAGACTTCCTCGAACGTGTTTTCGCAGGAAGGATTCGCAAGCAGCAGGCTCTCCGTGTCGATCTTTGCCGATTCGATGCCGGGCGGCCGTACGAAGGCCATGGAGTCGGGATCCGGCGGCGGATATACCTGCGACGCCTTCAGCATGAACTCCGTCCAGATCGGCAGCGCCGAGCGTGCACCTTCCAGGTTGAGATCGCGATTATCGTCAAAACCAACCCAGGCTATCGCCAGCATGTCTTTGGTATAACCGGCAAACCAGCCATCGCGCGACGTTCCGGTCTTTCCGGCCGCCGGCAGCTTGAAGCCCCGCGCGCGAACCCCGGCGCCGGTTCCGGAATTGATCACGCCTTCCATGAGGTATGTCATCAGGTAAGCCAACTCCGGCCGCATCACTTCCTGAGGTTCGAATTTGTAGGCTTTATTCGTCGATCCGTCCCCAGAAGTCACTCGAAGCAGCGCGTGCGGCTGCATGCGGCGGCCTTCATTGGCAAATGCGGTGTACGCGCCAGCCATTTCCAGCGGTGTGACTTCAAAGGCGCCGAGAGCGACTGAGGGATATCCCTTGATCTTGGCATTCAGCCCCATGCGCTTAGCAAACTGGGCCACACGGTCGTAGCCGATGCGCTCGGCAACTTTGATGGTCGGCACGTTCAAAGAGTTTTGAAGAGCCGTGCGGACAGTGACGACACCGCGATACTGCTGATGGTAATTGTTGGGTTCGTACGGCTTGGGCATGCCCTGGTAGACGAACGTGGTGGGCTCATCCACCAACGTCGTAATCGGTGTGATCACGTTAGAGCGAGTAGCGGCGGCCTGGGGATCTGTGGCTGCCTCTTCTGCCGGCGGTGTCGTCTGATCAGGCTTGGCCGTGTCGGTTGCCGGCGGGGCACCTTCAAGCGGAGCACCGTCGAAAGCCGTCTCGAATGCGGCCGCATAGACGAATGGTTTGAAAATCGATCCCGGCTGACGGAATGCCTGAATGATGCGGTTGTATTGGCTCGCGCCGTAATCGCTGCCCCCCACCATCGCCTTGATCTCGCCGGTGTGCGGATCGAGCGCGATCAAAGCTGCCTGCGGTTTCGGAAGATTGTCAGGATTCTTGCTCCGTTTGCGCTGCGCCGCCAGTTGCTCGTCCGCGAACTTCAATCCCTTTTCCACGGCTTCGGTGGCTGCTTTCTGAAGCACCGGGTCGAGCGTCGTATACACGCGAAGGCTGTTGCTGGTCAGCGCTTCTTCACTGAAGTCCTTGAGCAGCTCCTCGCGAATGAAATCGACGAGATAAGGCGCGTCGGTGGCGTCGATCTTGATTGGGGCGACTTTCACTTCCGTTTTTTTGGCCTCTTCAAGATCTTTGTCGGAGATCGGGCCCATCGAGCGCATCGCGTTCAAAATGAGGTTGCGCCGCCTCTTTACATCGTCGGGATGCCGGGTTGGAGAAAAGGCTCCGTTGGGAGCCGGAATGATGCCCGCGAGCGTTGCGGCCTCCGCCAGTGTCAGTTGATCCAGCTCTTTTCCGAAGTAGGCCGACGAAGCTTCACCGAATCCGTGAATGCTGAATGACCCGCGCTGGCCCATGTAGATATCGTTGGCATACATGGTCAGGATTTGTTCTTTCGTCAACCGCTGCTCGAGGATCAGGGCAATACACGCTTCGGCCATCTTGCGCTTCATCGAGCGATCGAGATTGAGAAAGAACATGCGGGCGAGCTGTTGAGTGATCGTGCTGGTTCCGCGCACCCGCTCCGATTCGCGGACGCTTGCAACCAACGCGCCGGCGAGCCGCACAGGATCGATTCCCCAGTGATGGAAGAAGCGCTGGTCTTCCGCGGCCAACAGCGCATTGACAAGATTCTTCGGCAGGTCATTGAATTCGACGATGCGCCGCTTCTGCCGGGTCTCGTCGAAAAGATTGGTCACCAGTTCCGCGGGAAGCCACGCTTCGGTCGCTTCGCCGCCCGGCTTCACGATGCGTGAAAGTGAAGTCTTTTGGAATTCGAGGCGCAACGTGTCGCCGATCTTTGGCCGAATGGTTATCTTGTTTTGGCTGACTTCGTATGCGCCGTCGTCGGAACCTCCCTTGGCCGCTGGCTCGAATCCAGCGCGCTGAAGGCGTACTACAACATCGTCCGCGGTCACCTTCTGGCCGGGGTAGATGCGATAAGGTGCGGCGTAGATCTGGGCGGTGTTCTTGAAGATTTCTCCGCTCAGTTTTCTGTCGATGATCCTCGCGTAATAGTTGTAGTAGTAGAGGACGGCGGCCGAGGCACCGATGAAAAAGAACAGGAAAATGGAAAGAGCAACCTTGAAGTGCGTCGATCTGATGACATCGGCAAACTTCGGCAGCTTGAACGATTTGGACTTCTTATCCTTATTTTCTGTAGGCTTACGTTGAGCCATATTCGCGGATTATAACACCCTGAAAATCCTAACCCGGGTCGGAGTTTAGAATTGCAATTTTTGGGCCTTTTTTGAACGCGGGCTAAAGCCCGCGACTACATTCAGGCCAAACGTGGATCCCCAATGTAGTCGCGGGCTTTAGCCCGCGTTCATGCCAGATACCTTAGTTTCCCCGGAGCACCTGTTCCCAGTTCACAATCATGTCCTCGTATCGCAGCCGAACAACAGAGTCTTTGACGTGCGTGAGATTAATACGCATGTTCGCGATAGCGCCGCGAAGAGACGAGCGCAGCATTTGGAGGCCCACTTGAAGGTCCGACGCCACATTGGCATAGATAATCGAACGCAGACTCTCCAGAACGCGTAGGGCTTCCGCGGCGCAATTCGCGGTTCGCGAGGGAATTTCTGTGGCGCGTATGAGCGCCTCCTGAATGGCTTTATCACGATCTTGCGACGTCTTTGGCAATTTGTAAGCGGTCAGAACCCGGTTGTACGCTTCGGCGTCCGCATCGACCAATTCGAGCAGCGCGGAGGCGTAAGGTGCCAGTCGATCCAGAGCGTCGGCATACCGGTCGGCGTGCTGCTGAAAATCCCTTTTTTCCCGGGTAATCCGAATGGCCATTTGACCGAGAGCCGCGCCCAGTGCGCCGGCCAGCGCTGCAACGCTTCCGCCGCCCGGAACGGGTTCGGCCGAAGCGACTCGATCCACGAAGCCCCGAATACTCTCGGCCATGCCCGGCGGGGCTGCCCGTACACCGGCCATCACCTCCTCAAGCCGGTTCTCGAGAATCATTTCGGGCCGGAAATTCTCGACTCGAAGAGAGGACACCGCGACCTGATCGAGCGCTTTCTGCGGGACCAGCCCCACAATTTCACTTCCCACGATACGGGCGCCATGACGCTCGGCTTCGGCTCGAACGGCTTCGAAAACGACTTCAATGGAAGTCTGCTCGTAATCGGTTAGATTCATCGAAACTTGCGCCTGATTTCGTTCCTTCAGGAGAAGCCCCATGGCTTTCACGTACGGGAATCCGCCGCTTGAAGAGCGGATGCGCTTCGCGATGAGTTTGGCCAGGTCGACGTCGGGTGTGTCGAGGTTGATGTTGTAGGCGATGAGTGGCTTACGCGCGCCGACTACGGTTGCTCCGGCAGTCGCGTGAATACGTGCCTCGCCAAAGTCCGGCGTGCGGTCCGGATTCGTTGCAATCTCGTCACGTAGTACTTCGAACTGGCCCCTGCGAATGTTTTCAAGATTCGTCCGCTCGGGCCGGGTGGCCGCGGCCTCATATAGATAAACGGGGATATGGAACTTTTCCGCGATTTCGCGGCCGACACTCTTCGCGATCTGGACGCATTCGTCAAGTGTCACGCCGCGGATGGGGACAAAAGGAATCACGTCCGCCGCGCCGATTCGCGGATGCTCGCCCTGGTGCTTCGTGAGATCAATATGGCGCAGCGCGACTTCGACGCCGCGCACGGCGGCCCAACCGATCGACTCGGGCGAACCTACGATGGTGATGACCGCCCGATTGTGATCCGCGTCCATTTCCCGCCCGAGCAGATAGACACCGCTGACCGAAGTGATCGCGCTCACGATCGCGTCCACAACTTCCGGCCGTCGCCCTTCGCTGAAATTCGGCACGCATTCCACGATTTTGTTCATAAGAACCTTTTATCACGATTTGCTGCGGCTCTTACTGTAGCGGCGCTCTATGAGCGCCGGTTTTTCCTGGAATCAACGAATACCGGCGGTCATAGACCGCCGCTACAGCAGACGCACCAGTTCGCCGCGTTTGAACGTCGCGGTGCAGAAGTTGACAGCTGCGAAATAGGGGATCTCCCGATAGTCCGTCACGTCGTAGACAGCAATGTCGGCTTGCTTACCGCGCTCGATGGAGCCAAGACGATCCTGGCGGCGAACAGCACAAGCTCCATTGATTGTCGAGGCAACAATAGCCTCCGCAGGTGTCATCCGCATTTGAGTGCACGCAAGGGAGAGAACGAATTGCATATTCAGCGTCGGCGACGTGCCGGGATTGAAGTCCGTGGCCAGGGCCACAGCCGCTCCCGCTTCGATCAGCCTGCGCGCAGGGGCGTAGTGTTTCTCGCCGAGCATGAATAAAGTGGAAGGCAGCAGGGTCGCTACAACGTCCGAAGAGCCGATGCGTTGGATATCGGGATCGGTTATTGCTCCGAGGTGGTCCGCGGAAGTCGCGCCCACTTCCACCGCCAGTGCGGCGCCTCCCGACGACTGAAACTCGTCGGCATGAATCTTCACATGCAAACCCAGCGATTTTGCCTTGATGAAAATCCGCCGCGCTTCGCCGGGCGTGAAAACTCCGGGCTCGACGAAGACGTCGCAAAACTCGGCCAGGCCGCGGGCATCTATGGAAGCGAGGTCTTCAATCACCTTATCGATGAACGCCGCTCTGTTGTTTTGAAATTCGGCGGGCAGTGCGTGCGCGCCGAGGTAGGTGGGCACGACTTCGAGTATCGGCACCGAGCGCATGGCTTCCAGCATTCGGATCTCGTTTTCCAGATTCAATCCGTAGCCGCTCTTCGCTTCAATTGTCGTCGTGCCATATTCGAGGAACCGGCCGGCAAATCGCACGCCGAGCTCCGCGCACTCGCGAACCGCTTTGACGCTCGAGAAAATTCCACCTCCACGAGCGAGGATGTCCATGTACGGAGTACCTTCGATGCGCCATTCGAATTCGTCGGCGCGAGTGCGGGCAAAGACAGCGTGAGTGTGCGAGTCGACGAAGCCGGGAAGCGCAATCTTGCCGGTGGCGTCAAACGCGGGGGCGCTTTTGTCGGGTAATTGGTCTGTGGGACCAACCCAATCGATCACGCCGTCGCGAATTGCGACCGCACCGTCGTTAATCACGCGAAGTTCGCGAAGTTCGGGGCCGCGGCGTGGACGAGAGGCTCCGGCAACGGTCACAAGTTGGCCAGCATGGACGATATTCAGCACGTCGTACGGAGAATTGTATCCGCTCCCAGCGCAACCTTGTCAAATTCCGGCAAAACTTCCATGACTGAAACCCGGGAGCGCGCTCGCGCGATCGGAATTCTGTCGATTTGACAGCGACATACGGAAGGGAAGGACGGAGATGAGTGGCAGGCGAGTTGCAATACAAGCGCGACACCACCAGTCGAGGAGGTCATTCCATGGATGTGACGTATGTGGGACTGAATCTGACGTCTCAGCTCATCGAGGTGGCGGTCCGGCCTACCGGTGAACGATGGAAAACGGACTTCGCCGATGAAAACATCTCGGCGATGGCCACAAAGCTCAAGGATATTCAGCCAGAGCTGGTTGTGATGGAGGCCAACGGTACATTCGAGCTATCGGTGGCGGGAATTCTCGCAACCCAGGGCCTGCGTTTTGCTCTCGTCAATCCACGAAATATCCGTGAATTTGCCCGCGCGATTGGAAGGATGGGCCGCGCGGATTACGGCCAGGCGGGTCTGCTCGCATACTTTGCCGAAATCGTTCACCCGCAAGCCCGGCCGCTGCCGGAGGACCTGGTGCAGAAGTTGCGAGAACTTCGGGCGCGCCGTGAAGAGATCACGGATATACTTCAGGTCGAACGCAACCGGCTGGAAAACGCTGCCGCGACGGTTCAGAAAGGTGTGCAGAATCACATCTTTTTTCTGGAACGGAGCATTGCGGCCCTGGACGAGGAGTTCAATCGCGCAGTCCGGGCCAGTGCCGCCTGGCGATAAAGGATCTGAGTAATTTCAGATCTTGATTCCTTTTCTGCGGGCGAAATCGCGGGCGTCATCGTAGCCGGCGTCCGCGTGGCGTGCGACGCCGATACCCGGATCGTTGGTCAGAACGCGATTCAGGCGCTCGTCCATCTCCGGAGTGCCGTCGGCGACAATCACCTGTCCTGCATGCAGGGAATAACCGATTCCCACGCCACCTCCATGATGGAATGAAACCCAGCTTGCTCCGGACGCGGTGTTGAGCAGAGCATTGAGGATCGGCCAGTCTGCGATCGCGTCGCTGCCGTCCTTCATGCTTTCGGTTTCCCGGAAGGGAGAAGCCACCGAGCCGCAATCCAGGTGATCGCGCCCGATCACCACGGGCGCCTCGACCTTGCCGGTTTTCACAAGATGGTTGATGCGCTCGCCGAACTGAGCGCGTTCGCCGTAACCGAGCCAGCAGATCCGCGCAGGCAACCCCTGAAAGCGGATCTTCTCTCGCGCGAGACGGATCCAGCGGTGCAACACTTCGTCTTCGGGGAACAACTCCAGCACGAGATCGTCCGTGACCGCGATGTCGCGCGGATTTCCCGAAAGCGCCGCCCACCGGAAAGGCCCGCGGCCTTCTGCAAACATCGGACGGATGTAGGCGGGAATAAACCCCGGGAAGTCGTATGCGTTCTTTACGCCGCCTTCGAAAGCCTCGACGAACCACCTTCGGACGTCTTCTACCTTCTTTTTGTGCACCGCGAGGTCTGCCTATGTAGTGCCAGAAAAGGCACAATAATAAATGAATGAGTAAAGCCGCCGCAATTACCCATGGCATCCGGGTGTTCCAGAGCAGTGGGTAATCAGTAACTATGCGGGTATAAATTTTTTTGAGCATATAAAGGTTTACTGGTTAGTTATGTATCATGCATCGAAGAACCTGCGGGAAGAAGCCGAAATATCCCGGAAATATTTTACCGTGATCTTACTTTCTCCCAGT
>Ga0137403_10010478_pt1 | contig 10264 bp, 10 predicted proteins | sample CZOMad2_1_16fung_FD_122057 | JGI IMG/M metagenome (GOLD analysis project Ga0137403, IMG submission 122057) | Vadose zone soil fungal communities from Angelo Coast Range Reserve, California, USA - CZOMad2_1_16fungal (Hybrid Assembly) | ecosystem: Environmental > Terrestrial > Soil > Vadose zone... | reverse complement strand
CAGGCTGACCGTCAGCGGATAGGTGATCTGGTCTTCCAGTTCCTGAGGCGACCGCCCCATCCAGTCGGTAAAGACAATCACCTGGTTGTCCGACAGGTCGGGAATGGCGTCGATCGGCGTCGTCAAGAGCGCCCAATAGCCCCAGACCCCCACTAAGAGGAACAACGCGATGACGAGGAAGCGATTGCGTAATGACACCGCGATGAGCCAGTTGATCATGCCTGTGCTCCGAATCTCTCAGCTTGCACGCTCGTCGAGACATTGCCCCAAAAAGCGTCTAGCGCTGCTTATGCCAAATTTTCGCCCTCGGCGAACGTTCAGCACAAGGCAGAGTCATCCCGAAAAGACGCCGTCCTCGGGCGCAGGAGAGCAAGCCTCATGCGCCGTCGCGCCAGCTGAGACTATGTGCGATGGCGAAAGAGAATCCGCAGAAGACTATGCGCTGGTAGGAAGAGACCTTGGAGGGGGCTCAGGAACTTTGAGCACGGTCATGAGTGGATGTTCAAGAAACGGCATCGGTACAGACTCGATGGCAAAGAGAGCCGCCTGGGATAGGCTACTAGGTGGCACACAAAAGGTCAGCGTACATGCCCCTTCACAGCCGCCCATCACGGCACAAGCGCTAAAGGCCATGCCAATAGGCCCTAAGATGGCCCAGAGGATTAATACTATCCCGGCGATCCAACGCCGTCGAGTGTGACTCATCATTGCGCCGCTCTCTAAAGCAAGAGAAATCGCACTCATCAAAGGGTGTGGGGAATTCTGAAGTGCCCTCAATATAACACGACTGGGCTCAGGATACACTGAGTTTCTCTTGTATGCTCATTCCACTTCACATATGGTCGACGTCCTCACGGACAGACCCTTCGGCCGACAGAAGTGGGGCAAAGGAGCCTTGGGAGCACTCACAGACCATGGGGTTTTGCATCGTGTTCTTGGAGTGGCCCCATGGTTGGTAGGTGGCTTCCCGCAGGGGAACCATCGGGAAGCCCGGGATCATGGATGCCGCCTCCTTGATGACCTTGATGTCCACGCCGGTCGCTTCCCCTGCTAGTACGCGATCACCCGCGCCCAGGATCAGCGCCGACGCGCCAGCCAATCCCTGCAGCAGCATCGTACGACGATCGACATCCGCTAGTGTTCAAAGGCATGGATGGCAAGCCTGATGCCGATCAACACCAGCCCGGTCGCAAGGATGAGGCTGATGCTGCGCCCTGAAAGGTGTTGCGAGAGTCGCGCCCCCACTTGTGCCCCGACAACCACCCCGAGTCCTAAGAAGAAGGTACGTCGGTGACCGTGCACGAAACTTCCCGCCAGCAGGTGCGCCACGCTCCCGATGCAGCTCATGATCAACACTATGAACTGCGACGTCGCAGTCGCCACGTGCAGAGGAAAGCCGAGGAGGTAGACCAGCACCGGCACCTGGAAGGGGCCACCACCGATCCCGAACATGCTTGAGATCCCCCCAATCACCATACTGACGAGCACACCCAGTCGATTGCTGAACGAGTAGCTGTAACTCGTCCCCTTAAAATCGGTTAGCGTATGCGTCACATGGCGGCGGTAGACGCGCGCGTCGCGCGGGCTGGGGGTGGGCCGTAGAAGGATAAAGGTGGCGAGTGTGAGGACCAGGATGCTGAAGAACAGGTCGAAAAGCTGGCGGGACAGCAGGCTGGTGGCGTAGGCACCGAGCACGGCACCTGGGACGGTGGCGGCGCCGAATAAGAGTCCTGCCCGGTAATCGATGCGATGCATGTGGCCATAGGCAAGTGTGCCGGAGAGCGCATTCAAGAACACCACCGCGAGGGAGATACTGGCGATCGTGCTGGGTGCCTCCCGCGGGTAGAGTAACAATAGCGCCGGTACGAGTAAAATTCCCCCACCGGCGCCGATCAACGTCCCATACGCCCCGACCGCAGCACCCAGCAATGTCAGCAGCGGATAAGTCCAGAACACGACGGGGCTCTCCTTGCCCTGCTGCGAACCATCTCACTATAGACTAGCCACTGGGGCTCAATCTTTCCAGGGGATGAGCAGTGCCACGCCGGCGATGATAGTCATCACGCCGATGAGTCGCTTCATGACGGCTACCGGTAGCAGATCGATCGTCATCACACCCACCAACCCTCCCACCAGGCTGCCAAGGGTCAACGCCAGTGTGGCCCCCCAGGGAATTCCGCCAGAGAGGTGACGATAGACCCCCAAAGCCATGAGATACCCCAGCCCCCCAATGACGGAGAGCACCACGCCTTCTTTCGGAGGGAATTGGAACACGAGTAGCAACATTGGAGCGGTGATCAATCCCCACCCAATGGCGGTGCCCGAGGAGATGGCGCCCGCCACTAGGCCCAGCACAACCAGCTTGACGTAGAGATCCATACGGCGTTTCTCAGCCTCCACCATTCATAGCACGGTCCTCCATCTTCAAGCCTTGGTCGGACTCAGCCTTTGACCGCCCCCGCCGTCAGCCCTGCCACGTAATACTCGACAAAGAACGAGTAGATAATCGCCACTGGTACCGACCCCAGTAACGCACCGGCCATTAACGGTCCCCAGAAAAACACATCGCCGCGGATCAGTTCGCTGACCACGCCCACTGGAATCGTTTTAATCTCGGTTGATGACAGAAACACCAGGGCGTAGATGAATTCATTCCACGATAGCGTGAAAGCGAAGATGCCAGCCGATAGAATGCCCGGCAGGGCCAGGGGCAAGATGATTTTGACCATGGCCTGCAGACGCGTGGCACCATCGATCATGGCGCACTCCTCCAATTCGCGTGGGATAGTTTTGAAATAGCCCATGAGAAGCCAGGTGCAGAAGGGGATCAGGAAGGTTGGATAGGTTAGGATGAGCGACCACGGGCTGTCGAGCAAGCCAAACGTCCGCACCACATCCGCCAGCGGGATGAACAGCAAAGTCGGGGGCACCAGATAGGTGACGAAGATCCCCACCGCTATGCCTCCCGCTCCCCTGAAACGCAGACGCGACAGGGCATAACCCGCCATGATGCCAGTGACCAACGAGATCGCCGTGGAGAGAATCGATACGTACAGCGTGTTGTAGGCCCAGGTCAGGAAGATCGTCTCACGCAGCAGGTAGCGGAAATGCTCCAGTGTCGGGTGCAGCACATAGAGCGGATTCATGCGGACATTGTACAGCTCGGCGTTGGGCTTGATCGACGTGATGAACATCCAAAAGAACGGAAACAGGGTCACGATAAGGAAGAACCACAGCGGCAGATGAAACAGCAGGATGCGTTCGAGAGGGCGTTGTCGCATGGGCTCACTCCTTGCGTAGATACATCAGCAGGATGACCACGATGACCACCAAAATGGGGAACATCGTCAGGGAGATCGCTGCCCCTTCACCAAGCGATCCAGACACGACGCCCACTTGATACGCCAGTGTGGCGAACAAGTGCGTGCTGTTGGCTGGGCCACCGCGCGTCAGCACGTAGACCAGTTGAAAATCGGCGAAGGTCCAGATAATCGAGAAGAGCAGCACGACCAGCAGCACGGGCTTGACCATCGGCAGGGTGATGTAGCGGAAGCGTTGCACAGCGTTGGCACCATCGATGGCCGCGGCCTCGTAGAGCTCCTGCGAGATGGTCTGCAGCCCGGCCAGCAGCGAGATGGCGAAGAAGGGAATGCCCCGCCAGGCATTGACTACGATAATGGAGATCATCGCCAGGACCGGATCGCCCAGCCAGCTGATGCCACGTTGCACCAGACCGAGGTAGCGCAGGAACCAGTTCAGGACGCTGAATGTGGCGTCGAACATCCACAACCAAGCCAGGGTGCTCAGCACGGTGGGAATGATCCATGGCAAGAGGAAAGCTGCACGCACCAGTCCCTTGCCACGGAACGTATTGTTCAGGACCAACGCCAGCGCCATCCCGAACCCCAGCTTGAGAACCGTCGCGGCAGCGGTGTAGATGAAGGTGTTTTGGACCGTACGGGTAAAGATCGTGCTATCCGCATTGCGAATGAAATTCTGCAGCCCGACAAAAACTGGTTCTTGACCGACCAACCAGTGGCTCAGGCTCATGCGGATGCCGAGGATGAAGGGGTAGGCGATGAACAGTATGAGAATAAGCCCGGCCGGCGCTACCATGGCATAGCCCATCGAGCTGTCGCGTTCCAAGAATAGTCGCCACTTTGCTGGTCTGTAGACTTTTTCCTTAGGCAGAGCTACGTCGGAGGTCATCATACGCGTCTCCCTCGCACAATTCTCACTCGGATCGCGACCCTACGCCCCATACACCTGCTTCAACTCACCAGACGCCCACTTGATGGCCTCTTTTGGCGGAGTCCCCTGCACCGCCTTGGCAAACATGTCGACGATGATGTACTTCGACCAGGCTTCGGCCGCCTTGCGACTGGCCGGACCTGCGTAGCCGAAGTGTCGCCCATACTTGACGCTATCCTTGAAGGGCTCTACCTGAGGGTCTAACTCGCCCCACATGGGGTCCTTGGCGAAGACCTTCGTGGGAGACGTGCTGTAACCCTGACCGGCTTTCAGCCACTCGACATAGTTGTTGTATTCCATCAGATATTTGATGAACTCCTTGGCTGCCTCCTTGTTCTTGGAGTAGCCCATGATCGCGTTCTCCCAGGTCGCATGGGGGTGGTAGCGGCCATGGGGTCCGGCCGGAAAATAGGCATGGTTCGTGAGTGGCACCAGGTGTGGAAAATTGCGCTTGGCCTCAACCCAGATGCTGGCGCCATTGAAGGTGCAAGAGATCTGCTCCGCGAGGTAGGCACGGTTGTTGTTGGCGTCATCCCAGGCCAGACCACCCTCGTCGCAGGCGTCCTTCCAGAAGCCCACAGCGAAATCGAGCGCATCCAGCGTCTCCTGACTATCGAGCGCCACGGTCTTGCCGTCGGTTTCAACCTCCTTGGCGCCAAACGCCCACAGCACCGCGTAGCAAAAGATCGGCGGATCACCCAGACTATGCCCAAGGGCCTGCCCGATCGGGTGGCCGTTGGCTTTCAGCTTCTTGCCCACCTCACGATACCCCTCCCAGGTGTCGGGGAACTTCTCGTAGCCCACCTCTTTGAACCAATCGATGCGGTACGTGGAAGCCGGGGAAACGATCGAATGGGGGACAGCCCGCCAGCGACCATTCACGAAACTATGCGATTTCGGCAGGTCGTAATACCCTTCCCCCTTGCGTCCCAGTTCCTCGGCCAGCTCGTCGACCGGCTCCAGCCCGGCTTCATAGAGATGCGGCCAGTTATGTGCTAACTGAATGATGTCAGGGCCAGCTTTGCTCTCGATGGCGACCGTCGTGCGCGCCTGGATATCGTTCATGTTAATGGTTTCAAAGGCCACTTTGGCGCCAGTTTGCTTCTCGAACCCAGCGATCTGCTTTTTGAGTGCAGCATCATGGGCGGGGACGAAGTTCACCCACTGCAGATAGGTGAGTCGTGTGCCCTGCAACTGCGCCGGGGCCTGGCCGGCGGCGACAGGGCGCACGCTGCCGAGCATCGCAGCTCCCGTGGCCAGCCCTGCTATATGCAAGAAGGCGCGCCGGTTCATCGATTGGGTTACAGCGCTGCGGCTCAGCTGCTGATCGTCTGCCATCGCTCACCCCCCTTGCCTATTGGAATGCCTGGATGATCGCTATCACGCCGGCCGTAGCTTCGCAGAAAATGCTAATAGTGTCAAATCTTTCTGATGCTGCAGGGCGAGGCATCGCGCCGGCCATATGGCCGCCGAAGAGAGACTACGGCGCCTGCATGCGCAGGGATCTGGCAAGACAGTGGGAAGGGGATTCGTCTATGTTCCGCTGAGAATCTCTTCGAGGCACGTGAAACGGTTCGGCAACGGTGTGGCCCACAACCAGGAAGCATTTATCCAGAATCCTGGGAGGACGGCCGAGGACACCCTACCTGCGGTGACAATGTCCTCTGTATAGCTCCCCACCTGCCGACGATCCAGGATGATCTGACGTAACGCCGCATCGATAAACCAGACCTCTCCCACACCCGCCTCGCGATAGATCAGGCGTTTATCACGAAGGTCATAGCGGCGATTGGATGGCGACAAGACCTCGACCACCAGCTCCGGCACGCCCTCGAATTCCTTGGGCAGCGGCATCGGCACGCGCTCTTGGCGGATGAAGTACACGTCGGGCGCGCACTTACGTTCCGGTACGAGACGAATTAGGGAGTCTGGGCCGAGCACGACACCCAGCTCCTGCGCATCGCTGTAAAAGCTCATGACCCCCCTCATGAATCCAGCCATATCGTCATGCTCCATCGAGGCTGGTGAGTGTATGATCATCACTCCATCGATTAATTCCGCCTTGGCGTCTTCATCCACCAGCTCGTCAAACATCTCTTCGGTGACCTCGTAGACCTGAATCATGAAGGGCAGATCAATAGTCTTGAGACCGCATTTGATTTCGATCATGACGCAATGCTCCTCTAGTGCGCCTCAAACCAGTTGCGGCCGGCGCCAACGTCGACCTGGATGGGGACGGCAAGCTGTATGGCACCCTCCATTTCTTCGACGACAAGCGGCTTCACCGCCTCAAGCTCGGCCACGGGCACTTCGAATACCAACTCGTCATGCACCTGCAGTAGCATCTGCGCGCTAAGCCCTTCACGCCGCAAGCGTTCCCTGATGTTGATCATCGCCAGCTTGATGAGGTCGGCGCTGCTTCCCTGGACTGGGGTATTGATGGCCATATTCTCCGCCGCGACGCGAATCCCCTGGTTGTCGCTGAATAGTTCTGGCAGGTAGCGCCGCCGCCCGAGCAGGGTCGTGACATAGCCCTGCTCTCGCGCCTTGTTGATAGATTCGACGGTGTACTGATGCACGCCTGGATAGGTGGCGAAATAGGCTTCGATGAAGCGTTTCGCCTCCTCCAGGGAAATGTCGTTTTCGCGCGCAAGGCGTGTTGGTCCCATGCCATAGATCACACCGAAGTTGATGGTCTTCGCCCGGGCTCGTTGCTCGGCGGTCACCTGCTCGGGCGGAATGCCAAAGATTTTGGACGCGGTGCGGCGGTGCACATCTTCCCCGGAGCGGAACGATTCGATCAAGGTCGCATCCCGTGATAGATGGGCCAGGATGCGCAGCTCGATCTGCGAATAATCCGCCGACAGTATGCAGCGATCATCGGTTTCGGCGATGAAGGCCTTACGAATTTCCCGTCCCAGCTCGGTGCGGGCTGGAATGTTCTGCAAATTGGGGTCCGATGACGACAGGCGGCCCGTGGCCGCCACCGTCTGGTTATACGACGTATGGACGCGCCCCGTGCGAGGATTGATCAATTGCGGCAGGGCATCGACGTAGGTGGATTTGAGCTTGGCCAACTGCCGATACTCCAGCATCTTCTTCACGAGCGGATGGCCTGTGAATTGCTCCAGGGCGGCAACATCCGTGGAGTAGCCAGTTTTGGTTTTACGCACCCGTTTGATGCCCTGAGCTTTCTGAATCTCCAATTTCTCGAACAAAATCCGCCCCAATTGTTGGGTGGAGTTGATATTAAAAACCTCACCGGCCAGCGCATGGATGTCCTGGGTCAGCGTCAAGAGCTGGCGCTCCATCTCCTGGGCCATCTGCCGCAGGAGGGGCACATCGAGGCAGACCCCCGCCTGCTCCATCTCTTTGAGGACCACTATCAGCGGGATCTCGACGCGCTGAAAGAGGTCCCAGGTCGCCGTCTCTTTGAGCTTGGTCTCCAGGAGATCTCGCAAGCGCCAAGTGACATCGGCGTCCTCACAGGCGTAGCGGGCAACATCCTCGATCGGGACCTCACGCATCGTGCGCTGGGCCCTACCGGAGCCGATGAGGGCGGTGATGGGGATTTTCTTAATCTGCAGATATTCCAGAGCCAGTGCGTCCAGGTTGTGCTGACGCCCAGAGGGGTTCACGACATAGGAGCCCACCATGGTGTCGAACTCGACGCCCTGCAGCTCAATGCCGTGGCGGCTGAGGACTAACATGTCATATTTGATATTCTGACCACATTTCAAGATCGCCGGGTTCTCCAGAATCGGCGTCAACCCCTTGAGCACATAGGCCCCATCGTCAGACTGGGGATCCTCAGGGAACTGCAGCGGCACACAATAGGCCTCGCCGGGCAGCCAAGCCAGCGAGACACAGACCAGCTCAGCGTTCAATGGATCGAGATCGGTGGTCTCGGTATCGACCGCAAAGCGCTCAAGCGTCTGCAGTGTCTGGCACAGGTGATCGAACTCGGCGCGGGAGCGTATGAGTTGGTAACCTTGATGATCGGCTTCGGCATGTACAGCGACCTGCCTCACCAGGCTGCCGAACTCCAGGTCCTGGAACAGGGCCGTGAGACGGACGGCATCGCGCGGCCGTGGCGCCAGATCAGATGGGGAGTAGGGGAGGGGTACATCGAGGTGAATCGTCGCCAGCTCCTGGGACAGGCGCGCCATGTCGAGATTGGCGAGGATCTTGTCGGCCACCCCTTTGGGTTTGATCTCCGCTGCTTTGGTCAGGACTGTCTCCAGGTCGCCATAGTCCTGGATCAGTTTCACCGCTGTCTTCTCGCCGATGCCACGGACCCCCGGGATATTATCCGAGCTATCCCCCATCAGGGCCAGGACATCGATGACGCGCTCCGGCGGCACGCCGAATTTCTGCTGCACGCCAACGGGATCGAGGATCTCTTGCTGATTATCCACGCGGCGTAGGCTGTAGATCTTGACGTGCGGCGACACCAACTGCATCAAGTCCTTATCCGCCGTCACCAGGTAGGTCTTAAAACCTTCCCGCTCGGCCTGTTTGGCCAACGTGCCCATGACATCATCCGCTTCAAAGCCGGCGAGCTCGATCAACGTCACCCCCAGGGCCTCCGTCACCTCTCTTAGTCGGGGCCATTGCGCACTCATTTCGTCCGGCATCTTTTGCCGCGTCGCCTTATAGTCAGCAAACCGCTGGTGGCGGAAGGTGGGTTCGGGGGTATCGAAGGCGACAGCAATGTATTCAGGCTTTTCTTGCGCCAGGATGTCGAGCAGCGTGCGTGTATACCCGAAGACGGCACTGGTATTTTCGCCCTTCGAATTGATCAGAGGGTTGCGGATGAAAGCGAAATAGGAGCGATAGGCCAGGGCTGACCCGTCGATGAGGAACAATCGCGGTGTCTTCGCCATAATGTCTCCTTTGCGGGAAGAAGTCTGCTTCCCCTGACTGCGGGGAAATCGCTGCGATGTTTCGCGTACCGGATTCTTCGTTACTATACATGAGCAGCTAGCACCGCTCAACCGCCCACCCCTGGCACCCGTGCACAGCCTGGAATATAGTATAGTAAATGGCTAAGGCGGTGCAGCTCAGGGCGCCGAACACATACGTGGGATGGCTCGTCGCGGTGCTGCTCGTCTTGACAGGATGCTTTGTGGCGCGCCGAGCGCAGTCATCTGTTGCAGCGTTTGAGATCATGGATACCGAAACAGGCTGGATGATCGTATGGAGCGGACAACACCGCCCACACCGCACTCAGACACACACCAGAATGCTATGGGAGCAACGCTAGAGCGCCCACTCAGGCTTCCGCCCCGATCACATGCATGGCGCTGGATTCGACTCGCCCTCCTGGGCGTGCCCTTCCTGGGATTAGCGACGCTCTTCCTCGCACCATGGCTGTTTCGTGGTCCTCCAGTGGGGAACTTCACCGTCACCCCGCCGAGTCCCGCGGAGGTTGGCGATCGGCTGGTCGGCCCAGTCCTCTATACCCTGGAGGCACGTGCAGCCGAGCAATGGACTTTTTTTGATTTCTCGCGCGGCTCTGTCGTGCAAGTCCCACACCAGTTCGGGGTCGAATGGGACCTGGCCTTCCAGCGCCATAAGATCCTGGCAAACGGCGGCGCCACCAACCCGAAGGGGAGGGGAGCCATCCTGAACCTTGGAGAAGTGGCGTTCGATGAGGTACTGGAGGCCCCAGCGGAGGGTTACATCGAGGACACGATCGCCTCCATCAATCCGGAGACCATCACCACGGAGAACCTCGCCATCAAAGCCTGGTATCACTATAATTTTCTCACGCATGTGCTGCATCCGAAGTCGAATGTCTACGCCATTCGCACCGCCGATGGCAAGTATGCCAAGATGCGCCTCGTGAGCTACTACTGCGCCGGCGGTCAGGCGTCTGGTTGCTTCACCATCGAGTATGTCTACCAGGGTGATGGCAGCCGGCATTTCGTAGTGCATCCTTCCATCCGTTCCGAGGTTGGGGCGAGCCGGTAGTCTTTCAGGCTGATCCCCATTGCCTCGCGCGTCAATT
>Ga0137403_10010476_pt1 | contig 10267 bp, 13 predicted proteins | sample CZOMad2_1_16fung_FD_122057 | JGI IMG/M metagenome (GOLD analysis project Ga0137403, IMG submission 122057) | Vadose zone soil fungal communities from Angelo Coast Range Reserve, California, USA - CZOMad2_1_16fungal (Hybrid Assembly) | ecosystem: Environmental > Terrestrial > Soil > Vadose zone... | reverse complement strand
AGGAACTTCAAATCGAAAAGCGGCACTAGAATCATAGAGTTGCTAGTGCCCCTTTGTTTCCGAAGTTCGTGTCAGAGGGTGCTGAGCTGTATCACGAACTTCGGAAACGGGGCACTAGTGCAATGGGCTTCAAGTGCGGCATTCTTGGGCTGTCCAACGTGGGCAAGTCGACCGTCTTCAACGCTCTGACCGCGACCGCGGCCGCGCAGGCGTCGAACTATCCGTTCAGCACCGTCGAGCCTCTGGTGGGCGAAGTGCTGGTCCCGGACCCGCGGCTCGACACGCTCGCCAAGCTGGCGAAGTCGGTCAAGATCAAGCCGACGCGGCTCTCCTTCGTCGACATCGCCGGCCTCGTCAGCGGCGCCTCCCGCGGTGAAGGCCTCGGCAACCAGTTCCTGGCGCATGTGCGCGAGGTTGATGCGATTGCGCATGTGGTGCGCTGCTTCGTGGACGACGATGTGGCCCACGTCGCGGGCAAGATCGATCCGATCGCCGACATCGACACGATCGAAACCGAGCTGATGCTTGCCGACCTCGACAGCCTCGAAAAACGTGTCGACAACCTCAGCAAGAAGGCGAAGGGCAACGACCGCGACGCTCAGGAGGCGAAGACGACGCTCGATCTGGTCAACCGCGCGCTGGAGCTCCTGCGCGATGGCAAGCCCGCCCGCATGGTCGAGCGTACGTCAGAGGAAGAGAAAGCGTTCCACATGCTCGCCCTCTTGACCGCGATCCCGATGCTGTACGTGTGCAATGTCGACGAGGAGTCGGCGGCGACCGGCAACGAATTTTCGCACCGTGTCGAGGCGCGCGCGCGTGAAGAGGGCGCAGCCTGCGTCGTCATCTCGGCCAAGATCGAGGCGGAGATCGCGGTGCTGCCGCCGGCGGAACGCGCGGAGTATCTGGCCGCGATCGGGCTCAAGGAGGCCGGACTAGATCGGCTGATCCGCGCCGGCTATGCGCTGCTCAACCTCATCACCTATTTCACCGCCGGCCCCAAGGAGGCGGCGGCCTGGACGATCACGCGCGGCACCAAGGCCCCGCAAGCGGCGGCCGTCATCCATTCTGATTTCGAGCGCGGCTTCATCCGTGCCGAGACCATCGCGTACGACGACTATGTCAGCCTCGGCGGCGAGGCTGGCGCCCAGGCGGCCGGCAAGATGCGGCTGGAAGGGAAGAGCTACGTGGTTGTGGACGGTGACGTGATGCACTTCCGGTTTGCAACGTGAGCACGATCCCGAGAAAGCCTGCCCCGGGCTTGACTCGGGGTGGAAGCCGGTTTTCGGAAAAGATCATGCTCAACCAAAGTCTGAGCGGCTCTACATCTGTCCGCGATTGCGGATGGCCCCGAGATGCTCATTGATGCGGAAGGTGATGAGGATGAATTCGGCAACGATGCGGGCCGTCAATATCCCGATCAGGACACCGATGAGGCTGGCCGCCATCATGAGCAGGCCGCCGAATGGGTTCACCGCCATCATCAGCAATCCGGCGAAGAGGTTGGAGAGTCCAAACAGCACCGACAGGCCGACCGCGAGCCAGTAGAAAACCTTGATGATCGATGGTGTTATGAATCGTTCCCACTGGAACAGGTCGCGTAGATCGAGCATGAGGCCTCCTCTCGACGGGCGCGGCGGCGGAGACTGCACCTGTGGCCGATTTGGGTCAATCGAGGCGTCAATCGGTTGCGTTTGTGCCCATTTGGTGACAGGGATCGGGCGGCGGGAACATCTGAGGGCTTTTTCCCCCGATTGCTGCAGGTGATCGTCCGTCACTCATCCCAGATTCATCCCTAGGTTTCTGAAACCGCCGTGCCGCAACGCTATTGGGAAGATTTCAGTCCGGGAAGCGTGTCGGAGTTCGGACCGCGACTGGTCACGCGGGACGAGATCGTGGAGTTCGCCGCGGCGTTCGATCCGCAGCCGATGCACCTCGATGAAGCGGCAGCGTGCGCCAGCATGCTCGGCTCGCTGGCGGCGTCCGGCTGGCATAGCTGCTGTCTGCTGATGCGCATGATCAGCGACGGATTCCTTGCCCAGTCGCATTTCCTGGGGGCGCCCGGCGTCGACGAGGTGCGTTGGCTCAGGCCGTTGCGGGCGGGCGAAAGCATCCGCGTCCGCGCCACCGTGCTGGAGACGCGGGCCTCGAACAGCCGTCCGCAACTCGGCTTTGTCAAGTTTCTGTTCGAGCTTCTCGATTCTTCGGGAAACGTCCTGATGACCCTCACCGTGAGCCCGATGTTTGGGCGCCGCGATGCGGCGAGCGCGTCCCGCGACAGGATGCCTGGCTAATGCGGTTCTTCGAGGACATGCGCGTCGGCGACCGGGCCGAGATTGGCCGCCACAGCTTCACGGTCGAGGAGATCAAAGCGTTCGCGCAACGTTTCGATCCGCAGCCGTTCCATCTCGACGAAGCTGCCGCCGCGCAATCGCTGTTCGGGGCGCTCTGCGCCTCCGGCTGGCACACCGCGTGCCTGTGGATGCGGCTTGCGGTGGAATATCGCCGGCGCGAGGACGATGAGCGCCGTGCGCGCGGCGAGCCGGTCGCGGCGCTTGGCGTATCGCCGGGCTTCCGCGAGCTGCGCTGGCTCAGCCCGGTCTATCCCGGCGACACCATCACCTACGCCACCGAGATATTAGAGCTGCGGCGGTCCGCGAGCAGACCCGAATGGGGTATCATGACGGCACGCAACACCGGCACCAACCAGCGCGGGGAGCCAGTGCTGTCGTTCATCAGCTCGGCTTTTGTCGAGCGCAGGACACGGGACCTGGAGCGTTAATGGCAGTTGCGGGCGGCGAGGCGATCGAAAGGCCTGAGGCGCGAGCCGAAGAGCGCCGCGCTGCAGGCGTCGCCTGCGGCGCGCATGCGTTGCATGACGGCTATACCGATCTCATCGTCCTAATGCTGCCGATCTGGCAGGCCGAATTCGGGCTCGGCTATGGGGAGCTCGGCCTGATGCGTGGTCTGTTCGCCGGCACCATGGCGGCGTTTCAGATCCCTGCCGGTCTCCTCGCGGAGCGTCTGGGAACGCCGGTGGTGCTGGCCGGCGGCACCGCGCTGGCGGGGCTTGGCTATTGTCTCGCTGGCGCGAGCGCGGGCTTTGCACTTCTGCTCGTGGCGCTCGTCATCGGCGGGCTCGGCGCCAGCACGCAGCATCCGCTCGCGTCCGCCTTGATGGCGCGCGCATTTGCCGGCGCTCGCTCCATGAAGGCGCTCGGCACCTACAACTTCGCGGGCGACATCGGCAAGATGACGGTGCCGGCGGTCGCGTCGGTCATGCTGGTGGCGATGCCGTGGCGGCCGGTGCTGGCGCTGATCGGAGCGTGCGGGCTCGTTGCTGCCGCCGTGATCTATCTGCTGACGCCGCGTTACGGTGCGGAGTGCAAGGCCGCTGTTCAGGATGCGACGACGGACGCCGCAACGTCGGCTGGACGATATCGCTTTGCGTACCCAGTGCTGGTCTCGATCGGTGTGTTCGACAGCGCGACCCGCATGGGCTTTCTCTTGTTCCTGCCATTCGTGCTGACCGAAAAGGGCGCAAGCTTGCCGACCATTGGGCTCGCCTTGACGCTGGTGTTTGCCGGCGGCGCTGCCGGCAAGCTCGTCTGCGCCTTCATCGGAGCGCGCATCGGAGCGATCGCCACGGTGTGGCTCACCGAGGGCCTGACCGCGGCGGTGATTGTCGCGCTGCTGCCGCTGCCGCTCGAAGCGGCGCTTGTGCTCTTGCCGGTGATCGGGGTCGCGCTCAACGGTACCTCCTCGGTGCTCTACGGCTCCGTGCCAGATCTGGTGACCCCGGAATGGCGCGCGCGCGCATTCTCGATCTTCTACACCGGCACCATCGGGGCCGGCGCGATCGCGCCTGCGCTCTACGGCGTTGTCGGCGATCATGTGGGTGTGCCGGCGGCCCTGCTGGTCGTTGCCGGAGTCGTAACCCTAACACTGCCTTTATCGCTGGCGTTGCGGCCGGCGCTGGCGAGGCAATGAACGTAACGCTGCTCGCAACCGATCCATAAAATTGTATCGATCCCCGTAACGGTTTGCTGAGCGTTCCATCCTATAGTGGGATACAGGCGTCGATGGAGGCGTCGAATGGAACGTAGGAATCAATCGCGGTCGCGCACGCTCAAGTCGGCGCGCATCCTGCTCAACCACCATCAGTCGGTCATTGATTGTGTCGTGCGTAATCTGTCGCCGACCGGCGCATGTCTGAAGGTGGAGACCACGTTCGGAATTCCCGACCGCTTTGATGTCATGTTCGACGTCGACAAGACGATCCGCACCTGCCGCCTGATCTGGCACAAGGAGCGGCAGATCGGCGTGGAGTTCGAGGGCGACGGCAAGCCCGCGTAAGCAGGCGCCTTCAGCATCCGTTGACCATAGCGCAATCCGATTCAGTTTCTCTTGACCATGACGTATGGGCAAAGCTTTGCGTTGCGCCGCATTAACACGGCGGGAAGGGCTGGTTGCTTAGCTTTGAGGCGGGGATTTTACGGGGAGATCACGATGCCATTCCGCCAAGGCGCGATCCTGCTCACGCTTCTCGGCACCGTCGCGCTCACGGTCGCGCACCAGGTCGGCTCGGGCCCCGACCGGCTGGCGAGCCTTGCTGGCCGGATGCCGGGTCCGGGCGAAGCAACCGGCAGCATTGATCCCGCCACACAGATCGGGATCGAGCTCAGCGATGAGCAGCGCGGCTTTCTCTTCCTTGGCGTGATGAATCTGGCCGATGTGCCGGATGTCGAGTGGCCGGAGTCTACATCGCTTATCGGGCTGCCCACTGTGCTCCCGGACTCGGTCGAGTTGCAGGACCTGCCCGCCATGGTGACGCGCAAGATTCCACTGGTGCGGCATCACAAGTTCGTCAAGCTCGACGATCGCATTCTCGTGGTCAGACCCGCCGACCGTGTCGTAGTGGCGGAGATTCCGCGCTACCGCCTGCTGCCGTAGCCATAGGCGCCATCGTCATAGCAAAATCGGCAAAGAAAACGCGTGCGACGTTGCCGCCGCACGCGCCCAGAGCCGAATAGTAGCCGGCCCCATCCCCAACTGACTAATTGCTTAACGCGGTGCAGTGCGCGATAGCGGTGCCGGTGCCGCCCAGTCAGCGCCGCCCTTCCACTTGCCGAGACTCTCCGCAATGATCTTCGTCGACTGCATCGCCGACTGGCTCAGATGCGCGTACTCGGTGATCTCACGTTGAACGCGGGCACCTTCCTCTTCCAGCATGTCGCGCAGGGTCTGCAGCTCGGTGATCAGCCGATCGATCTCCTGGACTGACGATCCGGCCACGCGCTGCAGCAGCGTCGAGATGTTGTTGGCGACCAACTCGCTGTCCATCTCGGGCGAGCGGCGGAGGCTGGGACCATCTCGGCGGACGAATTCTCTGATCTCTCCCTCGACCGCAGCTTCGGCCGGCTGATCGAGATCCGCAGGTTTGCTGCTAACCACAAGTGTCATGTTCGATTACCCCCTGGTGCAGAGCGCGTTGTGCGCGTTCTACTTCGAACGGATAGCGACATCAGAATGTGACCAGATCGCGGCCACATACCATTCTTCCACCGTCGTCAACAACGCAAGGTGTTCAGACGTGTGGCGATGCTGTGGCGTCTCGTCCGAGAGCGACAGGATGCGGGCACAATCGCTAATATGTTACCAGCGGTAAGCTTCTCTCTGCCACGCAGGTTAATGGTATGCGACGATGCATCGCTGACTCGAGACAATTGCAGGCTGAGTTCCCGCTGATTTTTCGAATCACGCGGGTGGTTGTTTGCTGCTGCCTGACTGACGTCATGCTTGTGGGCCCGGGCCCGGTCCGCGGCGAATAGCTTTCTGCGCCCCGGCGAGGCCGATAGGAGGTCGCGGTGGCACGCGCTTGTGCTCGGTTGAGATGCTGCGATGTCGTGACGTCGATTGCGATCGTGGAGGGCGTACCGTCTCAGCTCTCTCAATGCATCAGTAGCCGACAATGATCTCTGCGACCGCCGGCTTGATCGCCTTCACGGTGGCGTCGGTCGACGCCAGCTCTGCAGAGGCCAGTTCGATCGCGTTGGGCGATGCCTTGGCGTCGGCGCGCAGAGACACGCCGACCTTGCAACCACCTGCAATCGACTCCAACGCGCCGCCCTGCCAATCGCTGACCGTTCCTTCGTTGCCGCTACCGAAGCCTTTGAGCTTGAACGGCTTGCCGTTCAATCGCTCGAGCTGGGCAATCTGCAGTCCGAGTTTGAGGCCCTTCGGCGCGGTCCATGTGGACTGGCCGTTGATCACGATCAGATACGTGCCGCTGCGCGACGTTTCGTTGTCCCACCACACTTCCAGCCGTCGCTTGGCATCCTTGGGGAACAACACGGTGGCCATCAGTTTCTTGCCTTCAGAGGCATCGACCTCCGTGAACACGATGTTCTCCGGTTTGTAGGCGGTCGCGAGCTTGAGGTGGCTTGAGTCCTTCGCGAAGGCGCCGCCGCACGTAACGGCGCGCGCCGGTTGCGCGGGTGGCTGGGCCGGTGGATACGATGTCGGCTGCCGCTGCGGTTGCGTCTGCGACCGCGCCGGTGGTTGTTGCACGCGGCTGGATGGTGCAACGCGTCGCTCGGACAACGGATCGGGGTCCGGCTCGCGCTGCATCTGCCGCGGCGACAGCTCCTCGGTGTAGATCTTCGGATCGGGAAACGGCGAGCGCTGCTGCGCTGATGCCAAAGACGGCGCGGCACTCCCCACAGCGACGAGCGAAACAAGCAACCAGCGACTTGTCATGCCTTGCCTCATAGCCCCGACGAGATGCCCCAGGTGCATCATATAGAGGTTTGTGGCCGTTTGGCGTGCTTTGAGATTCGTACCAGTCGTTTAAATGGATGATGGTCCGGCGCTTTAACCTTCGCTCCGCGAACGAGGGAGAACACATGACCCGCACAGTGCTATCGTCTGCCTACGGTGGAAGGGACTCTTCATTCCGCTGCCTTCAAGCGTTCATAGGCTTGATGAAGTCGTGCCCGTCAACCGGCTTGCGGCAGGCGAAGCAGGTGTCATCTAGCAAACGCCGCGGATGCGGGGCGGAGGAAAGGGCCAAAAATAAAGAGACCCGGATCGGGGGGTGGGGGCGGCGATCCGGGTCTCGGGGAATGCGGGTGGGGGGACCCGCACTTCTCACACTTTACGGGGGTCAGCGCGTCACAGTAGCGTCGGCAACCGCACAGGCTGTCACCAAGGTGTTCGCCGGGGCCGTGCAACTTGTTACCTGATACACGCCGTTTTCGGGCGTTCCGGTTTGGCCGGTCCCTTGGCCGCGGGCTTGGGCGAGTCCGACGATGATGGCGAGCGCGGCTGCCGGAAGAGCGACGTAGCGGGGGGACAGGGGGGACATTTTGTCGATCCTCGGCGGGGCCGCGCCCGCATACGATCCTCTATAGAGACCCCGTGTTTCTGGATGATGTCCTCGAATGTTTCAGGATTGTTTCGCTGGGGCCTCAGCGTCGTGGCGGCTCCGGGCCAAGGATTCGCTCAAACAGTGCTTCCGAGCTTGCTCGGGCATCGGCGCTTGCGTTGCGGTTTGCTGATACCTTCTGCCGGCCCGGATCGTCAAAGCCGTGGCTGGCTCCGGGATAAAGCTTGAGCGTGATGTCGCTGCCAAGCTCACGGCTGCGCTGGACAAACCTCTGGCAGAGCTTGGGCGACGTCTCCTCATCGCCTGTGCCGTGGAAGGCCAGCACCGTGGCATAGGGCCGATAGCCTTGTGCGTCAAAATGACCGCGTAGGCCGCAGCCCGCATAGAAGACCAGTGCGGCGCGGAAGCCGCCTGTCCCGGCGAGGCGCTGCGCATCGACCGCCATGGCGGCCAACGCCGCGCTGCCGCCATTCGACCAGCCCTGCAGCCCGATACGATCAGGAGCCACATCGGAGCGGCCGCGCAAATAGGCGAGCGCCCCGTAGGCATCGAGCGGGCGCACCGTGACCTCATTCACGGCATCGGGGCGCTCGTTGATGGTGTGGCGGCCGAAGCCGCCCGGATAGCCGCGCGGCCCAAAGCTGTCGACCAGCACCGCAACGTAGCCGAGCGCGGACCAGCTCTCACCCCACATCTTGTGGCGCTTCGACAGCGTCGAGGCGTTATAGGGGCCACGGTCCTTCACATTGATCGAGTAAGGGCCGGCGCGGCCATGCATCATCACCACTGCGGGCGCGCGCTCGGCCCGCTTGTCCTTCGGTGTGTAGACGAAGCCTGTGAGCGTCGTCGTGCCGTCGGCACTCGGAAACTGCACAGTGGCCGGGAGCGTGCCCTGTGCTTGGCCGCGTACAGGCCCGAATGCGCCGATGACGATCATTGCGCCGACCAGCACGATCGCCGCCGCATGATATTGCAAGCGCTGCATCCTGACCGCTCCATCAAAGCCATGCCGGAAAGCTTAGCGCGCCGCCGCCAATGCGGTATAGAGCGCTCGGCCAGAAGCCGTCGCCGCTCGGGGGCGACCGCCATTGATGGGGGGCATTTTGTGAGTATCGTTTCGCATCTTGAAAAGGAATTGGCTCCGACCGGCACGTTGCGTGCCGCTATCAACATCGGCAATCCGGTCCTGGTGCAGACCGACGCGGCCGGCACGCCGAGCGGCGTCACGGTCGATCTCGCGCGCGAGCTTGCCAAGCGGCTCGGCGTGCCACTTGAGACTGTCGTGATCGATGGCGCCGGCAAGTCGTTCGAGGCCGTCAAGGCGGCCCGCTGCGACATCGGCTTTCTGGCGATCGAGCCGGCGCGTGCCGCCGAGATCGACTTCACCGCAGCCTATGTGCTGATCGAAGGCGTCTACGCGGTGCGCCCGGATGCCGGCCTTGCCAGCAATGCCGAGGTCGATCGCGCGGGCGTGCGCATCGCGGTGAACAAGGGCGCCGCCTATGACCTTTTCCTCACCCGCTCGCTCAAGCATGCGACGCTCGTGCGCGGGGAAGATTCGTTTGAGGCGTTCCTGCGCGACAAGCTCGAAGCAGTTGCGGGCGTGAAGCAGGCGGTGGTGCGCTTCATCGCCGCACATCCGGAGCTGCGGCTGCTCGACGGCCGCTTCATGGAGATCGCGCAGGCGATGTGCCTGCCGAAGGGACGGCCGAATGCAGCGCGCCATCTCGCGGCCTTCGTGGAGGAGATGAAGGCATCAGGCTTCGTCGCCGAAGCGATTGCGCGCGCGAAGCAGGAAGCCAGTGTGGCGCCGCTGGCGAATTGACGCTGTCGCACATGGGAGCCTAGAGTTGAGCAAAGCCGATCGTTGATCGGCAGGGAGGAACACCATGTCGCATAACGCCATGTCGCATGTCATGTCGAAGCTTGCCTGCTCGTTGCTGCTGGTCGCGTCGGGGGCATTTGCCGCCTTCGCGCAGGGCGCTGCGCCGCCCGAGCTGGTGAAGGAGATTGCGCCCACCGGCAAGCTGCGCGCTGCGATCAACCTTGGCAATGCGGTGCTGGCGCAGAAGGGAGCCGACGGCGCGCCCAAGGGTGTCTCGGTCGATCTCGCCCGCGAGCTGGCCCGTCGCCTCGGCGTCCCGATCGAGCTGGTGACGTTCGAGGCCGCCGGCAAGGTGTTTGAAGGGATCAAGGCCGGCAGCGTCGATCTCGCCTTCATCGCGATCGAGCCGGTGCGCGCCGCCGAGATCGAGTTCTCGTCGCCGTATGTGCTGATCGAGGGCGGCTACATGGTGCCGAAGGATTCAGCCCTCAAGGCGATTGAGGAGGTTGACCGGCCGGGCATCCGCATCGCGGTCGGCCTCAACTCCGCCTACGATCTGTTTCTCACGCGCACCATCAAGAACGCGCAGGTCGTGCGTGCGCAGACCGGCGGCGGCGAGGCCATGATCGAGCTCTTTCTCAAGGACAAGCTCGACGTGGTGGCGGGCGTGAAGCCGGTGCTGGTCGAGTATGCCAAGACCAATGCCGCCATGCGGATTATTGACGGCCGCTTCATGGTGATCCAGCAGTCGATGGGCCTGCCCAAAGGCCGGACGACTGCGGCGCGCTACGTGCGCACGTTCGTGGAGGACGTGAAGGCGTCAGGCTTCGTCGCCGATGCGCTCAAGCGCAGCAACCAGACCGACGCCACGGTCGCGCCGCCCGAGCGCACAGGCGGGTGAGGGCTTCTGAGATAGGACCAAAGCCTCTCAACGTCATGGCCGGGCGTGTCCCGGCCATCCACGCCTTCCTTCATCGCAAAGCAAGGCGTGGATGCCCGCGACAAGCGCGGGCATGACGAACTCGGATTTCGCACATGTTGGGAAACGTCAGTCGCGT
>Ga0137403_10010474_pt1 | contig 10268 bp, 8 predicted proteins | sample CZOMad2_1_16fung_FD_122057 | JGI IMG/M metagenome (GOLD analysis project Ga0137403, IMG submission 122057) | Vadose zone soil fungal communities from Angelo Coast Range Reserve, California, USA - CZOMad2_1_16fungal (Hybrid Assembly) | ecosystem: Environmental > Terrestrial > Soil > Vadose zone... | reverse complement strand
TCTTTAACTTCGATCCCCCGCGCCAGAATCGCACCGGGCTCGACACTCTGCACAACCTGCCGCGCCATGATGTTTGTCGCTTCCTGCCGAATTACCGCATTCGGATCGAAGGTTGGATCGAGCACATAGACTACGCGATCCAGATTCATCATCGTCTTGGCGATCATCGTGAACTCTGGGGCCTGTCGGAACCAACAGTCCGCGCCAATTCGCTGAATCTCCAGGACCACCTGACCCGCATGAATTTGCTCGAAGGCGGCGTCCCCTTGTTGCGCCACCAGCCGCGCGGTGCGATGTTCGAAATCATGCTTATCAAAATTGGGTTTTGGCTCGCCCATTTTGATAGAGACTTCCGCGGCTTCATCGCCCCGGCCCTCACTTATGGCCAGTAGCAACCGCAGTAGGTTTTCGCGAAAGTTGCCGGAGATATGCGCGACCATTCCCAGGTCGAGTAAAGCTATGCGGTCGTCGTCCGTGACAAACACATTGCCCGGATGTGGATCGGCATGAAAGAAGCCGTCGACCAGAATCTGTTTGAGATAAGCGCGGAAGACCTCCTCGGCCAAACCTGCGGTGTCCATGTCCATCATGCGCAGCGGACTGACCTCAGTGATTTTCTTGCCGGGAATGTAGTCCATCGTAAGCACGCGCGCTGTGGTGTAGTCATCGATCGCCTCGGGAATAATTATGTTTTCGAATTCGCGCAAACTCTTGCGTATCTTATGCAGGTTCGCACCCTCACGCTGAAAGTCTAATTCGTGCAGCAGACTCTCGCGCAGATCGGCGAGCATGTTCGTGAATTCATAGCGCCTGCCGATCTCAGTATGCGCATCGATAAACTCGGCAACTTGCTCGAGCGCTTCAAGATCTTCAACGATTTGTTCGCGGATGCCGGGGCGCTGCACCTTTACCACTACGGCGCGACCATCGCGCATGGTGGCTCGATGCACCTGGGCCAGCGACGCCGCCGCGAATGGTTCAGTCCTGAATTCAAGAAAGAGTTTTGAGAGGCGGCCGCCCAGTTCGGACGAAACGATGCGCTCGACCTCTTCATAGGGAAAGGGTTCAATCTGATCCTGCAAACGCTCCAGCGCTTCGATGTAGGGCTCGGGCAAGAGATCGCCGCGCGTCGAAAGAAGTTGGCCCAGTTTGATAAAAGTCGGACCGAGCGCTTCCAGGTCGGAAGCGAGCTCGTACGCCTTCTCGTCAGCGGTGGCGATTTGTTGGCGAGATAGTCCCTCGGCGGGAGTTATATCGGACTGGTTGACCAAATCTGATCGACCATACTTGACCAACAGCGCGACAATATCTTTGTAGCGCTTCAGCCTGTCTGATTTCAGCGATAGGGTCATGAGTTTCATCTAGGGTGTTCGTCGCCTCTTCAATAGCATCACGAGCGATGTGATAATCATCGTTAGTGACGACAGAAATGCTAACCAAAACCATCCGGTAAGCTGGGCAGAAATAATGCCTGACTCGTTATGAACGCGCAGCCGCTCTCCGTTCATTAAATAAGCGGCAACGCCACCAGAGACGATACTCACGAAAGAAAGCGATCGAGTGTTTTCGGCTCGCCGACGAATAAGCCCAACCACAAGCACCGCCAGCATCAGCAACGGAATTAACCACAGCGCCGGGTGATCGTGACGCGCCAGATCCAGACCGTTGAGCGTGTCCTTAGCTCCGCCACAACTTACCTGCTCCCATGGCAGAAAGAAGCAAACGAAAACGATGAACACCGCGCTGATGTTGATTCGCCGGAACATCAATTCTCTTGACGAACGACCTACACGCCGACTCGTGTCGCCTTCACGTACAGTCCCGTGCCTGAGCGTTCGCTTAACCGCCACATAACTGGCGTTTTACTAAAGGCTCGCAGTTCTGACGATCGTTGGTGCAACTACAGTGCCGGATCAATCGAGAAGAGAGGCGGAGTGGCCTTACCCAAAAAGTGGTACGTCGGAAAGGGACAAGCTAATACTGGGAGCGCGGGCGCCCCCGCCCGCAATGAGCGCGAAGCGCGAAACAGTTACAGCAATCAAGAAGTTTGAGGTTGAGCGCGCTGAGCACCTTACGGCGGGCGAGGGCGCCCGCGCTCCCAGTACTAACCGGCTCGTTCCAGATCGGATCGACTTTTTGGGCAAAGCCAGTCGGAGTAGTTTTCAGAGAACTTCAAGTCACGTGCAAACAACTCTCGTCGGCGGGCGAAATTTGCAAATATTTCTGATAGCATCACGTACTTCGATGATGCCCCCTGATTGATTGTATGAGCACACCATCACCACACCAGCTAAACGAGATTGCCTCGACGACAGAAATTCGGGCGCAGTTTCCTGCGCTTGAGCGCGAACACAACGGATATCCGGTTGCGTATTTCGACGCGCCCGGCGGCACCCAGACGCCGCGCGTGGTGGTCGATGCAGTTGCGGACTACTTGCTGAATCACAACGCGAACACGCATTGGGAATATCCGACGAGTCACGAAACCGACGCGATTATCGAATCGGCGCGCCACACGTTCGCCGATTTCCTGAACGCGTCAGCCAATGAGATTGTCTTCGCGGCGAATACCACCTCGATGATCTATCACCTGTCGCGAGCTCTCGGACGCACGCTGGGCCCAGGCGATGAGATCGTCATCACTGAACTCGAGCATCACGCGAACGTCGCGCCGTGGCAAGCGTTAGTCCGCGAACGGGGGGTGACCCTAAACGTGGCGCAAATGGATCCTGAGTCCGGGCAGCTCGATTGGAATGACTTTGAGAGATTGGTGAATCAGCGAACAAAGATGGTCGCGTTCGGCGCGGGCTGTAACGCGCTGGGAACGGTGAACGATTATCGCCGCGCAGTTGCTCTTGCGCATTCAGTCGGCGCGCTGGCCTTGGTTGATGCAGTCCATTACGCGCCGTATTTTTTGTGTGACGTGAAAGAGATCGATTGCGACTTCCTGACCTGCTCAGCTTATAAGTTTTATGGCCCTCACATCAGCGTCTTTTACGGAAAGAAAGACCTGCTCGAATCGATCGATTTTCCGAAGCTGCAGCCGGCGCCGGATACCGGGCCTGAGCGAGTTGAGGTCGGCACTCTCAGTCATGAAGGCATTGCGGGCGCAGCCGCGGCCGTGGACTTCTATGCGTCGCTGGTAGGTGTCAGAACCGAGAGCGATAGCGCCCGGATCGCAGATTCAACGCTGAATCGTCGTGAACTGTTGCGCGAGGCTTTCGACGGTCTTCGCGCTCATAGTTCGCCTCAAGTCCGGATTCTCTGGGATTCGCTGGCGCGAATTGACGGCGTTCGTCTTTATGGACCGCCGCCGGGTGTCGAACGCACGCCAACCGTGTCGCTCACTATTAAGAATGTGCCTTCTACCGAAGTCGCCCGCCGTCTGGCGGAACGTGGCCTGTTCGTTTCGCACGGGGATTTTTATGCACAGACTGTTGTCGATCGTCTCGGCCTGCAACCTGAAGGATTGGTGCGCGTCGGTTGCGCGTGCTACACGAGCGATGATGAAGTTGAGCGATTGATTGAAGCTGTGCAGGAGATAGTCCAACGAACATGACAACTGGCGTCCCTTGGCCGGCTAAAAGTTAGACAATGAATCGCCGCGCTTTGGCAATCATACCTGCTGTCCTGCTCTGCTGTGCGGGATTCTGCCAACGCGCGCACTCCCAAACCGGGCCAGCCAGGAAGAATTCTGATGCGACCGTTTCCGGGAGGATAACGATCAAAGGTAAGCCCGCGGCGGGAGTCATAGTGGGTTTGCGCCTAAGCCAATATGATCCTGGGCGCGCCGATTCAGGCCTCAAAGCCACTACTGATCAGGACGGTAAGTATCGAATTACCGATGTGCCTGCCGGCAGCTATCAAGTGGCACCGGTGACGCCCGCATTTGTGATCTCGGATGTCAATAAGTCATATGGGCAGAGTCTGATTATCGCCGAAGGCGACAACGTTGCCGGGATCGATTTCGATCTTATGAAAGGTGGAGTGATAACCGGAAAGGTAACAGATGCCGATGGGCATCCGGTCATAGAAGAAAGGCTCGCTCTCTTAGCGGCCGATAATCCGCGCAGCGGTCTCGCCCATGTTTCGGTCGACTTTCAAACTGACGATCGAGGCATTTACCGAATGTTCGGAATCCGACCGGGACGTTACAAAGTCTCGATCGGTGAGGATAACTTCGGTGCCTATAACGGCTTTGGAGCGGGACGTTCGCTGCCGATTACCTTTTATCCCGATGCCACCGATGCGGCGACCGCCAGGGTAGTTGAAATCGGTGAAGGCGACGAGGCAACAAACATTGATATCACAATTGCTCCAGCGGCCCAGAACTTTTCAGTGAGTGGACGAGTCATGGATGGCGAGACTGGCAAACCGATTCCGAATGTAACGATCAGTTTGTCCAAGATCCTGATAATTGACAGGTACAGCTCGCGCAGTTCCGGCGGAGACACCGATGTACGGTCCAACACGGACGGCGCATTCCGTTTAGAAAAACTGGCGGCGGGTAAATACTCCGTTTCAATCCAGCCGCCAACGGAGTCGGACTTGAGAGCTGAGCCCGTCACCTTTGATCTTATCGATCAGGATGTGACGGGATTGCTGATCAAAACTACTAGTGGAGCAAGCCTGTCGGGGACGGTATTGCTTGAAGGAACGCCTGACCGCAATCCAGCGAGGGCCGCGTCGGCCTGGCTCTCGGTGTACTTACGCAAGGAGGGAAATGGCTCTACCTTCACCTCAAATCAATCTACGGAGATTAAACCCGACGGCAGCTTTCGAATCGGAGGGTTAGCAGCTGGGACAGTGAGCTTTTCACTTGGCTCCTGGTCGGCAACGGGTGATGCCAAACCGATTCCGATCTCGCGCGTCGAGCGGGATGGAGTGGTGCAAACAAATGGCATCCAACTCGAGACCGGCGAACACATCTCCGGGATTCGAGTCGTTGCCGCTTACAGCAGCGGAAGCATTCGCGGCGTCGTGAAAATGGAAAATGGCAGCCTGCCGCCAAGTGGACATTTGGTGATAAGTCTATTGAAAGTTGGAGATCCTAATTGGAATACGAATGGTGGCGGAACCGCCGTGGATGCTCGCGGCCATTTTTTGATCGAGGGATTGGCTACGGGCACGTACGAGGTGACGGGGTTTGCCTTCATTCCCGAATGGCGGCAAGGACCACGCATAACTAAGCAACTGGTAACGGTCACCGACGGCGCGGCGACGGATGTTTTGGTGACAATCGATCTCACGCCGCCTAAGAAGCCTTGATAGAGAATCCGCACGAGCGATGACGAGATTGATAGATTGACGCTGAAGACGTGCGCAGGCTCCGTTAGGAGCGTGATGTTTATTGTCTTAGCCATCTGTATTGCTTGAATTTTTCTGCACAGGTTCTATAAATATTTCGTCCCTACGGGACTCTTCTAAGAATGAAACAGTACCACCAGATACTTCGCTCGATTCTCGATAACGGGACTGAGCATCAGGATCGGACCGGTGTCGGGACGATTTCACACTTCGGATATCAGACTCGGTTTGATCTCAGCGAAGGCTTTCCCATCGTCACGACCAAGCGGGTTCCATTTCGCTGGATAGCGGAAGAGTTGTTCTGGTTCCTCTGCGGCGACACGAACGAAGCAAACCTGAGAGAGAAGGGAATCGACATCTGGAAAGAGTGGGCCGACGAAGAACATACGCGGCGGTTCGGCCGCGAAGCCGGCGATATGGGCCCGATTTACGGGTATCTCTGGCGATCATTCGGTGGTCACTATCCTCAACGCGACGGCGTCGATCAAATCGCGCGATTGATTAACGAGATCGAAACAAATCCTAACTCGCGAAGACTGATCGTCAGCGGCTGGGACCCGCGCGAATGTGACAACGTCGATCTACCGCCGTGTCACACGCTCTTTCAATTCAAGATCGAGCAGCGCGCGGGCGAACGTCTGCTTCATTGCCAGCTCTATCAACGATCGGCGGATGCGTTCCTCGGCGTGCCTTTCAATATCAGCTCGTACGCGTTGCTTACCCACCTGGTCGCGCATGTCTGCGAGTTAAAGGTTGGCGACTTCATTTACACACTCGGCGATTATCACATCTATCAAAATCACCTAGAGCAAGTTAACGAAGTGCTGTCGCGCGAACCTCGCCCGCTGCCGAAATTGGAAATCAGGGATGAAGGGGATCGGTTGCGAGGCCTGCCAGGCTTGTTAGATTTCAAGTACGAGCATCTAAGTCTTATCGGTTACGAATCGCACGCGAAGATTGCGGCGCCGGTTGCGGTTTAAGAATTGAGTCCGTTCGTGATGCTTCGTGATTTGGTTCTCATTAGTTCATCTGCAAAGCAGACCACGAAAAACCCGAACACAATCTTAATTCCAGCAAAGGCGCTATTGCCGTACAAGCAGCGCGAGTCCCACGACGCACAAGATGAGCCCGATCACGTTGCGCAACGACAAGTGATCTTTGTAGACGAACAGGCCGACCGGAATCAGCACGATCGCGGCAGCAGCGTTGGTAGCGACAGCGGCGATGCTTATTCTCCAGCCCGTGCGATACGCGAGCAGGAAACCCAGCTCAATTAGAGCGGCGGCGGCGCCCAGCGTAAACACCGCCCAGTTCGAGGCTTTGAAAGTTTCGATCAGGCTTTTCTTTCCCGGGTAGGTGAAAGCTAACGCCAGGCAAAAAACGATACCGACGGAGTAAGCGATCACAATGACGAAAAACGGGTTCGCTTCTTTCGGCACTGCCTTCTGCGAAAGGTGATAAAGCAGCATGCCGATGACGGTAAGCCCAAATGCCAGGTAAAAACCGCTCATAATGTCTTCGCTGGTTCTGTAGTCGAAAGGCGACCTGATGATACGATACGTGCGCGCGCAGGTCACTGGAAAAACATCAGCGGTGTGATGCTCGTCCACTAAAATGTCCATCATTGGAATCGTCGCAGTAGATCGAAATCTCGCTATCGGCAAAGGTGGCACGCTGGCCTGGCATTACCCTGCCGACATGAAGTTTTTCAAACAGACGACGATCGGAAATGCGGTGGTGATGGGCTCTCGAACCTGGCAAACGCTGAAGCGGCCGCTGCCCGATCGAATGAACATTGTCTTAACGAGCAAGCAAAATACCGCCACTGATTCGATTGTTACTTTGCCTGATGTGGGATCGGTGTTGACCTTGGCAAAGACGCTGACGCGCGATCTGTTTGTGATCGGCGGCGCCCAGATTTATGAAGCATTCCTGCCGCACATCGATCGATGGGTCGTCACAGAAGTCCCTTTGTCAGTCGCAGGCGCTGACACCTTCATGCCATCGAACTTCTTAGCGGGGTTCGAGTTGTACGAGGTTAGACAGCTGGATGAGGAACTGCGGGCGAAGTTCTACGAACGAAGCCGCGCCTAGTTGCCGTTGTCACTCACATCCAACAAATCGAGCCGGGTGATGATGCCGGTAATGCGACCATATTCTTCGATCAGCACCGCCGGGCTGGTGCGCAACTTTCGCGAAACCACATTTACATCGTCGTCAACATCGACAATCGGAAAACTTTTCTCCATCACCTTGCTTACCGTTACCTCGAGCAAATCACGATCGTTGAAGACTTTTGAGAGCAAGTGATTCTCGCGCAGCGACCCGACCGACTTGCCGTTTTCCAGCACCGGAATCTGCGTTAGCCCCATCTCGTTCATCTTTGCCAGGGCGGCGGCTACAAAATCGTTCGGCGAGACAATCACCAGATCGCTCGGCGCAGCTTTGCCCTTCGTTTCACCAATCAGTCCGGCGGTGATCTTTTGCGGCTCGAGCAGTCGCTTTTCTTTCATCCATTCGTCTGAGTGGAATTTAGTTAGATAGTGTTCGCCGGTGTCGCAAACGATGAAGACTACGATCGCGTTTTCATCCAGGTCGCGGGCGACGCGCAAAGCCGCGGCGCAATTGGTCCCGGTTGAGCCGCCACAAAAAATTCCTTCGACTCGCCCAAGTTGGCGCGCCGTTTCAAACGAATCGTGGTCCGAAATATTGAGCACTTCATCGACGTATTGCATGTGCGCGTTCGCCGGCAAAACCTCCTGGCCGATGCCCTCGACCAGATACGGTGTCGTCTCGGGGACCTTGCCTGTGTCTTTGTAAGTCTTATAAATCGATCCGAACGGATCGGCGCCGATGATTCTGATGTCGGGGTTTTTCTCTTTCAAGAACCTTCCAGTTCCCGAGATTGTCCCACCCGTGCCGATGCCGGATACGAAGTGCGTGATCTTTCCATCAGTCTGCTCCCAAAGTTCCGGTCCGGTGGTCCGATAGTGCGCTTCGGGATTAGCCGGATGGGAATACTGGTCCGGATAAAAAGAATTAGGCGTCTCAGCCGCGATGCGTCGCGCGGTCGAGACATAATGATCGGGCGTGCCGTGCTTTGCCGAAACGGGAGTGATCACCACGTCCGCGCCCAGCGCCTTTAAGTAGCGCGACTTTTCCACCGACGCTTTGTCCGTCATCACAAAGATGCACTTGTAACCTTTGACGGACGCGGCGATTGCCAAGCCGATGCCCGTGTTCCCGGAAGTTGCTTCGACAATGGTGCCGCCGCGTTTTAGTTTGCCTTCGCGCTCCGCGGCTTCGATCATCGAGATGCCAATGCGGTCTTTTACTGAAAAACCGGGATTGAGGTTCTCCATCTTGGCGAGAACCAAAGGCTTCAATCCTTTATTAAGACGATTGAGTTTGACGAGTGGCGTGTTCCCGATTAACTCCAGCACGCTTTGGTAATATTTCATGTCGGTGTTCGTTTGCGAAGCCTTATGCGATTCCGATATTGATACGACGACATTCTCTGCGAAGTGATGCGCTTTTGCAAAATGAAACAGCGGAAGATGTGGATTGATGTGTCGTTCTTCGATGCGCGCCGCACGTGAATTAATTCTGCGCGGTGCTCTATTTTCAGTTTTTCTCCGCGTCGACTCTGCGACCTCGACGTCTCTGCGGTGAATAATGGTCCAAATACACTCACCGCGGAGACGCAGAGAACGCAGAGGTGGCGCAGAGAATTTCAAATTTGTCACCACCCAAGGCGGCCTGCGTCCGCTTGACGACCAGCCAAGCACGAGAGTAGCTTGCATCTGTTCCAAATCGATTTGCGGTAGGAGTAAAGAAAACGATGCGAATATCTCTTTCATCGGCTCTCTTCGTCTGCGTTCTGGTGTTGTTGGCAAGCTGGGTTTTGGCGGCTGGGTCATCAGGCTACCACGTCTCCAAAAAGACGGTGCTGGGCGGTGACGGCGGCTGGGATTATCTCACCGTCGATGCCAGGGCGCGGCGAATTTACATCTCGCGCAGCACGCACGTGATGGTTGTCGACGCCGATTCGGCGGCAGTCGTCGGCGACATTCCCGGCACGAACGGCGTACATGGGATCGCGATCGCCTCCGACATGGACAAGGGCTTCATCAGCGACGGGCGCGACGGCAACGTGACGATCTTTGAGACGAAGACGCTGAAGGTCTTGGGGACAACACCTGCGGGCAAGAACCCGGACGCCATTATTTACGACCCGGCGTCAAAGCGCGTGTTCGCGTTTAATGGCAGCAGCAAAGACGCAACCGCAATCGATGCGAAGACTGGAACGGTAGCCGGGACGATCCCGCTCGGCGGCAAACCTGAGTTCGCCGCGGCCGACGAAAAAGGTCACGTCTTCGTCAACATCGAAGACACCAGTGAAATAGTTCAATTCGATTCCAACAAACTGACAGTCGAGAACCGCTGGAAGATTGCGCCGGGCGACGAGCCAAGTGGCCTCGCCATGGATCGCAAACATCGACGACTCTTTTCCGTTTGCTCAAACAAATTGATGGTGGTCGTGAACGCCGACACCGGCAAGGTCGTTACCACATTGCCCATCGGCGCCGGCACAGACGCCGCCGGCTTCGATCCCGAAACCGGATATGCTTTCAGCTCCAACGGCGAAGGGACGCTGACAGTCGTTCATGAAGACTCGGCGGATAAATTCAGCGTCGTCGATACTGTTCCAACCCAGGTGCGCGCGCGCACGATGGCTCTCGACACTAAGTCCCATCAGGTCTTTACGGTGACTGCCGAGTTCGGTCCGCCGCCGGCCGCAACTGCGCAGCAGCCACGCCCGCGGGCGCCAATGGTTCCGGGCAGCTTCACCCTGCTTGCCCTGAGCCGCTAAAGAGCGAAAAGGCCCAGGCTTGGGGCCGATTTGATGAATAACGAAGGCCGAGGCCGATCATTTTCGGACCGGCAAGATTAAGGATGGA
>Ga0137403_10010473_pt1 | contig 10268 bp, 5 predicted proteins | sample CZOMad2_1_16fung_FD_122057 | JGI IMG/M metagenome (GOLD analysis project Ga0137403, IMG submission 122057) | Vadose zone soil fungal communities from Angelo Coast Range Reserve, California, USA - CZOMad2_1_16fungal (Hybrid Assembly) | ecosystem: Environmental > Terrestrial > Soil > Vadose zone... | reverse complement strand
CGCCATGGCCCGGGTCGATCACGACCACCGGACGTAAGTCCGGTGGCGCCGCGGGCTTGGAAGGTGCGGCTAACTTCGCAACGACAGCAATGTCTGCGGCGTCTGCGATCGCGGGCCTCAGCTCGGGCCGGCTTTCGGCCGCGAGCGACTGAACGAAGGTGGTGCGATCCACTTCCTCCAACTCAAGCACAAAACGGGGCGGTTGGCCGTTGGCCGCGTCGAGCACATAGGAATTTGCGATCCTGGCCGGGCCGGTCAGATCAAACACAATCCTCGAACCACCCGGCATGACCAGGCCATAGCGGAACGCCTTGATCAGCCCGCGCCCCGCCGTGCCAGTTCCGCCAGCAAGTTGAAAATTGATCTGAGGCATATCCACGACCACCCGATACGGATCGGCCAGCGCAAAAGCGCGAAACTGGATGGGCTTGTCGAGATCGAGGACGAAGCGGGTTTGCTTGTTGTCACCAGCCAGGCGGGCGCCAGCGGCAATGGGAAAATTCAAGGCAACGATCTTGCCTTGCTCCAAGCGCCCGGCTCGTTCAAAGAGTTTGCTAATATCAAGGAGAGGGCTATCCACTCTGGCGATAATGTTGTCGCTATCGGCTATCCGTTCCATGGGCTCCTTACTTCTGATTTTACTGTTACTACAGGTATAGTGAGTTCTCTAAGCGGCATCTTAAACAATACACGCTTTCTGCAAATAAGCGCGGCCGTTCAGCCAGGAAACAGTGGAGGGCCGCTCTTAGCGTCGAGCGGAGAAGTTGTCGGAGTGGTCGCTGCAAAATTGAACGCGTTGAAGTTCGCAAAGGCTACAGGCACCATTCCGGAGAATATTAATTTCGCTATCAAGACAGGCTCGTTGAGAGACTTTCTTGATAACAGTGTCGTGCCCTACCAAACCTCCGATTCTAAGAATGAGTTGAAGACAGCCGACATTGCGCGAAATGCGAGGGCATTTACGCTTTTGATTTCTTGTAAGGCGACCGAGAAGAAAGAGAGTGCGAAGAACTAAGGTAAAAAATAGCTTATGGTTGCTGGATAGCCGATGGAATACGCAGGACCCGATACCTGCGCGTGAGGGTTATGCCTCCAGAAAGAGTTCGAATCAAAGTTGATTCGATGCTTCGCGAATGAAAATACAATCACGCTAGCGCTTTAATCTCGCCCCGATAATAATACCGTTGGGGCTGCCGAGCGTTTAAATCGATCATCCGTAGGGTTACGGACGCCATGTCGAAATCCGCCGGATAGCCGAATTTATTAAGGTTGGCGTGGGAGCTTTCACCCTTAGAGGGTTCCCAATGATGACGCCGTCGTTCCGCGACGTTGACCACGCGCACCTTGTTACCCGCGCTGCGGCGTTTGTCGCACTGGTTTGCATTGCCATTCTGGCATTGAGCGGCTGGAGAGAATTGGTATCCCGGAATACTGAGCTGAAAAATGCGGAAGCAGATATGTCCAATCTTGCACGCTCGCTAACGCAGCATGCAGAGGACACCTTTGAGGTAGCCGATACGATTCTAATAGGCATGGTTTACCGACTTGAGCACGAGGGGACGGGGCCAGAAGCGCTCGCGCGGCTTAAGACCTTTCTGGATCTTCGAAAGGCCACGCTCTCGCGAATCCGAGGCCTCTTCGTTTACGGTGAAGATGGAAGTTGGCTCCTTACGACAGAGAAGATTGATCTCGCGGGACTCAACAACAGCGACCGTGTCTATTTTCAACACCATCGAGAATCGACTGACCGACACACTCTGATCGGCAAACCCGTCCGCAGCAGGTCAGGCGGCCAATGGATCATCACGTTGTCCCGCCGGTTCAATCACCCCGATGGTAGCTTCGCCGGCGTTGCATTGATGTCCGTCGATGTGGCGTATTTTTCTCAATTCTATGGGCAGTTCGACGTTGGCCCAAATGGCGCCATCGCGCTGCTGAGCGCTGACGGCATTGTCATGGCGCGTAGCCCCGACGATGGCAGCTACGTTGGACGCGACGTGGCAGCCACACCTCTTTTCAAAGGTCCTCGTCTCCCGGCCGGGGCGTACCAATTTACATCAGCTCTTGATGGCGTGCAGCGGCTCAGCTTCTACAAACGGAGCGACCGATATCCAATCATGGTTTTGGCGACGGAAGCAAAGGATGACGTTCTGGCATCGTGGCGCCAGCAGGTGAGCATACGTATTGCTGTCGTCCTCGCTCTGGTGACGCTGATTGCGTTACTTGGAATTTATATTGTACGGCAATTGTTCGAACGTCAGCGCATAGCGGCTACGCTTGTCGCCAAAGAAGCGGAATTCCGCCTACTTGCGGAAGGATCCAGTGACATGGTTACGCGCATTGGATGGGATGGACGAATTCTATACGTTTCTCCGTCGTCCGATCGCATCGTAGGCTGGCGGGCCGATCAACTCATAGGAACGCCTGCGCTCGCAGGGGTAAATGGCGAAGATTTACCCCGGGTTGAACTGGTGGTAGCAGCTTTAAAGCGCGGGGAGGCTGAAGATGCCAGGGTCTCCTACCGTACTCGTCATCGAGAGAAAGGCGAGGTCTGGATCGAATCGACCATGCATGTGACCAGGAAATCGGCGACCGGCGAGGTCGACGGCGTTGTTGCGATATCGCGGGACATGACCGCGCACAAAAGCCTGGAAAACAAACTCGCGGCGCTTGCGACCTTGGACGGCCTGTCAGGACTCGCCAACCGCCGACACTTCGACGAGCAGCTCGAGAGGGAATGGGCCCGGGCGAGACGCGACGGCACGCCTCTATCGTTACTCATGATCGATGTAGACCATTTCAAGAAATTCAATGATCAGTATGGACATCAAGCTGGAGATCGATGTTTGCAGTCGGTCGCGAGAGTCTTGGCTACAATGGCTTGGCGACCTACAGATTTGGCGGCCCGCTACGGTGGGGAAGAGTTCGTTATGATTTTGCCAAACACGGATACTGCAGGATGCGAACAAGTCGGCGACAGAATTCGTTCAGAGCTCCGAGAGCTTGGCATAGTTCACGAGTTGAACCATCCCTCTAATTTGGTGACGGTCAGTCTTGGCGGCGCCACAATCTGGCCTAACGCGGTTCAGGGATCGGTTGAAAGCTGCTCGCTCGTTGAAGCGGCAGATCAGGCTCTTTACGCGGCCAAGAGCAGAGGACGTGATCGATTGGTCATGTCAGCGCAGGTGATGACATTGTCCCAAGGCAAAACTGCCTGAGGTGTCCCTAGTCGGCGGCGAGCGCCTCTGCCGACACAAGCTTTGCGGCAAGCCAGGTTTACGGCTCTTCCGGAGGTTCGGGCCAATCCCGAGCGTGGCGCGGGTCGAACGCGGGCGCCACTGCTCTTTCCGGATCATGCTCTACCGCGGTGGCTTTAGCTCGCCGGCGAGCCAGCCCACGGCGTCGGTCTTCATGGGGTCTACGGGAACGGAAACTTTCTTGAGGCGGTGGCAGGTGCTGCACTCAAAAGTCCGTTCTTCAAAGCCGCGTGCGCCCGGAGAGATTCGAGCCACGCTCATCCTGTGTTTGCAGACAGGACAGGATGGCCGCTCAATGGCTGATGGAATACGCATGACCCGATACCGACGTCACAAGCTATGCCTACTGCGCGGGCTATTCTGTACGCTAGCCGACTCTCGGACAAATTTTATTTGGGTCCTCGCGAATGTTTTGCGCGCGGCGAGCCGCAATCAAGCCTTCGCCGCGCTCACCAGTGCGACCAGTTCGTCGCCGTAATGTTCGAGCTTCTTGTCGCCGATGCCGGGGATGCCGCGAAGTTGCTCAAGCGTCGTCGGTCGCGAGATCGCGATACCGTCGATCGTTGAGTCGTGAAGGACGACATAGGCCGGCACGTTGCGCTTGCGCGCGACCTCGGAACGCCACGCCTTGAGAGCGCCGATCAGGGTCGCATCTCCGGCTTCACCGGGACTGGCGAGGTGGGCAACGACGTCGCCACGCCTTGATTTGGTCCAGATGGCGCGGATGCGGGTGCCGGCGGCTTCCTCGCGTAACATCACTTCGGTCTCGCCCTTCAACACGCCGCGGGCGCTTTCAGTGAGTTTCAAAGCGCCAAACGCCTCGCTGTCGGGCTGAAGATGGCCCATCGCCACGAGCTGCCGCAGCACGGTCCGCCACTGTTTCTCATTGAGTTCGCGGCCGATTCCGAACACGGAGAGTTTGTCGTGCCCGAATTGGGTGACGCGTTCGGTCATGCGGCCGATCAGGACATCGATCAGATGCATCGCTCCGAAGCGCTGTCCGGTGCGGTACGCACAGGACAACAGTTTCTGTGCGACGATCTTGCCGTCGCGAAGGCGTGGCGGCGACAGGCAGTTGTCGCAATTACCGCATTGAGCGGCGGCAGGCGCCTCGCCGAAATACCCCAGCAGGCGGGTACGGCGGCAATGGGCGGTTTCGGCGAGCCCGACAAGCGCCTCCAATTTTCCGGCCGATACCCGCTTGAACGCTTCGGCGCCGTTTGACTCATCGATCATGCGGCGTTGCTGCACGATGTCCGACAGGCCATACGCCATCCAGGCCGTGGACGGCTTGCCGTCGCGCCCGGCGCGCCCGGTCTCCTGATAATAGGCCTCGATGCTTCTCGGCAAATCGAGATGCGCCACGAAGCGGACGTCCGGTTTGTCGATGCCCATGCCGAACGCGACCGTAGCAACGATCACGATGCCGTCCTCGTTGAGGAAACGATCCTGATTGCGGGCGCGCAAGTTAGGATCGAGCCCGGCGTGATAGGGCAGTGCGGTGATGCTAGCCTCGGTCAATGCGGCGGCGATGTCTTCGACCTTGGCGCGCGACAGGCAATAGACGATGCCAGCGTCGCCCGGGTGACGTTCGGCGATGAAGGCCTTGAGCTGGGCGAGTGCGCTTTTTTTGTCCACGATTTCATATCGAATATTCGGGCGATCGAAACTCGCGACAAAGAGGGGTGCGTCGGCAAGCCGAAGCCGGGCGACGATCTCGTTTCGCGTCAGCTCATCGGCGGTGGCGGTGAGCGCGATGCGCGGCACGTCGGGAAAACGCTCGGCGATCACCGAAAGGCCGATATATTCGGGGCGAAAGTCGTGGCCCCATTGCGACACGCAATGCGCCTCGTCGATCGCAAACAGCGCGATTCCCGCGCGTCCGAGCATGGCGAGACAGCGTGGCGTCACCAGCCGCTCGGGCGCAATGTAAAGCAGGTCAAGCTCGCCGGCGAGCAGTTGCGCCTCGACTGTAGCGGCTTCATCCGATGACAGGGTAGAATTGAGCGCCGCCGCCTTGACGCCGGCTTCGAGAAGCCCCGCGACCTGGTCGCGCATTAGCGCGATCAGGGGTGAGACGACGATGCCGCAGCCGTTACGCAATAGCGACGGCAATTGATAACACAGCGACTTGCCGCCGCCGGTCGGCATCAGCACCAGGCAATTGCCGCCGTTGGTGACGTGGTTGACGATCGCTTCCTGCGCGCCGCGAAAGCCGGGCAGGCCGAACACGGAATTAAGGACGGTGAGCGCATCGGAGGCGCCGCCGGACTTGATGTGGTGAGACGAGGCGCTGGCGGGAGGCATGCGTGGTATTCATCTAACATTTGCAGACGCCAGCCTCCGAGGCTGACGACGCCCTGCCCGGGCTGAACGAATCTCAATAGCAAGCCTAGCGATGAACGCAATCGCGTCCACGCGGGAGTTAACGAAGGCTACGAAACTCTATTGTTGATTCGGACTCCCGACATACTCGCTTCCAGATCAGCCAAGGCCAAAATTTGTCAGAACTATCGAATAGCGGCGCTTTTCCTGTATATGTTGGCTCGGTTAGATGCGTTGCGGCGAAATTTCTCGCCGTTCGTTGTAATTTGCCCCGTTTTCTCCTCTGACAATTGTCTTTAGCCGGTGAATTACATGGATTTGAGGCCAACCTCGTCGCGCGCGTTTGGTCCCGACGTCGTGGCGGCGCGCTCCGACATCGTCGCTGGATTGATTTCATCGACCATCGCCATCCCGCTCGCGATGGCTTTCGGCATGTTTGCCTTCGTCACACTGGGCGACGAATATTTCGCCTATGGCGCGATGGCGGGCCTGACTTCGGCGGTCGTCGCCGGCCTGGTATCGGTGTTGCTGGGTGATCGCTCGACACGGGTCTACGCCCCGCGCGTGACCACGACATTCTTTCTGGGCCTGCTGCTCTCTTCCCTGTTACAGCGGGAGATCGCATCGGGTGGCTCACCCAGCGTGCCTGCCACGCTTCTGGTGTTTTTCGCCATTATTCTGCTCGGCGGACTATTGCAGGCGCTGTTCGGCGCGATGCGGTTGGGTACGCTGATCAAGTTCGCGCCGCATCCGGTGATGGCTGGTTTCCAGAACATGGCGGCGGTGTTGCTATTTCTGGTGCAGCTCGGGAACGTCCTTGGCTTTGAGCATAATGTTCGGTTTACCCGGGTGCTTGGCGCGCTCGGAGACACGCGGCCGCTGAGCGTGTTGGTCGCTGCATTAAGCTTTGTGGCGATGTGGAATGCGCGTCGGCTCACGACGAAAGCGCCGCCAGTCCTGATTGGCCTCGGCTGCGGCATCGTCGCTTACTATGGATTGGTTTTCGCGGGTCTCGGCGGCATGCTTGGCCCAATTATCGGTCCGCCGACGGCGAGTGCTGCGATGCGCACCGTGCTGGTCGACTTTTCCGGCCTGCCGATGGCCGCGCCATTGGAGAGTTCGGCCTCGACGATCCTCTCGGGCGCGCTGGCGCTAGCCGTTATAGCTTCGATCGATGCGCTGTTGTGCGCCAAATTGACCAGCCAGCCCGGCGAACTTCGTGCCGGCGACGATCGTCTACTGGTGCGCCTCGGTATCGCCAACGCTGCTTCGGCGAGCTTTGGTGGTATTACCAGCGGCATCAACATTGGACCTAGCCTTGCCAACCGCGCCTTTGGAGGGCGTAGTTGGCTTTCGGTCATCGTCAACGCGCTGGCGGTATTGGCGGCCGCAACGCTATTGTTTCCGGCCCTCGCTTACATGCCGCGAGCGGTGCTGTCGGCGGTAATCATGGTGATCGCCATCCAGCATATCGATCCCTGGACCAAGCAACTTGCGGCGCGTCTGTTCAGGCCGGGGACGCCACAGCGCGGCATTGTCGCGCTCGATCTTGGCGTTTCGGCGTTCGTCTCGCTGCTGTCGATTGCGATCAATGTGGTTTTCGCCGTGTTCATCGGCCTTGTGCTTGCCGTGGTGCTGTTCGTGGTCCGCATGAGCGGGTCGAATATTCGACGGCTCTATCGATGCGACGCCGTGCGTTCGCGGCGTTCGCGCGATTCGGTCGAGATGGAGGTGCTCCATGTGCAGGGCGCTTCGGTGCTGGTCATCGAGTTACAGGGAGCGCTGTTCTTCGGCAGTGCCGAGCGGTTGGCGCAGATCGTCGATAACGAGACGGGAAAGCGAACCACCGCCTTGCTGCTCGATCTGCGGCGCGTCACTGAAATGGACTCAACGGGCGTCCGGATCCTCGGCGACATCGACGCGGCATTGAGCGCGCGTGGGATCAAGCTCGCGCTGGTACTGTCTGGCCGCACCGAGACCGCCGCACGCCTTGCCGAGATATTTCCTTGCGACCGGTTTTTTCCCGATATCGATCGGGCTATAGAATGGGCGGAGGACGAGCTGCTGCGAAAATCCGGAACCGCGCCGTCTGGGGAGCTGCCGCTGGCGCGGATCCCGCTGTTACGCGATTTTACAGCCAGTCAGCTCGAACGATTGCGTATTTGGTTGGAACCGGTGGCCTGGCCGGCTGGACACGTGGTCTTTCGGCACGGTGATCCAGGTTCATCGCTATACCTTGTCACCCATGGCCGGGCGAGTGCTCATCTCCAACACGATGATGGGAGTATTCGGCTCGTCACCTTTGCCGCCGGCGCGGTTTTCGGCGAACTTGCACTGCTTGATCGCGGACCGCGTTCGGCGACGATCACTGTCGATGACAACCTCACCGGCTTTGGGTTGAGCGAGGCCTCGTTTGTCACGTTGTGCAAACAACAGCCCGACCTCGCGATCAGGCTGTTGTCGGCCTTGGGACGAGAGTTGAGCGTGCGGATTCGCTACGCCAACATGACGATCCAGCAACTGGAAGCCTGAAGTCGCGCGGAGCGCTATTTGCTGGCGCTCTTCAAATAGGCGATGAGATCGGCGCGGTCGTTGGCGTTGGCCATGCCGGCATAGGGCATGCGGTTGGTCGGCACGAAGCCTTGCGGATCGGCGATGTACTGCTCGAGCGTCTCCGGCGTCCAGACTATTCCGCTGCGCTTCATCGCCGGCGAGTAGCGGAAATCCGCAAGCTCGCCCGCCTTGCGCATGAAAATGCCGTGCAGGTTCGGCCCGACATCGTTGGCGCCGGCTTCCAGCTTGTGGCAGGGCGCACAATCCTGGAAGCGCGCCTGGCCGCGGCCGGCATCGCCGTCGGCGCGGGCCGTGCCGGCCAACATCAAGGTCGTCAACAAGACAAGAGCTCCGCGCATAAGTTTGATCATGCCTGCACCAGCGGACCGGGGTTTTTCAGATAGCGGTTCTTGATCGCGTCCGCGGTCCAATACGCAAATGCACCCACCGGCCCGGTCGGATTGTACGCGGAATTGTGCGGGAAGACGTTGGCCCCGACCACGAACAGATTGTGGCAATCCCAGCTCTGCAGATATTTGTTGAGCACGCTCTCGCGTGGATTGGTGCCCATGATGGTACCGCCGGTGTTGTGCGTGCTTTGGTAGGGCACCACGGTCCAGGGGTCGGTCCGCGCGGTCGCGGGGTTGAGTTTCGTGGGGTTCATCGACTTGGCGATGTCGTTGATCACCTGCGCGGCGTGGAGCCCCATTTTGTGCTCGTTCGCCTGGTAGTCGAAGGTCATGCGCATCAAGGGCTGACCGAACGCGTTGCGATAGGTCGGGTCGAGGTCGTAGCAATTGTAGCGGTTGGCCATGACGCTGCCGCTGGCGTTGAGCACCATCGCGGTCTGGTACCACTTCGCGGTTGCTCGTTTCCATTCGCTGCCCCATCGCGGGGTGCCCGAGGGCACCGGACGGTAGCCGATCGGAAGCGGGGTGTTGAAACCGCCGGACACGATATGGCCGCCGACGAAATTGTGAGGCGCGCGGTCGAAGTCCCAGTTGGCATTGAAGTCGTCGATGGTGGCGTTGGAGCCGCCGGCGTTCATGAAGGGGTTGAAATATTTACCCTCGAAGAACAACGTCGCCTGCGCGCCGGTCTGGTAGCAATAATTCTTGCCGACCACGCCTTTCTGCGAAACCGGATCGTAAGGCGTGCCGATGCCGGACAAGAGCATCAGGTGCACATTGTTGATGGCGTAAGCGCAAAGCAGCACGATGGTGGCCGGTTGCTCGAATTCATCGCCGTTGAGCACGTTGGTGTAGGTGACGCCGGTCACGCGCTTGCCGTCGGAATCCTTGAGCACCTTGGTGACCCAGGAATGCGTGCGCAGCTCGAAATTCGGCTTTGCCATCGCGATCGGGATCACCGTCATATGCGGGCTGCCTTTGGCGTTGGCTTCGCAGCCGAAGCGCTGGCAATAGCCGCAATATTGGCAGCCGCCGAATTTCGAGCCGTCCGGATTGGTGTAGGGTTGCGAGGCATTGGCCGACGGCCGCGGGAACGGATGATAGCCGGCATTGCGCGCGGCCGCCGTGAACATTTCGCTCGCCAGGATCGGCGTCAGCGGCGGTAGCGCGTAGTCGCGTTGGCGCGGCGCTTCGAACGGATTGCCGCCGGCCTGGATCTTGCCCCCGATATTGCCGGCTTTGCCGGACACGCCCGGCCGACGAAACATTTTAAGCGGGCTGCCCTGACGTCGTCATGCCGATGAAATCTTCGGCCGCCGTCCTCTGTCGGTCGGCCCTCTTTCTACCTGTGAACCACTTCACATACACATGGACTAATTTCTGAAAAGCTGGACCACGAGCTTTGTTGGCTTGGCACAGGCCACAACATCGGAGGTCGCCATCTTGAGACGTTATGCCGGTCTGTCAGCGGTAGGTTTCCTCCTGGTCGCCACGCAACCATCCCTTTCCCAATCGACACCTTCCCAGCCGAGCGTCGCCGAAAGGGTACAGACGATTGCCGAAAGCCTCAAAGTACTTTGCTTGTCTGGCGGCTCCGAATCGAGTGTCAGCGTGAAGGGCGAGCTTGATCTCAGGGCAAAGATCAAGGACGTCCTGACCGGAAATATCGGAGCCGCTGCAAAAGGCGCGACTGAATTCAGCAAGCAAGTATGGGATGGGATTA
>Ga0137403_10010470_pt1 | contig 10270 bp, 5 predicted proteins | sample CZOMad2_1_16fung_FD_122057 | JGI IMG/M metagenome (GOLD analysis project Ga0137403, IMG submission 122057) | Vadose zone soil fungal communities from Angelo Coast Range Reserve, California, USA - CZOMad2_1_16fungal (Hybrid Assembly) | ecosystem: Environmental > Terrestrial > Soil > Vadose zone... | reverse complement strand
TTTCTTCTCGGCCATCGATGACAGCCTTCGAAAGCGGTGCCTTCAGTTTCGGCATCTTTCGCCGGAATGCAGATCGGCCTCGAAAGGGTTTCGCCGTTGCCGGAAGAGGTGGAACCAGCCGAGCCACTGGTTTGCCCCGATCGGTTATCGTGATTTCATTCCCTTTGCGAACTTCCTCAATGAGAGCCGAAAGATTCTGCCGAGCCTCACGAATGCCTGCTTCTTTCATGAAAAAGATTGTGCTACATGTAGCATTAAAGAACAAACGTGTCAGCAGAGTAATCGGGAACTTGAATCTTGATGCGGCAAACGCGCCGCTCGGGACAACCTGGCTATCCCTGTCGCCCCGAGCCAGTGGGACATGGTGTTAAGTACCCCAGACGATGTTTGGAGCCACGAGTTCTTCGAGTTCTTCTATTTCAAGCTCGATTTACTGCATAGTTCCTCCTCTGTGCCATATCTGTGTACACTCGCCAAATATATTATCATGAACTCAACCAACGCGAGTGATGGCGCGGGACAGCGAAAGCGGAATGTCCCAAATGTCGCGGCAGTAGTCTCGTATTGCGCGGTCTGAAGAAAACTTGCCCATGCGCGCGACATTCAGAATCGACATGCTCGTCCACCGCGTGGTGTCGAGGTACGCACGAGCGGCTTCATTCTGGCAATCGATGTACGACTGGTAGTCCGCCAGCACCAGGAACGGATCCGGGCCTAGAAGTGAATCGACGAGCGGCCGGAACAAACCGGGATCCTCAGGCGAGAAGGCGCCGGAGCCGATGCGGCCGAGAGCTTCGCGAAGCTCGGAGTTGGACTCGTAAATCGCGCGTGGACGATATCCCCGGCGCTGAAGCTCGGCCACTTCTTCGGCCGTCAGGCCGAACAAAAAGAAGTTTTCCGGCCCCACTTCTTCACGGATTTCAATGTTCGCGCCATCGAGTGTGCCGATGGTGAGCGCCCCGTTCAGTGCCATCTTCATATTGCCGGTTCCCGACGCTTCCTTCCCGGCGGTGGAGATCTGCTCGGAGAGGTCTGCAGCGGCATAGATGCGCTGAGCGTTTTTGACATTGAAGTCCGGAACGAAAACTACCTTGAGCCGTCCCCGGACTTCCTTGTCACGATCGATCGTCTCCGCCACGGAGTTGATCAGTTTGATGATCAGTTTCGCCATCAAATACCCGGGCGCCGCTTTGCCGCCGAACAGCACCGTCCGAGGGGTGATCTCGAAATGGGGATCGCGCTTCATCCGGTTATAAAGCGTGACGACGTGAAGCAGGTTCAGATGCTGGCGTTTGTACTCGTGAATGCGTTTCGCCTGAACATCGAACATGCTTTCCGGGTCCGGCGCAATTCCCGTGACGCCTTCGACGCGAGTTGCCAGATCCGCTTTGTTCTCCCACTTCACTCGGCGCCACCTCTCCTGAAACTCCGGGTCCGTGGCGAGCGCTTCCAGTTTCCGGAGCTGATCGAGATCCGTTACCCATCCATCTCCTATGGCATCCGTGATGAGCCGCGCCAGGCGCGGATTAGACAGCAGGAGGAATCGCCGCGGTGTCACGCCGTTTGTCTTGTTGCTGAACTTCTCAGGCGTCATCGCGTAGAAGTCCGGCAGAACTTCCTGCTCGAGAAGCCTCGTATGCAATTCCGCGACGCCGTTGATCGCATGGCTCCCGACGCAGGCCAGATGAGCCATGCGCACGTAGCGCCCGCCGGCTTCGTCGATCAGCGAAAGCCGCCGGACGCGCGCTTCGTCGTTGGGGAACTTGTGGCGGACTTCGTTGAGAAAACGAGAATTGATTTCGTAAATAATTTCCAGGTGCCGCGGCAGAAGCCGCGCGATGAGATCCACAGGCCAGCGTTCGAGCGCTTCGGGCAGAAGCGTGTGATTCGTGTAACCGAAGGTTCGTTGCGTTATATCCCAGGCCGCGTCCCAACCCAGCAGGTATTCGTCCACGAGCAAGCGCATCAGTTCGGGAATCGCCAGGGACGGATGCGTGTCGTTGAGCTGGGCGGCGAACTTCCTGTGAAATCCCTCGAGCGTGTGTTCGCGCTGGAGATAGAGGCGGATCATGTCCTGAAGGGAGCATGAAACCAGGAAGTATTGCTGCTTCAGCCGCAACTCGCGTCCCGCCACGGCCTCGTCATTCGGATACAAAACCTTGGTGATGTTCTCGTCATCCACCTTGTCGTGGACGGCGCCATAGTAGTCACCGTGATTGAAAGCCTGGAAGTCGAAGGATGTACATGCCTGCGCTTTCCATAGCCTCAGCCGGTTCGCGGAATTGACGCCGAATCCAAGCATCGCTGTGTCGTACGGGGTTCCTTGCACCACGTGTTGTGGAATCCACTTCACTCGATACCGGCCTTCGGCATCGCGGTACGGCTCGGTGTGGCCACCGAACTTGACATCGAAGCGGATCTCAGGTTTCGCAATCTCCCATGGGTTGCCCAGACTGAGCCAACTGTCGGCGACCTCCACCTGCCAGCCGTTACGGATTTCCTGATCGAAGATGCCGAACTCGTAACGGATGCCGTAGCCGATGGCCGGCACCTGCAAGGTCGCCATCGATTCCATGTAGCAGGCAGCGAGCCGTCCAAGTCCGCCGTTGCCCAGGCCGGGCTCCTCTTCGTATTCGATGAGATCCTCGAGATTGAGCCCGAGTTCGCGCGCGGCCTCGCGGAATGCGTCATAGCTGTTGAGCCGGAGAAGGTTCATGCCGAGCTGTGGCCCGATCAAAAACTCGGCGGACAGATAGCAGACCGTGCGCGCCTTGTGTTCGTAATAGGAGTGAGCGGATTTGACCCACCGGTTCAGGAGACGGTCCCTGACCGTGTACGCGACGGCCACATACCAATCATGTCGCGTTGCTACTTCCGGAAACTTGGCCTGCAGGTAAAAAAGATTCTCGACCAGGTCGCGCTTGATCTCGGCAACGTCGAAACCGGTTCTTGCGTCCTCGTTCATTTCCGCCTCAGCGCACCTTTACGTCGAGGGGCTGGCCGGACTGCGAAAGGAAACGAACGTTACCGCTGAGAGAAGCCGCGGCGCCATTACCGAACAGGATGAATTGAGTCGTATATCCGCCGGAGTCCGCGAAGTGAGGAAAGAACATCTCGGATGGAGACGGTGAAGTCGTTTCAGGGACCGGAGGCGTGGTGGTGATCAGGAAATCCCCGCGTTCATTGATCCGGCTGCGCAAGCCGACAACCGCGATCGCCGATGCGCTCGACAATCGCAGCAGTCCCCGGAACGGAACGCTCAACGTCTGAAAGCCGGGTATTTGATTCAGAAAACTTGCCACCTGCGCCTTCGCGCCGAGCGTGAGATTCGTGCCTGCGATCGAAGCGCCACTCAAATCGACGAGCTCGAGACGGACTGTCGTGGAGTTGTTCGAGGTGTTCGTGATTGCGATTCCCGATTGCATCGAGTCTGCAGCCTCGACGTATACACGAAACGCATTTCCGATCGGCGCCGTAGCGACTCCAGCCTCGGTGATTCGAATATCGGAAGGCCTGTAGGCGAAGACGAGAGAGCCTCCGGGCGCTGCATTCTTGTCGTCCGGCACAAGCCACACTGCACCGACGCGCGCCGTTGCCGAACCGCCGGAACTCAGGAACTGGCGGGTCGTTCGCGCAGGAATGACATAGTTGAAGCTGGTGCGTGTCTCGTTGTTGATGGTGACCGACATCGGCCTTCCGGACTGATCTGCGAACTGCAGGGCGCCCGCTATCTGGCTATCGGTAGGATTCACAAGAGTGATTTCGGTCGCCCACCCACCTCCGTCGGCAAAGTCCGGAAACACGGCAGACGCCGCGGAAGTATTCGAAGCCAGCTCTACAACCGGAAGCGTTGTGATCAGAAAGTCCGACCGCTCATTCAGGAGGCCTCGGAGCGCAACGGCAGCGACTGGTTTCGAAGAGCTGAATGTCATCGAACCGGCGAAACTCGAAGACCCGTTGAAGGGGAGCTCATCGAGGAATCCGGCGATCTGTCCGTTGGCGGGAATGCTCGTCGTGCCCGCAGGCACATCCTGTCCGTTCGAGTCCGTAAAAAAGAAGGACACGGTTGCCGCTTCATCGTTCGGATTCGCCAGGGCCAGTCCGCTTCTCACGGCGCTGGTCCTCTGAGCTGCGATGCGGCCTCGAGTCAACAATCGCGAGGCCGGCACTCCCGCTTCTGAAACCAACACTCCGTTCGGCCGGTAACCAAAGATCGCCAGGCCGGACGGTGCGCCACCCGAAGGAGCCGTCACCCGCGCGTAGCCGACACTGGGTGTCGCGGAGTCTCCTTGAGTCAAGACCGATGTCGTGCCCCGATCCGAACTCGTAAACGGCACCGTGTTGAGGCTGGGCGTACCCGGCGATTTAACGAGGATGGCAGCCAGGCACATTTCATCAACAGTCCTTTCACCCCATCGAACGGCAACCGGTGGATTTGATGGATTCTTCGGGTTGTTCGAAGAATTGTCGTAGTACGCTGTCAGCTCGAGCATCGTCCCAGCCGGCAGCCGGACGGCATCCTTGTAGTTATAAAGCGCCTGCCAATGAAAATCCCAGTTGTCGATGCGTATCAATTCGCGGCGGCTGCCATCGGGGAACCGCGCTACAACGGTCATTTCGCGGCCGAGCAAATGCATGTGGGGCACAATGGAGAGCAAGTCGACGTCCGTCGTTATCGGCAGAGATGCTCTGACCTGATAGTGAGGATTGCCCGCCGGAATCGTGAAGAACGGATAGACTATCGGCCAAAATTCAACGGCCTGGAGGGGTGTGGGAGACAGGTAGATTCCCACGCGCGTCAGGTCAGGATCCAATGGCGCCTGTGCGGCTTCGTGAGTGCTGTAGTGAACCTGCATCACGATGCGCGCGCCCTTTGCGATTCGCATACCGGTGCCGAGCGGAAACATCTGCGGCGACATGCCCGGTGCCCATGCGCCAAGCGCACCGGCAATGGAGGTGAAGCCGACGCCGCCAAAGCATGTGTAGCCAGGCCCCGGATCCGCATCGTCCAATCTGGCGGATTCGCCCCGTTCATCCAGGAACAGGATGATGTGGTGAACGATCTTCCGATTTCCCGGCAAAATCTCGTATCCGCGCACGTAGACATCCGAGTTCACATTGATGGAGAGCGGGAAGCACCTGTAGATGTCATCGGAGCCGGACGGGATCGCATAGGGCTCCGTGGGTTGCGCTACGATGTTCGGTTCGCCGGATTGCCAGGTTTGCGGAAAACTGAGCGGCTCCGGCAGATCCCCCTGTACTCCTTCCGGTGCTCCGGCCATCGCCCACTGCGAAAGCGTGTCAATCTCCTGATCGGAAAGGCTGCGTTCACCTTGAAAGACACTGTGGGCATTCACGGGCTTCCATGGCGGCATCTCCCCCGACATGACTGCGTTCCGAATCTCAAATGCATGCTGCCGCGCTTCGCTGTAAGTCATTAGCGAGAATGGCGCAATGTTGCCGGGACGGTGGCACGTCTGGCAGTGCTGTTGAAAAATACGCACCACCTGATTATTAAACGTGACGTTTTGGGCGGAGAGTTCGGAGGCCCCGAAGAGGAACGCCAGAAGTATGCCGATCTTTGTAACACGCATGAAGGAGCAACTATAGCAGCAAGGCGAAGGTATTAACCACAAAGACACAAAGGCACAAAGGCACAAAGCCTTTGTGCCTTTGTGTCTTTGTGGTTAATACCTCGCTAGAACACGTACTTCAACGCAAACTGCAGGATTCGTGGAGGCTGAGCGGTTCGGATCTGGCCGAACGTATTGCTATTCAGAGCGATCGTTTGATTTTGACCGGTCGAAACGTTGGCTCCGGCTACCGCTCCGCTGATTCCCATCGGTATGAAGCTATTCGTCACGTTGAACGCTTCGGCTCGAACTTCGAACCTCTGCATTTCGTGAATATTGAACGACCTGGACAAAGCCATGTCGAACGACCATGTGCTCGGGGCGACAAGACTGTCAAAGCCGACATTGCCATACGTCCCGGGCATCGGCGTTGCGAACGCTGCCGGATCAATCCACTGCGTGTTGGGCCGCCCGGATTTGTCCTTATAAGGATTCGCAAGGACCTGGTTTGCGCGTTGAAGACCGGTACCGGTCAGCGCATTGTCTATGCCGCTGACAATGTTGAGCGGCGTACCGGACGACCACCGATAGATGCCCGATAACCTCCATCCGGTTGCCAGCACGCTGAGGGTGTGGTTCGAAAACTGCGGCGTCTGCGCGACCGCCGTAAAATTGAAAATGTGCCGCCGGTCCGAAAAACAATTGCCTTGATCGAACTTCCGATCGGAGGGTTTCGTGTAGGTTTCGTTCGCCGGCGGGCCGTTCGCATTGATATCGGAATACGGACCGATGCAATGGGACAACGTGTAGTTGCCGCTGAATGTCAGACCGCGCGCGGCCCGTCTTTCGAGCGACAGCAACATGCCGTGATAAATCGATGTGCCGCCATCGTCGAATTCCGCCAGGGGCCCGATCTTGACTCCGTCCTGCGGCCTTTCCAAAGTCAGAAGACGGCGCGCATCTGTGTTCGCGGTCGTCGAGCAAACGGGGTAGCTCACACCATTGATGGTGCAGGGGAGGAGTCCCATGAAAATCGCCGGATTGATCGAGTTCTGAGTCCAGATGTGCATTGCGCGCGTCGCGAGATAGCTGGCCGACGCGACCCAGTTCCTCGCAACCTCGCGCTGAACCGACAGGTTCCATGAATAGGTCTGCGGCGTGGTCAGGTTCGGCTTATTGGTCAGGAACAGTCCATTCGGCAGAAACGGCGCATTCTTATCCAGCACGTACGGGAACGGATTTCCAATGCCTCTCCACGGCGCATCCAATCCGCCCGGGGGATTGGTGACGGATACGCGTCCGCCCCACGGAATAGACCCGGCGGAATCTTCGCGCCAAATACCGGAGAGGAAAGTATAGCCAAAGGCATAAGACGCACGGACCGAGGTCTTGCCATCGCCTTTCACATCCCACGCCAATCCCAAACGCGGCGCGAAATGCGCCCACTGTGTGTTGATGCCGGTCTTCTCCGGAAAACCGGGATCGCCGGTGTAATAGAAGCCGGCGGGCGCGTTGGCGAAAACGCTGCTCTTGATGCCCTGGAGGAATCTGTCGTGATTGAAATTGTAGACGGGTCCCGGAAGACCAGTGCCGTTGTTTGGAACCATCTGCGGGAAGAACGGCTCCCAGCGAACACCATAGTTCGCGGTCAATCGTGGCGTGACTTTCCAATTGTCCGTCGCATAAAGGTCGAACCGCTTTTCATGGATCTCCAGTTTGTTGGGTGTGCCCTGTTGGAAGGTAAATACTCTTCCGGTCATAAAGTCACCCATCCCCAGACCGGTCACCGAACCATTGAAAGTGAATGAGCCGCCGCTGAGAAAGTTGGCTTGCTGGTTGACTCGGCCGTGAATGGCGCCGACACCGAAAGCCAGTTGGTGGGATCCGCGAACGGTCGTGACATCGTCGTTCAACTGGTATTGGGTCGGTATCCAATAGGTCCCCGTTGGAATTCCGATGCCTAAGCCCGGGAATCCACCGGTTGTGGTAAAACCCGATATCCACTTCGGTGTGTAACCGCAATAGATGTCTGTCGCGCCGGCATCGCAGACGGAGAAATATTCTTTGTTGTACTGGTGATTGCCGACCCGATTGACAGCCAAACGGAATGCCTGAACCGTGCTGGTACCGATCAGGTACGTATCGCCAAAGGCATACGACGCGGCCAGCGCGTCCGTACCCTGAACGGCTGCCAGCAGGTTCGTAGTGAGCTTGCCGCTGTCCGGTTGGTATTGGCTGTTGAACAAAACGCGCCCGAACAAAGAGTGTTTGGCGCTCTTCTGATAATCGACCTTGCCGACATACACGCCGTCGTTTCGTTGTGTCGGTGCGCCAACTGTCACCAGTCCGCAAGCGTCCGGCGGCGCGGACTGGCTTGCGAGGATCTTTTGTGCCATAAAGACCGCCACTTTGCTGTACTGCGCCGGGTCGATCCGGTTGTTGGCGAACGGCGCTCTCAGCGTCTTTGGCACTCCTGCATTGCAGCCAGCGGATGCGAATGTCGTCCAGTCGCCGGCAAGCATCGCGGGTGTGGCAACGAAAGCCTGAACGTTGACCGCGTCCTGACGAAGCTTTGTACCCTGGTAGCCGGCGAAGAAAAATACTTTGCTCCTGGCAATCGGCCCTCCGACAGTTCCGCCGTATTGGTTCCTTTTCAGCGTGCTCTTGACCTTGTTGCCCGTTGCCGGGTCGATGGCCGCGAAATAAGACGTCGCATTGAATAAGTCGTTGCGAATGAACTCAAAGAGGTCGCCGTGCAGTTCATTTGTACCCGACTTTGTCACAACCGCAACCGCCGCGGAATTTCCGCGTTGCGCGGACAAACCGGTCGATTCGACTTTGAATTCCTGCGTTGCATCTGGAAACGGCATCGGCATTGTCGTCCCAACCAGGAAATTCATGTGATTGGCCCCGTCCAGACTGTAGTCCACTCCAAACGGCACTCCACCTCCGACGGAGATGGATGGCAAATCGTTGAACAATCTTCCCGTACTGACGTTCGTTGTCACCGCCGCACCGGACAGCGTGATCAGATCGGTCACCTGACGGCCGTTGAGCGGCAATTCCATGATCCGTTGTTGCTCGATCACTTGCCCGACACCGACGTTGCGTGTCTCCACCAGCGACGCATTCGCCTGCACCTCGACCTGCTCGCTGACCTGGCCCACTTGCAGCACAGGGTTAATCACCGGGCTGCTATTGACCTGCAGCAGGATTCCGGACTGCACAAACATTCGGAAGCCCGGTAGCGATGCCTCCAACTTGTATGGACCGAGCGGCAAATTCGCTAGCACGTACGACCCGGTTTCATTGGTAACCGTACTTCGGGCGATACCGGTATCGGTCTGAGTTGCAGTTACTTCAGCTCCCGGCAGCACTGCGCCGGATTGGTCTCTCACGGACCCGCTGATCTGAGCTGTCGCTTGCGCCCAAACATCCACGGATGAAAGAGCAAAAAACAACAACGTCGTTCCAAGTACAAATGAAGCACGCTTCATCTTTCCTCCCCACACTTCTGCCATGCTCGTTGAGCGATAAAATGGATACTTGGCGGGAGTCTATGCAGATTCAGGTGGGATTGTCAAAACGATCGGGGATAAACGCGGGCTAAAGCCCGCGACTACATTCAGGCCGAAAGTTGATCCCAAATGTAGTCGCGGGCTTTAGCCCGCGTTTATCCCCGACCGGAAAATGACCTTGACAACGCATCGGAGGTCGTCGTAAATCCCGAGCAGTCAAAAGATTGTTCTTACTGTAGCGGCGCTCTATGAGCGCCGGGTTTTTCGGCGGTCACAGACCGCCGCTACAGTGGACGAATTACGAGGGAGTAGTTGATGCCTATCTACGAATACCAATGCCGAGGATGCGGACACCAATTCGAGTACCTGGTGCTTCCGGGGTCACCCGCGGCGGCCTGCCCATCCTGCCAGCACGAGGATCTGCAGCAATTGATATCATTGTGTGCGGTGAGTTCCGAAAGTACGCGGCAGTCGCATTTGAATACCGCCCGGAAGAAGGCGGGAGAGGTTCATCGCGAAAAGCAGCACGAAGAACACAAACTGATGCACCACGATGACTAAAAGAGTCTTTAGCCACGAATTACGCGAATTACGCCAAATGGGCGCATCAAGAATCCTTTGAAGCGCCCATTTGGCGTAATTCGCGTAATTCGCGGCTAACTAGAAGGCGTACTTCAACGCGAACTGCAGGATTCGCGGATCGCCGACCGTGGTGATCTTCCCGAACTGCTGGTTATTCACATTCAGATTCGCCGCCGCCGGGTTGTTCAGGTTCACGAGGTTCGGCAAGTTGAACGCCTCGGCTCGAAACTCGAGCGACTGATTCTCCCGAACCCGGAAGCTTCGAGTAAGCCCCATATCGATCCGAATGTTTCCCGGTCCCAGAACATTGTTGACAGCCATGTTTCCGAACTGACCGTCGGCCGGCTGCGCGAAAGCGCGAGGGTTGAGCCACTGAGTAAAGCCTTTGTTGGGAGCATAGGGGTCAGGGAGCACCTGGTTTGCGCGGTCTCCCCCAAGCGCATTCGTCAGTGACGTGTCGATGCCGGACGCTATAGTCAGATATTGGCCGGATAAGTACCTGGCAATTCCCGAGATGCGCCAGCCGCTCGCGAGCGCCCGCAAGGTCCCATTTGAAAATCGTGGCGTCTCATACACGGTGGACATATTGAAATTGTG
>Ga0137403_10010469_pt1 | contig 10270 bp, 7 predicted proteins | sample CZOMad2_1_16fung_FD_122057 | JGI IMG/M metagenome (GOLD analysis project Ga0137403, IMG submission 122057) | Vadose zone soil fungal communities from Angelo Coast Range Reserve, California, USA - CZOMad2_1_16fungal (Hybrid Assembly) | ecosystem: Environmental > Terrestrial > Soil > Vadose zone... | reverse complement strand
GCCTGGTGGTGTTGAGCTATCACTCAGGTGAAGACCGTTTGGTGAAGCACGCGTTCCAAGAAGGCGAGCGTCAGGGAACGCTGAAGGTGCTGACCAGACACGTGATCCAGCCGAATGAGAGAGAGGTTTCGGCGAACCCAAGATCGCGAAGTGCGAAACTGCGGTGCGCGGAAAGAGTGCAGGGATGAGGTCGAGGAAGAGCAAGGCGGTGGCAACACAGTTTCATACCTTAAAACGAATCGATAATTCGCGATTGGTGCGCAACGTCGAGCCGGTGCGCTTACGAGGTTTTTATCGCACTGCTGGATTGGGTACAGTCATTGCGGCGTTTTTGATGATGTACATCTACCAGCATTTTCAGTGCATCGACTTGAGCTTTCAGCTCGAAGACTTGAAGTCGAAGCAAACGCAGTCGATGGCGCTGAATTCGGAATTGCGGCTGGAGATCGAAGGGTTGCGCGATCCGCGGCGGATTGACGTGATTGCGCGCCGACAACTGGGATTGACGCAGCCGATGCCGACGCAAGTGCAGGAATATGACACACCTAGCGGTGCGGAAGTGGCGGCGGCCCGGTATGCGCGGTCGAATCACGAATAGTTTTCGCATCGTCCCCGCAAGGCTCTCCGTGGACCCTGACCCGGTCAGGGTCTTCCCGGAACTAGAAGCAGCTGTCCTTCGACGTGTTGTTTCACCCGCCGTTCCGTTCAACCTTCAACCGGTGCACCTGCCGATCTGAGTTCACATGCACAAGAACCGCGCCTACGCCGCCGCTAGTAATCGATCCGCGGTGAACCGTTTGCTGATGGTGGCCGGGGTGGCGATGTTGTGGGCCACGGCAATTGTGGGACGCCTGGGATATCTGCAACTGGTCCGCCACAGCGACTACTTAACCCGCGCACAAAAACAACAGCAGCGGACGATTGAGATCACGCCGCAACGCGGAGTGATCTTCGATCGCAACATGCACCCGCTGGCGATGAGTGTAGCGGTGAAATCAGCGTTCGCGGTGCCCGCGGAGATTGCCGATGAAGCGATGGTTGCGCATCTGCTGTCCGGGATCGTGAACGTGCCTCAGGATGTGCTGGCGGAGCGCTTCAAGTCTTCGCGGTCGTTTGCGTGGGTTTCGCGCAAATTGCCGCCGGAAAAAGTGGAGGCGGTCAGCGCGCTCAACCTTAAGGGCATCTACTTTCAGGAAGAGAACCAGAGATTTTATCCGAAGCGCGATCTTGCTTCACACGTTCTCGGGTTTGTCGATCCCGATGAGCGGGGGTTGGGTGGGATTGAGTCTGAGCTAGATAGCCAGATACGCGGCAAGAGCGAAAAAATCATCGTGATGGCGGACGCGCGGCAGCGCTGGTTCGACGGGAGCGAGGCTCGACGCGAACGCGGTGCGAACGTGGTGTTGACGCTGGATGAAAAGATTCAGTACATCGCACAGCAGGAACTGAACGCGGCCATCGACAAGACCCGCGCGGTCGCCGGAAGCGTGATTGTGATGAATCCCAACACCGGAGAAATCCTGGCGCTGGCGAATTGGCCGAAGTTCAATCCCAATGCGGCGACCAACGTGGCGCCGGAAGCACGGATGAACCGTTCGGTGAGCGCGGTGTACGAGCCCGGTTCGACGTTTAAGTTGATTACCCTGGCAGCCGCTTTCGATCAGGGCGTCATCCGACCGGACGACATCTTCGATTGCGAACATGGCGCCATCTTTCTGGCCGGACACCGCATTCGAGATCACAAGCCGTTTGGGCTCCTGAGCGTGGCCGATGTGCTTGCGAAATCGAGCGATGTCGGGGCGATCAAGATCGCTTTGCAGGTTGGTCCGCCGAGATTCTACGACTACATCCGGGCATTTGGATTCGGCGCGCCGACGGGCGTCGATATGCCTGGTGAGAGCAGAGGGATCCTGCATAAGCTGGACAATTGGAGCGCGATCTCGATTGGGTCGGTCTCGATGGGACAGGAAGTGGGCGTGACGCCGATGCAGCTAATCACCGCGGTGTCAGCCATTGCGAATGGTGGAATGTTGTATCGCCCGCATGTGATAGCGGAACTCAGGAGAGGATCGAAGGTATTGCCCGCAAATGGGCTGCTGACGCCGGTGGAACCGCGGCGCGTGATTCGCCCGGAGACGGCGGCGACGCTTCGGCGGATGATGGAGGGCGTGGTGTTGGCCGGCGGCACCGGAACACTAGCACGCCTGGATGGATGGACAGCGGCTGGCAAGACAGGGACGGCGCAAAAAATCGATCCAACGACGGGACGATATTCTCCCAGTAATTTCGTGGCGTCATTTACCGGCTTTGCTCCCATCAACAATCCCGCGGTCACGATTCTGGTGTCGATGGATTCACCGGTCGGACTGCACGAGGGAGGTCCGGTGGCGGCACCGATCTTCAAGCGCATCGCCGAGCAAGTTTTGCCGTACCTAGATGTACCGCGCGACGTGCCACTGAATGCGCGGCTGATTCAGGCGGCGTACAAACGTCAAGAAGCGGTGGATAGCAGCTCGCTGGATGATTTCACGGCCACTGATTTTTCGGCGCAGCCTGAGGAGTTGCCGATAGAGGCAACGCCTTCGAAGATGGTAGAGCCCAAGGCCCACACCGCTGAGGTGATGATGGGAGTGGACGAAGGCGGCGACATAGCGGTGCCGGACTTTGCGGGGAAAACGATGAGGGAAGTTACGGAGATGTGTTTGCGGTTGGGGTTGGACCCGGTGTTGGTTGGCAGCAATCTTGCTACGGAACAGACGCCGAGTCCAGGGGCGAGAGTGAAGCGTGGGACGAGGATTACGGTTCAATTCGGGACGCCGCCGCCAAAGCCGACGCGCCCGGCGATTTCGGCGAAACTGCACAAGAGTTCGAAGCGATAGAAAGAAACGGGGTCGGCCGGTTCATGGCCGTGGACTACAGTGAGTTTACTTCAAGAAACGGAATGCAAAACGGTTGCGAAAGATACTGACGGGCAACGTAGCCTTCTTGGGCCAAACTGCGTTCGAAAGCACAAGATGAAATTACGCGCGCTGCTGAAAGACGTGGAAGCCGACATCCCGGCGAATGCCGATGAGCTTGACATTCAGCATGTCGTTTGCGATTCGCGGAAGGCGCAGGCGGACACGTTGTTTTTTGCGTTGCATGGCGCGAAAGCGGACGGCAATGCGTTTGTGCGCGACGCGATTGCGCGGGGCGCGGCGGCGATCGCGAGCGAAGAGAAACCGGTGGCGGAGCTGTCTGGCGACGTTGCGTGGATCCGGGTGCGGGAAGCGCGGAAGGCGCTGGCGGTCACGGCGGCGAATCTGTTTGGGCGCCCTGCCGATGCGTTGCAGATGGTTGCGGTCACCGGGACGAATGGCAAGACCACGACCACGTCGATCATCGATTCGATCATCAAGGCTTCGGGAGCGAAGACGGGACTTTTCGGGACGATCGCCTACCAAACTCCGTTGGGGGACTATCCTGCGCCGAACACCACGCCGGAGTCGGTGGACCTGCAAGGGTTTCTCGGGGAGATTCGGGATGCGGGCGGACGTTATGCGGTGCTGGAAGCTAGCTCGCACTCTCTGGCACTGGACCGCTTGTGGGGTTGCCATTTCGCCGTGGCGGTATTCACGAACCTTACTCGCGAGCACATGGATTACCACAAGACCTTCGATGACTATTTCGCGGCCAAGCTGCGGTTGTTTACCGACACGGGTGCGGGTGCGCCGGACGTTGCCGTTCTGAATGCGGACGACGCATATGGAAAGCGTTTGGCGGCCCTGGCGACGAATGCGGTAACGTACGGCTTGGAATCCCCCGCCGACATCACTACCAAGAAATTTCAGCTCACGTTTTCCGGCTTGTCGTTTACGGCGCAAACACCGAAAGGCAGAGTCCAGGTTTCGTCACCACTGGTGGGCCGCATCAACGTCTACAACATTCTGGCAGCGATTGGCGCTGTGCAGGCGCTGGGCCTTTCGAACGAAATCATCGAGGCGGGCATTCGCAATCTGGAGAGCGTTTCCGGCCGCTTCCAGCGGATTGATCTCGGGCAGCCATTCTTCGTGGTCGTGGATTACGCGCACACCGATGATGCGCTGGAAAGCTTGATTCGCACGGCGCGCGAACTCAATCCCAAGGGACGCATCATTACGCTGTTCGGTTGTGGAGGCGGGAAGGATCGCACCAAGCGGCCGGTGATGGGCGAAGCAGCCGGGCGCTTGAGCGACTTGACGATCCTGGCTAACGACAATCCGAAACACGAGGATCCGCTGAAGATCATTAGCGACATCGTCGTTGGTCTGCAAAAGACGAATGGCAAGTACACGATCGAGCCGGACCGCGAGAAGGCCATCGCGCTGGCCATGGATCATGCGCGTCCTGGGGACATTGTTTTACTGGCCGGCAAAGGTCACGAAAACTATCAGATTCTCGCCGATCGCACATTGGAATTCGACGATCGCGAGCAGGCGCGAAGTGTGCTGCGCGAGCGTGGGTACGTGCGGCCGGCGGACGGGCAAGGGTTTGGCACCTAGCGCGCTTGATAAGTCGCAGGTCGCGAGGCGCTTTGGTGCATGGTTACCTTTAGTCAGGAGGAGCCCTCAAAACCGTGAAGACTGACCCGGCCGTGTGGTATTTGCGTAAGCGGAATCCTTTGAGGCGGTTATGCGGTGGACGATTGCACAGGTGGCTGGCGCGGTGGGTGCTCGGGCGGGGGGCGAACTCGACCCCATGGCCCGGTTGGCCGGTGTCTCGATTGATTCTCGCACGGTGTGTAAAGGAGAACTGTTCATCGCTATCCACGGACCGCGTCATGACGGACACGATCATGTGGCGGGTGCCCTGGAGCGTGGAGCGCTCGCGGCGATGGTTGCGGAATCGCAAGTCGCGCGGTACACCGACGCGGTTCGCGGAAAATGCGTCGCGGTGGCCGACACGTTCGCGGCACTCAAGCATCTCGCCCGCGCCGTACGCGAAGCGTGGGGCGGGAAAATCGCTGGCGTCACCGGGAGCGTCGGCAAAACCACTACCAAAGAGATCCTGGCGGCATTGTTGGGCACGCGGTTTCGCGTCCTGAAGTCCGAAGGGAATTTCAACAACGAGTACGGTCTGCCGCTTACGTTGTTTCACCTCGACGAGACTCATCAGGCGGCCGTGCTGGAAATGGGAATGTCGCGGAGCGGCGAACTCTCGCGTCTGGCGGAGATTGCGCGGCCGGACGTTGGTGTTGTGACGCGCGTCGCACCGGCACACTTGGAATTTTTCGCTTCCGTGGAGGAGATAGCGCGAGCGAAGCGGGAACTCATCGAAGGATTGAACGGCCGCGATTCGGTGGCGGTGTTAAACGCCGACGATCCGCTGGTGATGGGGTTTGCTTCCCATGCTCCCGGTCGCGTGCTGACCTACGGGATCGCGAACGCGGTGGATTTTCGCGCGGAGGCGATTGAAGATCGCGGCGCGCTGGGCTCGGCGTTTGTGCTGGCCCACGGCGGTAAACGCATGCGGCTGGAGCTGGCGCTTGCGGGACGGCACGTTATTTCGAATGCGCTGGCCGCATTGGCGGCGGCCAGCGTGTGGGGAATTGGCGCGGAGGAAGTCCAGGATGTCTTGCGCAACCTTCGTGCGCCTGCCATGCGCGGCGAGTTGCTGCGGTTCGCGAACGGAACGGGGCTGATCAACGACAGTTACAACTCCAGCCCCGCGGCGCTGCACGCGATGACTGCCGTGCTGGCGGCGACTCCCGACTATCGGCGACGGATCCTGGCGGCGGGTGAGATGCGGGAACTGGGCCCAACGTCGGCGGAACTCCATCGCGACGCGGGAGCGTTCGGGGCGAAAACGGGAAAGATCGATTGGGTCATCGGCGTCGCAGGCGATGGAGCCCAAATTGTGGAGGGCGCAGTGGCGGCCGGTCTGCCCAGGACGCAGACGAAATTCTTTGGCTCGTCGGAGGAAGCCGCGAAATTTCTTTCGGATTTTGTCGTGCCTGGCGACCTGCTGCTGGTGAAGGGCTCGCGCGGCGTGAAGATGGAGCGCGTCGTGGAAGCATTGGTTGCGAAGCATGCCGCCGGAGCTCCGGTGGTCGAGAAAGTGCCCCACTAGATGCTCTACTACCTTCTCTATCAGGTCCTGCAGCGCTACTTCAGCCCGTTGAATGTTTTTCGCTATATTACCGTTCGTACGGTATATGCGAGCCTGACGGGAATGTTTCTGGCTTTCGTATTTGGTCCATGGTTGATACGCAAGCTCCGGGAGTTGCAGATCGGCCAATTCATCCGTGAAGAAGGCCCGGAGGCGCATCAAAAGAAAGCTGGGACACCCACGATGGGTGGTGTGTTGATCGTCCTCTCCACTCTGGTTCCGACGCTTTTGTGGGCCGATCTCACCAACGGTTTCGTGCTGCTCGCCGTTTTTGCGCTGCTGGCATTCGCCACTATCGGATTTGTCGATGACTACGCAAAGGTTTCGAAACAGCGGAACTTAGGGCTTACCAGTAGGAAAAAATTCTCCCTGCAAATATTGGTCAGCTTCATCATCGGCACCGGACTGCTTGCGCTAGCGACGCGTAGCGCGTATTCAACGGAGTTGGTGTTTCCGTTCCTGAAGAGAGTTCATCCGGACCTGGTAATTCATTCGCTGCTGTCGTCGGCGCACCTGTGGCCGCTCGCGTTCATTCCATTTCTGATTTTTGTGTCCATCGTGATTGCCGGGTCGTCGAACGCAGTGAACTTGACGGATGGATTGGATGGCTTGGCGATCGGATGCACGGTGATTGCCGCCGGCGCGTTGACGATACTGACGTACGTCAGCAGCAACTACCGCTGGGCGACGTACCTCGAGATTGGATACATCCCGCGAGTGGGAGAACTTACCGTGTTCTGCGGAGCGCTGGTCGGCGCTTCTCTGGGATTCCTGTGGTACAACGCGCACCCGGCCGAAGTGTTTATGGGCGATGTTGGTTCGTTGTCTCTCGGAGGAACACTTGGCTTTATTGCAGTAGTGATCAAGCAGGAAATCCTTTTGTTCTTCGTAGGCGGAATTTTTGTGATCGAAGCGCTTTCGGTGATCCTGCAAGTGGGCTCGTTCAAGCTGCGAGGTAAGCGGATCTTTCGTATGGCGCCGATTCACCATCATTTTGAACTGATCGGGTGGAGCGAATCGAAAGTGATTGTGCGATTCTGGATCATCGCGCTGATTTTCGCACTGTTTGCGTTGACGACGCTGAAATTGAGGTAGTGAAGGATCAATGGAGCTCAAGAACAAACGCGTGCTGGTGGTGGGGCTGGCGCGGACGGGTGTCGCTACCGCACTGTTTTGTGCCGCGCACGGTGCGATCGTGACCGCGACCGAATCGCGGACAGAAGCCGAGATTGGCGAAAGCATCCCGCGGCTGCGAAACGCGGGCGTGACGCTCGAACTCGGCGGCCATCACGAGGAGACGTTTTTACGCCAGGACCTCATCGTCCCCAGCCCTGGTGTGCCCGCCGATTTCCCCCTGCTGCTCGCGGCGAAAGCCAATCGCGTCGTGATCTGGGGCGAAATCGAGCTGGCATATCGGTTCCTGCACGGAACACTCGTCGGCATTACCGGTTCGAATGGAAAAACCACAACGACCGCGCTGGTGGAACACATCCTGAGAACCGCGGCCTTTCCAACCATTCTTGCGGGCAATATCGGCACACCATTGATTTCCTGCGTCGAAAGCGCCAAGAGAAACAGCATAACGGTTGTCGAACTTAGCAGTTTTCAACTCGAATTGATCGAAACGTTTCGCCCCAAGATCAGTCTGTTTTTGAACCTTACGCCAGATCATCTCGACCGCCATCGGAGCATGAAAATCTACGCCGCCGCGAAAGCGCGCATTTTCGAAAATCAGACGGAAGAAGACGCCGCGATTCTGAACGCCGATGACCCTGCGACCACTCCTTATGCGCCTTCGCGTCCTCGTGTGTACTGGTTCAGCCGGAAGCAACGAGTCGCGGAAGGCGCGTATCTCCATGGCGACGATGTTATATTTCGACACGATGGAACGGAAGAGACGATCTTGACGCGCGGGGAGATTCCATTGGTTGGCGCGCACAATCTGGAGAATGTGCTGGCGGCCGTCGCCGCCACTCGGCTGGCAGGCGCAACGCGGCAAGCCGTCGCCCAGGGCATTCGATCGTTCGCCGGTGTGGAGCATCGGCTGGAGTTTGTCGCCGAAGTGAACGGGGTACGCTATTACAACGATTCGAAGGCTACCAACGTCGACGCCACCCTGAAAGCGCTGGAAGCCTTTCCTGGCCACATCGTGATCATTCTGGGCGGCAAAGATAAAGGCAGCGACTACACCGCGCTGCAAAAACCGCTGAGGGAAAAAGCGATTCTGGTCCTGCTCATCGGCTCCGCGGCCGAGAAAATCGAAAAACAGATTGCGGGCGGCGTGGCTATCGCGCGCTACGAAACTCTCGACCGTGCAGTCGAAAGTGCATCACGCACCGCGCATCCCGGTGACGTCGTCCTGCTCGCGCCTGCGTGCGCTAGCTTTGACCAATTCGAAAACTACGAGCATCGCGGACGTGTCTTCAAGGACTTGGTCCGGCAGCTTCAGCCGCACTCTGCCGGGGTTACTGCAGCGAAGTCTTCTCCGACCTCGTCGAGCCGAACATGAGAATCTGGAGGTGAAAAAAACGTGCCAAGACCGCTAGAGAATGACCGCTGGTTATTTGGTGTCACTATCGCGCTGTGCTTGCTGGGCGCGGTAATGATTTTCAGTGCGTCGGCAGTGACCGCGGAGCATCAATATGGCCACCCGTACATCTTTCTGCTGCGCCAAGCGGCTTGGCTGACTCTCGGAATCTTTGGCATGTTCGCGCTCATGCGCACCGACTACCGGCGCTTGCGCGAGCCGGCGGTGGTGTGCACGGCCGTCTGCGTCGTGCTGCTGATGCTGGTCGGCACATTTTTCTTAGACAAGTCCCATGCAACGCATCGCTGGATCAAGTTTGGCCCGGTGGGCATGCAGCCGTCCGAGCTTGCAAAGCTCGCGATCATCCTCTATCTAGCTTGGTTCCTGGATTTGAAACGCCGCAACGCCGCTGCGATGGAATTCAGCAAAGACGACTTTCTACAGACAATCCTGCCCGCCGTCGGACCGATTCTGCTCTTCGTGCTGCTGATCGTCTTGCAGCCAGACTTAGGCACTTCGGTCGACATCGTATTGATCGCCACCGCTATCCTGTTTGTCGCCGGCCTTTCGTGGAAGTGGCTCGTAATGGGCGGCGCAGCAGCGCTGCCGGTTCTGTACCTGCTGATCTCTCACGTGTCCTATCGCCAGGCGAGGCTGATGGCCTTTCTGAATCCGGATGCTGATCCGCTCGGCTCCGGTTTCCAATTGTTGCAATCGCTGATCGCGGTAGGTTCTGGAGGCTTTACTGGCGTCGGCCTGATGGAGAGCAAGCAAAAACTCTTCTACCTCCCCGAAGCGCACACTGATTTCATCTACGCGGTGATCTGCGAAGAGCTCGGCTTCATCGGCGCTATTCTCGTAATCGCGCTTTTCGGAGTGTATGCGTGGCGTGGCTTACGCGCATCGTTCTCCGCCCCTGACGGGTTCGGACGATTACTTGCGCTGGGCATCACAGCGATGGTGCTCAGCCAGGCGCTCATCAACTTTGTGGTTGTGCTCGGCATGGTGCCGACCAAAGGCATTCCTCTGCCGTTCGTAAGTTACGGCGGATCGAGTTTGCTGGTGATGCTGCTGGCTACCGGGGTGCTCCTGAACATCAGCCAGCAAGCGGAAGAAGCATAGACGCGTGAAGCTTTTGATCGCAGGCGGCGGCACCGGCGGCCACGTTTTTCCCGCGATCGCGATCGCGCGCGAGTGGTTATCGAGAGGCAAGGAAAGGGAAGTCGTGCTGGTAGGAACGCAACGCGGGCTGGAAATGAAGCTGGTACCTCAAGCGGGACTGCCGCTGGAGACGCTTCGAGCCGCCGGACTGAAAGGTAAAGGCGGCGCTACCCTGCTGAAAAATCTCGTTACGTTGGGACCTGGCTTGCTGGATGCATTTCGAATCTTGCGCAAGCACAAACCGGTCGCCGCATTTGGAGTCGGCGGTTACGCTGCCGGTCCGATGATGCTGGCCACCTGGCTCAGCCGCGTGCCCAACATTATCTTCGAACCGAACGCCGAACCGGGTTTCACGAATCGCGTCCTGGCAAAAATGTCCAAGCGCATTGCCGCGGGCTATGAACGATCCGCCCGAGCCCTGGGCAGCAAAGCGATAGTCACCGGCTGCCCTGTGCG
>Ga0137403_10010468_pt1 | contig 10271 bp, 9 predicted proteins | sample CZOMad2_1_16fung_FD_122057 | JGI IMG/M metagenome (GOLD analysis project Ga0137403, IMG submission 122057) | Vadose zone soil fungal communities from Angelo Coast Range Reserve, California, USA - CZOMad2_1_16fungal (Hybrid Assembly) | ecosystem: Environmental > Terrestrial > Soil > Vadose zone... | reverse complement strand
AGTCGTTGTCGCTCATCCCCCGGGCCGCTGTCGGCCGATAGGGCTGCTCCAGCCACTGGCGTTCGCCCGTCAGCTGCACCAGTACCATCAGCAGGGTGGGGATGTTGCCGGCGGCTACGGCGTCGGCGTAGCGCCGGCGTTCGTCGGACATCATCATGACCATGGGACGCGGTCCTTGTGGTCGCGGAACGGGCCGATCGGCGAGCCGCCTGTAGTGCACCTTACATTATAGCTGCATCTTATCCTGGGGCGGGTGGCCAGGTCCTCCAGACAGGGTCGCTACTCATGACATGCGGGTTGTGCCGCCCGGCCGATCCCCGATGACATCCCGTGCAGCCAGGTCGGCGACATCGCTGTCGGACAGGCCAAGCCATTCCGTGAGGATCTCGTGGTTGTGTTGGCCGAGGGTGGGTGGTGGTGTTCGGTTCCAGACATGCGGTCCGGCCCCGAACTTGACCGGAAATCCTCCGTGCAGCGTCCGTCCGGCGACGGGGTGCTCAAGCTCCTCCCACCAACCGCGAGCGGCGAGCTGCGGTATGACGGTTTGCTCGTGCGGCATGAGGAGCTTGGCGGCGGGCACTCCGGCCGCCCATAACTGCCCAACGACCGCATCGCCGCACTGCGGCTGAACCCAGATCGAGATCCACGCGTCGATGTCATCGGCCCGGGCTCGCCGCCCGTCCATCGTGCCCAGGGTCGGCGAGTGCATCCAGGCCGGGGCGTCGACGACCGCCAGGAACTGGAGCCACTGGGTGTCGTCCTCGACGGCGATTGCGACCCACCGTTCGACATCACCCGGATCGTTGGCACACCGGTAGAAACCTTGTGGTGCAGCCTGGGGCCCACGATTTCCCTGCCGCTTGAGCAGTGCCTTGTTGGCGGAGTACTCGACGATCTGTTCTGCCGCCACGCCCAGCGCCGTCCGCACCATCGGGACCTCGACGAGTTGGCCCTCACCTGTCCGACGTCGGTGCTCGACGGCCACCAGGCAGGCGAACGCGGCGTGGATTCCCGCGATGGGGTCGGCCTGTCCGTTCGGAACTCGCGGCTGGTCATCGGGGAATCCGGTCATCCAGGCCAGCCCGGAGACCTGTTCCATGGTCTGTGCGTACCCGACCTGGTCCCTCCATGGTCCGTTGAGCCCGAACGCGGGCATTCGAACCATGATCAGCTCAGGGTTGATGGCGGCGAGGTCGTCGTAGCTGACGCCCCAGTTCTCGAACACTCGTGGGCTGAAGTTCTCGATGACGATGTCGGATGAGGCGACCAGTCTCTTGAGGACTGCGACGCCGTCCGGGTCGCCGAGGTTCAAGGTCAGGCCAAGCTTGTTGGAGTTCGGCCCGAGGAAGAGCGGGCCCCATTCCCAGAACTGGTCATCATCCGAGCTCTTGTGGGAGATGAGGCGCATCCCGTCGACGCGCTGTACGGATTCGACGTGCACGACCTGCGCGCCGAGCATCGCGAGGATGTGCCCGGCGATCGGGCCGGCCCAAAACTGGGTCAGATCGATTACCCGAAGCCCTTCGAGCGGGCGGTCGGTCGTGGTGCCCAGAAGCGTGGACGTCCGGTCGCCCTGTTGCAGCCGTAGATCCAGGCCAGTGTGCTCGCCGAGGTGCGGCGCCGGCGTGCGCGGTCGGCTCGAACTGCAGCTCATGGCGTACGGGACCTCGGGTTCGCTGAACCCGCTCCTAGGATTGGAGCGGAAGGCTCCGGTGACCCGGAGGTGCTCGAACTCGAGGACTGCAGCGCCGTTGCCTAGGGGCGCTACGGGGACTCGGAACAGGCCGCCGAGTTCGAAGATCTCGGCCGTCGTGTGCCGGGTGGTCCAGGCTCGGATGCTCTCTTCAAGTTCGCCGCGGCGGGCGTTGCGGTTGTCGTAGCGGAACAGCGCCTGGTCCTCGGCGAGATCGGGACGTTCGATCATGGCGCAGAAGTCCATCCACTGTTGCGCGGTGACGATCATGAACCCGATCCAGCCGTCCTTGGTCGGCTCGATGTCAGGGAGGTTCGTGAACCGTTGGCCGTGGAAGGCTCGTCCGACGATGGAGTGGTAGGTGACCGGATACATGTCCTCGATGAGGATCATGGTCTCGAGCAATGAGAGGTCGAGCAGTTCACCGCGCCCGGTCTTCGTTCTGCGCCGTAGGGCCGCGAGCGTGCCGATGCCCGCCAGCACCCCAGCCGTCCATTCCGCTGGTCTACCTCCGGTGCTGATCGGTGGCTGATCGGGGTGCCCGCGGGTGGCCGGCCCTCCCACCCAGGCTTGCAGGGTGAAGTCGGTTGCGGGCGCCTGCGCCCACGGTCCTGTCAGGCCGAACGGCGTGATCGCCGTGACGACCGCGCCGGGTGCGGCACGGGAGAGAGCTTCGGCCCCGAGACCATCCCTGCTGGCGAGTTCCCAGTCTCTGGACCAGACAACCGCGTCGGCCTGCTTGATGATGCTGAGCACGTCCGACGATGCGCCGGACGAACCAGGGTCGATAACGACGCTCTGCTTGCTTGAGCCGAGGTACTGGAACAGCGCGCTGTCGTCGCCTGGGTGGATCGGGCTGCCGCTTGCGGACCAGCGGCGAAGGGCGCTGCCCTCGGGGCCTTCGAGCTTGATGACGTCTGCGCCGGCATCGGACAGGAGCCGACCGCAGAACTCACCGGGGACCGAACTGGTCAGCTCGACGACAACCAGCCCATGCAAGACCCCCGTGGTCATGTGCGTCTCTCTACCAATCGGTCACGCGAAGAACACGGGTGACGGGCTCATGCCACGATATTCCGCGCCCGAAGGCCGGCAATCTCATTGTCCTGACAGCCAATCTCCGACAAGATCTCGTCAGTATGCTGGCCATAACGTGGTGGCGCATACCGGTCCTCACCCCTGCCTCCGTCGATGACGAGCCCTCGAGCGACCGTTAGGTATTCAAAGCCGCCCTGTTCCGACGCGTTCCTCACGATACCGCGGGCTAGCCCGTGGGCGCTCTGCGCTGCTTCACCCAGACTAAAGACGGGACAGCACGGCACGTCGCTTGCGGCGAAGATGTCTCCCCACTCGACGGATGTCTTGGTGAGCAGCACTGGCGCTATTTCCTTATACAGTGGCCGGTCATGTTCGCCGAAGTCGACCGGGAACTCCGATGAATGCCGGTCGACCAGATCTGGGCGCCCGATGAGCGCGCAAAACGTATCCCAGAATTGCCGCTCGATCGCGCACACGACCACGGCCCGACCGTCTTTGCAGTAATACGGCGCGTACTTTGGCGTCTCCGGAGAGAGAAGACCGTCGATATGGCGCAGGCCGTTCAGTGCGAGCGTTGCAGGCATCGCGTCGAACGTCACACCGGCATCCCAGCAGCTTGCATCGATGTAGCAACCTTCTCCGGTTCTGAGCGCGGCCACGAGGCCGGCGCAGATGCCTAACGCCGCCTGGTAGCCGCCGTGTTGGGTGGCGATGAAAGCGAGAGGGCCCAGCTTCGGACCGTCCGGTGTGTCTTCGAGCGTCATCGTGCCCGCAAGACATTCCATGTTTGCACCGTGCGAGGGCAAGTGAGCGTAGGGCCCTGTTTGGCCGAAGCCCGTGACGGAGCAATATACGATCTTGGGATTGATCTTGCGAACCGATGCGTAATCAAGCTTATATCGGGCCATTGACCCGGGATCCGACACCTCGAGGACTACGTCCGCGCTCCGAATGAGCCGATAGATCAGCTCCAGTCCTGCTTCTGACCGATGGTCGACGGCAATGCTCCGCTTGTTCTTGTTGTCAGCCGCGTGGAGCACGCTCATCTCGCCCATTGTCGGTGGGATGTGGCGTAAGTAGTCCCCTACCGGGGGGCGCTCGACCTTGATGACGTCGGCTCCCAGGTCGGCGAGCGCTTGACCAGCGACGTCGCCCGGAATCAGCCGAGCAAGTTCCACAACGCGAACGCCGGAGAGAGGGTCCACCTCTAGACCGTTGCGAGGTCAGCCGCCGCCATCTGCCAGTTGAACACCCGCTCGGCGTTACCGTGCGTGATCGCCTCGATTTCAGCCGGTGAGCACTTGGCCTCGTCGAAAACCGCCTGGGCCGACGCCTGGCTACTCGGCCACACCGTATCGGTATGCGGGTAATCACATTCCCACATGATCTTATCGATTCCGATGTCATCACGGTATTTCAGGCAGATGGGCTCTTCAATCATGCACAGGTACATGTTCTGGCGAAAGATCTCTGAGGGAAGAACGCCTTCGAACTTGCTGTAATACTTGTGACGGAGCCACATTCGGTCCGCTCGCTCGACCGCGTTGGGCAACCAGCCAATGCCACCCTCGGAAAAGACGAACTTCAGACGTGGGAATAGCCGGCACACTGGGCTCATCATGAGGTTCACAGACGACAGCACAGAGCCAACCTGCATCACCGCGAACCCTAATGCCGGCCCAGAGTCCGGCGACGGGTTCGGAATCTCACCGCTGGTACCAATGTGCAGACAGAGTGGAATGTCGCGTTCCTCGCACGCCCGCCAGATAGGGTCCCAATAGGAATTCCAGTAGGACGGGAGGCCAAGGGGCACGCCGTTTTCCGGAAATGATAGGGCCCGAGCGCCTCGGTCAGCGCAACGATGGATCTCCGCCGCGGCTAGCTCCGGATCCCAGAGTTGGCAAATGACCGTGGGTACGTAGAGACCCTTCGGACCAGCCGGGCACCACTCGTCGATGACGAAGTCGTTGTAGGCCTTGATGCAGAGATCCGCGAGGACTTTGTCTTGGAACGTGATGAACAGCGTGCCAGCGAACTTGGGCAGTGTTGGAAACAGAATTGAAGCGAGGATTCCGTCAGCCAGAAAGTCCTTCGCCCGCTCAACTGGGTCATAACACCCGATACGCATGTCGGAGAAGCGAATCGGATCCATGCTCTGTTCCTCGAGCGGTTTGCCGGCGACTGCGTTCAGTCCCACTGTCGGCGCACGCTCCGTCTCGTACTCCCAGTATTCGCAGCCATCTTCCTCGACGACATGAGGGGCCACCGCACGGTACTTGGCGGGAATCCGGTCCTGCCATACCCGAGCGTGCTCGATGATGTGGTCGTCGGCGCTGAACAATCGCAGCATCGGTTCCCTCTCCTATCTATCCAATGCATCCAGACGGCCTTGCGCTGGATGGGAAGTCGATCGTCGACCCGCGGATGTTCCTTCGGGCGGCGACGGGCCTCAGCAGGCTCGGGTGGGTTCGGACTCAACTTCACCCCTAAGGTGGGCAGATCATATAGTATGATACAGTCTGCTGCAGGCACGTCAAGCGACCTTCGTGCCGCGAGGGGCTGCTCGCGATCAGAGTTGCCGATCGGCCTGGCGGCGACGGAGTCAATGTTCCGGGCCGGGCGTACCGCGTTGCCGGGGCCGAAGGGCGAGCACGATCCGAACCGCACGGTTCGTTGCGGCACGGCAGCAGGAACCGGCATCGGTGGCACGACCGGCATCGGAAACCCGCCCACGCGGCCTCGGGTCGCGGTCGGGCGGTCTCGCGTGCCTCCTCCGCAACGCGGCACGAACGGTCGCTTGACGTGCCTGCGCCAGACTGTATCATACTATATGACTTGCCCACCTTAGGGGTGAAGTGTCGACGATCGACTTCCCAAGGGACGAGGCTCGAGTAACGACGCACCGAGGAGGTACGGACACTTGAACACCAATGCTGACGCGCCGTCTGCCGGTGGATCCTCGGTGGTCAATGTTGACGACTTCCGCGAGCTTATCGAGTGCCTCCGCTCACCCTCAGTCATCAGCCACGTCGATGACCACACCGGAACGGACCCGGTGAGCCAAACCGGCGCCGATAATTTCAACCGCGACGTCGTCACGTTCGTGAACGGCCCGGAGCACTATGAGCGGCGAAAGAAGTGGAACACGCTGCTCCGAGGTGATTCTGTCGCGAAGCTGCGCCAGCAAGTGATGGTGCCGGCGCTGGAGCGCCAGCTCGAACGGAAGCTGACCCGACCGAATGCGGACGGCCACTACGAGATCGACCTCCTCCAACTTGTCGAGCGAGTGTTTCTCGAGCTGGGGTCGGCTCTGATCGGCTTCGCCGAGGTACACACGGAGGAAGGGCTGGACGAACTCCAAGAATGCGTGCTTCCGATGCAGGCCGCCACCGTCGCGGCGCTTTACCCGAATCGCGAGGAGATCATTCAAGCCGGCTTGCAAGCGCGCGAGAAGTTCATCGAGCGATACCTGAAGCCCGCGATCGCCGACATGAAGGTGAAGCTGGCGAAGGTGGAGGCCGGCGAGATGAGCGAGGCGGACCTTCCGCACAACCTCGTGAGGTACTTCGCAACCGATCCAGAATGGGCGGATTTCGAGTTGCAAGTCCGGGAGGCGAACACGCTGTTCGTCACCTCGGCCGGTACGAGCGTGCAGGCGATCGTGTCGACTGTGGACGACCTGTCGAGGTGGTTCGCCAACCACCCAGAGGACTACAAGCTACGGTCCGACGCGCAATTCATGAGCAACGCCCTGCAGGAATCGATCCGTCTCAAGGGTCCGTTCATTCAACACATGACACGCCGAGTCATCGAGGACTTCACCGTAGGAGACCGCAAGTTCGAAGCCGGTCAGGTGCTGCACATCAAGTTCGTCGCCGCTGATCGATCAAAGGAGATCTTCGGCGACGACGCTCGCGAGTTCAATCCGCACCGCGCCCAGCCGGAGGGTCACCCGCGCTACGGCGTGGCTTTTGGTGCCGGAGAACATCAGTGCTTCGGGCTACGGCTCGTGCTCGGCAAGGACGGCACCAGCGGTGGTCACCTCGCGCTTGTTCAGCGCCTGATCGAGATTGGCGTTCAGCCGCACCCGGAGAACGCTCCGATGATCCAGATGATGAAGGACGAGGCCGACCCCGAGCTCGACATCCTCACCTACATCACCTACCCGGCAATCGTCACGAACTATCAGCGGGAGGCCACTGCTTCGTGAGACTGGCACGGCCGACGCTGACCGTGACCATGCAGTAGAGCACCGACCACTTTTGGATTCTCACAGGGGACGACTCATCGTGGGCCGCTTGGAAAACAAGGTTGCGTTCATCACCGGTGCTGCCCGCGGTCAGGGTCGCGCTCACGCGCTCCGGCTGGCCGAGGACGGTGCCGACATCATCGCCTTCGATCTCTGCCAGCAAATGGACAGCGTTGCGTACCCGATGTCAACGCGTGACGACCTTGATGAGACCGTGAAGCTGGTGGAGGGCACCGGGCGACGCATCGTCGCTGTCGAGGGCGATGTTCGTGACCGCCAAGCCCTCGATGCTGCCGTTGAGCTCGGTGTCTCCGAACTCGGCCGCCTCGACTTCGTGATTCCGAACGCCGGGATCCTGGCCTTGTTCGGGCCCGCCAGCCAAAAACCAGCCGGCTGGCACGACTCCATCGATGTGATGCTGAGCGGCGTATTCCACGCCATCGAGGCCGCCAAGCCGATCTTGCTCGAGCAGAACCAGGGCGGATCGATCGTCATCACCAGCTCCACCGCCGGCCTGAAGGGCCTTGGGCGCGGGTTCGACGGCCTCGGAACCGGATCATTTGGGTACGCCGCCTCCAAGCATGGGGTCGTCGGGCTGATGCGTCTCTACGCAAATGCGTTCGCACCACATAACGTTCGTGTCAACACCGTGCACCCCACCGGCGTCAACTCGCCGATGCTGATGAACGAGGGGTTCGGAGTGTGGGTGGGAGAGCACCCGACAATGGCGGAGGCTATGCAGAATGCGCTGCCCGTCGAGCTGATCGAGTGCTCCGATGTGGCGAACGCTGTCGCCTTCCTGTGTTCCGATGAGGCCCGCTACATCACGGGTGTCGCGCTACCGGTTGACGCTGGCTTCGTCAACCGGTAGCGCGGAGTTCAGAGTTCGACGTAGACGTCGTCTCCTTCGAGTACAACCGGAAGGTTCTTGGTCGGCACGAAGGCGGGAAGTCCTGATACGTCGCCGGTCCGCAGATTGAACAGCGAACCATGGATCGGGCACTCGACGCACTCATCCCAGATCTCACCCTCGCTGAGTGGGTAGTCCTCGTGGGTGCAAGAATCGGGGATCGCGAAGAAGTCACCCTTCTCGGTGCGAGCCACGCACAGCACTTCGCCTGCGACTTCTACCTGCAGTAGCGACCCGGGCTTCATGTCTCCGGCACTCACGACAAAGTGCTTTGCCATGTCTGGCCTCACCCCTCAAATTTCAGTTGGACTAGTCGTGTGACCACCTAGTTGTCGGTGCGATGCAGGAGATGCGATCTCCCTCGCTGCCGTTCAATGCCCTGACAAGCACGACATCCAACGGGTGAACCGTCGTCACGACGCGCACCGCGCCGGAGTCGACGATCTGATGGCAAAGCTCGCGTTCGCCGTCACCCATGCTCAGCCCGTTGTCGACAAGGCCCCTTGAGACAGTCAACCACAGCACTGTACAGGAGTCTACTTCTGTCGGGCACAAACCAGTCACGCGGCTGGTTCGCACTCATGGACCTTCCGTCGACGCGATAGCCCCAACCGATCCGCGATCGTTGAGTTCGCCATGCGTTCGGTCGCCATCCCGGGTATGTGGAATGGCGGCACGGCGACCAGCGTCGCCTCGTCCTCGTCCTCGTCCGCCGAGGCGAACGCGACCGTGTTGGTCAGTCCGACGACGGGAGCGGCTTGGCCTGAGCGACCTCCATGGGGACGCCGTGGCACTCCAGGCCGCCGGAGCCCGCCTTGGTCACGAGGACGGTCGCCTCGCAGCTGGCGCAGGTGTAGCGCTTTCCGAGCTGGTTCACAGCTTGCCTACGACTTCCGGACGAGGGGCTTGCCGCAGCACGCGGGTGCTGTGTCCTGGCCAACCTTGACGACGATGATCTCAGTCCCGCACTCCTCGCAGCGGAGGCGGGTCCCGACGGTTGCGGTTGCGGGCATAGCGTGAGCTTAGTTCGCGCTCTACTCGGTGTGGGAAGCCACCGCCTAGTTGAGAAGCGGACTACGGTCGGCGCCCGGCGCCAACCCGCGTCGAGTTCAGATGGTCTTGAGGTAGGCCTCGTAGCGGGCGAAGGCGGGTTGGAGGGCGGGGAGCAGGCCGAGCATGGCTCCGATGTTCCCGGAGACCTTGACCGACCGCTTGGCCAGGCCGAGGGTGATGTTGTAGTTCCCGAGCCAGAACTGGTGGCCGTCGTCGGCCTTCATCGACAGCGTGACATCGCTTTCGACGCCGGCCGGGGGAGCGGTGGTGACCGTGGGCGGGGCGGTGGTGCAGTCGAGGAGGATCGTGGCGTCGGGGTTCGAGAACCGCATGAGCAGCGCCTTGTCGACCTCGGCGAACTTCGGGCCGATCTCGGGATCGGACATCAGGTCGGTCAGGAACGCCCCGAAGACGCCGTAGAACTCGTCGGCTGACTCGAACGTGGCCACGCTGCTCCTCTCGGATCGTGATGGACGCCGCACCGGACGGCACGGCGCCGGGGGGGTCATTTGGACTGGAGCCGCTCCATCAGCCGGAGGGCGACCGCCTCCGCCGCCCGGGCCCGGGCTTCCGCCTCTTCCGCCATCCGCACCGCCTCGGCGGCCCGGGCGCTGGCGGCATCGACCCGCAGGAGCAGATCGCGGATTTCTGCCGCCAGGGCAGGATCCATTGTCATCGCCACCAGACTCAGCTCCTGCGTCGCTCGGAGGGCCCGCCGCTCGGAATATTACGCGGTGCGTAGCAGAGCGTAGCTCATCAGGACGGGCTTCACAACCACGCCGAGCTGCCCGCGGTTAGGCGGTCGGCGCTGGCTCGGCGGCGCGCTGGTCGGCCTGGTTCGGCGGCGAGAGCTTGGCCATGAAGCCGCACATGGCGTAGCGGACCGGGGCGGGGGAGTGGAGCAGGCTGAAGGCCCAGATCCGGTTGTGGAGGCCGGGGGTGACCACGCGGCGGCCCCGCATGCACCCGTCGTAGGCCGCCTTGGCGTAGCGGTCGGGGTTCATCATGACGGCCTTGATGAGGCGGTTGTTGGCCACGTAGTCGACGGCGCCGCCGCCACTGGCCTCGAGGATCCCGGTGTCGGTGGCGCCCGGCGGGGCGGTGGTGCAGGCGATGCCGTAGGGCTCGTATTCGAGGGCGATGCTCTCGGAGAACTTGTGGACCATCGACTTGATTGGGGCGTAGAGGGTCTGCCCCGGCGACCCGGAGAAGTAGCCGCAGATCGAGGTCACGTTGACGATCCGGCCCCAGCGCTGGTCGACCATCGCCGGCAGCAGACACCGGGTCAGTTCCAGCACACTGGTGCCGAGGACCCGGATGTAGGCCTC
>Ga0137403_10010467_pt1 | contig 10271 bp, 12 predicted proteins | sample CZOMad2_1_16fung_FD_122057 | JGI IMG/M metagenome (GOLD analysis project Ga0137403, IMG submission 122057) | Vadose zone soil fungal communities from Angelo Coast Range Reserve, California, USA - CZOMad2_1_16fungal (Hybrid Assembly) | ecosystem: Environmental > Terrestrial > Soil > Vadose zone... | reverse complement strand
TCCTGCATGCGGCGGGGATCCCGAAGGGCGCGCTGGCGCTGATGCCGGGTGACGGCAAGGTCGGGGCCGCGCTTGTGGCCGACGAGCGCGTCGCCGGTGTGGCCTTCACGGGTTCCACGGAAGTGGCGCGCGCGATCAACCGCGCGCTCGCCGCCAAGGATACGCCGATCGTGCCACTGATTGCGGAAACTGGCGGCATCAACGCCATGATCGTCGATGCCACGGCATTGCCCGAGCAGGTTGCCGATGACGTGGTGGCTTCCGGCTTCCGCTCGGCTGGCCAACGCTGCTCGGCGTTGCGGCTGCTGTGCGTCCAGGAGGACGTCGCCGATCGCATCATCGAGATGATCGCGGGCGCCGCGCGGCAACTGAAGCTCGGCGACCCGCGCGATCCCTCGACCCACGTCGGGCCGGTGATTGATGCGGAGGCGAAGGACCGCCTCGACCGCTGGATCGCCGCGATGCAGAAGCAGGGCCGCGTGCGCTTTCGCTGGGACGAGAGCCAAGTGCTGCCGGCGGCGGGCACTTATGTGCCACCTGCGATCATCGCGCTCGACCGCGCCCACGACCTCAAGGAAGAGGTGTTCGGCCCGATCCTGCATGTGGTGCGCTGGCGCGCCGATGCCCTTGATACGCTCATCGACAACATCGCGGCGAACGGCTATGCGCTCACGCTCGGCGTCCACTCGCGCATCGACACGACTGTCGAGGAGGTGGCGGCGCGGCTCCCGCACGGAAATGTCTACGTCAACCGCAACATGATCGGCGCAGTGGTCGGCACCCAGCCGTTCGGCGGCACCGGGCTTTCCGGCACCGGTCCGAAAGCAGGCGGTCCCAACTATCTGCACCGCTTCGTCACCGAGCAGGTCGTCACCATCAACACCGCGGCCGCTGGCGGCAATGCGAGCCTGCTGACAGCGGAGGAGTGATCAGCCGGAATGATGCGGCGCATCCGCATTCTCCGTTCATGCCCGCGTAAGCGGGTCGGCTCGCGCCCGATCGACGGGTGAGGCACTACTTGGCGGTGCGCACGAACAGGTCGTAGAGCGTCACCAGGATCTCGACCACGATCAGCGCCACGATGGTCATTTCAAGCCGCACGCTGCGCTCGGTGTCGATGATGTCGCTGAGCGCGCGGGCGGTTTCGTTGATGACCGACAGCTTGCGGGCGAGCCCGATTGCGCGCTCCTTGAGCTCGTATTCATCGGCGAGCCTGGCGTACAGCCGGTCGAGCTCGGGATGATCCCACAGGATGTCGGGCTTCTCCTCGATCTCGAGCCGCCCTGACATGCGATGATGGGCCAGCAGAGCCTGGCCGATCATTCTCAGGATCTCGCGCCGATCCGAGGGCGAACGGCCGGTGCGGGCCAGCGTCGCCGCAAACGGCTCGACCACCTCGATGACCTTGGCGACCTCGCGCTCGTCGTGCGATAGCGCCACGTTCTTGCCCAGCACGTCGGCGATGACAAGAAGACGAGGCGGCGACAGGTCGCGCGTCGAGATCGGGCCGCCGGGAGCGATCTGGTCGTCGCGGTCCGGCACGATCTCGATGCTGACGCTTTCGTTCTCGGGGCGGCTGAAGGCGCCGACGATGCGCGGCTTGAGGCCGCGGACCAGCTCGTCCTCCTCGACGACGGAGAGGCCGATCAGCACCAGCGCGCCATAGCGAAACAGAACGGCATAACCCTCGTGACCGGCTCGAAACGCCAGCGGCGTCGTCGAGATGACATCGCTGCGCTCCAGGCCGGCGACGTCAATGCGCTCGCCGAGGAGGAGCGCGCGTGCCGTCATCTGGCGCTTCGATGGGGCTGTGCTCGATGCGGTGCTTACGTCGGCCATGAATCCTCAATCGCCTGGTCGGCGACATAAGGTAGCCGAAGGGCAGCGATAGTCGAAGGAACCGCTACTGCGGTGAGGCGCTACCAGCTATGCGAGCCCGATACACTGCATCTTTAAGATGCAGGTCATTGAAGGAGGCAGACGGTCTCACGGTTCCGCGAAGGGCTTATCGCGGCGCTGCTTCGGCGTTGACGCTCTCCGCTCCGGAATTGGCGGCGCTTGCCTGCAGCGTGGGAGCGATCCATGCCTCGTGCGGCTGCCATTTGTGAGTCTGGCCGCAGGCTGGGCATCGTAGTGGAATGGCGACACGCGGAAGGCTGCGCAAAAAGACCCATTCGGTCTTGAGCCCGGTTGGAACCGGCGTACCGGTTCGCGGGCACTGAACCACAATATCAGCCACTGGAAACTCCTGACTTATTACTCATGAAAGCCGGTCGTTGAACCGGCCCGCAGGCCAGCGGCGTGATTCGCAATTGTTGCGATGCGAGAGTCCAGAGGTTTGTCGAAGGTTAGCCAAACATACCTGTGGATAACTTAGGATTTGGAGTTGTCTGTTGGCGGAAGGCGCATCAGCGCGTTCACGTCATCAGGCTGTCGCTGATCCATCATACAAGAACGACTCCCGTTGGTCTGAAATGCGTCGGTCTGAAGTGCATGGCCTTCCTGAAACGCACCTCCAAAGGCTTCAATTCCGATCTGCAAAGTCTCGCCGGCCTGGTTGCCGAGATGGGCGGATGCGCCGAGCGGCAACTCGCCGAAGCGATCGAAGCGCTGACGCGGCGCGACAATGAACGCGCGCGAGCCAATGTCGCGGCTGATGCAGCGATCGACGTGATGCAACAGACGATCGAGCAGCGCGCCATGGACATCATTCTCACCAGGCGCCCTGTGGCCGGAGACCTTCGGCAGGTCGTCGGGATCGTCCGGATTGCAAACGAGCTCGAGCGGATCGGCGATCTCGCGAAGAATATCAGCAAGCGGATCATCGCCATCAACGATCAGGACATTCCAGTCCGATCGTTGCGCGGGTTCACCCATATGGCGACTTTGATGATGACGCTCTTGCGCGATGTGCTGGACAGCTTTGCCCGGCGCGATGTCGCTAAAGCGCTTGATGTATGGATGCGCGACTTCGATATCGATCGGCTGTGCGCGAGCCTGTTCCGCGATTTCCTCGCCTTGATGACGGAAAACCCGCTCGCCATCACGGTGAGCGTCCATCTGCTCTTCTGCGTCAAGAATATCGAGCGCATGGGCGATCATGCCACCAACATGGCCGAGGCGATCTACTACATGGTGAAGGGGCAGGCCCTGTCGCGCGAGCGTCCCAAAGCCGACGTCGTAAGCGGGCTGTCACTCGCCACCGGCGAGCCTGGCGAGGATTGGCTTGCTTCGGCGGCCGCTCTGCCGAGCACGGGCTAGCGCCAGCGCACCAAATGGAGCCGGCTTGTCAGCGCCGCATTAACCATTATTGTTCCAGAGTGAAGCCTCTCCATTAGTATACTTTCCACGCAATCGCGGTATGGTCGGGCATGACCGATTCGCTCGACCGCCTCTATGAGGCCGTGCAGGCAGCCCGCGATGGCGATCCCGCCACGTCGCGGACAGCGCGCCTGCTGCAGGCCGGCCGCGGCAAGATGGCCAAGAAGATGGCCGAGGAAGCGGTCGAGGTCGTGATCGACACGGTGCACGGAGATACCGCCGCGGTCATCCGTGAAAGCGCCGATCTGATGTACAACCTCGTTGTGCTCTGGGTTGCGGCCGGCGTCCGTCCCGAGGACGTCTGGGCCGAGATGGACCGCCGCGAGCGGCTTCTGGGTATCGCCGAGAAGATTCCAAAGCGCATGCTGCAATCGGCGGAGCCGGCGCCGCGGCGCAAGGTCGTGGCACTCGCCACCCAGCGCTTGCACAAGCGGCGCTGATCAGCCGGCGCGTCAAGCGACCGGGCCGATCCGGCTCGCAGGCCGGAAAACCGGTTTCCCCTCCTGCCGAAATGCTCTAATAGCAGGGCACGTCTCCACCCGTCATGCCCGCGCATAGCGCGTCCATAAGGGCGTAAACGCCCCTATGGACGCGCTGCGCCCCGGCCATGACAATGCTGCAAGTCATCATCCAGCGTCGTTGGTGTAAGCACCCCCCCATGCTGAGGAAGCTCTATGACTGGACGCTGTCGCTGTCCGCGCGCAAGAGCGCGGAATGGTGGCTATGGATCATCGCCTTCGTCGAAAGCTCGATCTTTTTCGTCCCGGCGGAAGTTTTGTTCGTGCCGATGGGGCTGGCCCGCCCGGAGCGGGCTTACCGGTACGCCGTCATCGCGACAGTCGGGTCCGTCCTCGGCGGAATCTTCGGCTGGTTCCTTGGCTATTACGCCTACGAGTTGATCGCGCGTCCGATCCTCGAATTCTATGGAAGTTTCGAAAAATTTGAGCTGCTGCGCTCCTCGTCAAGCCGCGACGCCATCCTGCTGATGTTGATCACGTCCGGCCTTGCGCACCTGCCACCCATGAAGGTCGTGACCATCCTGTCCGGCGCCGCAACAGTCAATATATGGCTGTTCATCGCGTCGGCGATTGTGGCGCGGGGCCTCCGCTTCGCGGTGTTCGCCTGGCTTCTACGGCGTTACGGCGAGCCGATCCGCGACTTCATTGAAAGGCGCCTCGGGCTCATTGCGGCCGGCGCTGCCGCGATTGTTATCTTGTTGTACATCATCGTCAGGGCTCTCCGATGATGCGGACCCCGCCTCGATCGTGGTGGTGGCGGGGATCGTTGTGGCAATTTACCTTGTCTGAGTGGGTTTCAGTGCGCCCCACAATCTCATTTTCGCCACGCCAAAATGCCAGTTTTGGTGCGATGCAATGGAAGACGTGGAGTTCCATGACGGGGCATTGCAGCATGTTTGGCAGCATGTTTGCGGACAGGAAGCTGACGACCTTCACCAGGGGCCGCGCGAGCATCTTGCTGGCGCTGCTGCTCGTCGGCACCGCGGTTGCGCAGGAAGCCCCCGAGCAAGCCGAGCCGCCACCGGTGGCTCGCCCCGGCATCTTTGATGCGATCGAGCGCTGGTTCGAGGATTCCCGAGCCAAGATCAAAGACACGCAGCAGGCGATCGAAGGTGCCGCCAAGGATGCCGCCAAGGCCGGTGAGGCGGGCGGCGCCATGCTTGGCTGGCCGGGCAGCAAGGTGGCGCGTGGCCGGGTGCGCTGTGCGGTCGCGCCGAACGGCGCGCCTGATTGCGTGGAGGCGGCCAATGCGCTCTGCCGCTCCAAGGGCTACGGCCCTGGCAAGAGCCGTGACGTCAACACCGTCAACAAATGCCCGACCTGGGTCTGGTTGTCGGGCCAACCAGCGCCCGAAGGCACCTGCACGACTGAGACCTTCGTGCTGCAGGCGGCTTGCCAGTGACGGACGCCGCCGCGATCCTGTAAAGCATCTCATCGGGTGCAGGACCTTGAATGCATGCGCCCGCGTTCCACCGTGAGCGCGAGGTCGTCGTGAATCTCCACACCATGCTGCTTGCGCGTGAGGCGCAAGGCCGTCCTGTGACCGTCGGTGTGATCGGGGCCGGCAAGTTCGGCACCATGTTCCTGGCGCAAGCGCGCTCGACCCGCGGCCTGCATGTCGTGGGCGTCGCCGATCTCGATGTCGGCCGCGCCCGCGCGCAGCTGCGCGCCGCCGGCTGGGATGACGCGGCCTATGCGACGCCATCGCTGGGCGATGCGTTCCAGGAGCGGCGCACCCATCTCACCGCCGACGCCGAAAAGCTGCTCGCTTTTCCCGATATCGAGGTAATCGTGGAGGCGACCGGCGTGCCAGCTGTCGGCATTCGCCATGCATTAGGCGCGATCGCGCACGGCAAGCATGTCGTCATGGTGACGGTCGAGGCCGATGCCCTGGCCGGGCCGCTCATTGCTGCGAAGGCGCAAGCCGCGGGTGTCGTCTACAGCCTTGCCTGGGGTGATCAGCCGGCCCTCATCTGCGAGCATGTCGATTGGGCGCGTGCCTGCGGTTTCAAGGTCGTGGCGGCCGGCAAGGGCACACGCTACGAGCCGCACTATCACGACTCCACGCCCGAGACGGTGTGGGACATCCTCGACAAGTATCTGCACATCGAGGATCGCGCATCGATCAATCCCAAGATGTTCAACAGCTTCATCGACGGCAGCAAGTCGGCGATCGAGATGACGGCGGTGTGCAACGCGACCGGGCTTGCGCCGCAAAGCGGGGGGCTCGCCTTTCCACCGGCCAGCCGGTTCGAACTCGCGGATGTGTGCAAGCCCCGCGCCGACGGCGGAACACTCGAAGGCGCCGGCGTCACCGAGGTAGTCTCCTCGGTCGATCGCATTGGCCGCGACGTGCAGCATCATCTCGCGCTCGGCACTTACGTGGTGATCGAGGCCGAGAGCGACTACACGCGTGCATGCTTCCGCGAGTATCACATGCTGCCCGATCGCAGCGGCCGCTATGCGGCGCTCTACCGGCCGATCCACATGATCGGGCTCGAGCTTGGCGTCTCGGTCGCCTCGGCGGCCCTGCGCAAGGAACCGACGGGTGCGCCTAACGCGTGGCGCTCTGACGTAGTCGCGGTCGCCAAACGGTCGCTGCGCGCGGGCGAGCTGCTCGACGGTGAAGGCGGCTTCTGCGTCTGGGGCCGGCAGGGTCCGGCCGCGCGCTCGCTCGCCGAGGGGTTTCTGCCGCTCGGGCTCGCCCATGGCGTGCGGCTCACGCGTGACGTGGCCGCGGGTGCATCCCTGTCTTATGCTGATGTGGCGCTTGCAGCCGACGACCCGGCGTTGCGGGCACGCCGCGAGATGGAGGTGGCGTTCGGCCGCGGCAATGCGGGCTAATTCGCCCGATGAACCAATGGCGCGTGGGTGTTACACTGCCCCGACAAACCATTGATGGGAGGACCTTATGATCCGCAGCACCAGACGCCAGACCCTCATCGGTGCGGCCGCAACCACCGTGGCCGGCATGACCGGAGCCTCGGCACAGACGCCGCTCAAGGTCATTGTCTTCCCCGGGATGTCGAACCTGGCGCAGTTCGCTGCGTTGGCGCAGGGCTTCTACACCAAGCGCGGCCTTGCGGTTGAGCTTGTCTACACGCCGAACTCCACCGAGCTGCGCGATGGCCTTGCGGCCGGGCGCTACCAGATCGCGCACGCCGGCGTCGACAACGCGGTCGCACAAGTCGAGACCGCGAAGGTTGATCTCTTCATCTTCATGGGCGGCAACAATGGTTTCAACAATCTCATCGTGCAGCCGGAGATCAGGAGCTACGAGGATTTCCGCGGCAAGGTCATGGCTGTGGACGCGGTCGACACCGCGTTCGCGCTCCTTCTCTACAAGATGCTGGACCTGAAGGGGATCAAGCGCAGCGAATACGAGGTGAAGCCGGTCGGCGGCAGCCTCTCGCGTTATCAGGCGATGATTAAGGACAAGACCTATGCGGCCTCGATGCTCAACCCGCCGTTCTCCTTGCAGGCGCTGCATGGGGGCTTGAAGGATTTCGGATCGGCGGTCAGCGTGATCGGACCTTACCAGTCGGACGGCGGCTGGGTGTTGCGGTCGTGGGGCCAGGCCAACGGCGACGTGTTGACCCGCTACATCCAGGCGAACATCGAGGGCATCCGCTGGGCGCTCAATCCGGCCAACAAAGCCGCCATGGTGGCGATCCTGGCCGAACGGCTCAAGCTGGCGAACGAGGTCGCGGCGGAATCGTTCACGTTCTCGCAGAATGGCTTCGCGGCCGACAGCAAGTTCGACCTCGACGGCTTCAAGAACTCGCTGAAGCTGCGCGCCGAGATGCTCGGCACCTGGGGCGGCACGCCGCCTGCGCCCGACAAGTATCTCGATTTCACCCATTACCAGCGCGCGCTCGCCAGCATGTGAGCGGTGGCGCTGGGCCATGAAGCTTGCCGGCAAAGTGGCGATCGTCACTGGCGGGGCCCGCGGGATTGGGCTTGCGATCGCCAAGCGTTACGTGGCGGAAGGCGCCAAGGTCGTCATCGCAGATGTCGACGTGGCGGCAGGCGAGGCGGCTGCACGCGCGCTTGGCGCGGCCTGCCGCTTCAAGGCAGCGGATGTCGGCGATGCTCAGCAGGCGCAAAGCCTGGTCGCATCCGCGTTCGAGGCCTTCGGTACGCTCGACATTCTGGTCAACAATGCTGGCATCGTGCACGCCGCCGATTTCCTGGATCTCAAGGAAGCTGACTTCGACCGCGTGCTGCGGGTCAACCTCAAGGGCGCGTTCCTGGTCGGCCAGGCGGCCGCGCGCCGCATGGTCGATGAGGTGAAAGCCGGCCGGCCGCCAGGCGCGATCATCAACATGAGCTCGGTCAATGCCGTGCTCGCGATCCCGAACCAAGTTCCCTATTGCGTGTCGAAGGGCGGCATCGCGCAGCTCACCAAGGTGATGGCGCTGTCGCTTGCCCCGCATGGCATCCGGGTCAACGCCATCGGGCCGGGCTCGATCATGACCGACATCCTCAAGTCGGTCGCGACCGACCGCGAGGCCAAGCGCCGCCTGCTGTCGCGCACTCCGCTCGGGCGCATCGGCGAGCCCGACGAAATCGCCGCGATTGCGCTTTTCCTGGCCTCGGAAGACGCTTGCTATGTCACCGGCCAGACCGTCTATGCCGACGGCGGCCGCCTTGGTCTCAATTATACTGTCGCGGTCAAGGACGATTCGCTCGGCTGAAGGTTTCCATGACCGCGAAGCGATCACCGGCGCTCGACCGGATCGACATCAAGATCCTGGCCGCGCTGCAGCGCGACGGGCGGCAATCCATTCAGAAGCTATCGGCAACCGCCGGGCTCTCGGCGCGTGCCTGCCTCGAGCGCGTGCGACGGCTCGAAGCCTCCGGCACCATCATCGGCTATCAGGCACTGATCGATGTCGGACGTCTGTCGAAGCCGGTCACCGTCTTCGCCGAAATCGTCCTTGAGAAGCAGGCGCGTCAGGGCGATCTCGAGAAACGGCTCACCTCGATCGAGGAGGTCGTCGAGTGCTGGGAGGTGAGCGGCGCCGTCGACTATGTGGCCCGCTTCGTCTGCGCCGACCTTGCGGGCTATCAAGAGCTCACCAACCGCCTGATCGACGATCCCAAGCTCGGTGTCGCGCGCATCGTCAGCCACGTGGCGCTGCGCCCGATCAGGCGGTTCGCGGGTTATCCGGAAGCGCTGCTGCGGCGCAAGGGCGAGCCGTCGTAGCCCGGATAGAGCCATAAGCGCGTTTACGCGCGTCCATAGCCCGTCGAAGACGGGCGTGAACGCCCTCTAGGACGCGCTATGGCGATATCCGGGAACGATCGTTCGGCTTGCTCGGTCGCTCCCGGATTTCGCTCGCGCTCAATCCGGGCTACAAAGCAGCGACTTCTCTGCGTAGTTCTATGTTTCTTGGGGAGTAGCGTTCATGCGCTTGTGGTTCCGCCGATTTATTGCGTATTTGCCCTGTGCGATCGTTGCGCTTGCGCTCGTGACCGCCGCTTCCGCGCAGACCGCCGACCTCGTGGTTCTCAACGGCAAGGTGTTCACGGCGGATACACGCTCGTCGCTGGTCGAAGCCTTCGCAATCAAGGATGGGCGTTTCATCGCGGCCGGCTCCTCCGAGGCCATGAGCGCTCATGCGGGCCCGGCCACCAAGATCGTCGACCTTGGCGGCCGCTTCGTGTCGCCAGGTCTTGCCGATGGACATCTGCACGGCGTCAGCGGCGGCCCTGGCATCGATCTCGCCGAGACCCGCTCGCTCGACGAATTGTTCGCGGTCGTCGGCCGCGCCGCCAAGGATGCGCAGCCGGGCGCCGTCATTATCAGCAACAGCGACTGGCACGAGGCGCAGCTCGCGGAGCAGCGCCTGCCGCTCGCGACCGAGCTCGATGTCTCTTCCCCGAACAATCCGGTCGTCTTGGTTCGAGGCGGGCACTCCTTCATTCTCAACGGCGTCGCGCTCAGGCTCTTCAACATCACGACGGAAACGCCCGTTCCGAGCGGCGGGAGGTGGCCCCGGCGTTGGGGTCGCCGAATGGGGAGTAAATCGCCTGCACGCCTAGTCGTGTGCCTTGTCCGCGGGTGGTGTCCGGTCCGACCAGCACCCGGATCCGCATGAAACGCTCGGCTGCAGGGAAGTCTCTCGCTTCCGGCCGGACCTGCATCGCATCGAAATAATCGCTTTCGAGCACACCGTGATCGGGATCGTTGCTCTTGAGGGCCAAGCTCATCTCGGTGAAGGTCGCGAGGGCCGCGTCGTACACCACGTTGGAAGGCGCCTTCAGTGCCACGTCAGCGGCGAGAGCGAGCGGTTGCGGAGCTCCCGGCCGACACGCCGTCAGCGCGAGGAGCCCCGCAACCCAGCGAAACTTCACCGACCAAAACGCTCGTGAAGGCCGGTGAGCAATCGCCCGACGATGACATCACCGGGGTGACCCGGGTGGACT
>Ga0137403_10010465_pt1 | contig 10272 bp, 5 predicted proteins | sample CZOMad2_1_16fung_FD_122057 | JGI IMG/M metagenome (GOLD analysis project Ga0137403, IMG submission 122057) | Vadose zone soil fungal communities from Angelo Coast Range Reserve, California, USA - CZOMad2_1_16fungal (Hybrid Assembly) | ecosystem: Environmental > Terrestrial > Soil > Vadose zone... | reverse complement strand
CCGGAATCCTGCCAGTCGCGCGCCGCCAGATTCATATGCGCGGCATAGAGTTGTCGGTGATTTGTGTCCTCCGCGGCTCTGGCAAGATTGCGCTGTCGTACGGCAATGAGTGCAAGACTCGAAATCACCACTATGATTACGGCGGCAAGCGCCGCAGCCCGCAGCAACCCTTTACGGTATGCCACCCGCTGACGCTTTATCTCAGCATCGGGCATGTTCTGAGCGACCCATGCTTGATCGAACACCCGCTCATAAATTCGATTTCTCACCCGCAACCGCCCGTGTTCGATCCGTGTAATTCCGGATAACTTTAGAATAGTGACAAACGGATTGGTCTCGTCGTCGTCCACTCGCTTACCACGATGTACTCGCTTGTACAGGCCTAGCAGCCCGGCCAGATCCACCTCGCTTCGCAGCATTCGTTCACGTACGAAGAGCAGGTTGTCGTCCTGCTCCCTTGCTCGCCTTGCGAAGAACAACTGCTCGCACATGCGATCGACTGATTGCGGGCCGCGGATCGTTGCCTGCTGATTGGCTTCAGATACAGCCTGACAGAAACGCTGAGTCAGGTAAGGATGTCCACGGGTCCAGGAGAGTATCCGATTGAGTAGCAGCGATCCGGCCGATTCGCTCTCACCGAGCCCGAACGACAGTACTTGTGCTTCTCTTTCGGTGAAGTCGTGCAGCTCGATCCGCTGCCCGATGTTGAATGGAGTCATTCGAGTGTCGCGGATCAAATCAGATGGAGCGGCTACACCCAGGAGGCAAAAGCTCAATCTCTCGAGCTCCGAGTCTTCGCTGCGCCGGTTGTAAAACTCCCTGATACTGGCAAAGAACTCGTCAGTCGAAAACGGGAGGCTGCGCACGGCGTCTATCTCATCGATGAAGACTACGATCTGACCTCGATGACTTGGCAGCACCACTTGCCTGATTGCCAGCATCCAGCGGTGAAGCGGACCCAGGTCTCTACGGCCGTCCCAGAACGCTTCGAGTTCATCTTCGAGGTTGAGCTGCTGAGCCATCTGCGTGAGCAGTCCGCCGTACCACTGCTCGGCGCTGAGGTTTATCCCGATCGCAGTCAGGTCGAGTACTGCGACCCCCACGCCTTCTTCGCGGAGTCGAACGGCGGTGCGAACCATAAGGGAGGACTTGCCCATCTGCCGCGCGGTTAGGACGTAAGTGAACTGACCGCGACGCAGGCCTTCATAAAGTTCGCTGTCGGCTTGTCGAGTGACATAGCACAGAGCGTCACGTGAGAGGGTGCCGCCGGTGACGTAGAACGGACTGTCGACTTGAATCTGGATGGCGTTCATAACGCACGTCTCATCGTTACTTCCTGGGACAACCTGCTTGATGAAGACAGAAGAATCTCACTGCCCGCCGCGCGCACGGACTTCGTCCTCGGTAGCGGCGCGCCACACTCTCAAAATACCGTCACCGCCCGCGGAGACTAAGGTCTTACCATCGGGAGAAAAGGCAATCGACCAGACGTTGAGATTACGCAAAGTGGCCAGCTCCTGGCCGGTCGCCACGTCCCATAACCGCACCGTCGAATCCTGCCCTGCTGTTGCCAGCCTCCTGCCGTCCGGAGAAAAGGCGGGCGCGTAGATGTTTCCCGCATGCCCCTTCAAGGTGAATCGTTCCTGGAGGGTCGCGACATCCCAAAGCTTGATCGTGCTGTCGAGACTGGTTGTCGCCAACCATTTGCCATCAGGGGAAAACACGACGTCCGAAGCGTATGCGGTATGCCCCTTGAGCATAGCCAACTCGCGCCTGGTCGCCACGTCCCAGAGTCTGACGCTCGTATCAACGCTCGTCGAAGCCAGCAAACGGCCGTCGGGCGAGAAGGCAACCCTTTGAACATCGCCTTCGTGTCCCTCAAGTATGGCTAGTTGCTCACCGGTTGTCACGTCCCAAAGCCTGACAGTCTTATCCAGGCTTCCCGTGGCCAACAAATTTCCGTCAGGCGAGAAGGCGACTCCAAAAATGGGATACGTATGTCCCTTGAGCACGAATCGTTCTTGACCCGTGGTTACGTCCCAAAGCCGGGCGGTGTTGTCCTCGCTCCCCGAAGCTAAGAGCTGGCCGTCGGGTGAATAGGCAATGTACCTGATCCTCGCCGTATGTCCTTTAAAGGTAGCGATCACCTGCCAGGTATTCGTATCCCATAATCTCAGTTCTTTATCGTTTGCAGAGGCCAGCTTAGTGCCGCCCGGCTCATAGGCGACGCGTTGCGCGCCCGGCCGCTCAAGAGGATTCGGGCCGTCCCCCATATCCCACAACTTGATCGTCTTATCGTAGCTTGCTGAGGCTAACGTTTTCCCATCGCGTGAAAATGACAGCTCAAAGATCTGATTGCCATGTCCGGTGAGCGATTGCAAAAAACTCCAAGTCCTCGCGTCCCATATTCGGATGGTACGATCCCCGCCGCCCGTCGCCATCAGTTTACCGTCGGGCGAAAACGTGAGCGCATGGATCCACGACTGGTGGGCTTCGAGCGCGGCGAGCGCTTGCCCTGTCTCGGCGTCCCACATGGCGACATTGATGAAGTCCCCGACGGCCAGGACTCGCCTGCCATCCGGCGAAAATGCAACCCGATGGATTTGAGCAGGAGTTGATTCTCCTTTTGCCGCGTGTTCCTTCAGAGTCATCAATTCCTTGCCGGTGGTTACGTCCCAAATCTTCACGGTTTCATCAAGACTGCCGGTTACCATCTTCTTGCCATCGGGAGAGAAGGCTATGCTTTTGACATAATGCTTGTGACCTTCGAGCGTCGCCAGTAAATTGCCCGTGCCAACGTCCCAGAGCCTCACCGTTTGATCTTCACCGCCGGATGCGAGCATTTCCCCATCGGGCGAAAACGCAATGGCATGAAGACGGGCTGTATGTCCATTTAAGCGACGAAGCTCACGACCGGCAGAGAGATCCCACAGGCGGATGGAGTGATCAGCGCTGTCAGCGGCCAGGAACTTGCCGTCCGGAGAAAACTCGGCCTCTCCCCTAACCCCTGTTTCTTCGAGCAGGCTTAATTGCCTGCCGGTTGCCGTCTCGCAAAGTTTCAAATCTGCATCTTCCCCGGTGGCAAATATCTTCAGGTCTGGTGAAAAGGCGATGGATTGTACGACGCGTGAGAGGGGGAGCGTCTGCCGGTCGGGGTGAGCCAGGGCCCAGAGCAGATACCAGTCAAATCCGCGTAGATCAGTCTGTCCAGGCTGAGGAACCTGCAGAGCCAGCATCTCACGCATGTGCTGGATGCTCGAATCCTGCCAGTCACGCGCCGCCAGATTCATCTGCGCCGCATAGAGCTGCCGGCGGTTCGTCTCTTCCGCCGCCCTCGCAAGATTGCGCTGGTGGACGGCCACGAAGGCCAGACCGCTGATGACCGCAATGATCAGCGCTGCGATGGCCGCCGCGCGCAGCAAACCGCGCCGATAGGCGGCGCGCTGCCGGCGTAACTCGGCGCCCGGCATGTTCTCGTTCACCCATTCAAGCCTGAAGACCTGCTCGTAGATCGGGTTGCGCACCTTCAGAAAACCGTCCTTGGCGCGCGCAATGCCTGACAGCCGGAGCGTCGTGACGAGCGGGTTGGTCACATTGTCGGGCACGCGCTTGCGCGCCAGCACTCCGGCGTAGAGGGTTAACAGCGCCGTCTGATCCACCTCGCTACGCAGCAGCCGCTCGCGTACGAACAGCAAGTTGTCGTCACGTTCCTGCGCCTGGGGCGTGAGGAATAACAGCCGGCATAAACGGTCGACTTCGTCAGCCGTCCCGGCTTGAGCTTCTTCCTCCACCGCCTGGCAGAGCCGCTGCGTAAGGTAAGGTTGGCCGTTCGTCCAGTGTAGGATGCGCGCGAGCAATCGCGTCCCCGTCTCTGGTGATTGCCGCAAGCCGGCGGTGAGCGGCGCGGCCTCGGCTTCGGTGAAGTCGTGAAGCTCGATGCGTTCGCCAATGTTGAACGGCGTTGTGCGCGTATCGCGGATCAGGTCGGACGGCGCGGCCACGCCAAGCAAACAGAAGGTCAGGCGCAGCAGCTCTTCGTCTTCGCTGCGGCGGTTATAGAATTCGCGGATGGCGGCGAAGAATTCGTCGGTCGAAAACGGCAGGCTGCGGACCGCATCGATCTCATCGATGAAGATCACGACGCGGCCCGGATAGCTGTTCAGCAAGACTTGGCGGATGGCCTGCATCCAGCGTTGCAGCGGGCCGAGCTTGGGGTGGCTGTCCCAGAACTCCTCCAACTCGTCATCCAGCTCAAGCTGGTGACCGGTCTGCGCGAGCAGACCGCTGTACCACTGTTCGGCAGTAAGGTTGGTCCCGACGGCGGTGAGATCGAGCACGACGACGCCCACCCCTTCGTCACGCAGTCGTGAAGCTGTGCGGACCATCAGCGAGGACTTGCCCATCTGGCGCGAGGTGAGCACGTAGCAGAACTGTCTGCCCGTGAGGCCGGCGTAGAGGTCGTCGTCGGCGCGGCGAGTAACGTAGCAGAGTGCGTCGCGCGACAGAGTTCCGCCGGTGACGTAGAACGGGCTCTCGAGCTGCGATACGACTGCGTTCATAGCAGGTGCCTCTCGAAGTAAGTCGCGTAAAGCTGGCAGCGAAGCCTTGCATCGCGAGCCGAGTCTCCGAGCACCAGCCCCGCGCTCCGCAAGCGATAAAAACTCTCCGCCGTTGGACACGGCTTCCCTTGCAACATTCCGCGCACTACGTCATACAGCTCCCGGTCCTGTGAGAGCGAGAACAACATACGTCGCAAGTGATCGCCGAACGGGCCCTCATCGTGATCGGCCTGAGATTCCAACGCCGACAGGTCAAGGCCGTTAACCACCATTTCATAGAGTCCTCGCCGCACGAGATAAGGATGACCGCTGACCAGGCGGAAGTAGCGAGCAACCTGTGCGTTTTCTTTTAACGGTGAGCCGTAGCGTTCGTTGATCTCCGCCACTTGCTCGAACGTGAAATCCTCAAGCATCAGCCGGGTCCCGACGTTGAACGGTGACTGATTGAGGTCGGTTATGAAGAGGTGCGCTTCGGTAGCATAGGCAATTGCCAAAGTGAGCCTTCGCCAGGGACCGGCCGGATCCAGCGCCCTCTTGTTGTGCCAGGACCGGAATAGCCCGAATATCTCGCTGCCAAAAGCGCACGTGAAAAGCCGATCGACTTCGTCCAGCCCCCAAACGATCGGGGAGGGCACAATGGCTAAAACTTCACGCCGGAGATATTGCTCGAAGTTTGTGATCGGGCTGCGGTTCGGTTTCCAAACCTCGGAAGGAAATAGGTCCAGCTCCAGTTGATCCGCAAAGCAATCCGCGCAGGTCATCAAAAACCTTTCAACCGATTCGAGAGAGTGAGCGCTGATGTTCTGCAAATCCGTGAGTATGACTTTAGCGCCGGAGTTGCGCGCCTGTTCAAGGCCGCGCGCCAGCAGAGAGGTCTTGCCTACCTGACGGGCACCCTTCACCAGCACTATGCTGTCCTGTCGAGTGATGGCCGCGCGAAACTTTTCGTCGGTTGGCCGCACAACGTAAAAACCTGAATCCAGCGGCACCGCGCCGCCAACCGGCTCCAGCATCTGCTTAAAGGCTGTTGAACCCGAAGACGGCGCGGCTAACATCTCGGCGACATCAGCATTCCGATATGCCGCAGTCTCTTTGTCTTCAATCTGATTGGGGCCTCCCTGAATCTCGAGTCCACCGCCGTGCTTCACCTTAAACGCAACCTCAAGCTCGATACTGAGGCGCTTGAGATCGGCGAGCATGTCCTGCGCTGACTGGTATCGGTCATCGCAAGCTTTGGTGAGCGCCTTCCTGACAATTCGTTCAAGAGCGATGGGAATATCGGAGGCTAATTCGCGAAGCGGCGCCGGCTCTTTCTCAAGAATGCTCGCGATCGTATCGGCCATCGTAGCGGCATTAAATGGCCCGCGGCCGGCGATCATTTCATAAAGCACCACACCGAGACTGAAAATGTCCGTTCGAGCGTCCACTCTCAAACCTCGGCACTGTTCGGGGGACATATAGCCTGCTGTGCCCAGCACTAAGCCGGCGGCGGTGCTGAATTTCTTTGGGCCGGCATCGTCAGTGGCAGCTGTGCTACGGTCGTTATCGATCAGTTTTGCAAGACCAAAGTCGAGGACCTTCACATAGCCGTCAGGCCTGAGCATTATGTTTTCCGGCTTGATATCGCGATGCACGACCCCGGCCCTGTGCGCTGCGGTCAACGCGCTTGACACTTGAATCGCTACATCCAGGACTTCCCGCAGCGCGATCCCCTCGGCCATACGATCACGCAGCGTGCAGCCTTCGACAAGCTCGGTAGCGATGTATTGCCGATCATCAAAGCGACCGATTTCGTAAATGGTCACAATGTTCGGATGGTTTAGGGCGGAAACCGTCCGAGCTTCTAGCTCGAAGCGACGAACGCTGTCGGTATCACTATTGAACGCGGAAGGAAGTAGTTTGAGTGCGACCTTTCGTTGCAGCCTCGAGTCTTCCGCCAGGTACACCTCCGCCATGCCGCCCTCGCCGAGAAGCGAGAGAATCCCATAATGGTTGAGTCTTTTCCCCGCGAGCGCAATCTGTTGATCACTTGCCAGATCCCCAGCGATAGCGTCAAGCGCGGTGGTCGAGATGAAATCACCGGCCTCCTGATTTGACGCAAGCAGCGATTCGACTTCTTGGCGCAGCGCATCGTCTCCGGCGCAGGCCGCTTCCAGAAAGGCGGCGCGTCGATTAGCGTCGACCTCCAGAGCAGCAAAATAAATGTCACCAATTTGTCGATGTCGTTCTGGCGTCATCTTCAATTATTACGAACCGCAGATTGATTCGGTCGTGCTTGACCGACTCAGCGAGGCGCGGTTCGCGCTTAGCTCCCACTTCATGAGACTAAAGCGTGAACGAGAGCCGAAACTGCTAATGAGGGGAGATACATTTGTCGTTTTCTATTTTCCATTTGTCATTTGCCATTTTTCATTTGTCATTGAAGACCACCGTCATCGCGCTCAGTTCGTCTTCCGGAAATGACAAATGAAAAATGGTAAATGACAAATGGAAAATAAAAAGTACCTCGCCTCTCCGTACTTGAATACTTCTAACCCCTGGAGAGCTCTCTGTGAAGCCACGCGCGGGCGATACTCCAGTCGCGCCTGACTGTCCCCACAGACACTTTGAGCACCTCCGCGATTTCTTGAAGCTCCAGCCCGCCGAAAAAACGCAGCTCCACAACTCGGCTTTGCCGCTCGTTGAGCCGGGCCAGCGAATCCAGGGCATCATCAAGCGCTACCAGGTCGGCGTCTTTTTCGCGAGATACGACCATCGTCTCGTCGAGCGAGACATTATGCGCCGCCCCGCCACGTTTGGCGTAATTCCGCGAACGAGCAAAGTCAACGAGTATGCGGCGCATCAGCTGCGCCGATACGGCAAAGAAATGCGCGCGGTTTTGCCAGTGGATATTCTTCCAATCGATAAGGCGTATGTAGACCTCGTTTACCAGCGCTGACGTTTGTAGCGTATGACCGGGACGCTCTCTTCCCATGTAGCGGCGGGCCAGCCGGTGAAGTTCGCCATAGACCAGCGGAGTAAGCTTCTCGAGAGCCGCCTGATCGCCGTTCCCCCAGTCCACAAGCATCTGAGTGATCTGCTTCTGCGAAAGTGCCCCCATACTTCTTCCCCGCAATTGCCGCAACAATATCACATCTCCTCGGAGCGCTCTAGCGACACAAAAAAACGCAGAGGAGTTCAGATCACGTTAGCACTCCCGGCTGCGAATCGCGCCTTTATGGGTGTAACGGGTAACAGAGATGGTTCGCATCAGAACCGTCGAACAAGAAACGAGAGCTGAAGGAAAACTGCCACAACTAGTTAGGCTAAGAGGCGTCGGACGCCTCAGGAAGGAGATGAGAAAATGAGATTCCAAAAGAGCCACCTGGTGGCCGTCAGTGGAGTGATGATGCTGGTCGTTTCGTTTGTCCTGAGCGCGCCGCGCACGACTAAGGCAACATCTTCGATCTCGCAGGCTGCCGTGGCCGACACATCCGACGACCTTTCGATTGATGCGTCGCTCGGCGACACGCAAGTCGTGCTCAAAAGGAAGCATCGGAGACCACGCGGGACCCTCATAGTCATTCAGATCATTGCCGTGCTCATTGCCACCAGGCCCAGTGATAACGGAAGGCCTCCGATGATCGATCTCAATGCGACAATCACCGGCGCCGACGCAGTTCAGGGCAGTCTCCTCTATGCGCTCGCCTGGCTCGCTGGTTACCCGGACCCGCTGCGCTCCGTGCGGGCGCTCGGCTACGACATAGACGTAAGCGAGGAACACGACCGGCCTTGCACCGATGGGCCGCCAAGTGGGCTGTGCCAGGAACGTGCCCGCCGACTTGCGACATTGCTGGACGCAACGCTCGCTCTCGGCAGTCCGGACGAACGCCTGCAGTTTCGGCAAGGCGCCTCGGCGTTGGGGGTTGCGCCTGACTGTTCTGCAGCTGCGACAACAGGCGATTCTCCTGTCTTGCGAGCCGCATCACCCGATAGACCGGCGGACCTGCTGATCGATGCGTCCGTCGGAGATCGCCAGATGGTGCTCAAACGCAGGGTGGGTGGATCAAGAATCATCATATTCCCTAAAGGAGCAAACCATGAAGTATCAATGGAAACTGAGAATGGTCAGGTACGTTATCGCTACCCTAGTAACTCTTGCCACCGTTAGCGAGGCAGCCTTCGCGCAGTGCAGCAACGCAACTGTGTCGGGTACGTATCGCTACATCTGGACGGGGTCTGGCTCTTTTGGCGCGGCGGGGGAAATCGTTCCTCCCAGGCCTAATGGTCCGTTCACACCGTTTGCGGCAGTAGGGCTGGCCACCTTCAATGGTGATGGAACCTCGTCTAACGTTGACACCGTCCAAGTAGCCGGAATCGTGCTCAATCGGAGCTTCACAAACACATACCAGATCGGTTCCGATTGTCGCGGGACCGTTACCGCTCAAGGCGCCAGCGCGCCAACCGCCAACATCGTCGTCGCCCCTGATGGCAGCGAGATTCTGTTCATCAACACGATCTCCGGGGTCGTGATCTCAGGCTGGTACAAGAAGCAGCAATAGGCGAATGTGACCGGGACCACTTGGTAAATCAAGTGAGGCCGCGCGCGGCGTCAACCACAATGGCCGACGAAGGAGTGATACACATCATGAAAACTAACAGACTTATCTCAACGATTCTCGCGATGATGCTCTGCCTGAGCGGAGTAAGCCGGCAAGCACAGGCGCAGCAGCCAGCTTCAGCATCGAGCGAAACGGCAGGCTCTGGTGTTGCGAGCAGTAAGGGCGACGCACAAACCCTTCTCGCGATATCGTGGCGCGGCAGGCGGCCAGGCTTCAGCCTTGTGCCGTCGAGCAGCTATGCAAGTGTGAAGGGTATCTCCGCGGCGACTGCTTCGCCTCCTGCAGTACTCGGCAGCGGCACGGTCGGAAAGATTTCGTTGTGGACCGGGACTAGCCCTTCAGGGAATTCGATTCTAGGCGATTCGATCATCACCCAGTTGAACGGCAACATCGGAATTGGCATCGCCGCGCCAACGTCAAAGCTTACGGTGCAAGGGATGATCGAGACGACGCTTGGTGGCTACAAGTTCCCCGATGGCACTGTGCAGACGACCGCCGCTGTGAGCGGCCTGCAATCTGTTGCTCATGATTCAACAATGATGGGTGCTGGTACGGCTGGTTCGCCGCTCGGTCTGGCAGTGCCGCTCAATTTGACCGGAGCTATTGCCGCCCCCGACAGCCTTCTGACCGTTATGAATGGCGGCAACCATGGCGGGGTGGAAAGCCAGCCGCATGACATGGTGCATGTCTTCGTAGGCGGCGGCGACATCCAGAATCCGGGGCTGATGGCATTTCCCGATCTGGCGGGTCTCGACCCGATCTTCTATCTGCATCATTCCAACATCGACCGGCTGTGGGAGGTCTGGAACGAGAGCCTCGCCACCCACACCGATCCTACCAACCAGACGAGTTGGACCAAGGGGCCTGCGAGCAGCGGCGAGCGGGCCTTCGTGATGCCGATGCCGGGTGGCAGGAGCTGGACTTATACCCCTGCCGACACCGTCAGCATCGCGACACTCGGCTATACTTACGATGACGTGTCGGCGCCCTCGCTTCCGCTTGTTGCCTCACGGCGGCAACGGTTGGGAATGGCGCCGGCGCCTGCCCCCGGAGGAGCTGCCATGGCTGACCATGTCGAATTGCTGGGAGCGAGCAGCAGTGGATTGAGCCTG
>Ga0137403_10010464_pt1 | contig 10272 bp, 10 predicted proteins | sample CZOMad2_1_16fung_FD_122057 | JGI IMG/M metagenome (GOLD analysis project Ga0137403, IMG submission 122057) | Vadose zone soil fungal communities from Angelo Coast Range Reserve, California, USA - CZOMad2_1_16fungal (Hybrid Assembly) | ecosystem: Environmental > Terrestrial > Soil > Vadose zone... | reverse complement strand
GCGGCCGGGTCCACCGTCCAGGTCCGCTCGAGATCGAGAATGGTGATGTCGGCGGTGGCCCCGGGGGCCAGGCTGCCGCCGGGCAGGTTCAGGAGCCGCGCGGGGCCGGTGCTGAATCGGGTCACCAGGGTCGCGAGATCCAGCACGCCGGGCCGCACGAGCCGATCGAGCAGGAGCGGCACCGCGGTCTCGAGGCCCACGATGCCGTTGGCGGCCTCCGCGAACTCGCCTTCCTTCTCGGAGAGCGCGTGCGGCGCGTGGTCGGTGGCCACGCAGTCGATGGTGCCGTCCACCAGGGCTTCCAGGCACGCCTCGACGTCGCGCTTGCCGCGGAGTGGTGGCGCCATCTTGCAGCTGGAGTCGTAGCTGCGCACCACCTCGTCGGTGAGCAGCAGATGATGCGGCGTCACCTCCGCGGTCACCCGGACCCCGCGCGCCTTGGCGTCGCGCACGAGCCGCACCGAGCCCGCGGTGGAGATGTGCGCGACGTGCAGATGCGCGCCGGTCAGCTCGGCGAGGATGATGTCGCGCGCGACCATCACCTCCTCGGCGGCGGCGGGCTGGCCGGAGAGGCCCAGCTCGGTCGAGACGAATCCCTCGTGCATGGCCCCGTGACCGAGATCGCAGTCCTCCGCGTGGCTGATGACCGGCACGCCGAAGGGCAGGGCGTATTCCATCGCCCGGCGGTAGAGCTCCGCGTTCATCACGCACTTGCCGTCGTCGGAGAAGGCCACGCAGCCGGCCTCGGCCTGCTCGGCCAGCTCGGCGAGCTGGGTGCCTTCGAGGTTCCGGGTCACCGCGCCGATGGGGTAGACGCGGACGACGCCCTCGACCCTCGCGCGGGCCAGGATGTAGTCGGTGACCGCGCGGTTGTCGTTGACCGGGAACGTATTGGCCATGCACGCGACCGCGGTGAAGCCGCCCGCGGCGGCGGCCCGCGTTCCGCTCGCGATGGTCTCCTTGTACTCGAAGCCCGGCTCGCGCAGGTGCACGTGCATGTCGATGAAGCCCGGGCACACCACCTTGCCGGTCGCGTCCACGGTCTCGGCGCCCGCGGGGGCCTTCAGCCCTCGGCCGACCTTGTGGATGCGGCCGTCGGCGATCCAGACGTCCTGGACCGCGTCGGTGCCGCCGGCCGGATCGACCACGCGCCCGCCCTTGATCAGCCGGTTCATACGCCCTTGCTCCCGGCCAGCATGTAGAGCACCGCCATGCGGACGGCGACTCCGTTCGCAACCTGGTCGAGGATGACCGAGTAGGGGCTGTCCGCCACCTCGGGGGCCAGCTCGACGCCGCGGTTCACCGGGCCCGGGTGCATGATCAGCACGTCGGGCCGGCAGTGCTCGAGCTTGGCCAGGGAGAGCCCCCACACCCGCGAGTATTCGCGGAGGGACGGGATGAAGCCGCCCTGCATCCGCTCGTGCTGCAGCCGCAGCATCATGATCACGTCGGCGTGGGCGATCGCCTCTTCCAGGCGGTGGCTGACCTTCACCCCCAGCTCCTGGCACTGGGCCGGGATCAGGGTCGGCGGGCCCGCCACCGTCACCGTGATGCCCATCTTCCGCATGCCGTGGATGTCGGAGCGCGCGACCCGGCTGTGGGTGATGTCGCCCACGATCGTGACGTTGAGCCCCTCCAGATGCCCCTTCTTCTCCCGGATCGTCATGAGATCGAGCAGGGCCTGGGTCGGGTGCTCGTGGGCGCCGTCGCCCGCGTTGACCACCCCGCAGCGCAGGTGCCGGGCCAGGAGCGCGGGCGCGCCCGCGGCCTTGTGGCGCACCACCACCACGTCGGGGCTCATGGCCTCGATGTTGCGCGCGGTGTCGAGCAGGCTCTCGCCCTTGTCCGCGCTCGAGCCGGAGGCGGAGAAGTTGATCACGTCGGCCGAGAGCCACTTGCCCGCGATCTCGAACGAGGTGCGGGTTCGGGTGGACGACTCGTAGAACAGGTTCACCACCGTCTTGCCCCGGAGGGTCGGGACCTTCTTGATCTCGCGGGCCGCGATCTCCTTCATGGAGGACGCGGTGTCGAGCACGCCGATGATCTCGGCCGCGTCCAGGTCCTGCATGCCGAGCAGATCCTTGCGCTTCCAGCTCATCGTCTCACTCCTCCTGGATGACGACGCGGTCCACGCCGTCGTGCTCGCGGAGCAGCACGGCCACCGTCTCGCGGCGGCTCGTGGGCAGATTCTTGCCGATGTAGTCGGGGCGGATCGGCAGCTCGCGATGGCCGCGGTCCACCAGCACCGCCAGGCGAATGATGTGCGGCCGCCCCAGGTCCATGAGAGCGTCCATCGCGGCCCGGATGGTCCGCCCGGTGAAGAGCACGTCGTCCACCAGCACCACGGTGCGTCCCTTGATCGGGAAGCTGATCTCGGTGCTGCGGACCACCGGCTGCTCGGCCTTGAGGCCCAGGTCGTCCCGGTAGAGCGTGATGTCGAGGGCGCCCACCGACGGCTTGGTGCCCTCGATCGCCGCGATCTTGGCGCCGATCCGCTCGGCGAGGGTCACCCCGCGGGTCTTGATGCCGACCAGGGCGATGTCCTGTCCACCTCCGGCCTGCTCGACGATCTCGTGGGCGATCCGGGTGAGCGCGCGGTCGAGGCCGGTCTCGTCGAGGACCTGCGCCTTCTCCCGGGAGCTCATGGCGCTGCGCTCGGGCAAAAAAAATGCCCCGGCGGGGGCGGGGGACTGCTGATGTTCTTCGGGTGCCACATGTTGATCTCTCCTTGCCGGCCTCGCAGGGCCTGCTTAAAGGAGTGAATCGTGATGTAGCCGTATGCTACGCCGCGGGGCGCAGCCTGTCAAGACCGAGCGGTCACGAATCGCGCGCGCTGAGCCACCGGACGAGTCCCACGAGGAAGATCCCGACGCCGACCATCAGCGGAACCCAGTACCGCGGCACGTGGAGGACCTGGACCAGCACGATGCAGAGGCCGACGAACGCGACGATCAGCCCGGCCATCATGAGCTTGCCGCCGGAATTACGACTCGCCATGTTCGATCCTCACTTCTCGGCCACCAGGATGAGACGGCCCGTCGAGCCCGCACGGTACGGCCGCCCATCGTAGCCGGAGTAGGCCCGGAGGAACCGCAGACCGACGTCGCGCAACATCCGCCGCCACTGGGGAAGGGAGAACTCCTGAAAGCGCAGGGTCTTCTGTGCGACCCACCGTTGTCCGGCCGTGACGATGAGCTGGGTGCTGTCCGTCATCTTCGTTCGGCGATCGAACTGTCGCTCCTCGAGCACGAACCGCTTCCGCCCGGTCCGGTACCACAGTCGGCGCGGCAGGCCCGCGTCGTAGGCCGGATCGCGGTGGTCCACCAGGAGCCGGCCGCCCGGCCGCAGTGCGCGCGCCATCCGACGCAGCGCGGTCACGTTCTGCGCGGTGGTGAAGTACCCGAAACTCGTGTAGAGATTGATCACCGCGTCGAACTCCTCGCGAAAGGCGATGCGCCGCATGTCCCCGCGTCGGAAGCGCAGGCGCGGCCCCTCGGTGAAGCGGCGTCGGGCCTCCGCCAGCATCGCGAGCGAGAGGTCCACGCCAACCACGGAGAAGCCGCGACGGGCCAGCGGGGCCGCGTGCCGGCCGTAGCCGCAGGGCAGGTCGAGAATCCGGGCGCCCTCGGGCGGGCGCAGGCTGCGGAGCACGAACTCCACCTCGAGGCGGGTCTGCCGCAAGGGCTTTTCTTCACGCAGCGCCGCGACATAGCTGGCGTCGAAGTAGTGCGTGAACCAATCCCGCCCGCTCATTCGCGGCGTAGTATACTCCGCCCTGGTCACCTCATGAGCCGGCTTCACGACGCAGCGCGCACCGAGGCCCGCCCGATCGGCGTGTCGGTCATCCTGTCCGCGGGTCTGCGCCGGCTCCTGCCCGGGAGTCCCGACGGCCCCCAGCGACATACCCTGGTGGCCGGCGCGACCCTGGGCGATCTGCTCGCCGCGATCGGCATCGCCGCGGCGACCGATCTCACCGCCGCGGTGGACGGCGAGCTGGCCGAGCGCGACACCCCGCTCCGCGACGGCGCCGAAGTCATGCTCCTGCTACCGATGGAAGGTGGCAGTGGCACGGGGAGCCGCAGCCGAAGGCGAGGCGACCATTAGAAATGCAGTGAAAGGCTTCTGCAGTAAACGGTAGCAGCAAAGTAGTAAACGGTAGCAGCAAAGGCGGTAGCAGCTAGCAGCAAGGCCCCACAACCTCACACCGAAGAGAGGACCGAAATGGCTCAGCTCAGAATTCCCCTCGATGAGAAGCGCTTCAACTCCGGTCAGACCTGGAAGGACTACATGGCCCAGATGGGCGACACCCGGGCCAAGACCGAGGCAAACTACGCCAACTCCAAGCTGACCGACGAGGAGCGCAAGTTCTTCGGCGGCATCAGCGGGGTCAAGTACGTCGTGATGCTCGCCGAGAACTGGTGCGGCGACGTGCACCGCAACTCCCCCCTGATCGCCCACATCGTCGAGGCGATGCCGGGGGCCGAGCTGCGCGTGTTCCTCCGCGATCAGAACGCGGACCTGCGCGACACCTTCCTCAACAACGGTTACCAGTCCATTCCGGTGGTGGTCTTCTTCGACAAGGACTGGAACGAGATCGGTCGCTGGCTCGAGCGCGCACACGGCGCGACTACCGTGGCCTCCGGGATCCGCGCCCGCACCCTCGGCGCGGTGCCCCAGGGTGCGTCCAAGGAGCAGCAGGACGCGGCGATGAACGAGTTCCGCGCCCAGGTCCAGGCCGAGTACGACAAGCCGGGTGGGGCGCTCTGGCGCGCCGCGGCCGCCGAGGTCAAGCTCCTGCTGGAGACGAAGCTGGGGGCCAAGAAGTAGTCGGAGGCATTCTCGTGCGCCCACGGAGGCCTCGATGACGGTCGAGCTCGGCATGTTCACCATGCCGTTCCACCATCCGGATCGGGACTACGCCGCCATCCTCGAGGAGGATCAGGAGGCCATCGTCCTGGCCGACCGGCTCGGCTTCACCGAGGCCTTCGTGGGCGAGCATTTCTCATCGTGGAGCGAGCGCATCACCTCGCCCCTCATCTTCTTCGCCACCCTGATTCCCCGCACCACCCAGATCCGCTTCGGCACCGGGGTCATCAACCTGCCGCAGCTCCACCCGGCCACGGTGGCCGCCCACGCGGCCATGTTCGACCAGCTCTGCAAGGGCCGCTTCATCATGGGCATCGGTCCCGGCGGCCTCGTGAGCGATCTGGAGATGTTCGACGTGGGCCAGGCCGAGCTGCGCCCCCAGATGGTCATCGAGTCCATCGAGACCGTGCTCAAGCTGTGGGCCCAGGATCCGCCCTACGAGATCGACGGCCGCTTCTGGAAGATCTCGCTCAAGAACGGCATCTGGCCCGAGTTCAAGGTCGGCACCGTGCCGCGCCCCTACCAGCAGCCGCACCCGCCCATCGCGCTGTCCCTGCTCACGCCCAACTCCAGCAGCGCGATCACCGCGGGTGAGCGCGGCTGGATCCCGATCTCCGGCCAGTTCTTCCACCGCCGCTACCTGCGCGGGCACTGGGAGAAGTACGTCGAGGGCCGCGAGCGGGTGGGACGGCGCCCGGATCCGGATGTATGGCGCGTCTCCCGGAGCATTCTCGTCACCGAGACCGACGCCCAGGCCGAGGAGTATCTGGCGGATCCCGACAACGGGCTCTCCTTCTACTATCACTTCTTCCACCACAGCTTCTCCAAGGGGCGCAAGGCCCTCTTCATGCTCAAGCCTGACCTGCTCGTCCCCGACGAGGACGTGACGATGGACATGGTCAAGCGCGCCCTCGTCATCGCGGGGAGCCCCGGGCGGGTGCTCGAGCAGCTCGTCGCCCTGCGCGAGGAGACGGGGCCCTTCGGCACGCTGCTGATGGGCGGGCACGACTGGGATCAGCCCGCGCTGTGGCGCCGCTCGATGGAGCTCCTGGCCACGCAGGTGATGCCGCAGTTCTCGAAGCACGCCGCCGCCGCGCGCCCGTGAAGGTCGCGACCTGGCGCGGCGGCAGCCGCTTCACCCTCGACGAGGCGCCCGAGCCAGTGGCGGGGCCGGGCCAGGTGGTGGTGGACGTGGCCGCCGCGGGCATCTGCGGCACCGACGTGCACGCGACCCAGGGCCTCTTCCCGTGGACGCCCCCCATGATCATGGGCCACGAGTACTCGGGCGTGGTGCGCGAGGTCGGCCGCGGCGTCAACCGACGACTTCTCGGACAGGCGGTCGCGTGCGAGCCGAGCTTCGGGTGCGGCACGTGCCTGCACTGCAAGAACGGCCGCATCAGCCAGTGCGCCAAGGCCACACGGGTGGGCGGCTTCGCCGAGCGCGCCGCCCTGCCGCTCGCCTGCGTGCACCCGCTGCCGAAGGGGCTCGATCCGATCACCGCCGCGCTCGCCGAGCCCGCGTCCTGCTGCCTCTCCGGGCTCGAGATGTTCCGGATGCCGCGCGACGCGACCGTGGTGGTGCTGGGCGGCGGCATCATGGGGCTCCTGACCATGGTGATCGCCCGCCGGCGGGGCGCGTCCCGCCTCATCCTGTCCGATCCGCTCGAGGAGCGGCGACAGATCGCGAGGAAGCTCGGCGCACGCGTGGTGGTCGATCCTACCCGCGAGAGCCTGCACGACCGCGTGATGGAGCTGACCGGTGGCCGTGGCGCGGAGGTGGTCTGCGAGGCGGTGGGCAAGCCGGAGCTGGTCGGGGAGGCCTTCGCGCTGGTGAAGCCGACCGGCGTGCTGCAGCTCGTCGGGGTCAACCCCAAGGGCAGCCGCATGCCGATGGATCTCTTCGACATCCACTTCCGCGAGATCCGCATCCACGGCGCCTACGGCCGGGGCACCGCCTTCCGCCGCGCGCTCGCGCTGCTGCCGAAGCTCGGCGTGAAGCGCCTGATCGGCGCGCGGTTTCCGCTCGCGCGCATCGAGGAGGCCTTCGCGCACGCCGCGGCCGGGCGCGGCGCCAAGACCGTCGTCACGCCCGCGTAGCCCACACCTCGCCCACCGCGCAGTTCGCGCCTAGTCTTTCCCGGGACGCACGTCAAGGCTCGCGCCAGGGCTCCGCCACCGCCCGCGCGTGCTCGACGCTGACCCGCCCGGCCTTGACCACCAGGCGGCACGGGGCGAGGGCCGCCACCACGTCCTCGGCGCGCTCGGCCTCCCAGATCACCAGGTCCGCCCGGCCGCCCACCGCGAGGCCGCGATCGGGCAGGCGGAGGATGCGCGCCGGGTGCGCGGTGAGCATGTCGAGCACCTGGCGCAGCTCCGGGTCCGCGCCCATGTGCGCGGCGACGCCGAGCAGGTAGCCCATCAGCGGGAGCCCCGCGGTCCCGAGCGGGGTGAAGGCGTTGCGCACGTTGTTGGTCGCCGCGGCCACGGTCACGCCCGCGGCGAGCAGCCGCTTGACCGGCGCGATCCCCCGACGGACGGCGCGCACGTCCTTGCGCCCCATCAGGTAGAGATCGGTCGCGGGCAGCACGATGACCGCCACCCCCGCCTCGGCCAGCACGCGGGCCACCCGGTCCTGCTCATCGGGTGGCAGCGCGGCCATCTCGCTCATGTGACCCAGCGCGACCCGGCCCTGCCAGCCGCGCCGGATCGTCTCCCCCGCGATGTGCAGCGCGTGGAGATGCTGGGGCTCGTCGAAGAAGTCGGTGTGGAAGTCCACGTCTACCCCGAACTCGGCGGCCAGGTCGAACACGATGGCGATGTGCCGGTGCGCGTCGGTGTCGTTGTAGGGGACGCCGCCGACCAGATCCGCTCCCATGCGGAGGGCTTCGCGCAGGAGCGCCTCGGTGCCGGGCATCTGGAGGATCCCCTCCTGGGCGAAGGCGCAGAGCTGCAGGTCGATGGCGGGGGCGTACTCGCGCCGGAGCGGCAGGATCGCCTCGAAGCCCATGAGGCCGACGATCGGATCCACTTCCACGTGGCTCCGCATCGCGGTGGTTCCCTGGCGCACCGCCATGTCGAGCACGCGCCGGGCCCGCTCCGCGATGTCTTGTCGGGTGAAGGCGCGCTTGGCCGCGCCGGTGACCCGGATCGCCTCGGCCACCGTACCCTCGCGACTCGGCGCCCGCGCGCCCAGCAGCGCCTTGTCCAGGTGGATGTGCGCATCCACGAGCCCCGCCGTCACCGCCCGTCCCTCACAGAGGATCTCGCGCCCGGCCGGCCGCCCCGCGAGCGCCCCGATCTCAGCAATACGTCCGCTGCGACAACCGATATCGGCTAGGCGCCCGTCGGGCAACCGGCACCCGAGCAGCAGAAGATCGAGCGAACTCACACGACTGTCCGCCATTGGGGGAGTGCGGGGGCCATTTCTGGGCCCCCGCATAGGAACGATGGACAGTTCCTAGGCCTCACGGGATGGATGGGCACGGTGCGGGGGCCATTTCTGGGCCCCACATTGGACAGAGCCTGAAGAAGTAAGCGACGGTTCGCCGCCCGCGGGTCGCCCCAACCGCTACTTCGGAGCCGAGATGCCGTAGGCCTTCAACTTCCGGTACAGGTGGCTGCGCTCGATGCCGAGACGCTCGGCGGTGCGGGTCATGTTCCACTCGTTGGCCCGCAGCTCGCTCAGGATGAAGGCGCGCTCGAAGGCCTCGCGCGCCTCCTTGAGGGTGCGCTCGCGCAGGCCATCGTCGGCGGCGGGCTCCGCGTCCCGCGGGCGGAGCGGGGGCGGGAGGTTCTCGGGGCCGATCACGTCGCGCGGGCTCATGATGACGAGCCGCTCGACCATGTTGCGCAGCTCGCGCACGTTGCCCGGCCAGTCGTACGACAGGAAGTAGGCGAGCGCCTCGACCGAGATGGTCTTGGGTCGCTTGCCGTTCTCCGCCGAGAAGAGCGTGATGAAGTGGGCGACCAGCAAAGGGAGGTCTTCCCTGCGCTGCCGCAGCGGCGGCACCTCGATCGGGATGACGTTCAGGCGGTAGTAGAGATCCTCGCGGAACGCGCCCGCCGCGATGCGCTCGGGCAGGTTCTGGTTGGAGGCGGCCAGCACCCGCACGTCCACCCGGACCGTGTCCTTGCCGCCCACGCGCTCGAAGGCCTGCTCCTCGAGCGCCCGCAGCACCTTGGCCTGGGTCTTGAGGCTCATGTCGCCGATCTCGTCGAGGAAGAGCGTGCCCTGGTCGGCGAGCTCGAACTTGCCGCGCCGCCGCGCGACCGCGCCCGTGAAGGCGCCGCGCTCGTGGCCGAACAGCTCGGACTCGATCAGCTCCTCGGGGATGGCCGCGCAGTTGACCTCGACGAACGGCCCCTCGCGCCGCGCGGACAGGGTGTGGACGGCCCGGGCCACCAGCTCCTTGCCGGAGCCGTTCTCGCCCTGGATGAGCACGCGGCCGCTCGAGGGCGCCGCGACCGCGATCTGCTGGCGCAGGTGCTCGATCAGCGGGCTCTTGCCCACGATCTCCTGGCCCCGCTCGAGCTGGGCGCGCAGGTTGCGGTTCTCGCGCTCGAGCCGGGTGTGCTCGAGGGCCCGGGTGGCGGTCAGCAGCGTCTTCTCGAGCGAGAGCGGCTTCTCGATGAAGTCGTAGGCGCCGAGCTTGGTGGCCTTGACCGCGGTCTCGATGGTGCCGTGGCCGGAGATCATCACCACCGCGGTCTCCGGCCGGAGTCGCTTCATCTCGGCCAGGGTGTCGAGGCCGTCGATGCCCGGCATCCAGATGTCGAGGAAGATGATGTCGGGGGTGTCGTCCTGCAGGCGCGCCAGGGCCTGCTCGCCCGAGCCCACCGCGGTCACTCGATATCCTTCATCTTCGAGCACGCCTCGAAGCGTCGTCTGGATCGCCCGCTCGTCGTCCACGATCAGGATGTGCTCGCCGGGCATGGGTCGTCTCAGGCCTGCACGGGCGTGGCCACCGGCCGGCCCGCGGGCAGCTCGACCACGAAGCGGCTGCCGTGCGGCGCATTGTCTTCCACGCGAATGGTCCCGCCATGATCGGACACGATCTGGTGGACGATCGGCAGCCCGAGCCCCATGCCGGTGGCCTTGGTGGAGAAGTAGGGCATGAAGAGGCGCTCGCGGTCTTCGGCCGAGATCCCCGGCCCGTCGTCGGTGACCACGATGCGGGCCCGGTGCGACTCGGGCAGCCACGTGGTCTGGACGCAGACCTCGCCGGTGCCGCCCACCGCCTCCACCGCGTTGTCCACCAGATTGAGAACCGCGCGCTTGATCTGGTCCGGGTCCACCTCGATCGAGGGCAGGTCCGGGGAAAAGGCGGAGCGGATGGCCAGGCTCGGGTGCGACTCGCGGTAGAGCACCACCACGCCCTCGAGCAGCCGCGCCAGGTCGGTGGGCTT
>Ga0137403_10010463_pt1 | contig 10273 bp, 5 predicted proteins | sample CZOMad2_1_16fung_FD_122057 | JGI IMG/M metagenome (GOLD analysis project Ga0137403, IMG submission 122057) | Vadose zone soil fungal communities from Angelo Coast Range Reserve, California, USA - CZOMad2_1_16fungal (Hybrid Assembly) | ecosystem: Environmental > Terrestrial > Soil > Vadose zone... | reverse complement strand
ATCTCCTCGGGCGCAAGATAGCGTCCTAGCTGCGGTGGAATCCCAAACATTGGCAGCAGCTCGGCTGAAGCCTTGATGCCATCCACACTCTCCGGACGGCTGCCTTCCGTGACGTTGAAGCCGGACCAGCGATAGTAGGCGACTTGCTGGAATATGCCAGTCTTGGCGATGTCCCCGATGTTCGGTGCGGAGACGCCCGTCTGAATGTAGCCCTCGCCCTTCTGGTTGCGCCACTGTCCCAGGCCCACCAGCTGTTCCGGATCCGGATAAGGCAGCGGCCGCAGGATCACTGCATCCACCAGGCTGAAGATGGCCGAGTTGACCCCGATGCCCAATGCCAGCGTAAGCACCGCCACTGCCGCGAAGCCCGGATTCTTCCGCAGCATGCGCACACCCTGCCGCAAATCATGAAGCAGGTCCTCGACAAGGTTCACGCCACGTGCCTCCCGAGCTCTTTGATTCTAACCCCAACCGGTTTACATCCACATGCCCGATAAGTTCTATAAAGGTAGAAGTCAAGAAAAAACACATCTCCTTCGGCCGGGAATTTTTCTTGCTTCTCAGCCCACTTGATCGAGCGAGATCTGTTCTGACCTGCCGCGCCATGTGCTCGGTTGCGGGGCAACGTGACCCCGTGGTTTGGGTTTTCTCTACCAGCGGTTTTCATCGCTTCTTGGCGACACAACCCGAAGACGGATGTCGGAACTATATTCCCGTACGGATGTAGAACTGGAACAAGGACTTCGCTAAGTGGAAATAGTCGTCGTCGGGTTCGAGATTCCTACTATGTTGCTCCAAATGCTCCGAAATTTTCGGCGAACCGAAAGTTGAAGTTGCAGCGTAACAATCGTTAAACAATGAAGTTGCCAAGGATGCATCGTAGCTCAGTTGGATAGAGCGTCTGGCGCGACGCTAGACCCTCAAAAATGAAGACAGTTTTAGCTAAGCCATTTTGAATTAATGGGATGCGAATGCGGAGACACGCGAGGTTGAAATCGCGCAAGAAACTGCGCTAAACTGTTGAAAGTAAACAGTGTATCCGTGCGCCCGTAGCTCAGTTGGATAGAGCGTCTGGCTACGAAGAAAAAGCTCAAATCCCACTAAGTCGTTTCTCTGGCGTCGTTTAAGCGCGATCCGGTCGCGTGTGGAACCCCTTCGATTGTCCCAACCGTTGTCCCAACTCCGTACCAACAATTGGGCGATTATCTGCGAAATCGGCTCCCATGCCGAAAGTCGATTTCCGCGAAGAAGTCGCAAACGTCGCTCTTGCCGAACTTCTCGCCCGGAATAACATCCGGTTAAGCCCGTCATCCGCTCGTAATCGGCGCCACGCGCCAACGTAGCTTCCAACTTCTAGAACTTGGATCACTTCACATGAAGACTTGTCAAGGGATCGGTGAGAAGGCGATCCTCTAGTTGAAGCGTGCCGGGGGGATGCGTAGCGAGCCATCCCCCGGACTGTCGAAGCGCGAAAGCAACTGCTCTATCGCGGACTGACTCAGCTTGCCATGCAACAAGTATGGCCAGTGATATTCCCGGTTTCTTTGCACTTGAGCGCTACGCGCATAGCTTCTTGGCGCGTTTCATCGGTGTATCCCACGGTACAGACCCCTCATACGATAGGATCGGTACTCGCGAGCCCCAGCCTCTAGCACATACACTTTGGTGCCATCGGGGAGCACTTCGATGGACTGGCCGAATATCGCGGCGGGCGGGCCCTGCGATCCCGATGTGAAGACAAAGTTTCCATTCGGCAGCGTCTCCGCACTCCCTTGGGAATCGGAGAAGTTACCCAAATCGACGTTGAGCACGGGGGACGCCGTCATATTTTCTTCGTCGATTGTCCATATCTGCCCGCGGCTGTGGCAATTTTTGACGCCGAAACAGCGGCTGTTGCCATTGTCGAAGAGCAGCATCGTCTTTTCATCGACATAGTGCACGTTGTGCTGATAGGAAAACCACGGGTTCGGTTCCGTAGAGTTAATCGCAAAATCCCCATCTTTCCCCAACCGCCAAATGATGTGTCCGTCGCCGGACCCATGGTCGTAGTCGATCTTGATGACCCAGTCTTGGTGGCGAACGGATATCAGAAGTTCTCCGTCCTCAGGGGACCGCGCTATGCCATTGGCGTGGAGCCAGTCGACCGCCCCGACAATTGGGCACGGTTGGCCAGTGCACACATCACCCAGGATAGGGCCACGATGGACATCCAGATGGTCGAAGGCATCCCAGGTCCAGACGAGCTGGAAGTTTTTGTCCAGCACCACGAGCAGATTGCCTGCATACGGGGTAGGAGTTCCGTTCACGTCTACCGTTCTCAGATTCCAACCGTGAGTAGCTATGTTTCCATTCGGGAGGCGCAGCATTTCGTGGTGAAACCCATAGATAATCCCCTGGCCCTTTATCTTCAGCTGCGCGTTCACTGCGTCAATATTCGTTTCCCGCAGTGGATTGCCGGCCAGATCGATCTCCCGCAGCACGTTGAGGCCCAGGGTCCGATTGCGATCGCGGCCCAGCACCAACACCGTGCCTCCTGATTCCAGGATGCCGGGATTACCGACGTTCACCAAACCCGATTCCAATGGGTCGTAATACCACTCGATGCGGCCGTTCAAATCCGTCGCCACCTGGTTGACGGCATTCGGTGCCGGTCTTCCAGCAAAGTTGTGGTAGATCATTTGCTGGCTATCGTCGCTTTCCGGGCCCGGCGCCTGGCGTACCGTGAACCGCGGAAAACTCAACGTCGCTGGCGGCGCCCCGGTTGTGAAGAACAGTGACGCGGACAATGCCTCATCGCTGGTAACGTGCACCATCTCGTAGCTTGTGTTCGCCAGCATTCCCGCCACCAGGAAGTTCCTGCTCTTGCCATCTACGCAAGGGAGCTTGTTGGTGGTCATCCACGGTGAGTCGCTCGTGCCGACGGCGGGCCTGAACTTGACTTGCATATTTCCGTCTTCGCACGCCGGTGCACTGTACATAGCGACAAGCGGGTTTAGTGTTGGCGTAACCACCGCCTCCGTCCCCGTCACTCGTGAGTTCGCCGTGGCGGGCACCACAGCGGAGATCGCATCCGTGGCGTCGAAGCTGTCTTTGACCCTGACCATGATCTGGTAGGGACCTTCTTGCTGAGGCGACCACACGAACGTATTGCCAGGACTAAAGTCGCGCACCATCCTGAATTGGAGATGCTTCCTCCAGCGATCACCACTGTTCCCGGGACGCTCGAATCGGTCATCGTCATCCTCGCTCGCCTCACTCGTGCTTGCCACTCTGTATTGGTAAACCGGAGCATTCCCACAATTTGCGGCGGTAGCCGTCCAAACAACCCGGTCCCCAACGAACTGAGGCGATGGCGTGCTCGGCGTTAGTGAAATTGTGCAAGTACTGGACTGCGCGTTCCCCATTGCTGGAACGAGAAGCACCGCGAAAACAGCGAAAACTGCAAATACCGCGAATTTCTTGACGCTGCGTGGGCTGAACCCTCCGCGATAGACGGAACTCTGATTCACCAGATCGTGGACAGTAAGTGGACCGGAGAAGTTGCTGTCTTGTACCGAAGCGCAGATTCCGCACAATTGCGAAATATGCTAAACCACCGTACAATGAGAGAGTTGTGAGTGGTTCCCCCGCGATGTTGGGGCCTGTAGCTCAAGAGTCTGTTGTTGATTCTGCGTTGCTTAGGTCCATTTTCAGGCCCTTCAAACCCGCCTTCTTGTACACAAGTTGTACACAAATCTTTGCAACTGACAGGCATAAGCTAAGAACGGGCCGTGCTCATGCGCTCCCTGCTAAGTTAGACGCGATCACGGCCACTGTCGGCGCCGCGTGGTTTGGCACTTTCACGGAGGCGAGAGCAGTTCAAGATCTTTCAAAATACGGAGATCGTCATTCTCGTGTTGAGCTGTGACGATCTTGAAGCCGTTGCAACCCAAGCGAATCTGGTGCAACTGCTTCGGCAGCGCTACGAGCGTGTACGACTAGGCCTTTCAGGGTTGCCGGCTACTAAGGTGCTCGAATGCGTCGCACGACCTCGGACTCGGTGAAGCATCGGCGCATCACCTCGTCGGGCAGGCTGTCGTAGATGCGGTCGGTCACAGCACGCGCTCGGGTTGCCAATTCGTCGGTGCCGTCGAGCCCGATCAGCGCGTCGAGCGCGAGTAGCAGGAGCGCCGGATCGCCGGTCCTGTCCGCGACACTCACAGCATTCTTGGCGTTGGCGATAGCGTCGCGAGTTCGCGCGAGCGTATGCAGACCGCTCGCCCTAGTGATCAGGCCGAGCGTCTCGTACTTCGGCCGCCCTCTCGCGCGACTCTGCTCGATGCTGTCGGTTGCCGTGGCGACGGCCTCGTCGACGGCGTCTCGCGCCAGCGCCAGCTCAGCCCTGGCCTGAGTTAGACGGAGCTGCCACAGCCACTGGTGCCAGCCGGCGGTGCTCGCTGCGGCAGCGGCAGTCTCCTCCAGTAGCCGCTCGGCTCGCCCGGGATCATGAAGGCGGGCAAAGGTCAATAGTGAGTCAATCCCGGCGCTGACAATTGGTGGGACAAAATCCACCCCGCGAGCCAGTTCGCATGCTTCCGACTGGAGCGCCTCTGCGCCTTCGAAATCAAACAGCGTCAAATGGAGGCCTGCAGCCATCGCCGTGGCACGAGCGAGCATCGGAATAGCGCCATACTTTCGGCCAAAGGTGCGGGCTTCGTGGAACGCCTTTGTAGCCTCGCTGTAGCGCCCTGCGGCAACTAGGTTCAAGCCGAGGTGCGTGAGGGAGTACATGATGAAAGTTGTGTCGCGGGATGACCTTGCGGAATCCGCCGCGGCGGCGGCCAATGCCAGCGCCTCCGTCGATCGTCCGGCAAGGTACAGCGTGAGCGGCCCCATCGTGTGAGCTGCTGTTATCACGCCGGGTGCCATCGACATGGCTCTGCGGTCCATGTCGATGGCCGTGCCGAGATCCCCATTTGCCTGCCGACAGCGTGCCAGCCAGGCGATTGCGTTCGCGGCGAGATCGGGGCGCTGCAACCCTTCGGCAAGCTGCAACGCTTCGGTCGCGTACTGTTCCACTGGACGGACATCGAGGAGGAGGAACCATGCTCGCGCCAGAGCCAGCACGAGCTCGCACCGCCGCTCAATCTTCTGCGGATCCAAGTGCTGCAGGGCTGCCTCCAGCTCGCGTACCTCCAGCGTCCACTGCCCTAGCGCGCCGAAGCAAGAGGCGCGCCGTGTATGCAGGTCGACCCGTCGCAACTCAGTCTCGGGTCCTGTAGGCCTGAGTTCGAGCGAGTGAAGCGCCAGGTCGAACAGGCGCGCGGCCTGTTCGTGCGCCAGCCCGTCAGCGGCCCGATCGCCCGCCCGTACCGCATAATCGACGGCCTTGTCGACCGCGCCAGCCGATGCCGCCTGGGAGAAGTGGTAAGCGAGTTCGGCCAGCGGCGGATTCGGCATGTTCTGCGTGAGACGCTCAATGGCGTCGGCGACGCGCCGATGGAGTCTCACCCGACGTGGGGAACTCAGCTCGCTGTACAGCGTCTCCCGTATCAGTGCGTGCATGAACTCAAAGCGACCGCTCACTTCTTGCGACTCGCTGATGAGCTGAGCGCGGGTCGCTTCCTCAATCGCGTCCAACGGCTCGCTACCTGGCAGATCCGCTATGGCTTCGAGGAGAGTGGCATCGAATTCGCGACCGATGACGGATGCAATGCTGAGCAGCCGATTGCACGCTTCGCTTAGCCGAGACAGCCGTTGGCCGATGACCTCTTTGATTCCCTCGGACAACCCAAGATCTCCGATCTCGATCGTCCTTTCCGTCATCCCGCTAACCCTAGCGATCGCCCCCGTCTCCTTCAGATGCTGGAGCATTTCGGTCGCGAAGAACGGATTGCCGTCGGTGCTGTCCATTACCACCTGAGATAGCTGTGACGGAGCATTCGGTCCGACGATCGAATTGACCAGTGCCTTGACGTGCGTGATCTTGAGTCCACGGAGCGCGACCCGCGTTATACCGCGCTCGCGCCGCAGCGTGATCAGCATTTCCGACATCGGGTGGGTGCGGTCGAGCTCGCTCTCTCGATACGTCGCCACGATGGCAAAGGAGGCCATGTGTGCAGACCGCATGACATGCCGCAGTAGCAATAATGTTGGCCTGTCAGCCCAGTGCAGGTCGTCGAACAAGAGGAGCATCGGTCGCGTCCGCGACGCAACCGCAAGCATGCCCGCCACAGCTTCGAACAGACGGTATCGCTGTCCCTCCGGATCCATCGGCAGCGGGCTCGGAAGGTCAGGAATGCGATTGCGAAGTTCCGGGACGAATGGCGCGAGCTCGCCCCCGCCGCCGATGACAGCCAATTGGCCACGGAGTTCGACCTCCGGGCAATGGCGAAAATACCAGCTTAGACACTCGACGAAGGGCTGGTACGGCACGAGATTCTCCTCATCGCTGTACCCCATGAGGACGGTAGTTCCTTCGGCAGCGCCGCTGCGGGCGAACTCCAACGAGAGTCGCGTCTTTCCGATGCCCGGCTCACCCGCGACGAGCACCAATTGATGGCGACCATCTTTCGCATGCTGCCACACGTCCTGCATCTGCCCCAGTTCGCCTTCGCGTCCGACGAAATCAACAGCAGCGGTCGCAAGCAGCGACGCCGGTAGTGGCATGCCCAATCGTGGGCCTCCGAGTTCATCGTCGGTTGTCTCGCGAACTTGTGAGATGAAACGATATCCGCGCTTCGATACCGTTTGAATATAGTCGTGTCCATCGGCAGTCGAACCGAGCACCCGTCGCAGCGACGAAATGCCACGGGTCAGGCTGCCCTCTTCCACAGCAACCCCGGACCAGACGCGATCGAGCAGATCCTGCTTCGCAAGCAAACGACCCGCGTTCTGAACAAGCACGGCCAGCAGATCGAACACCTTCGGAGGGAGCGGGACAACCTGCGTACCGAGCAGAAGCTGGCGCTCCTGCTCATCGAGGCGGTACCGATCGAAGACGAAGAGGTGCTTGGATGACATCCGGAAAATTTCCGCAATTCGTCCGAACGCGGTCAGGACTTTCTCGCCCTCTCGAGCGATCTTTGTGATGCCTATTGTACCCGTTCACGCATTCCGAGGAAACGAGCGGGCAGGCAAGGAGGATTTTATGAGCAGAATGGCGTTGACCGCTATCGTACTCTGTGCGATGACTTTGGTGATTCCCGCGAATACCGTGTGCGCGGATGAGGTACTGGATTGGAACGCGCATGCGGCTAAGGCGATCGTGACCGTCGGCGGCCAGGTGCCACCACGCGCCTTGATCAGGCTCGCGATGGTCCACCTGGCGATTTACGACGCGGTGAATGCGATCGAGGGAGCGCCATTTGAGGGCTACGCCAGCGTCCCGGCCGTGGATCGCCCCGCCTCAGAAGAAGCGGCCGTAGCTACCGCCGCTCACGATGTCCTGGTGGCTTTGTTCCGCGCGCAGGCGGCTGACCTCGACGCAAAGTACGCGGCATCGCTCGCAGCACTACCTGACGACAGCGCCAAGGCAAACGGGATCGCTGTCGGCCATCAGGCAGCGAGCGCCATCTTGATCAAGCGTGCTGAGGACAGTCGCGACGCCACTGTGACCTACACGCCGGGCTCGGGTCCAGGCGTTTGGGTGCCGACGCCGCCAGCATTTCTCGCCGCGCTGGCTCCGGAAACCCCGTTCGTGCAGCCGTTTGCCCTACACTCCGCATCCCAGTTCCGCCCAGAACCGCCATTTAGTCTCACCAGCGAAGATTGGGCCCGTGACTATAACGAGATTAAGGCGCTCGGGCCTGCAATCGGAAGTATCCGAACTCCAGAACAGACCGACATCGCCCGGTTCTGGAGCGACAATCCGCCCTTGCAGTGGAATCGGGCTTGGCGCGCGTTGTCCGTGGCCAGAGGCCTCGGCTTGGCCGAGAATGCCCGCTACTTCGCCATGCTCGCGACGGCATCGGCCGATGCACTGATTGCTTGCTGGGACGCGAAGTATTTCTACAATTTTTGGCGGCCCGTCACCGCCATTCGAGCAGGCGATACCGACGGCAACGCGGAAACTGCGCCGGATCCGGCGTGGATAGGACTCGTTATCACTCCGAACCATCCCGAGTACCCCGCAGCCCACGGCTGCTTCAGCGGCGCCTCGACTGAGACCCTGAAGTATCTCTTTGGCACTGACGAGATTGGCTTTTCGGTTGACAGCAACGTTGCGGGGCTCGTCAACCCTGTCCGAACTTATGATCGCCTCTCGGACGCGCTAGAGGAAGTGCTCGACGCCCGGATTTATGGCGGAATGCACTACAGAAACTCGACCCGAATCGGCGCGCACATGGGAAAGCAGGTGTCCAGGTTTACGACGAGGCACTTCTTCCGCCCCGCTAAGCATCACGGGGACAAAACGAACGAATAGTGCATGCATTGACGAGGGGTGACGGTTGCTGTGGGAGCAGCAACCGTCCCCCTTTCAGCTTCTCGCAAGGAAATGCGGTATCGCTGCCACGAACTGCTCCTCAACAAGCGGTCGCTCGATCGCAGCCCAAAAAAAACCCGAAGCCTACGTCGCGGATCCACCACGATCTATATTGATCGGCGCGGAGGACGGAGTGGAGCAGGCCGTCGCGCGACAGTTGGCCCGAAACGGGACTATGGGAGGCGAAAAATGAGGTTCCGGGCGAGTTGTCGGCAAACCTTCCCTTATCCGGTTACGGAAGGATTGTCCGGGAGGAATAAGCGGAAATCCGCAATTTACTTCCCACGCTTGCACTGTGGCAGGGCGGGTTTTAGGATTTCACTTCTCGGAATAGATGACGTTCCCGCTTCGGATGGTGTAGCGCACCTTGGAAAATGCCGTAGCGTCCTGCGCAGGGTCAGCGCGCAGGACCACAAGATCGGCGTCCATTCCTTTCGCAATGCGCCCGCTATGGGTTGAGTAGCCGAAGCGCTGGGCGGGGTTCGTCGTTAGCGACTCGAGAATCTGCTGGAAACTCATGCCTGCTCGAGACATCCAAACGAATTCCTCGGAAGTGTCGAACTGTTCGATGTAGCCCACGTCCGTGCCGAACAGGATTTGTCCGCCCGCTTCAGAATAGGCCCGCAATTGCGGCAGCACCACCTCGTTCATTCCTTTTTCGAACCCCTCGCGTGACTCGTTCTTGCTTTCGACGTGCCAGAGAGTAAGCGTCGGGATGAGAGCCATGTGTGCCGACTTCAAACGTTCGACAAGAGATGGGGGCCATGGCCCACCGGCGTCCGTAGTGTGTGCGAGGATGTCAACTCCACTCTGGATGGCTATTTCGGCTCCATCTTGGTTCGTAGGATGGGCGAATACGGGTTTGCCTGCGCGGTGGGCCTCGGTGACGATGGCTTTGGCCAAGTCCAACGGTGTGATGACGACGCCACTCGCCTCAGGTGAACCTGTCCAGAGCTTGATACCGTCCGCGCCGTCGTGGATCTGCTTGCGCACTCGCTCCACCGCCTGCGCGCTGGATACGACTTCGGGAAAGCTGATGTGGTTGGCCTCAAGAAATCCCTTCACGTAAATGGGCGTTCCGCCTTTTGCCCAGAACGGCTCGCCAACGGTTAGAATCCTTGGCCCTTTTACTTCACCGCTTTCTATGTGTCGGCGGATCAGGTTTGTGTTGTCCAGCACAGACGCGATGTCAAAGACGGTAGTAAAGCCCCAGCGCGTCAGCATCTCTTCCAGTTGTGAAGTGATCTGTTCGGAGGAGAGCTTCTCCGCATGCAACAGGCCCGGCATGATGATATGCACGTGGCTGTTCCAGAACCCAGCCGTGACCACCAGACCCTTGCAGTCAATAACTTTCGCAGCGCGCGGGATTTTGATCGTGGAGCTCGGCCCGACTGCCAGAATGCGTCCGTCATGCACAAGGATTGAACCGTTGTCTATTGGCGGTCCCGTGGGCGAAGGATAAATCTTTGCCCCGACCAAGGCGAGGTCGGAAGCGCGGCTGAAATCACACGCAAGAAGTACCCAAAGAAAGAGAAGAGCTAGAGTGAAGCGGATTCGCATACTGCAATATACGCCCTCAGCAGAGAAATTGTCCCGAAGCACTTCCGGCTCAGAACCGTCTGTAAGGCGAAAAGAGGCTCCGGGCAGGTCGTCGGCCATACGGAAGTAATCGCCAAAAACGGTGCCCTAAGTCCTGGGCAACTTTCATCGGGTTGCGGTCACGCACTCTAGCCGCAATCGCCGAGCGCATTTCCCACAGCCATCCGGCGCTCACCGTCGCAGGAGCCACTCGAATCGAGCACCATTGTG